>Ga0114129_10011441_pt1 | contig 12635 bp, 9 predicted proteins | sample RhiMetdeltSRZDD1_FD_80071 | JGI IMG/M metagenome (GOLD analysis project Ga0114129, IMG submission 80071) | Populus rhizosphere microbial communities from Tennessee, USA - Rhizosphere MetaG P. deltoides SRZDD1 (version 2) (version 2) | ecosystem: Host-associated > Plants > Roots > Rhizosphere >...
ATCAAGAAGCCGCTCGCCGACGAGGTGCTGTTCGGCAAGCTCAAGGCCGGCGGCCACGTGCGCGTCATCGTCGTCAAGGACGAGGCCGGCGACGAGAAGCTCGGCTTCGAATACCTCGACGGGCCGGTGACGCCGAAGCCGGAGAAGATCCCGCCGCGGGCGAAGCCGAAGCGCCGGCCGCCCGGCATCCGCCGGTCCAAGCCGTCCGGGCCGAAGGGCGGCGGCGACTCGCCGCGCCGCGGCTCGGTGCCGAAGGTGCCGCTGGTGAAGGTCTAGGCGCAAGCGATGACAATTCCGATGCGAGGCCGGGCCGTGCGCCCGGCCTTCGCATTTTTGCGGCTGACGCATGCCGGCCGCGCGGGCTTCCACGATTGCGCGCCGCGGCGCCCTGTGGGACAGGACGGTTGACCGCCGGGCCCGCCATGTCATCCGCCTCCAGCCCCGACCAGCCGCTGCCGTCACCGGCGGCCGCCTTCGTTGCCGGGCTCCGCGCATCCTGGACCTCGGTGTTCACGCTGGTGCTGATCGGCACCTACGTTGGGGTCGCGGCGCTCGCGCACGACTACGGCTTCAGCCTGCTCTGGGTGATGGCCTCGACCGTGCTCGTCTGGGCCGGGCCGGCGCAGGTGATCCTGATCTCGGCGCTCGGCACCGGTGCGCCGCCGATCGAGGTGGCGATCGCCGTCGGCCTGAGCGGGGTCCGGTTCCTGCCGATGGTGGTGGCGCTGCTGCCGCTCCTGCGCGGGCCGGGGACCCGGTTCCGCGACCTCGTGCTGCCGGCGCACCTGACCGCCGCCAGCATGTGGGTGGAGGCGTTTCGGCTGCTGCCGCCGCTTCCGCGCGAACGGCGGATCGCGTTCTGCAACGGGCTCGGCATCGGCTTCATGCTGGCGGGGCACCTCGGCAGCGTGATCGGCTTCTATCTCGCCGCTTCGCTGCCGGTGGTGCTCACCGCGACGCTCCTGTTCCTCACCCCGATGTCGTTCCTGGTCTCGACCGCGCGCAACGCCCGCTCGCTGGTGGATCGCCTCGCGCTCGCGCTAGGCCTCGTGATCGGCCCGCTGCTCGCCTACCGCGAGGTCGGGCTCGACCTGATGTGGACCGGGATCATCGCCGGCACCGTGGCCTATGCGGTGCTCCGCCTGCGCGAGGCGCTGCGATGAGCGAGCTCTGGCCCTATCTGGTGCTGATCCTGGTCGGTTTCCTCCCAAGCGACATCTGGCGGCTGCTCGGCATCGTGGTGGCGCGCGGGCTCGACGAGGACGCCGAGCTTGTCGTCTGGGTGCGGGCGGTGGCGACCGCGGTGCTCGCCGGAGTCATCGCGAAGATCGTGTTCTTCGCGCCGGCGGCGCTTGCCGCCGTGCCGCTGACCGCGCGGCTGGTCGCGCTCGCGCTCGGCTTTCTCGCCTTCCTCGTGGCGCGGCGCTCGGTTTTCGCGGGCGTCGCTACCGGCGAGGCGGCGCTGTTCGCCGGCGCCTTTCTGTTCGCGCCGTGACGTCCGTCAGGGCTTCTGCACCCAGAACTGATACATGTTGACGAAGGCGGCCGGGTTCTCCGTCTCGAATAGCTGCCAGCGGTCGAGATCGGTCGCCGCGCGATCTTCCGGGAAGCGCTTACGATAGTCGGCCACAGCGCGGCCGGAAAACCCGATGAAGGCGAGGTTGCTCTCCGCCAGCAGCGCCTTGATCTGCGGGATCGTGAGCTGGTGCTCCTGAACGTGGAAGAGAAGATCGCGGCATTCGCTGGTGGTGAAGAAATCGGTGAAGCGGGTGACATTCTTGCCCGGCGTGCCGTCGGGCATGGCGATGAGATCCTGCCGGCACTGCCGGATGTCGTCGGCGCTTTGGCCATAGCCGCGCTCGGCGATGAAGGCGCGGGCGGCATTTACGTCGGCGCGCGCGAGCGCGCTGTAGAGCCCGATATGCATGAACCCGCCCGGCCGCAGCAGCGAGACCAGCACGCGGAAGCCTTCGGCCGGGTCGCGCAGGTGATGCAGCACGCCGATCGCCTCGATCAGGTCGAAGCGCTGCCCGAGCGGCCCGAGCTTGAGGATGTCGGCCTGCGCGTAGTCGATATTGCCGAGCCCGTGCGCCCGGGTCTTGCGTTTGGCATAGCCGAGGCTGGTGAGGCTCAGGTCGATCGCGAGCACGCGCGCGCCGGCGAACCGCTGTGCGGTCTCGATCGCGTGCTGGCCGGTGCCGCAGCCGGCGATCAGCACGTCGAGGCCGGTGCGGTTGCCGGGGCTGCGGATCGGCGCGAGGGGAAACTGGTTGCGCAGGTACCAGTCGACCGACATCGGCCGGCCGGTGGGCGCGGTCTTGATCCAGCGCGGGTAGGGCATGTCCTCGTATTGCTGCCGCACCTTCACCGACACCTCGTCGTCGATGGCGGTGAGGGCAGGGATGGTGGCGCGGATCTGCCGTTCCTCCAGCGGCTCCTGCACCTGCTGCTCGAGCAGCGCCTGCATCGGCTGCGGCCACGGCCTTGCAAGCAGCGCCGCCGCCTGCGCGAGCGAGTGCAGCGGCAGATAGGCGGCGGCCGCGACCGGCCAGAGCGCCGGAACGGCCACGCCGCCCGCGAGCGCCGCGTCGAGCCGGTCGCGCAATGCCAGGGCTTGCACGACTTCTTCCTCGCCGCGGGCGAAAACGTATTCGTTGATGAAGCACTGGCGCGCCAGCGCGCAGAAGAAGCCGAACGCGCTCTCGTCCGGCGTGCCGGTATCGGGCCCGGTCGCCAGCGCGAGCAGATGCGTGCGCGCATGGGTGAGGAAACGCTCGAGCTCGACATCGTGGACCGGCGCGGATTTAAGAAGCCCGCGCAGCAGCGGGTCGCGGCCGGCGGCGGCGAGAGCGTCCGGTCCCCATAATCCCTTGCCGGCGTCGCTCTCCTTGAACAGCGTCGCCGCAATCCCTGAAAGCTCGCCGGGGCGGTCCCAGCCCTCCGACATCGCGCGCGCCAGCAGCGCGCGCAGCTCGTCGTCGGCCGGGATCGCGCGCAGGCCGCGCGCGCACTGGACGAAGGCGGCCTTGATCTCCTCCGTCTCGGCAATCTTCAGTCCCCGCCGCACCACCGCGAGCGCCTGTTCCGCGTCGCCCTGCGCCAGCAGCAGCCGGGCGAGATTGCGGTAGATGTCGATCAGGTCCGGCCGCAGCGCCAAAGCCTGCCGGTATTCCGCCGCCGCTTCATCCGGGCGGCCGAGCGCGGCCAGCGCCACGCCCAGATTGCTGCGCGCTTCGGCGAAATCCGGCCGCAGCGCGAGCACGCGCCGGTACAGCGCCGCGGCCTCGTCCAGCCGGCCCTGCTGCATCGCCAGGTTGGCCAGCCCATAGGGCGCCTCGGCGATGCGCGGATCGAGCACCTGCGCGCGCTCGTAGCGCGCCTGCGCGTCGTCGAGCTTGCCCTGCTGCACCAGCGTGTCGGCGAGCGCCACTTGCGCGGCGGCGTAGTCGCGCTTGAGCAAGGTCGCCTCGCTGAAATGCGCCGCGGCCTCGTCGAGACGGCCGACCGCGCGCAGCACCTGCGCCAGATTGAAATGGCATTCCGCGCTGTGCGCGTTCGCGGCAAGGGCGCGGCCGAGCAGCTCGATGGCGGCGTCGTAGCGCCCGACGCGCATGCCGATGATGCCGAGCATGTGCAGGCTGTCGAAATGATCGCGGTCGAACGTGAGCACGTCCCGGCACAGCCGCTCGGCCTGCTCGAGCTGGCCGGCATTGAAGGCCTGGATCGCGGAGGCGAACAGGTTGGCGCTGAGCGCGGCAGGCGAGGGCGCTTGCGCTGGCGCGGACGGGCTGCCGGGCGCGAACGGCCCGCCGCCCTTGCCCTGCTTCTGTGCCGCGCGCCGCTCCTTACGGTTCATGACGGCATCCGAACGCAATTTGTGGTCTGCGTGCAGCGCATGGCTGTTTCGGCCACCGATACCGGCCGGATGTCGCCAACAACTTTCATCCAATGCCTGAGGCAACCGGGTTCATGACGCTGATCGGATTGCAGAATCCGCAGACAAGGAGAGCAAGCGCCGCCAGACGGCCTAAGATGCCCTAAAATGCCCTGGACGAGTGTCCGGGGCATCTTAGCGGGGCTTTCATAAACCCTTGGCACTATGCGCTTTTTTCGATTACTCACTGCTAAGATGCCCTGAATCTCTAAGATGCCCTCGACCGGCGGACAGGGCATCTTAGCGCCCTGTCCGGCGCACGCGGGATGCGCCGCGCGCATGGCTCGTGGCACCCAGCAATCACGTTGAGCTCTCGTTACGGCCTTCCCCCACGCCTGCGACCTTGTTGTTACTGCAAACGTAACAACGAAATACGACTTTCGCAAGGCGTAGCAACAAAACTTGGCCTGACGGCTGATCAGATGGCGGATTGCTTCGGCCGTGGCAGTGCCGGCGCACGCCGGACGAGGTCGCGGTTCGGAAATCGGCGCTTGGTATAGGCTACAAGCTCGTCGACAAAATCCTGCGCATAGGGCGCCAGAAACCGCTCCGGATTCCAGGCGGTGATGGTCCACCGTCCAATCGGCGCCCCGCGATGGACCAAAGGCACCGCGCGAACGTCGCGGGGAATCAGCACGCTGGAAGGAATGACGGCAATCCCGTATCCGGCCGCTGCCAACGCGATAAGTGTCTGAGGGGCGGAGCTTTCGACGAACACGCGCGGCCGGATATGCGCAACGTTGCAAACGGCATAGAACCATTCACGGGAGGCAAACCCGCGCGCCAGCAACAACAGCGCGTCATCCGACACCTGCGCGACGTCGATGACCTTGCGACGGCTGAGCGGATGTGCCGCTGGCAGCACGGCCATCAGGTAAACCGGGTACAGCAGGCGGGTGTGAAACCGTTCGTCGACCTCCGGCATGATGCTCAGGTGAATGTCGCCGCGTTCGAGCCGCGCCGGCAGCCGCACGCCGCCGTCCTCCACGAGGCGAATTTCAACGCCGGGGTGGCGAGGCCGGTAGTGCGCGAGGAAGCCTACCAGCAGGCTCTCGATCGCCTGCGGCGTGGTACCGATGCGCAGCACTCCCGTCTGGCCGGTTTTGAGCGCGCGCGCCCGTTCGCCGAGTGAATCGGCCTCCGACAACAGCCGCCGCCCGCGCAGGAGAAGGTCTTCGCCCTCGGACGTGAGTTGAATTCGCCGCCCGATCCGGTCGAACAGCGGCACGCCGAGCTCGGTTTCGAGCGCGAGAATCTGACGCGAGGCCGTCGGCTGGGTCATGTTGAGCCGGGAGGCAGCGCGCGCGACGCCGCCCGCATCGGCGATGGCGACGAAGGTTCGGAGGTGGCGCAGGTTCATTGCGGCCTTATACAATATTCGTATCAATCATGAAACGATAAATTCATTGGACACATCAGTTCCGCGCTCCCTATCGTGCCGGCGGTTTTGGATTCCCGGAGGGTCGCCATGGCGCGCAACCGCAATGCATGGGCTCTGTTCATCTCGGCGCTGGTGGCGCTGTGGATGCAACCGGACGCACGCGCACAGGAGGAGAAGCTCGGCGAGGTCAATTTCCCGATCTCATGCAGCGCATCGGCACAGCAGCAGTTCAATCGCGCGGTCGCAATGCTGCATTCGTTCTTCTTTCCCGAAACCGTGAAGGCATTCACCGCGCTCGTCGAGAAGGAACCTTCCTGTGCGATGGCATACTGGGGCTTGGCCATCAGCCAGCGTCCCAACCCCCTGGTGGGTCCGTTTCCCGGCGACGTGCTGAAGCGCGGCTGGGAGGCGATCGAGAAGGCGAGGGCGGCTTCGCAGCAGACCGAGCGCGAGCGCGCCTGGATCGAGGCGTTCGCCGCCTTCTATCAGAACTACGAGACGGTTCCGCAGCAGACCCGCACCGCCAACTACGAGGCGGCAATGGCACGCCTTCATGCGAGCTATCCGGACGATGCCGAAGCCGCGATCTTCTACGCGCTGGCGCTCAACGAGGCCGCTGAGCTCACGGACAAGACCTTCGCCAGGCAGCTCAAGGCTGCCGGCATTCTCGAGAAGCTCGAAACACGGCATCCGAACCATCCCGGCATCCCGCACTACATCATTCACAGCTACGATTACGCGCCGCTCGCCGTGCGCGGTCTCTATGCGGCCGCGCGTTGCGCGCAGGTGTCCAACGCTGCCCCCCATGCGGTTCATATGCCGTCGCACGTCTATGCGACGCTGGGCATGTGGCACGACGTGATCCGAACCGACGTGGCGGCCGACGAGACGACCAAAGCCTACACCGCGCGCGTCAATCCACAGGCCGCCGCCAATCAGGCGAGGAACGCTGGGCGCTATCACTCGCTCGATTTCCTGATCAACGCCCATCTGCAGCTGGCGCAGGACCAGAAAGCCAAGGCCATCGTCGATACGCGCAACAGCTTCGGCGATTCGGAGTTTCCGGCCAGCATCCGTTACAGCATGCACACCGCTTATGCCGCGATTCCGGTGCGCTATTCGTTCGAACGTGGCGCGTGGGCCGAGGCAGCGTCGCTGCCGATCTCGCGCACCATCTATCCGCAGGCGGAAGCGATCACCTGGTTCGGTCGCGCCATGGGCGCTGCCCGCAGCGGCGACGCAGCGGTCGCCAGGGAGGCGATCCAGCAGCTGCGCGCGTTGAAGGACAAGCTGGCGAAGGCCAATGAGCCGTACTGGGCGGAGCAGATCGAGATCCAGGAACGGGCCGCCATGGCTTGGATCGCACTCCGTGAAAATCGTCGAGCCGAAGCGGTGGCCGCGATGCGCCGGGCCGCCGCCCTGGAAGACAGGAGCGAGAAGCACGTCGCCATGGAAAATCGCCTGTCGCCGATGCGGGAGTTGCTCGGCGAGCTGCTTTTGGAGGCAAACGAGCCGCGGCAGGCGTTGAAGGAGTTCGAAGCTTCCCTGCGCAACAACCCGAACCGTTACCGTTCGTTTGCCGGCGCCGCCAAGGCGGCACAACGGGCAGGCGATCGCGCGAAGGCAAAGGCCTATTACGAGAAGCTCGTCTTGCTTGCGGCCAATGCCGACTCCGTACGCCCCGAGTTGGTCGCCGCGCGCCAGTTCCTGGCAATGAAGTGAGATTCACTCTGGCTCACCCTCAATTTCGGAGACCAGCCATGATCGATCGCCGCCGTTTCATCGCGCTTGCCGCCGCGTCCGCCGCCGTGCCCGCGCTCCGTCCTCATGCCGCGCAAGCGCAGGCCTGGCCGAACCGCATCGTCCGCCTGATCGTGCCGAACACTCCGGGCGGTCCGGTGGACGTGGTCGGCCGCCTGGTCGGCAACCGGCTCTCCGAGATTTGGGGCCAGCAGGTGATCGTCGAAAACAAGCCCGGCGCCGGCAGCAATATCGGCGCCGAAGCTGCCGCGCGTTCCGCTCCCGATGGCTACACCCTGTACATGGCTTCGTTCAGTCATGGGGTCAGCCGCTTTCTCTATCCCTCGCTCGGCTACGATCCGGTTGTGAGCTTCGAGCCGGTGACGCTGGTGAGCCTGCAGCCATGCATCATGGTCGTGCCCAATTCCTCGCCGGCACGTTCGGTCACGGCATTCATTGCCTATGCCAAGGAGAAGGACGGCAAGACGAGTTACGGATCGGCGGGCAGCGGGACCGCGCTTCACCTGGCCGGGGAACTGTTCAAACGCATGGCCGGCATTGAAATGACCCACGTGCCTTACCGCACCTCGGCCATCAACGACCTCATCGCCGGCCGTCTCGACCTCGTCTTTCCGGTTGTGCCATTGGCGCTGACCGTCATGAAAGCCGGCCAGGTACGCGGGCTGGCGGTCACCGGCCTCGAACGGATTCCACAGGCGCCAGAACTGCCGACGATCTCCCAAGCCGGCTTGCCGGGGTTCAACGTGTCGTCATGGTTCGCCTTTTTCGCGCCGGCCAAGACGCCGCGTGACATCATCGCCAAAATTCATGGCGACACCGCCGCCGCGCTGGCCGATCCGGCTGTCAAGGCGAAGCTGGAGCAGCTCGGCGTCACGCCGGTCGGCTCGACGCCGGACGAGCTCGCCAGGCACCTGCAAGCCGAGATGGAGCGCTGGGGCCCGGTGATCGCGGACGCGAAGATCAAGATCGACGGATGAATTATGGTAGGATGTCGGGCAACAGCGACGGACCATGACATTCGATCTTGACCAGTTTATTGCCGACTGCCGCGTCGCGCTGGCCGCCGACAAGTCGCACAAGTGTGTCCGGCAGGTGGTCGCGCGCGCCGTGTCCGATCCAGCTTCCGTTCTCAAGGCGCTGGGCGAGCCCACGCGCGGGGCGCTGCAGCCGCTTTACCGCTCAACCGATCTCACCATCGTCAACGTGGTCTGGGCGCCGCACATGATCCGCATGCCCCACAATCATCACATGTGGGCGGTCATCGGCATCTACACCGGGCGCGAAGACAACATGTTCTGGCGCCGCGTCCCGGGCCGCGAGGGCGGGAAGCTCGAAGCCGTGGGCGCCAAAGCGCTCTGCGAGCGGGACGCAGAACCGCTCGGGCGCAATATCATCCATTCGGTGACCAACCCGATTTCGCGCCTGACCGGCGCCATCCATGTCTATGGCGGCGATTTCTTCCATGCTTCCGGCCGCAGCGAGTGGGACCCGGAGACACTGCTCGAGCAGCCGTTGGATATCGAGCGCATGTCCAGCCGTTTCGAAGAGGCAGACGCGACCGCTGGATGATATGCCTGCGGGCCGGGCTCCGGAGCCGGCGATGACGGTCAGCGCGGGGAGCCTTGCTCCAGGGCCAAGCGGCGCGCGATGCGCGCCCTGAGCTGCCGCAGGATGATGTCGCTCACCCGATCGGTGACCTGATCCAATGACCCGGCGGCGTCGACGACGTGCCCGTTCGGCAACGTCCTGACCAGGGAAAGATAGGCCTCGCGCTGGCGCGCCGTCTCTTCGTATGAGACCTCCTGCTTGCGTGCCTGCAGCACCTCGGGCGGGGCGTCGAGCACGAGGATCACGTCCGGCTTGGGGATCAGGCGCCAGATCAGCCACAACAGCCAGACCGGGCCGCCGTAGCGGTAGCGCTTGCGGTCCACCAGGATGTCGACGAAGTGGCGATCGTTCAGCACCAGCGTCGAGCGGGCGACCGCCACCCGAAGCTTCACGTCGCTGACCATCTCAAAGGCGAGCCAATAGGCCGCGCGCACCAGCGAGGTCAGGAACGACCGGGGCGGCAAGGCGTGCGGCTGATCGGTGGGGCGCTTGCCGCGCCGGAGCAGGCGGTGCAGCGGAGGGGCAAAGCCGGTGGTGCTCGTGCGCGCGAAGGCGCCGTGCAATTTCGGGCCGAGGGCATCGACCACGGATGACTTGCCGGCGCCGTCCGGTCCGAGCAGGACGACGCTGAGGCCGTCGGGCTGCCAAAGGCGCCTGATGCGACTCATCCATCCGCGCAGCTTGTTTTCGATGAAGCGCCCCGGACGCTGCAGGATCGCTCGCCGGCGCAGCTCCGCGCGGAAGCGGTCCAAATCCCGGCGGACGTGCCCCCAGTCCCCCGATCTGGCCGCCTGAAGAATGAATTCGGCGCTTTCTGACTTCCAGAAGCGCGCCACCTGCTGGGCACAGCCGGCAGCATCTTGCTTGAAGAGTCGGCTGAGCTTCTGTGTCCGCTCCTCGTCCAGAACGCCTTTCGCAATCGACCGGGCGAGATAACAACCGAATTCGAGGTCGGCCGCCGGGATCCAGAACCCGCCGTGCCGGCGGCGGCTTTCGAGCACCTCCGCTCCGGCCTGGAGGGGCAGGCCGTCGAGCTCGCAGTCGACGGTCAGGTCCAGCGTCAGGAAGCATGGCGAGCCGTCCGCGTCCTTGCCGGCCAGAACGATGTAGCCGCCCCGGCAGCGCACGATCTCGGCGCCAATGTGCGCCCTGCTGTAGTGAAGCACGGCATAGAGCTGGGCCGGCGTCGTGGCCGCGTCGATGACGCAGTCCACATCGGATTTGATCCGTTGCGGATAGTCTTCATAGCCGTGCAACACGCAGTATCGAACCGCGGCGTGGTCCAGCGTTTCGAACACGTTCAGCAGAATGCGGCCGCGGCTTTCGCCGGCCTCGTTCGCGAGCGCCAGCGCCCGCGCGACTTGCTCCAGGGTCACGGCTTGCATGGGCTGTCACTGCTTGGAGCGGCGTCGTGCCGGGGCACGAGCAGCAGAAACGCGATCCAGCGTCCCAGGCTTCCGGCGACCTCGGCGATCAGCACGCCGTAGGCGGCTCCCAGGAGACCCCAGGCGGTCATCAGGCCCCACACCAGCGCGACGTTGAGCGCCGCCGTGGCGGTCATGACCGCCGCCACCGCGCCCGCCCGCTCGGCGCTCGCGAGGGCGATCGAGGCGGGCACGCCGATGGCGCCCGCAAGCGCGGCGAAGGCCAGCACGGTCAGGATCTGACCGTTCCCTCGGTAATCCGCGGCGGGATAGAGCAGGCTCATCACGTTATCGCCAGCGAGCACGATGAACAGGCAGAACAGGCTCATCAGGCCCGCGAGCAGGAGCGAATCCCAGGCCGCCTGGCGGCGCAGGCCGGCGCCGCCTTCAGTTCGCAAGGCGCGGACGGATTTGGGCGTGAGGATATTGAAGAAGCCGAACAGCAGCGGGTTGGCGAACGACACGATGCTCATGCAGGCGGCGTAAATTCCTGTCACCGTCGCGCCGGCAATCACCATCGTGAGCCAATAAGCGACGTAGCCTTGCACCTGCAGGGCGAGCTGGCCGGACAACAGCCATTTTCCCAGCCCCCAGCTCGCATGCAGGGTGGCGCGAAGCTGGCCTAAGCGGAACGCGAATTCGGCGCGCGCGAGGTAGAGCCATCCGAGGCTGCCGACGGCGCAGGAGAAGCCCACCGCGGCAAGCGCGCTGACGGCCGACAATTGTGCGGTCCAGGCGAGCCAGCCAAGAAGCGCAAGGTTAAGGACGGCGACCGAGCCGTCGACAACGAGCGCATTGACCATGGCGAGATGTGCGAAGGCGAAGCGCCGGACGAATTCCCGCGTCAACACGAACGGTATCGTCGCCGTCAGCGCCCAGGTCATCGCCGCGAGTTCGCCATGGGCGCCGAATGCCGACAGCAGCACGGCGGCCACGCCCAGGACGGACATCGCCGCGGCCGAAAGCAGGACACTCAGCACCAGCGAGCTGAACGCATGTTCGGCCGGCGCGCCGGGCAGCCGGTGCAGCTGGATGGCGTAGGGCCGCGTGACCAGCGACTCCTGGGTCGCGAGCAAGACAGCAAGCACCGACGCGCCGGTCGCAAAGGCCCCGAGCTGGTCGGGGTCGGCGCCGCGGCCGAGCATGATCAGCGCCAGGAAGCTCGTGGCGCTGACCACGGCCTGATCGGCCCAGGCCGCGATGTGGTTTCCGGACCGGGACAGCAATGCGCGCCAGGGCGCCCACGCGAGGCGTTTCCCGGCGGGGGGCTTCATGACCTCTGCTGTTGCGGCGATCGGCGGGCTGACTCTCAACGCGCGCTCCGTACCAGCCGCTTCAGCCCGCGCCTGACAGTCCCGCTCAACTGGCTCGACCGTTGCAGCGCGGACAGGCGCAGCGCCGGATGGTGCGGCGAAAGGGAGCACATCAGGTCGGCGACGTCGATGCGTCCCGGCCACAGGCTCTCGAGCACATGCGTGCCGGACGTCGCGGAGTCGAGACGGTCCGCCCAATGTCCGGACAGGAAGCCGCGGATCACTTCGGTTTCGAGCAGGAGGCCGGGAGAATAGCTGCGATAGGCTTCGTCATAACAAGCCTTGACCGCAAAGCCGGTGCGTCCGGCCACGGCGATCAGGCTGACGGCGATCGGCGCGCCGTCGAGCGTCAGCACGTCCGCGCGGCAGATCGAATGTCCTTCCTCGCCGGTGAAGGCGCCGGCGGCGAATTGCCGGGTCCTGTCGTCGCAGGCCAGCGCGGTGCCGCGTCTGCCTTTCCAGCCCCTGGCCTCGATTTCGAGAAAGGCTGCGACCGCGCGCTCGAGTCCCGCCCCGCAAACGTGGCTTTCGTGCGCGAGCTTGCCGCGCTCTTCCAGGCGGCGGCGGTTGCGGGCAAGGCCTTTGCGCCGCTTCGGGTCCACACGCGCGCTCATGTGCTCATCAAATGTGCAGCCGGCGCCGAGCGTGGCCCTCTGAAAATGGTTCAGGAAGGTCCACGGCATCTGCCGCTGCGCGAGCGCAACGATCATGGCCTGACAGGCTTCGCCGTCGGTGTTGAGAGTCGGGAGCACCCATTCGCGCGCGCTGATCGATGCCAGCACGGTCAACAGCGCGTCCGCGGCATGCACCTTCAGGACCGCGTCCAGCAACGGGGTGCAGCTGTAGGTGTATTTGCTCTGCCATGCCCGCCCGCCCGGCCGCAGGCCCGGGATTGCGAATGTCGGGCGGGTGACCGGAAGGAAAGCAACGAGTCGCGAGTCGTCCCACACGACCGCGAAGCTGACGTCCGTGTTCTTCTCCGCGCTTTCGAGCAGCGCCTGCGCATAGCGCGGCGAGTAATAGACATTGTCCTCGGCGCTGCGTGCGCACAGGTCTTCCCAGACAGGCAGCAGCATCGGCAGGGCGTCGCGCCCGAACACCTCGCCCTTGAGGCTTGGCGCGCCGGACGCCTGCAGCATGCGCTGCAATTTTTCCAGCGACTCGGTCCAAGCTTGGCGCGGACTCCCGTCGTCGCCTCGCGCTGCGACGCTCGC
>Ga0114129_10011442_pt1 | contig 12635 bp, 13 predicted proteins | sample RhiMetdeltSRZDD1_FD_80071 | JGI IMG/M metagenome (GOLD analysis project Ga0114129, IMG submission 80071) | Populus rhizosphere microbial communities from Tennessee, USA - Rhizosphere MetaG P. deltoides SRZDD1 (version 2) (version 2) | ecosystem: Host-associated > Plants > Roots > Rhizosphere >...
GACACGATGTCCCCCGCGTATGAGGCGACAATCCCTTCCAAGTCCTTAGTGGCCAAGAACTTCACCCGGTCTTCCATCAACTCACGGATTCGGGTCTCGTCACTGGTCTTGAGGGTAGCCATTAACTGCTCCTCGTTCGAGGGGTATTAGAACGGACAATTGTCCTTTCGATACTCACTTCCGAGGCCAGGAATTCGCGTCGGTTTTCCCGCTTGACAATGTTGTGTTTTAGCAATAATCTGTAGCCCATGGGGAACGGATCGGAACGATTCCAAAACGACGGCCGGATTTTCAATCGCTTGGCGGTCCTGCGGGCGGAACGGGGTCTCACTCGTCAGGCCCTGGCGGAGGCCGTGGGAGTCAACTACCAGACCATCGGTTTTCTGGAGCGGGGGGACTACAACCCCAGCCTCGGGTTGGCCTTTGCCCTGAGCGAATACTTCGCGGTGCCGATCGAGGCGATCTTTTCCACGAAACCGTTCCAGCCGCTCACGACGTGGCCGACGTCCTGATTTCTGGTTCAAGTCAACTCAGTAAGGAGTCATCATGCGGGACAGTTTGCAAGTTTTTGGAGTGAACATGGCGCCGCGCGCCAACCGGCGATGGTTGGTGGCGGTCGTGTACACGATCTTTCTGGCCGCCTGGGTTTTCCTCGTCCTCAACCCCCTCCTGAGCGGATTGCCGCTTCTACTCCTGGCCACGGTGGTGAACGGCCTCATCCTCGGCGGTTACGGTCGCGCAGGCTTGATCAAGCCCTTCGGCACGCAACAATTTCTCTGCAAGTGGGGCCCGGTGAATGACGAGCGTGAGCTCCATCGCCGCGATCGTATGCACTTCTACGCCTACCGGTGGGTCGTAATCCTCATGGTCCTCGGATACTTCATGACCGTGAGGCCCTTCGATCACGGCCTGGTGGGCCGCGCACTCCTCCTCCTCGGATTGGTCCTGGGACTGACCTTGCCCCAGGCCCTTCTCTTGTGGACCGAACCCGACGTGGAGTACGCCGACACGGCGTAAGGGTCAGGACAGCGTGCGTGCGAGATCCGGCTCGATAACCTCTGGCTTACAATTCGGGGCATAACGTCGTAAGACTCTTCCGTCCCGCCCCACCAGGAATTTGGTGAAGTTCCACTTGATGGCTCGCGAGCCGAGAAATCCGTGCTTCGCCTGCTTGAGAAACGTGTACAAGGGATGCGCGTTTCGGCCGTTCACGTCGATCTTGGCAAACAGTGGAAACGTGACGTCGTAAACTCGCGTGCAGAAATCGCGGATCTCCGCGGCATCTCCAGGCTCCTGATGCGCGAACTGATCGCATGGGAAGCCCAGCACGGAGAAACCTGCTCCTCGATGCCGGCGGTAGAGCGCTTCCAGCCCCTCATACTGCGGAGTGAACCCGCATCGGCTCGCCACGTTGACGATCAAAAGCACCTGGCCCCGATAGCCCGCCAAGGTTGTATCCTCACCCTGCAGCGTGTGGACGGGAATCTCGTACACAGTCACTTAGTATCTCCCGGCAGGTTTAAAGATCTTGGCTCTCGACTAGAGCCCTCAGAATATTCCCGACCAGCGAGTCAGTACATCTCGCAGTTTGGAAAAAATGCAGACAGGATGGGCGTCATGAGTAGGCAAACTGCTCCGTTACCCGTTGATGTGATCGCAAAGCCCGCTGGAAACGGATCCCAGAGCGATGATCCACCCTCCCATTTGTTCCAGTTCCGGCGGGCCGAGACTCCTCTCGTTCGCGTGAACACGGCGGAGGATGCGTTTCCAGGAGGACTGTCCATGGCCATGGCCCCTTGGATCGTCGACTGGGAAGGCTCATCGATCGGCTTCGGGAAAGAGGACTTCTACCTCGTTCACAACGTCAACGTGTCTTCGAATCCCATCGAGGGCACGACGGTGCTGGCTACGTTGCGCGTGCCCGCCGCGGCAATTGAGACCGCCGAGTTCGTGATGGTGGTCACGAAGCTGGGGCGCTTCAAAACGAAGATGGGGCACGCCATGCTCCGGTTCACGTTCAAGGACGATGCGCGGCCGCTCATTCTCGATCACCACGGAAAAGCCGTCGCCCAGCACGCCAAGATCAAGGATCTCGTGCTGAGCTGGGAAGCCTGGCGGCCTCCCATGGCGCACTTCAATCCAGTGGCCGGGCTCGATCCGAGTACCTACACGTTGACGGCTCGCTGCTTCAGCGGCTCAGTGCGCTGCCTGACCGATTCGATCCTCAACCGTCCCTGGATCACGTATCGCATCAAGACCCCCGACGTCCCCAACGCTCTGGACGAACTCTTTTACATTGCTCTCCTCTTGGGGGATGCGCTGGCGCGGCAGACGATCGAGCAGTTGCTCGACATCCGTGTGAATGGATCTCGCACCGCGGAAGCGCTCACCGAGACCGAGATGGAAGAAATGGAGGATGTGGAAGAGAAAGTCGAGGCAGAGGAGGAGGAAGAGCTGCCTCAGAATCCAATCAAAGAGATTCTCGAGGGGAACATCAGCTACCACCTCATCCTCAGGTCCTGCGTCTCCATGGCCCTGGCCACGGTCGACTGGGCGAACGTGCGGATCCATCGCCGGGGAAACCTTCCGGACCCCCCACGCATTCGAGTGGCGCCCAAATCATTACCCGCCGCGCTGGATGAGCTGGCCGAAGGCAATATCAAATCGGCCCTCATTCGCATGCCCGGCGCGTTGTACTGGCTCACCAAGCATGGCTCCGCAATTCCGGGGGATGCGCACAAGGTGCTCGAAGAAGCGGGCCTCTTGGAGATCGAGGATGGGAAGCTCCTGCGCAAGAATTACGAGAACCGCCACGAGAGCCCTTACGGCTGCATCGACGACAATTTGATCTACTGACGCCGAACTCACCCCATGCCCCGGACCGGCCCATTGCGGTCGGGAAGAAGCTAGCGCTTGAGCGCAAAGGCGCCGGGTAGCAGATCGTCGAGTCCAAACTCCTTGGATGTCCCGTCGGCTTCCGAGATGATCACCCGCGCCGTAGGGCCGAATTCGTACAGCACTTGCCGGCAGGCGCCGCACGGGGTGGCGCCGTTCTCGGTGGCGACGGCCAGCGCCGCGATCTCCCTCTCCCCTTCCGAGATCGCCTTCAAGATCGCCACGCGCTCCGCGCACACCGAGAGCCCGTAGCTCGAGTTCTCCACGTTGACTCCCGAATAGACGCGTCCGCTTGCGCCCAGAGCGGCCGCGCCAACGTGGTATCCGGAATAAGGCGCGTACGCGCCCGGCCGAACCTTCATCGCCGCCTCGACCAATGCTCGAGCGTCCACGTTCACCCCTTTCGCACGTATTCGAACTCGAACGGCTGCGCGTTCACACCCCGGGGCGGTGGCGCCACCCAGTGCGCGATTTTCCCGAGCTCGGTCACGGGGTGCATCAAGGATTGCACGTATTCGCGATCTGCCGCCGTCGGCAGCCACTCGCCCTGCCGGCGATTCCATTCCTCTTCGGAGACCAAACCCCCCGTGAGGTCGAAATGCGCGCCCGCATAGGCCCCGATGGCGCGGTTGAACCGCCGGTGCGGCAAGGCAAGCCGGGCCGCAATCTCGTACTTCTCCAGCGTTTTATTCCAGCGCTGCACGCCTCGATTGCAGTCTTCCACGTAAGCGTCGCGCAGGATCTCGTTCATGGCGTTTCGAAGCGGGACGTTTTCGGTGACGAGTTTGCCGTTTTCGATCAGCTCCATGGGATAGGTGCCTTCGAGAGCGAGATGATCCGCAAAGTCCTCTTCCCGATTGCGCCCCTTCAACCCCGCCGCGAAATAATCAGCGGCGTTGGAAGACTTCTCCCCCCCGAACAGATCCAGGGATACCGAAAACCAGAAATTCAAATACTTCTGGAGGGTGGGCAGATCCACGCCTCCTTCCTTACGTACGTTGTCCCCGTGCTCGCGCATGAGTTGGGCGGTACGCTCCACGACCCGCCCCACTCCCGTCTCGCCCACGAACATGTGGTGCGCTTCTTCGGTGAGCATGAATCGCGTGGTTCGGGAAAGCGGATCGAAGCCGCTTTCGGCCAGAGCGAGGAGCTGATACTTGCCGTCCCGGTCCGTGAACATGGTGAACATGTAGAAATCGAGCCAGTTCTGAATGGGCTCGTTGAACGCGCCCAGAATGCGGGGCTTGTCCGGGTTGCCGGACCGCCGTTGCAGCAATGCCTCCGCTTCCTCGCGCCCATCGCGCCCGAAAAACCCGTGAAGCAAGTACACCATCGCCCAGAGATGGCGTCCTTCCTCCACATTGACCTGAAATAAATTGCGCAAGTCGTACAAGGAGGGACACGTCTTCCCCAACATCCGCTGCTGCTCGACGCTCGCCGGCTCCGTATCGCCCTGCGTGACCACGAGGCGCCGCAGCATGCCGCGGTACTCCCCCGGGATCTCCGGCCAGACCGGTTGACCCATGTGGTCTCCGAAACCGATCTTGCGATCCGGAACCGGCTCGGCCAGAAAGATCCCCCACCGGTACTCGGGCATCTTCACGTAATCGAAGTGCGCCCACCCTTTGGGATCCACGCTGATCGCGGTGCGCAAATAAACGTCGTCGGTCTGGAAACCCTCCGGGCCCATTTCCATCCACCAGGAGCGGAAGTCGGGCAGCCACTTTTCCAGCGCGCGCTTCAGACGCTCGTCCTCGGAGAGGTTCACGTTGTTGGGAATAGTGTCGTAGAGATTCAAGCTGTGCTCCTCGAAAGACAGTTCCTACTTCTCGTTTGGCTCCTTGCCTTCCATTTCGTCGCGATCCTTTTGACTCCAGTCCTGGGTGGGCTTCAGGGTTTGCCGCGTAATGTACCTGCGCGAACCCTGGGAGAGTTTCTGGAACATGGCCGCGCGAGCCTTCTGATGTTCGGGCAAAGCCGAGTAGTTCGCGGTGCTCATCGCCGCAAAGGCAAGGGCTCCCGCTTCCGCAAAGGCATCCACGTTGGCCCCCAGGTAGACGAACTCCCATTTGTAGACCTGGCTTTGGTGCTCGACCATTTCCCGCACCCGTTCCTTGGTGTAGTCGTGACTGGAGTTCTCCTGGCCGTCGGTGATGACCACGAACATGACTTGGCCCGGCCGCCGTTCCTCGGGCGTATTTCGGAAACGCTCTCCCGCGCGGTCGATCGTTTGACCCAATGCATCCAAGAGCGGCGTCGCCCCTCTGGGTTCGAGCTGCATCTTGGGAACCTTCCTGATCGGACAGGCCTCGACAACCGTATCGATACCTTCCGTGTCGAACTGCACGAGAGTCAGGAAACAGTTGTCCATGTCGCGTAGATCGTCCACGTACGTGTTGAATCCGCCTTCCATGTCGTCCTTGATTCTCGCCATGGAGCCGGACCGGTCGAGCAGAACGATGATCTCGGTCAAATTCTTGTCGGGCATATCATGCCTCTCTTTCCAGGAAACTACCGACCCTTAGGTGCGCTTCCAATCAAAGGAGGCGCGCTCGGGTTTTCCGTACACTTTCAAAGCCCCGTGCTCCCCCACCGCGTTCGGGCGGAAGAAAATCCAGTTCTGCCAGGCGGAGAGCCGGCCAAAGATCTTGGCGTCCGGGGTCTCGAGACCGGGAAATCGAAGCGACGCCTCCATGCCGGTGAGGGCATCCGGAGATAACGACGCGCGCTCCTCGATGGCGACCCGCACTTCGTCCTCGTAGTCGATCTCGTCCAACCGCGCGGTGACCAGACCGGCCGCATCGGCCTCGGCGGGCGTGAAGGTACCTTGATAGAGTGCCGCTTCCACGCGCGATTCATCCCCGGAGAAATGCGCTTCGAGCCGCGAGAGGTCGTGCGTCATCGGATAATCCTCGGCGTTCAAGGGCCCCAGGGCCATACGAATCGACGGATTGTCGAGGACGTAGCTTCGGTCTGAGGCCAACGCGAGCTCGAACAGCGAACCCGCAAAGCACGACCCCGGCTCGATCAAGGCAAAGAAGCTGCGCGCGGTTAGGTCGAGGCGACGAAGCACCCGCGCCTGGTGGAGCAAGATCTCCCTCGCAAACCAATCCGAGCGCAAACCATCCAGGGCCCGATCGCTCGCCAGAACGTGCTCGGGATCGCCGGCCGTCTTGAGCAGAATCACGCCCAGCGTTTCTTCGTTGAATCGCAGGTACAGCAAGGCGTCATCCAATTCGCGGAAGGCGCGCAAGGACCAGGCGTCGCTCCCCCGCGCGCGCAGGGCGTCTGCGGTGTCGGGGTCGGGCGCTTCGGGGCCGCGAACGGTCAGCGTCGCCGTCCTTCGATTCCGGTCCATTTCGAGGGTCACGTATTTGTAACGACGCGCGTTGTCGCTCGTTTCGACCTCGAGATCGCGAAGAACGACACCGGGGCCGGATCGCGGCGACGCACCTTGAGCCAAGGCGCGCGACCGCTCCCTCACCACCGCCTCGAATTTGCTCCGGGGCGCAACCGCATCGACAAGTTTCCAATCCACGGCGCGCTGGCCGCGCACTCCCTCTTGCAACGTGCAGAAAATATCCGCGTGATCGCGGCGCACGCCGCGCTTGTCCACCACCCGCGTGAGACCACCCGTTCCCGGGAGCACGCCCAGAAGCGAGACCTCGGGGAGGCTCACCGCGCTGGAACCGTCGTCCACCAAGACGAGGTCGTCACAGGCCAGGGCCAATTCGTAACCCCCTCCGGCCGTAACCCCGTTTAGCGCGGCCAGGAACTTGAGGCCGCTCGAACGCGATGCGTCCTCGATCCCGAGTCGTGTCTCGTTGGTGAACTTGCAGAAGTTGATCTTGAACCCGTGCGGGGAGAGACCCAGCATGTGAATGTTTGCGCCCGCGGAAAACACGCGCTCCTTTGCGCTCTTGACGACCACCACCTTCACCTCGGGGTGCTCGAAGCGCACTCGCAGGACGGCATCCGCCAGCTCGATGTCCACCCCCAAGTCGTAGGAATTGAGCTTGAGCGAGTAGCCCTGCCGGAGCGGTTTGTCCTCGCGCACGTCCATCCACAACGTGGCAATCTCTCCCTCGGTCTCGAGCCGCCAGTGGTGGTAGCGATCGGGGTGCGTGGCAAACCCCACCGGTTCGGTCGTGATCGCGAGGGTCTTGGTCATGAAGGTTCCTCCGATGCTTGGATCGGGACAGGGGTTTACGAGGGCGGCTGACGAGGACCGCGAGGGCAAAACACGCCTGGCAGTATCCTGCACAATAATGTGCTTGATGTCAACCCAAAGGGGCACTATACTGCATCCTAATGGTGGTCTCAAGAATTCAAGCCCCCCACCCGGACGAAAGGGCGGCCCTGACCCGGTTGGGGGGATCAGTAAGATCCCTACGGGAAAATCAGGGCATCTCGCGATCCGAGCTTGCATTGAGGGCCCGACTTAGCCTACGTTTTCTCGCTCAGTTGGAAGGGGGCGAAGGTAACATTGCGTACCTTCGTTTACGTCGGATTGCCCAGGCATTGGGGACCGACACGGCGGAGTTAATCCGTCGGGCCGAGGGTTGGATCGAGCGCCCTCCCGCGCTCCTAGGGATGCGTGGAGCGGGGAAGAGCACGGTGGGACACATTCTCTCCGAACGGCTCGGTCTTCCTCTGCTCGAGTTGGATGAATTGGTCGAGTCCGAGGCCGGGCTCACGTTAGGGCAAATCTTCGAACTGCAAGGGGAGCCCTACTACCGTCACCTCGAGCGCGAAATGCTGTCGCGCGTCCTGGCGAAACGGACTAAGGCCGTACTCGCCACCGGCGGCGGCATTGTGACGGAACCGGAGACGTTCGCGTTGCTCCGGCGGAGCACGTTTACGGTGTGGCTAAAAGCCACTCCGGCCGAGCACTGGACCCGGGTGCTGGCCCAAGGGGACCAGCGGCCGATGAATGATCGACCGGATGCCATGCGGGAGCTCGAGCGGCTTTGGTCCGCGCGGGCTCGCCTCTACGCGGATGCCGATCTGGTGATCGAGACCACCGGGCGGTCGCCGCACGAGGTGGCGGAAAACATTCTCGTCGAATATCCGGGCTGAACCCTTCCCGGGACGAATGCCAGAGATTCAGAGACGCTCTAACCAGGAGATTTTCAATGTTGCGTGACTCCTCCTCCGAACGCGCCTTGCGACGCTCTCGCCTCATGCGGCACAAGCGCACGCGTTACGGCGCCGTGCTCGTCGACTTCGAGAACATTTATTACAACCTCGCCCAGGAGCCGGCCAAGACCGAGGAGCAAGGGCCGGACATGGAGGCGCTGGACGACGCGGTGGAGATTCTGTCTTACCTGCGTGACCGGGTGCGCGACCATTACCACTGTGTCATGAGCATCGGCCGCTCGTACGGAGACTTCGACCGCATCGGGGGAGACGCGCAAAGCCAACTCCAACTTCTCGCGTTCGAGCCGCGGTTCACTCTGGGGGCCAAACAAGACAGTGCGGCCAAGATTCTTCTCGCCGTGGATGCGATGGAGATGCTCTATAGCCGGGCCGAGCTCGAGATGTTCGTGATCGTGGGCGGCGATCGCGACTATTTACCGGTCGTGCGGCGGCTTCGCGAACACATGAAGCGGGTGATCCTAGTCGGTTTCGAGCGGGCCACCAGCGGCGACCTGCGTCAGATCGTGGGGGAAGAGAACTTCATTCCCGTGGAATCCCTCTTGCGCGAGCTCGGTGAACCGGTCGAGACGAACAACGGGCGCGGCACCACCTACACCCCCGAAACGCAAGAAGCGGGAGAAATCGGCGCTACCCCGCGAGTGGACGTGGGGGACACGCCCTCCGACGAGCAGCACCTGGAGCTTTGCATGTCGGAGCTCCTCACCGCCTACTACCAATTCGGGGGAAGAACGGTGTGGCTCACGCCCTTCCTGAGATTGCTGAACGAGCGATTCCCGTATCTCGACAATCGGGGACGCAAGCGTTTGGTCGAGGACTTACAAGCCCGGAGCGCGATTCGTATCGAAAAGGTGGAGGGGGATCCGTATCCCTACTCGGTAGTGGAGATCAACTGGGAAGATCCCTGGGTGCAGCGTATGGATGAAGCCAGGGGAAATAGCTGACCGAAAGGAGCTTAGTACAATGAAGCGATGGATCTGTCTGGTAGCGTTGGCGGCGATTGCGCTGCCCATATGCGTGCAGGCGGCGGACAAGCCCGATCAACAAGCGATGATGAAGGCGTTCATGGAGAAGATTCAGCCGGGTCCCGCGCACCAGAAGCTGGCTGGGTTGGCGGGAACGTGGAACTTCACAATGACGTCGTATGAAGACCCCGCGAATCCCATGAGCTCAACCGGAACGGCGACCTCGGCCATGGTCATGGACGGCCGCTATCTCCAGGATACGGCGACCGGGAACATGATGGGGATGCCGTTCAACGGAACCGGTTACACGGGGTACAACAACGTCACCAAGCAGTACGAGGCGACGTGGATCGACAACATGAGCACGGGCATCATGATGGGTACCGGCACGGAGACCGAGCCCAACACGATTACCATGAACTTCAACTTTGCCGATCCGATGACGGGCAAGACGACGAAGGTGAAGACCGTCACCAAGATCACGGACGCGAACAACCACACCTTCACTTGGTACACCCTGGACGGGAAAAAAGAAGTGAAGTCGATGGAGATCGCGTACGTCCGTTCCGGTTCCTAGGCCCGTAATCTACACGGTCGGGCACTCGACCCGATCCCTCGAGGAATTCCTCGAGCTTCTGCAGAGTTGCGACATACGCCGGCTGGCCGACGTTCGACGATTCCCGGCCAGCCGGCGTCATCCTCACTTCGCCGGGCCCGCGCTTCGCTCGTCTCTCGGCTCGAAATGCATCGAATACCGGCATTTTGAATCACTGGGCGGACGCCGTTCCGTTCTCCGCAATTCGCCGCACACTGCCTGGCGTGAGGCCGGGTTCCGCGGCTATGCGGATCACATGGACAGCCTGGAATTCCAGAAGGGACTCGGCGAGGTCATGGACTGGGCTCGAGAGCTGCCCACGACCATTATGTGCGCGGAGGCACTCCCGTTCCGATGTCACCGCCAGCTCCTGGCCGACGCTCTCTGCGTGCGAGGGTTTCAGGTATTACACATCCTCGGTCCCGAACGGTCACAAGAACATCGCCTCCCCGTTTTCGCCCGAATCGAAGGAAATCGCCTGATTTACGATGGGGGAAGCTTGGACCTGCTTCAGGAATGAATTAGCATCCACCGGCCATGGCGTTGACCTTCGGAACCCGGCTCGGGCCCTATGAAATCGTTGCCCCGCTCGGCGCGGGCGGCATGGGGGAGGTGTATCGCGCCCGCGATACACGGCTTGGCCGCGAGGTGGCAATCAAAGTGTTGCCGCCCAGCGCGCGTCTGGACCCTACCGCGCGAGAACGGTTTCGCCGGGAAGCGTTGGCCCTCTCGCGGCTCAATCACCCCAACATCGAGATGGTGCTCGATCTCGGGGAAGAAAACGCCGTCGATTACCTGGTGCTCGAGTTCGTCCCCGGCGAGACGTTGACGACGCGACTCGTTCGAGGCCGCATCCCCGAACGCGAAGCGGCCGAGATCGGCGCACAAGTGGCCGAGGCGTTGGTCGAAGCCCACGATCGCGGCGTGCTCCACCGCGATCTCAAACCCGGCAACGTCATGGTCACGCCGCAAGGCCGGGTCAAGGTGCTCGACTTCGGCCTCGCCAAGTTCTCCCAGGCGCTGAGCGACGAAACGCTCTCCATGGACCTCACCCAGATCGGCAAGGCCACCGGGACCCTGGCCTACATGGCTCCCGAACAACTGCTTGGACAGCCGCTCGACACCCGTACCGATCTTTATGCGCTCGGGGTCGTGCTCTACGAAATGATGACTACCCAACGGCCTTTCTATGGAGCGATTACGACCGCGCTCGCCAACGAAATTCTGCATGGATCCGTGACGCCGCCCCGGACCCACGAACCCGACCTTTCCGCGCGCGCCGAAGCCATCATGTTGCGCGCGATCGCACGCCAGAGCGAGGATCGCTACCAGAGCGCGGGCGAAATGGCGGGGGAGCTTCGCCGGCTGGCGATGGGGGAGGATTCGGCCACCGCGTCCACGATGGCGGCCACACCGGCGCGTCGCGTCACTTCGATCGCCGTGCTGCCGCTCGAGAATCTTTCGGGAGATCCCTCCCAGGAATTCTTCTCCGACGGCATGACCGAGGAATTGATCTCCTGCCTCGCCCAGGTACGTGCGCTTCGTATCACATCGCGGCATTCGGTGATGCGCTACAAGGGACAGCACCGCGCCGTTCCCGAGATCGCCCGCGAGCTCAATGTGGATGCGATAGTTGAAGGCTCGGTGCGCCGGGCGGGCGACCGCGTGCGCATCACCGCGCAACTCATCGACGCGGCGACCGAACGACACCTGTGGGCGCGCTCTTACGAACGCGACATGAAGGAAGTGCTCGCGCTTCAGGGCGAGGTGGCAGCGGCGATCGTGGACGAGATTCAGGTGAGCGTGACGCCGCAAGAAGAGACGCGCCTGCGCGACAACCGAACCGTGAACCCGGCGGCTTACGAGGCCTACCTCAAGGGACGCTATTTCATCGAACAACGCACCGAACAAACGTTGCGAGTCGGACTCGAATCGTTGCATGAAGCTATTCGCCTGGACCCTAATTTGGAGCTGGCTCACGTGGGCGTGGCGGATGCTTACAATTTGATGGGGTTCATGACCGTTCTTGGCCCTCAAGATGCGTTTCCCCACGCCAAGGCCGCGGCCCGGCGCGCGCTCGAGCTCAATCCGCAGAGCGGCGAGGCGTATACATCGCTCGCTTACCCGACTTTGTGGTTCGATTGGAACCTCGAGGAATCCGAACGGCTCTTCCGTCGGGGTATCGATCTCAACCCTCGCTACTCCCAAGCCCATCTATGGTTCACCAATCTCCTTTTGGCCACGGACCGTTTCGATGAGGCGGAAGCCGAAGCGCAAACCGCGCGCATTCTCGATCCACATTCATACATAGCGATCGCGTTCGTGGGCTGGAATCCTTACTGGCAGGGTCGATTCGAGGATGCGTATCGCGGCCTCAAAATGGCCGCCGACCTGATCCCGAACTTCGGCCCCGTGTATTACTGGACGGTACTCGCCTGCTCGAGATGCGGCCGCGATGCCGAGGCCAGGGTGGCCATAGCCCGATGCTTCGAAACCCTGGGGCGCACACCGATGGTCTTGGGCGCGGTCGGAATGGCTCACGCCCTCGCCGGCCGAACGGACGAAGCGCGCGCGATCCTCTCTGAGATGGAAGGACTGGCTCAGCATCGCTACGTCGGCCGCTATTATCCGGCTCAGGTGCGCGTGGCCTTGGGTGACCTCGAAGACGCCCTCACCGACTTGGAAGCGGCGATCGAGGAGCCCGTGCACTGGCTGGCCCAAATCCACTTGGACCCGTCGCTCGCCGCCTTGCGCGGCCATCCGCGCTTCGAAGCGCTCCATGCGAAGGCCCGAGCGCGGGGGGTCAGATGACGCTGGCTCCCGGCACCAGGGTCGGTCCCTACGAAATAGCCGCATCTCGACGCAAAGTTGCTTGAAAAAAGGGAGTCGAAGTGACGCTCGCGGCCGGAACCAAACTGGGTCCATACGAAATCATCGCGCCTCTGGGCGCGGGTGGTATGGGGGAAGTCTATCGCGCGCGCGACACGCGGCTCGATCGAACCGTGGCGATCAAAATCCTTCCC
>Ga0114129_10011446_pt1 | contig 12633 bp, 11 predicted proteins | sample RhiMetdeltSRZDD1_FD_80071 | JGI IMG/M metagenome (GOLD analysis project Ga0114129, IMG submission 80071) | Populus rhizosphere microbial communities from Tennessee, USA - Rhizosphere MetaG P. deltoides SRZDD1 (version 2) (version 2) | ecosystem: Host-associated > Plants > Roots > Rhizosphere >...
CGTATCGGCGTTGTTGCCCGACTCGTGCCACGCCATGTACGGGCGATCGACGACGTCGATGCGCGTCAGCCACTTCACGGATCGGATCGCTTCCCATCCGGGAACCACGAGCCGCAGCGGATAGCCCTGGTGAGGACGCACCGGCTCCCCGTTCTGCGCGTAGGCGACGATCGTGTCGTCCATCGCTTTGGGCAGCGGAATGCTCATCGTGTACTTGTTGTTCTCGTTTCCCTCGGCCACGATCCAGCTGGCTTCCTTCTTGACGCCGCACTCCTTGAGCAGCACCGACAGGAGGACGCCCGTCCATTCACTGCAGCTGGTTCGTCCGTGCACCAGCTGAACGGACTCGCCGTTCGCTCCGCGCAGCGGACGGCTGTTGGCATTGCACTCGAGGAAATGGATGCGCGACACCGACGGCAGTCGCTTCAATTCGTCGAGCGTGAACTCGAGGGGACGATCCACCATGCCGTGCAACAGCAGACGATGCTGCTTCGGATCGAGATCGGGGATGCCCTTGACATGATCCATCAGAAAGTGAAGACCGGACGGCGTGATGATCCCGTCGAGATCCTGAAGCGGTGTCATCAACGCCGTGTCAGCGAGCGCGGTCGGTGCGCCGGGCGCTCTGCGGATCGTGTTGTCGAGCGGAGAAGGTTGCCCGTACGCGAGGAGATCTTTCGCGGGCGTCTGGGCCGCGACGGTCTGGCCACGAAGCGAGCGGACGCCGGCCATGACCAGACCGGCCAGGCCGACGCCGCTCGTCAGGAATTGTCTGCGTCTCGAATGGGAATGCGAACCCATTCCGTTCAGTTCGTGGCGGTCCTCGACGGGACCACCATCGTGAAGTTCCGCTTCGGCACCTGGCCGACCTTGATCTTCGCCACTTCCTTCAACGAAGCAATGTCGACCACCAGCGTCTGGTTGCCAACGGGGTCGGCCACATACGCTCTCTTGCCGTCCGGAGTGAGCGTCACCCATGCGGCGCCTTTCCCGCTCAGATCGGCTTTTCCAATGACCTTCAAGTCGGGGAGTGAGTACGCGTAGAGGGCGTTATTCAATCGGCTGCAGACCACGAGCGTCTTCTGATCCGCGGTGACCGCCATGCCGTGAGATTCAGAGGAGCCCGAGATCAGCGGAATTCTCCCGGCGGCCAGATGCGGAAGCGTGATTCGCGTCATTTCCTTGCGGGCCTGGAAATCGACGACCACGAACCCGTTGAAGTCGCCGATCTGCACGAACAGGAGATTCGTCGAACCGTCGGGGTTCTTGGACATCGCCATTGGACGGATGCCTTCGCCCAGCTCGATGTTCCACGCCGGTACATCGGCCTTCGCATCGAGGACGCTCACGTGTCCCTTGCCTCCAGCCTCGCCGGCGACGACGAACTTGCCGTCCGGCGTGACATAGAGGTTGTGGACGGGCCCTTCCGTCCGGACACTCTTGACCTTGGTGAGCGACGCGGTATCGATCACATCCGCGACGCCAGGGTTGCTCCCGACCGCCTGCCTGATCCCCACATACACCTTCTTCCCGTCAGGTGTGATGGAGATGTTGTTCGGACGGCCCGAGAGAGGAATCCTCTTGATCACCTTTTTCGTCGCCATGTCGGCGACGTCCAGCGTGTCGTCGGCCTCGCTGCTGACATACATGCGGGTTCCGTCCGGGGATGCCGCGACGCCGTGGGCCGCCTCGATGTCCGCGATCTCTCCTACGACCGTGTTCGTGGCGGGGTCGATGATGTGAACTCTGTCGCCCGCCGCATTGCTCTGGAGGATGCGAACCTGGTTCTGGGCCATCAATGGCACCGCGAGGAAAACGATCGCCAGACCCGTCAGACAGCGCCGAACGTAGTGAATAGTCATCGTCAGGTCCTCACAAAAAACGAGTGAAGGTCACTCTGCGCCGCCGCCGCAGGCGCCGGTCAACTCGACGGGCTTCTCGTTGGCTTTTCGCCCGCACACCCAGTTGGCGAGTGTCTGCCATTCCGGATCGAGGAACGAATTCCAGTGTTTTCCTCCGCTGTGGTAGAAGTCGCCGCCTCCGTCGGAGAGCAGCGGGTGGAGGAGGAGTTTGCTCGTCACCAGATCACGAGGGATCACGCGCGCTGCGACCGCCTGGAAGTTCCGTCGGGACTGTTCCTCGTTCCAGGTCGTGGCGCCAGGTGAGAGCGCAGCGAGGCGCATCGGCGTCCCCTTGCTATGGCAGGACACACAACGAGTGTGCCCTTCGCGCTTCGCCAGGAAGATCGGCTGTACCTTCGTCTTGAAGTAGTCGTAGTCCAGGGCCGATACCGCTGAAGGACCGGGCGCCTGCGCGCTCGGCACAGCGGAGGCCGGGGACAGGGTGAGCAACGCAGCCAAAAGCGGAACGAACAGGGCGACGCGCATCGTGCACCTCCCCATCTAACAGGCTGGCGGATCCGAGGCCGGCAGCATATAGGGAATTCGCGTGAAGAATCAATCCAATTAAGGCCTCGACAACCCCTTGTAGATGAACTTCTGGACTCGATAGCCCTGCGACTCGCCGGTCACGATGTTCCCCTTAGGGTCGACCCCCAGGCTGTGCAGATGGAAGAACTCTCCAGCCTTGCGTCCCGGCCGGCCGATCTGCCCGATTTCTTCGAGCGTTCGGCGATCGAGGATCGCGATGCGCTCGTTGGAGCCGTCGGCGACGTACAGGAACCGCTGCTGTGGATCGGTCGACAGCCCGACACCGAACGCGCTGCCGGTTCCCTCGGACTCGCGTTTCACGAATCCTTCTTTCAGAAACATGCCGTCAGTCGTGAACGTTTGAATCCGGTTGTTCGCGCGATCCGCCACGTAGACGATGCCGTCACTGGAGATCGCGACGCCGTGCGGCGTGTTGAACTGCTGCGAGGGCTGGCCGCTCGACTGCCGCGCGTTCGGCGCCTTATCGTCCGGCCTTTTGCCGTAGGCGCCCCAGTGGCGCTTGTACGCGCCCGTGTCGGCGTCGAAGACGACGACGCGTCGATTTCCGTAGCCGTCGGCAACAAAGACTTCGTTTGTCTTCGCATACACGGCGACAGCGGCCGGCCTGCTCAGATGTTCGGTGTTGTTGCTGTCAACGGCGACGCCGCCCTTGCCAATCTGCAGCAGGAACTTTCCGTCTTTGGTGAACTTGAGGATCTGCCCATCGCCGGTGCCGTTGCCCGTAAGCCACACGTTGTCCTTGTCGTCGACCGTGATGCCGTGCTCTCCGCTTCCGGGACGCCCATCGCCATTGGTCCTGTGCTCCTTCGTGCACGAGCCGCATTCGGCGAACGCGGAAAAGAGGCCGCCGCGATTGAACCACTCGTAACGCCCGTCGCGAGTCGGACCACCCCATCCCTGGATGTATTTGCCGGTCTCGCTGAACTCCATGACGGGCGGACCGGGCACGTATCCGTTCTCGGTCGCGTTCCCTTCTTCGAGCGTATGCGGCCGGTGGAAGACCCAGACATTGCCGTGCGAGTCGGCGGTCGCGCCGCCGACGCCGCCCAGCAGCATCCGCTCCGGCATCGTCGGAAAACGCGAATCGACCTCGAAGATTGGCAGGACAACCTTCGAGCCGGACTTCTGTTCCTGCGCAGCCATGCGATCGTCGACGCGCGGCCCGCCAAGGATGATCAAGATCGCGAGAGAAACCAACGCGACGCCAGAGACGAGCGGCTTTCGCATCGCTGAACCTCCAGACGGGTTGAATCCTACGACGTCCAGGTTTGGGATACCATCTCGCCGAAAGGTGGTTCACGTGGCTCGAGCGATCACGCGTCGTACGGCGTTGCTCGGGTTCCCGGTTCTCGCAGCGACGCTGGCATCGAAGGCGGTACGTGCCCAGAGTTCGGCCGTTCGGAAGGCCGAACCGGACTTCAAGGAAGACCTCTTCTACAGGGAAGATTGGCTGGGTGAACCCTGGCGCACGCCGGAACCTGTAGTCCTCATCCATGGCAACGACGAGTCGAGCGTCGAGTGGTACGCCTGGGTGCCGCGAATGGCGCAGGAGTACCGCCTTCTTCGGCCCGATATGCCAGGGCTCGGACATTCGAGCATTCCGCCCGGCTTTCAGTACTCCCTCGCGAACCTCGCGACGTTCGTCACGCGTGTGATGGACAAAGCGGGCGTCGAATCGGCGCATATCATCGGCGCGAAAACCGGCGGGAGCGTTGCGATGCGATTCGCGGCTGACTATCCGCGACGCACGCGGACGCTGGTTGTCGTCGGCGGGCCGGCGAAGCCGTTGGCTATTGCGAACCCCTCACCGATTCCACAGCGGGACAGGCTGGGTTCGAACGCGCCGCGAGAGATGGTCGAATACTGGAACACGCTCTTCAGCAGGCCGGACCGAGAGGGTGTCAAAGGTCTCGGCGAGGCGATGTCGAAATTTGATCTCGCCAAAGAGGGAGTCCTGCAGCGCATCACCGCGCCGACGCTCGTCATCACCGCGGACCGCAGCAAGATGCATTCGGTGGAGGAAGCGCGAGCCTACCAGGTGCTCATTCCGAAATCGAGGCTTGTCGTCATTCGAAGCGACGCGTACCACATCGCTGCTGCGAATGCAGACGAGTGTCTCAGTCATACGCTCGCGTTTCTGAAGGAGCAGAAGCAAGGTCAATAAACCGCGAGGCCGAGGAGGCGTGTCATGCGAAACAACCTGTTGCTCACGGCGGCCGTCGGCGTCACCGCGCTGGTGATATCTGCGGGGTCGCATTCCTCGTCATCGCTGCGGGCACAAGCCGGGGTAGCGCTGACCGGCCTTGTCATCTCGGAAGAAGAAGACCGGATGGAAGGCGTGGTGGTCACCGCGTACAGGGAAGGGTCTCCAATTTCGATCTCGGTTGTGACCGATGCGACGGGGCGTTTCAACTTCCCGGAATCAAAGCTCCCGGACGGCGACTACCTCCTGAAGATCCGCGCGATCGGGTACGAGCTGGTCGGCCCGAGAGGGATCGATGTCAGAAGCGGAGTCACGGCGAACGCGACCATCAAGCTGAAACAGACGACGGATCTCGCGCCGCAGCTCACCAACGCCGAGTGGATAGCCAGCATGCCTGGTTCCGACGAGCAGAAGAAGTTCCTGCTCTCGTGCAACAGCTGCCACTCATATCAGCCGATCGTCAACTCCACGCACGACGCGAAGGCGTTCCTGCAGGTCTTCGACCGGATGGCGGGCTACTATCCGGGCAGCACGCTGCAGCATCCGCAGCGGCTCGTTGGCACCGCGCGCCGCAATCTTGGCGGCGGCGCGGGCAACGCGATGGGCGCCGAGGGCGGCATGAGCGCGGACCCGCGCGCCAAGGCCGCAGCCGAATGGCTCGCTACGGTGAACCGCAGCAAAGGGCCGAAGCACGATTATCCGTTCAAGACTCTGCCGCGTCCGACGGGGCGTGCGACGCGTGTGATCGTTACCGAATACGATCTGCCGCGGAAAACGATCGAACCGCATGACGTCATCCTCGATCGCGACGGAATGGTGTGGTACTCGGACTTCGGCGCGATGTTCCTGGGCAAGATGGATCCAAAAACGGGCAAGGTGACCGAGTATCCGATCCCGGTGATCAAGGAAGGATTCCCTGTCGGCACCCTCGATCTCGAAGCGGACCGCGACGGCAATCTCTGGGTCGGTCTCATGTACCAGGGCGGGGTCGCGAAACTCGATCGGAAGACGGGCCAGGTGCAGACGTGGTCGGTGCCGAAGGAATGGCAGACCGATGCGACGCAGCAGTCGTTCGCGTCGCCGACCTTCTCGCATGTCGATGGCAAGGTCTGGGTCAAGAACTCGGATCGGGCGCAGATCCTCAGGCTGACTCCGGCGACCAACGCGTGGGAGACCTTCGGCGCGTTTACCGATCCGCAGACCAAACGAACGATTGGCTCGTACGGCATCAACGCCGACCAGAACAACAACCTGTACATGCTCGACTTCAACGCCGCGGCGATCGGCATCCTCGACGGCGCCACGAAGAAGCTGGAGATCGTCCGCACGTCGACTCCCAATTCCCGGCCGCGCAGAGGGAGCGTCGACGCGCAGAATCGTTTGTGGTTCGCGGAATACGACGGTGATGCCGTCGGGATGCTCGATCCGAAGACGAAGCAGATCAAAGAGTGGCCCGTGCCGACGCAGTGGTCCAACCCGTACGACGTCATGATCGATAAGAATGGCGACGCGTGGACGGGATCGATGATGTCCGATCGGATCCTGCGCCTTGATACGAAGACTGGCCGCTTCACGGAGTACCTGCTTCCAAACCCGACAAACATCCGGCGCGTATGGGTGGACAACTCGACGAACCCAGTGACGTTCTGGGTCGGCAGCAATCACGGCGCGTCGATCGTCAAGGTAGAACCGCTTGATTGATTACCCGTGAGGCGGACCTTAAGGTCCGCCTCTACGTACGACCCTCCCGTAGAGGCGGACCTTCAGGTCCGCCTCGAGAGGAGACAGGAGGAATGATGCGCAATCGGGACTTCGGCATCCTGGTGACGTGCGGCGTACTCGCTGGGTTGGTTCTGGTGATCTCGTCGGTTTCGGTTGCACAGGCGCCCCAGGCACCTCCTGCGTCTGCCGCTACTCCCCTTCCTGTCATCGCTCCGTCGATTCCGGCGGCTTACGTCGTCAATCTGGCGACGGCGGAAGGAATGACCGCGTTCAACGCGCGGTGGAAGAACATGGACGTCAAGATCATCGAGGCGCCCGCGATGCCGAATGCTGGCGAGGCGTGGAAGAGCTCCTACGACATCACGCCGAAGGCGGGCGACGCCAGTTTCGATGATTCGTCATGGCCGACCATCGAGCCCAAGGGATTGCTCGAACGGCGCGGCGGTGGTCATCTGTTCATGACATGGTTTCGCACGAACCTGACGGTTCCGCCAAAGATTGGCGAATTCGACACCAACGGCGCGATGGCTGTGCTGACCTTTACGATCGACGACTACGCCGAAGCGTGGGTCAATGGTCAGATGCCGCGCCGGGCTGGACGACCGAGCCCCGCAACGATTCAGGGCTTCAACATGCCTAATCGAGTGGTGCTTGCCGAGCAGGTCAAACCTGGCGACACGTTCCAGATCGCGATCCTGGGCATCAACGGGCCGATTTCACTCGCGCCGCCAAATCCAGTCTTCTTCCGCGAGGCAAAGATCGAGTTTTTCCGCTGAGCGTGCGTGACAAACCCCTGAGCGTTATGCGCGGCTCGCCGTCGCGAGCGATTCGGGATTGACCACGTGGATCGGAGTGCCGGCAGCGTAGGCAACCACCTGATCGAAGATGTCCGAGAATTGCAGATCGTATTCGTCGCGCGTGACGTATCCGATATGCGGCGTGCAGACGACGTTCGGCATGCCGAGCAGCGGGTGACTCGGATCGGTCAGCGGCTCCTGCTCGTACACGTCAACCGCCGCCATGCCCGGGCGGCCCGCTTGCAGCGCCGCGACGAGCGCGCCAGGGGCGATCAGTCCGGCGCGGCTCGTGTTGACCAACAGTGCCGACGGCTTCATGCGCGCGAGATCGGCCGCGGTTACGATGCCGCGCGTCGCCTCGACCAGCCGCATGTGCAAAGAGATGACGTCGCACTCGCCAAAGAACGCCTCTTTGCTCTGAGCGACGCTATATCCATCCTCGCGCGCCTGCATACGCGCCGCCTCGCGTGCCCACACGCACACGTCCATGCCGAACGCCTTGCCGTAGCCGGCCACCACTTTGCCGATTCGTCCGTAGCCGTAAATGCCGAGCGTTTTGCCGCGCACCGTTGAGCCCACGCCGATTTGCCACGTTCCGCGCCTGAGCGCCGCGACCTGTTCCGGAATCTGTCGTACCGCCGCGAGCACCAGCGCCCACGTCAGCTCCGCGGCGGCATAGGACGGCGTGTCGCCGTGCTGATTCGACGAGACGATCACACCGTGTTGCGTGCAGGCGGCAATATCGATGTGGGGATAGACGCTGCGTTGGCTGATCAGCCGGAGCTTGGGGAGCCGTGCCACCAGCGGCGCCTGGATCTTCGTCCGCTCGCGGATCAGCACCAGCACTTCGCTGTCTTTGAGCCGGTCGGCGAGCACGTCGACGTCGTCCACATGATCGTTCCAGATCGTGACGTCGAAGGGCGCGAGCTTCGCGAAACACGGCAGCGTGTGCAGCGTATCGAAGTAATCGTCGAGGATGGACACCGTAATCGGCCGCCGCTCGCTGGAAAGCTCGGGCGTCGGCGGGCTCGGTGGCGAAGGCTGGATGCGACGCATATGAAAAGGTCTCGCCTCAGCATAACGCGTGCTCTGGGTGCCTTAAGAACTTGACGTGCGACCGCTGACGAGCGTAGAAGAACGCCTATGACACACCTTGTCGATCGTCGCATTCGCCGCAGCGTCGCGCTGTTTGCCCTCTTCGGGTTGCTCGCACTTCCGGGCGTCCTGTCCCGCCAGCTCGCCGCCCAGAACGATCAGGATCGCTGGGAACCGGCGATCAAGAAGTTCGAGGAGGCCGACAAGCTCTCTCCTCCTCCGCAGAATGCCATCGTCTTCATCGGTGCCTCGAGCATCGTCCGATGGAATCTGAAGGAATCATTTCCAGAACTGGGAGCGCAGGCGATCAACCGCGGATTCGGCGGCTCGCTCGCGGCCGACTCCACCCGGTATGCCGATCGCGTCGTGATTCCGTACAAGCCACGGATGGTTGTGTTTTACGCCGGGGACAACGACGTGGAGGCGAACCATACGCCTCAACAGATTGCGGACGACTTCACGGCGTTCGAGCGAAAGGTGCACGCGGCGCTTCCCCAGACGCAGATCGTGTTCATCTCGATCAAGCCAAGCATCCGACGGTTCCCCTGGATCGAACAGATCAAAGGCGCGAACGCGCTCGTCAAGCAGTACTGCGCAACCCACCCGAACTTGACGTTCGTCGACATCGTGCCGCAGATGCTCGGGGCGGATGGGAAGCCGAGGAAGGAGCTGCTCGTCGAGGACGGACTCCATATGACGCCCGCCGGATACAAAATCTGGAACGATGCCTTGCGGCCGATCCTTCAGGCGAGCAGGGCGACCCGCTAAGAGTAGTGGGGCCTGGGGACTAGGGCCTGGGGACTGAAGCCTCCCAGTCCCAGCCCCCGATCCCCAGTCCCGGACGCTAGGCCGCCTGCCGGATGTACCTGTTATTAATCCGGACGGCGGCCGCTCCGATTGCGATCAGCAGGAACCCCGCGAACATCAGGACGATCGGCGCGCTGAGGTTGTTGGCGAAATGTTCGGCGATGAAGTAGCCGATGTAGCTAATCAACGCGAGCGTCCCAACCGCCAGCAGGCTCCGGCTTCTGGCAACGATGGAGAGGAAGACGACTGCGCAGGAAAGCCCGACGAACAGCACCTCGATCGCCGTGTGGCGGAGAAGGTGATAGCAGGCCGCGAGGAAGAGAACCGCCGCGAAGAAGTAGACGGGTCCGGCCAGCAATCGGTGCGGCGATCGGTCGAGGCTCCAGGCGACACAGCCAAGCGACACACCGAGCACGATCCCCATCAGATCGTGGCCGACGTGCAATAGATCGAGTGCCACCGTCACAAACCCGGTGGCGAAAAAGATCGTGGTCAATGCAAGCACGGTCCGGCGTGTTGCCCAGAAGGCGCATCCCTGCTGGATCACCATGACCGCGTTCATGAAGAGCACTCCGTAGGCCGGGTCGCCGCCCCGAGAGAATTCCTTCATCATGACGAGGATGCCCGTCGGCTGGACGAGCGCTGCGATGAGGAAGAGCGGCAGTGCCGCGCCGGCGAACGTTTCATTGGTGCTGCAGACAAGCGCCAGCACGAACGCGCAGAAGCCGGGTCCGAGCGTCAGAAGCACTCGACCCGTCGACCCGAGATCGTCCCAACGCATGCCGATGTAGATCGCGAGACCGACAAACACGAACGTGCCGCCGAGATATCCGAAGACGCGGGAGAGGATGCCGCTCGATCGCGCCACGCGTGTGTGCGGATCGCTGTCGAGCGCGGACGCAATCTCACGCACCGTCAGGCCATGTTGCCGGACAAGCGTCACGATCTCGACGAGCGCCTCGTCGCGGGCGCTCACTGCGAGGCTCCCATCACCCAACCGACGAATTCGACTGTCCCGTACGGAACGTTCGTGGAGGCGAGCGGTAATCTGATGCTGGAGCTGCCTTTGCGCAACCAGTAGTCGTTCGAATATCCGCCACCCCAGAAGATCTCGTTGAGCAAACCGCTGCGGCTTCCGTAGTCGCGCGAGAGTTCGTAGCCATCAGGCGATTGGAGCGTCGTGTTGAGCCGCATCGTACGTGTCGCATCCACGACCTCGACGACCGTGCCCTCAATCGCATCCATGTTCGGCGGGAAGCCGAACGACAGCTGCCGGACCTTTTGCGTAGCCGCATCATAGAGGTACAACTTTTTCCAGGCGTTGTTCACGTATCCGGTCGGTTGCGGCGCCAGCTTGATGTACTGAGCCTTCAGTACACCGTCCTGGACGACAAAGCTGACGCTCACAGGGATCCCGGAGACGCCCTGCGAGAAGTCCGTTACCGCGAACACGAGGCTGTACTTCGGCGGGTCGGCGATCCGCTGCGGAAGTCCGCTCGCCACCAGGAACCCGGCCATCAGCACAATGGGCAGCGACAGGCCAACGACGAGGACCAGGTTTGCCTTGACGAATTCTTTGAATGCCATGGCTGTATGACCGGTTTATCGGTCCCGGAATTCCACGCGACAAGAGCAGTTCGCGGATAGATTAGATCGGCCCGTGATTGACGCGCTGCGGATTCGCGGCTACGATTGGCCGCCATCCAACCGGGGAGCCGTCCTATGCGAAATTGGCTCAGCGACTCGGTCATTGCGTGCGTTGTGGCAGCGGGTCTCGTGCTCGCCGCAACCCACACCGCTGCTCAGGCGCCCACGTATCGTGCGCCGCGAACTGCCGACGGAAAACCCAACCTGAATGGAATCTGGCAGGCGTTGAACACTGCGGATTGGGATCTGCAGGGCCATGCCGCCGCCAAGGGTCCCGCCCCCCTGCTCGGGGCGGTCTTCGCCGTGCCGCCAGGTCTGAGTGTGGTCGAAGGCGACGAGATTCCGTACTTGCCTGCGGCGGCCGCGAAAAAAAAGCAGAATCAGGCGAACTGGACGACGCTCGATCCGGAGGTGAAGTGTTATCTCCCTGGCGTGCCGCGTGCCACCTATCTTCCGTATCCGTTTCAGATCGTCCAATCGCCACAGAACATTCTGATTTCGTACGAGTATGCGGGCGCCGTTCGCGTCGTCAACATGGGTGCGCCCACAAAGGCTCCCGGCGACAGCTGGATGGGATGGTCCAACGGGCGCTGGGAAGGCGAGACGCTGGTCATTGACGTCACGAGTCAGCTCGACAACACCTGGTTCGATCGCGCAGGCAACTTTCACAGCGACGCGCTGCACGTCGTCGAGCGCTATACGCCACGCAGTGCAGACACACTCAATTACGAAGCGACGATTGAAGATCCGAAGGTGTTCTCAAGACCTTGGAAGATCAGCATGCCGCTCTATCGTCGTGTCGAGAAGAACGCAAGGCTTCTGGAATACAAGTGCGTCGAGTTCGCCGACGAGGTGTTGTACGGCGCGCTTCGCAAGAAGTCGAGCAACTAGCTGAAAGGAGGCCCCATGGGCCGTCGCTCACTTGTTTCCCTTGCGGCGCTGGTGGCCGTCGTGATGGCGCTGCTTGCGCAGACGCCTGCGGCCGGTCAGACCCAGGCATCCGCCGCGAAAGCATCGCCTGCCGCGAAGGCGTCGACGCCGCCTCGCACCGCCGACGGTAAGCCGGACCTGCAAGGCATCTGGACCAACAACACGTTAACGCCCTTCGAGCGGCCGAAGAGTCTCGGCGCCAAGGAGTTCTACACCGACCAGGAACTTGCCGACCTGACGAAGCGGATTATCGAGGCGCGCCCGGGAGAACGGGTCGAAGGAGCGGAACTCGGGGCCGCCAATCCGCAGGAAGTCCGATACGACCTCGAACTCTACGGATTTGACCGGACCAAACTGCGATACACCTCGAAACGCACCTCGCTCGTCGTCGGACCGGAAGGCGTCGTGCCTCCCATGTTGCCGCAGGCCAGACAAAGAAACGCCGACCGCGTCGCCAAAAACAAAGGCCACGAATTCGACGGCCCCGAGAACCGCCCGTTGAGCGAGCGTTGCATCATGATGGGTCAGGAGGCCATCCCGATGGTCCCGGGCGCCAATGAGGGCAACCTTCTGCAGATTGTGCAGGGGCCGGGATACGTGACGCTCCTTCACGAGATCGATCACTCCACGCGCGTCATCCCGACCGACGGCCGCCCACACATCCCGCAAAATATCCGCCTGTGGCAGGGCGACTCGGTGGGGCACTGGGAGGGAAATACGCTGGTCGTCGATACGACGAACTTCACGAACCTGACAGCGTTCCGTGGATCGAGCGAGAACCTGCATCTGGTGGAACGCTTCACCCGCGCGGCCGATGACACATTGATTTACGAGTTCACCGTCGAAGATCCGACGACGTGGGCCAAACCCTGGACGGCGGAAGTCCCCTGGACGAAGACGACTGGGCCTGTTTACGAGTACGCGTGCCACGAAGGCAACACGATGATCGCGACCATTCTTCGCGGCGCCCGAGTCGCCGAAG
>Ga0114129_10011447_pt1 | contig 12633 bp, 8 predicted proteins | sample RhiMetdeltSRZDD1_FD_80071 | JGI IMG/M metagenome (GOLD analysis project Ga0114129, IMG submission 80071) | Populus rhizosphere microbial communities from Tennessee, USA - Rhizosphere MetaG P. deltoides SRZDD1 (version 2) (version 2) | ecosystem: Host-associated > Plants > Roots > Rhizosphere >...
CACATTGTTCTGGATCGCGATTGCTTCGTCGAAATCGCGATATGTCAGCAAGTAAAGCAACGGACCAAAGGTTTCGTGCTTCACGATTTCGAAATCCGATTTTGCAGTTGCCAGGCACGGTTTCATGTAACAACCGCCCGGAACGGTGAGTCGCTCGCCGCCGTGCAGGACTTCGCCGCCTTCATCTTTTAATCGCTGGATCGAGTGCTGCACCATATCGACCGCGCCTTTGTCGATGAGCGGTCCCATCACGGTTTTGCGATCGAGTGGATTCCCGATTGGCAGACTTTTGTAAGCGGAAAGCAGTTTATTGCGAACTTTCGACGCAACCGACTCGTGCATGATCACCCGTCTTGTGGAGGTGCAACGTTGTCCCGCCGTGCCTACCGCGCCAAAAAAGATCGATTGTGTTGCCATGTCGAGGTCGGCGCTGGAAGCGACGATAAGCGCGTTGTTGCCGCCGAGCTCCAGAATCGTTCGGCCCAGCCGTCCGTTAACGGCTTTGGCGACATTAAATCCCATATTGGTCGAGCCAGTAGCCGACACCAATGGAATCCGCGGATCGTCGGACAATTTTTTTCCGACGGTTTTACGGTCACCCATCAACAATGTGAAAATTGCTGGATCGGCTCCGGTTTCGCGGCAAACGCGTTCGCAAATCTTTGTCACAGCAATCGCGGTGAGCGGCGTTTTCTCCGAAGGTTTCCAAACCGTCGCGTCGCCGCAGACTGCGGCGAGCGTAGCGTTCCACGACCAAACGGCGACCGGAAAATTAAAAGCGCTGATTACTGCGATGACTCCCAGCGGATGCCACTGCTCCATCAAGCGGTGACTCGGGCGTTCCGATTGAATTGTCAGGCCATAAAGCATGCGCGACTGGCCAACCGCGAAATCGCAAATGTCGATCATTTCCTGCACTTCGCCTTCGCCTTCGGCGATGATTTTGCCGGTCTCGAGCGTGACGAGCTGACCGAGCTCGTGTTTCAGCTCTCGAAGTGCGTTGCCAAGACGGCGAACGGTTTCGCCTCGAACAGGGCCTGGAGTAGCACGCCATTTCAAGAACGCTTCCTGCGCCCGCGCGATCGTCTTATCATAATCTTCGTCCGACGCTGTGAGCACACTTGCGAGCCGATGTCCGTCAATCGGTGAAATCTTTTCGATCTTTGCGCCGCCACCGCGCCATTCACCATCGAAGACGCCATCGTTTACATCGGTAAGACCGAGTTTTTCGAGAACAGCCTGCATATGCGCCCTAACGCTTTAACTCTTCAATCTGTTACCTGCTTCGCTTCTGGCAAAATTTTCGCATCGCATCCATCGCCTCATCGATTACTCCCGTTGTAATATCGAGAGGCGGACGGAAACGGATTGAATTCTCACCCGACCGAAGCGTCAGCACACCGAGATTGAAAAAGCCTTTCCAAAATTCCTCACGCGTTTTTCCATCCGGCAGATCGAAAGCGAGAAACAATCCCCGGCCGCGCGCCGCAGAAATCCGCGGGTCTTCCCGTTGCAGAGCGCGTAGTTGCTCCAGGAAATATCCGCCGACTTTTCCAGCGTTCTCCACCAAATGTTCCTTTTCGATGATGCGCAGAAAATGGGTCGAGCGCACCATATCGGTGAAATTTCCGCCCCACGTCGAGTTCAACCGGCTGGATAAACGAAACGCGTTGTCTTTTACTTCATCGATACGTGGGCCGGCCATCACTCCGCACACCTGCGCTTTCTTTCCGAACGCCAGTAGATCGGGCACAACATTGAAATGTTCGCAGCACCAGTTGCGACCGGTGGCGCCCATCCCACACTGCACCTCGTCGAAGATCAGGAGGATATCGTTTTCGTCGCAAATCTTGCGCAACGTCTGCAGCCATTCGCCGCGGAAATGATTGTCGCCGCCCTCACCTTGAATCGGCTCGATGATGATGGCGCAGATGTCGATGTTGCGCTGGTTAATGAAATCGCGAATTTCGCGTTCCGCCTGTTGTTCGCGCGCAATCACATCGGCTGCGCGCTCCGATTCCGGCAGCGAAAAATCGATGTGTGGACACGAAACGCGCGGCCAATCGAACTTGGCGAACAAATCCGTCTTGCGCGGATCGGTATTCGTCAGGCTCATGGTGTAGCCGCTGCGTCCGTGGAAAGCCCGTCGAAAATGCAAGACCTGAGTGCCGCGTTCGCCATGGCCGGCAGCCATATTTTTTCGCACCTTCCAATCCATCGCCGCTTTCAAGCAATTCTCGACCGCCATCGCGCCGCCCTCGATGAAAAGATAACGCTCCATCGGCGCCAAACCGACGACGCGTTCGAAGGCCTCGACAAATTCCGCGTATCCCTGCGAATAGACATCCGAGTTGGCGATTTTAACTTTCGCCGCGCGCAGAAGATCGCGCTGCACTGCGGGATCATCAAAGTGCGGATGATTGAATCCGATCGGATTCGATCCGAAGAAACCGTAGAGATCGATGAGCCGTTTGTCAGTGACGGCATTATATAAATAGGAACCCCGACTCTTATCGAGATCGACTACAACTTTGAAGCCATCGAGTAAGACGTGCTGCTCGATTGTTTCGAGAACTTTCGACGGCACTAATGCTTTTTGTTTATCGCTCTTTGTGGTGCGGCTTCGAGATGAAGCCGCCTCCGTGAGCACGGGCGGCATACTCATTGTTGAGATTAGCCGGGGTGAAATGGTTGGTCAACCAAGGCAGGAGCGATTGACTGCAACCGCCGCTACCTTTATACGATGCCGTCTCGCAGAAGCTCGTGTTTTCCCGCGAGCAATTCCTGCACCAGTTGATAGCCGCGCCTATCCACGTTGCGCATGGTGCCCGCAAAATGATGATCGATTCTCGTCCGCGCAGATCGACAAAAGTAATCAGCGACGGAAAGGATTTCATCCGCGGGCTTACCTTGCCCGAGCAACCATTGGGCGTAAGAGCAGGTCGCGCTGATCGCAAATAATTCCGTCGCGACACCCACAAATCGTGACAGCAACAATTGCTCGCGGTCGAGTTTCGGTCCGAATCGCGCCATGGCATGAAATAGACCGCGGGCCAGTCGCTTGCTGGTGCGCGCGGCATAATCGACATGGCCGCGCAGCGTCGCATGCAAATTTTCGATATTGCCCGCGCCGTTCATTAACCACTGACGCGGATACCAGCCGGCGTAAAATTTTCCGGAACTCAAAACAGCCTTCGCGCGCTCGGACATCGGCAGTTGCGTGTTGAAAATTGCGCCGCCAACTTTCAAATGCGGATCGAGCGCTTCACGCGCGATGAACAATCGCATGATTTCGCTCGAACCTTCGAAAATTGTATTAACGCGGCAATCTCGCAGAAATCTCTCCACAGCGATCGGCGGCTCGCCTCGTCCCGCCAGCGATTGCGCAGTTTCGTAGCCGCGGCCGCCGCGGACCTGCATGGCGTCATCGGCTATTCTCCAAGTCGTCTCGGTCGCCCACATTTTGCACATGGCCGTTTCGATACGCAGATCGCCCGCTTTACGATCGAGCAGCGATGAAGTGAGAAACGTCATCGCTTCCATGGCGAAAACGTTGCCAGCCATTTCGGCGACTTTTCCTGCGATTGCGGCATGTTTGCCGATCGGCACGCCCCACTGGATGCGTTCGCCCGCCCATTTGCGCGAGATTTCGAGCAGCCTCTTAGAAAGGCCAACGCACGCTGCGGGCAATGTGAGTCGCCCGGTGTTCAACGTCGTAAGCGCAACCTTTAGCCCGGCGCCTTCCTTCGAGATGATGTTCTCACGCGGTACTCGCACATCGGTGAATCTCACGACCGCGTTGTACAGCGCGCGCAGTCCCATGAACCGGCAGCGATAAATGATCTCGAGCCCGGGTGTATCGACATCGACAATGAATGCCGTAATTTGTTTGCGTTCTTTCCCGCCCACCATCTTCGATGGCGTGCGCGCCATCACTACGAGAACACCGGCTTTCACGCCGTTGGTGCACCAGAGCTTCTCGCCATTTAAGACGAACTCGGAACCGTCGGGACTCGGTTCGGCTCGCAGACTCATCGTTGCGGGATCAGACCCGGCGTGTGTCTCCGTTAGCGCAAACGCAGAGATTTCGCCGCCGGCGACGCGCGGCAAATATTTTTGTTTCTGCTCTTCGGTGCCGAACAGAAGGAGCGGCTGCGCGACACCGATCGATTGATGCGCGGAAACAAGCGCAGCCACGTTTCCATCCCAACTGCCAAGCAAAACCGCGGCACGCCCGTAATTGGATTGCGACAAACCGAGCCCGCCATATTTCATCGGCACCTTGATTCCAAACGCGCCGATTTCGGCGAGGCCTTTGAAATTTTCCGGCGGAATTTCACCGGTGCGATCGATCTCATCCGGATCGACATGCTCGCGCAGGTAGCTTTCCAGTTTCTGCAAAAATTCTTCGCCGGCGGCGCGATCTTCTGCGCTCTGCGCGGGATACGGGTAAATGCGATTGAAATCGTAACGGCCGACAAACAGGTTGCTGGCGAAACTGCCGCGATCTTCCAGCGGATCGCGCGCCGCTTCCGCCAGTTCGAGCGCTTCCCGCTGGCCTTTCGCCATTTTCGACGTGTCGATGACGGAGGCTGCAGGCTTTTCTGCCTCGCCACAGGACGAGTCCGTCCTACTGGCGGGTCTCGCGCTGGTTTCCTCAGCGATTTGTTTCTCAGGAGCTTCTAGTGGGGATTTCATTCCTTGTAAAATCTCGTTCCATCTCGGGCGTGCTTCTTCAATAGCTCGCACGGCGAAAATTTCTGCTCGCTCTGCGCCAGCCGTTCCAGTTCATCGACGACTTTCTTGAGCCCAAAATATTCCGCGAACCGTAACGGGCCGCCTCGGAACGGCGCGAAACCGGTTCCCAATATCATTCCGTAGTCCGCGTCCTCCGGCGAGTTAACAACATTCTCCTCCACACAGCGCGCAGCTTCGTTGACCATCAGGAAGACCAGGCGGTGTAGCAGCCCCTCTTCGTTCAGCTGCAAACGGGGATCCCCATGCTGGTCCGGCGGAATGTCTGGTCCCCCGGCGCCCTCCGGCTCGCCGTGCAATGCGCCCCGCCACTGGGCGAGCGATTCGTTAGGCGCCTGCGCTTTTCCTTCGTATTTGTAAAAACCGGCGCCCGCTTTGCGGCCAAGCATCTTGCCGTCACGCAGCCAAAGCAAGACCGAGGTGACGTGATCGCGCCGCCCGTATGCCTTCTCCAGAGTGTCGCCAATATCGATGGTAATATCGACGCCGATTTCATCGATTAATCGCAGCGGTCCCATCGGCATGCCCCATTGAACAAGCGCATTGTCGATCTTCGCAGCATCGGCGCCGCCCTCAAAGAGCTCCGCGGCATCAAGCAAATACGGAAACAAAACGCGGTTGACCAGAAAACCTGGGCTGTCGCGCACAATCACCGGCAGTTTTCCAATTTGTCGCACAAAGCCGAGGCTCCGGTCACGCGTGTCGTCTGACGTTTGTTTCGCAATCACGACCTCAACCAGTTTCATTCGGCTGACTGGATTAAAAAAATGAAGCCCGATCACGTGCTCAGGTGAAACGGTCGTGTCGGAGAGCCGGCCGACCGGAAGCGCCGACGTATTTGTGGCAACAATCGTTTTCGGACCAGCCTGCATGCCCAGCTCACAAAAGATCTCCTGTTTTACCTCGAACTTTTCCGACGCAGCCTCGATAATGAATTGCACGTCCCGCAATTCCATCGGCGCAGTGGAGGCCACAATCCGCGCACGCCCTGCTTTCGCTTTTTCCTCAGTCATCAAACCGCGCTTTACCGCGTCCGCGTAGACTTTCTCAATGTTGGCGAGACCGCGATCGATCTGTTCACGTGCGATGTCACGCAGAATAACCGTCACGCCGCGCGAACTAAGCCATTGCGCGATGCCGGAGCCCATTACGCCTGCGCCTATGACTGCGGCGTGCACCACCTTCTCCGTTGGCGCTTTGGAAGCTCCTTTCTTATACTTTTCGGCCAGGAAGAAATTGCGAATCAAGTTTTGGGTCGATTCCGATTTGCCGAGATCGACAATCGCATCCAACTCCATTCGCAACGATTCATCTGGCGAAATCGATAGAGTCTTGCTGATGATTTCCTCGGCACGTTTTGGTGCGGTGTTTCCGTTTTGTTTTGGAGGGCGGCGCTCCTGCGACGCTGGGCTCGCGGAAGTTTGCGCGTCTAAGTTGCGTTTTCCGTCGCCCAACTTTTTCCGCGCCAGCTCGAGAAGTTTATCGCGTGAGGCAACCCCATCGACCAGGCCCAACTTCCTGGCTTCCTCAGCCGAATAAAGTTTCCCTTTTGCAATTACTTCCGCAGCTTTCTCGACGCCAATCAACCGCGGCAGACGGGTACAACCGCCCCAGGCCGGAATAAGGCCGAGACTCGTCTCGGGAAGTCCGATCCGAGTCGCCGGATCATCCGAAGCGATCCGATAGTCACACGCCAGTGTCACTTCATAACCACCACCAGCGGATGCTCCGTGAATTGCAGCGATGGTCGGAATTTTCAATGCTCCGAGCCGATTAAACACGCGTTGCCCCTCAGCGATGAAGGCGCGCATATCGCCGCTTTGCGCTTGTTGCAGCAGAGTCTTCAAATCAGCGCCTGCCACAAAAATGGATTTTTTTGCCGATGCGATGATCAGGCCACGCAACGAACTATCACTCTCAACGAAATCGAGATGTTCATTCAACTCGTCGAGCGTGGCTGCGTCGAAGATGTTTGCACCGGATTCGGGACGATCAAAGAGAAGCATGCAAACGTGATCGTCGCCAATCTCGCGTCGGATCATTGGACCTGTAGCAACTGCAGGCATCATCCTCATTTTGGAGCGTTTCCGGCAAATGCCAAGCGGAGAAGAGTAAGGTCAAAGTTACAAGAGCTAAAAGAGTTAAAAGGTTAAAAGAAGGCTCTTTTTGTAAGATTGTAACATTCGTAACTCTTACAACTTTGTTAACTCTATTCGCAAGCCGTTGCTTTGGGCACGCCGGAGTGTTAAAAACGCCGACGTGGTAGGCAAACTCCTAGAGCCAGAAATCCAAAGCCTGATTGATGCTCGCAATTTCGGGGCGCTGCGTGAAGTGTTTCGCGAATGGCCACCGGCCGATGTTGCGGAAGTAATCCTCGACATGCCGGAGGACGAACAGGTGATCATCTTCCGCGTGTTGCCAGCAGCACTCGCGGCAGACGTCTTTGAATACATCGGGATCGAGGAACAACAGAAGTTGTTGCGTGCAATGGCGCACGAACAGGTGGTAGCAATTCTGAACGAAATGTCGCCGGACGATCGCACGGCGCTACTGGAAGAGTTGCCGAGCGCAGCGGCACGTCAGTTGATTCGCTTGCTTACGCCTCAAGAACGGCATGTAGCGACGGCACTGCTCGGTTATCCGGAAAACAGCGTGGGCCGTTTGATGACTCCGGATTTTATCGCGGTGAGGGAGGATTGGACGGTGCAACACGTGCTCGATTACGTCCGCGAGTACGGCCGCGACACCGAGACGTTGAACTTTGTTTACGTTGTCGATGACCGCGGAAAACTGATCGATGACGTGCGGATGCGGGAGTTTCTGCTGCGACCGCTGACCACGAAAGTGAGCGAGATTCGAGATCAAACCTTCGTGGCGCTAAATGTGACCGATTCGCGAGAGGACGCACTCAATGTGTTCCGCAAATATGACCGGGCCGCACTCCCGGTCCTTGATTCCAGCGGCGTCCTCGTCGGCATTGTGACGAGCGACGACATGCTGGACGTCGCGGAACAGGAAGCGACTGAGGACATCCAAAAACTCGGCGGTATGGAGGCACTCGATGAGCCGTATACCACCATCCCGTTTCTGCGAATGGTGAAGAAACGGGCCACCTGGCTGATCGTTCTGTTTTTGGGTGAAATGCTGACCGCCACTGCAATGCAGGGTTACAATAGCGAAATCGAAAGAGCCGCGATCCTTGCGATGTTTTTGCCGTTGATCATTTCCAGCGGCGGCAACTCCGGGTCGCAGGCCACCACACTTGTGATCCGCGCCATGGCTCTCGGCGAATTGCGTCTGCGGGACTGGTTTCGCGTTGTACGAAAGGAATTACTCTCGGGATTATCTCTCGGCCTGATCCTGGGAACCATCGGTTTCTTCCGAATCACGCTGTGGCAATATTTGCACATATTCGACTACGGTCAGTATCATTGGCTGGTCGCTCTTACCGTCGGTGCCGCGTTGGTTGGAGTCGTGCTATGGGGAACTATCAGCGGCGCAATGCTTCCATTCTTGCTGCGCCGGTGCGGCCTCGATCCAGCAGCGTCATCCGCGCCATTCGTAGCAACATTAGTCGACGTGACGGGATTGGTGATTTATTTCAACGTGGCGCTCGTCATTCTTCGCGGCACGCTGCTCTAGCCGCCGGGTGATTGGCAGGAGAAGATGATCCCCCGCCTTCTCCTGGCCGCCTTCCTGATGTTCTGGCATAGCGCGATGTTCGCGGTCAGCCCGCTAGTCGTCGATGATGCAGATACCGTTGAACCAGGCCGCTTGCAGTTGAATGCCGGCTGGCAAACCACTCGCACAGGTTCGGAGTCATTGTTCTCTTTACCAATTAATCCGGTGCTTGGACTAAATTCGCGCGCCGAACTAGGCGCGACGTTTGGCTATCTTTGGCGCAGCGGTACTACTGACGCTGACGGCATATCCGATCTGACTATGGCAACCAAATGGCATCTGTGGCACACCTCGGATGAAAAATTCAAAGTAAGCACACGCTTTGATTTGAAGGCGCCCACTGCTTCAGAAAATAGCGGCCTGGGCACAGGCAATTGGGACACAGGCGTTGTGCTCATCGCGACTCGCGAGTGGGGACGAACATCTGTCGATTGGAACATCGGCTACTCGGCGAATGATTTGCCCAGCGGAGTGCTTGGCGATGATCATTGGTTTCTGGGCCAGGCCGTGCGTCAACAATTGAGCGACCGGTGGACGGCAATTGGAGAAGTTTTCGCTATTCTGCCGCACAGCAACGGTTCGGCTGACATCCATTTTAGCGGCGGCGCTCAATTGACGGTGCGCGAGAATTTTCTCTTGTCAGCGCTTATCGGTTCCGTCGTCGGCCACAACAGTCCTGATCTGACGAGCTATTTGGGATTCACCTTCGTGTATTGATCGCGTACTAGCGGTGCGAAATAAAGCTTCGCCGGTCGGTAACGCGAAAAGGTGCACCGAGTTTGGCATCAACGCGGTGACAGTTTATCCAAGCCCTTGATCACTTTCTCCATGCCGCTAACCACGAGCGCGAACCGATCATAGTCGAGTTTCTCAGGCGTGTCGTTCGCTGAGTGATAGTACGGATAACGAAACGGCGCGGTGTCAGTAACCATGATGCCAGGGTAACCGTGCTTCCAGAATGACCATTGATCTGACCAACTGACGCCCGGCACAAACCACGGAAGCGCCGCGCCTTCGGATGGAACTTTTGCGTGTTTGCGAAACAGGGCGATGGCACCCCGAAGCAGCGTTCTTGAGTGAAGATTGGCAACGAATCCGATAAAATTACCGACTTTGGGATAAAAAGCACCGAGTGCCCGCGATGGATAAGTTTGCGAATCCGGTGCATCAGAAAAATAACCGATCGTTTCGAGACTGATCATCGCGGAGATTTTGTCACCGCGATCTTTGCATCGGCGGGCGTAAACAAGGCTACCCATTTCGCCCGACAAAAAATAAGGCGGTTCCTCATTTACGAACGCGACGAAGCGCAACGTGTGTTCCGGTTTGCTGCTACCGGCAAAGCGCCGCGCCAGAGCGAGCGTTGCAGCGACACCGCTACCGTTATCATTGGCACCCGGCGACCCAAATACGGAATCGTAATGGGCGCCGATCAGAATGATCTCTGGGCGAACGCCTGGAATTTCTACCTCGATATTGTGGCAGGCCTCGCCGCGCAGTTCATAACTGTCCCGTCGCGGATGAAGGCCGGCTCGTGAAAATGAGTTTTCGATAAATTCGGCAGCTGCATTGAGCTCCGCGTAATGCCACATGTTTCGCTCGCCAATTTCTCCGGCGAGTTTTTGCACATCTGCACGAAGCTCGTCACGCAATGTAATTTCATCATGCGAGAGCGGCGCAGCTTTCGAAATATTTTTGCCCGGCATCCTTATTCCAAACCACCAAAGTAACGCCAAAACCGCAGCGACGGCGATAAGAACGCGAAGTGCGCTGAAGAGAATGCGTTTTAAGATCACGCGATCTTTGTTCGAAATCGCGACGCGCAGAAACTGAACAGCAAGATCGACATGATGATTTAGTGTTCGTGACTGGTGTGCTTACCTTGCTATGCCGACGATTTTCTGAAAATGTTTCTTTTGCTCGATCGCGTCGAGCATGAATGCGGCTACGGCTTTGCGGGCGAGGGAGAAACCCATCTTCGGTGTGGCGCCTTCACGGCTTCGATAGGTCAGATAATTTTCCTGAGTGAGACGCGGAGGCCTCGCGAGCGTCCAATCGAGTCCGTTACTTTGTACGACCTGTTCCATAGCGAGCGAATCGCGCATGTGATTTCGCATGATAAAACTGGCGATCCGATTGGGAATGCCTGGAAAATGCGCTGCCGCCGAGAGAACGACGAGTCGCTTGATATCGCAACGCTGCATGGCGCGAGTCGTCGCAACTGCACTGTCGTGGAGCATTGAAGTCGGTTTGAAGACGTGGCGCGGTCCCAGCGTCGAAATTACCGCGTCGTGATTCCGCATTGCGCTGGCGAGTTGGTCTTCATCCATCGCATTGCCTTTGATTACGTTGACTCGCTCACTTCCAAGCTGCATGCCCTCAGGCGAGCGAACAAACGCCGTTACCTGATGACCTCGTGTCAAAGCTTGCTTAACAATTTCGCGGCCGGTGCGGCCGGTCGCGCCGATGACAAACAATCTCATAATCAGTCCTTCCGTTTGCGTTTGGATCGCTAATCCAAAGTTTGCCGGTAACGTTTGATTCCGATCGTCAGAACGATCAGCGCGAAGAGCGCGATCTGCCAAAGCTGAAGGCTGACATCAACGACATTGTTCCCTTTCAACAGAATGCCGCGGACGATGCGAAGAAAATGCGTAAGCGGGAAAACTTCGCCGACAATCTGGGCCCAGTGTGGCATGCCGCGAAAGGGAAACATGAAACCGGAGAGCAGGATTGACGGTAGAAAAACGAAGAACGCCATCTGCACTGCTTGCAGTTGGTTTTTTGCGATCGTGGAAAATGTGATGCCCATGGCGAGGTTCGCGACAATGAAGACTAGCGCGACCAGCAAGAGAAGCAGAATGCTTCCCTGCATCGGCACATGAAACAGAAAGCGCGCCGCGATCAGGATGACCGAGACCTGGATGTAACCGACTAAAATATACGGCACGATTTTCCCGATGAGCACTTCGCTTGGACGCGTCGGCATCGAGAGAAGATTTTCCATCGTCCCGCGCTCACGTTCGCGAGTGATGGCCAGACCGGTGATCATTACCATCGTCATGGTCAGGATCACACCCATGAGACCAGGCACGATGTTGTATTGGGTAACAACTTCGGGGTTGTAGAGAGCGTGAACGCGCAGCTCGATCGGACCGTTCGTCGCGGCGAGCGGTCCCAGCGTTCCCTTCAGATCGTTTTGGAACGCCGTGTCTAGAATCGGGCCTAACGAACCGAGCGCGATTCCAGTTGCAGCCGGATCGGTTGCGTCCGCCTCGACCAACAGCGCCGGCCGGTCCCCACGCAAAAGATCGCGGCTGAAATTTTGCGGAATGTTGATCACAAACTGCACCTGACCGCGGGCGAGCAGGTCGTGACCCTCGTCCTCGGTTTTTACCTCGCGCACGAAATCGAAATAAGTGCTGTTCTTCATCGCGTAGAGGAGCGTCCGTCCTTGCGCGCCCTGGTCCGCGAGAAGCACTGCCGCGGGCAGATGCCGGGGATCGGAATTGATCGCGTAACCGAACAACGTGAGTTGAATCAGCGGAATGCCGAGCATCATCGCGAAGGTGAGACGGTCGCGGCGCATCTGCATGAATTCCTTGGAGATGATCCCGCGCAGGCGTTGAAACGAAAATTTAGGATGTCCTCTCATGCTGAGTGCTCCATTAAACTGATGAACGCGTCTTCCAGACCGGACTGAATCTGATGCCAGTCGTACGGTTCACGGCGAAACGGCGCGATCGCACGTTCAAGCTCGGCTGCATCGGTGCTGCTCACGTGCAGCGAATTGCCGAATGCCACTGCCTGTTGTACGCCGGGAGTTTTGCGCAGCTCTTCAGCCAAAGGAGCCAGATCAGGTCCCTGTACTTCCCAAGTCGTTAGGCCAACACGCGAAATCACTTCATCGACCGTGCCGTCCGCGAGCAGTTTTCCCTTGGAAATGTAAGCGAGCCGCTGACAGCGTTCGGCTTCGTCCATGTAATGCGTGGTGATCAGAAACGTCAGCCCTTGCGCTGCGAGTTGATGAATTTCTTCCCAGAAATCGCGCCGTGCTTTTGGATCGACACCGGCCGTCGGCTCGTCGAGCAGCAGCAATTTCGGCCGGTGAATGAGACAAGCAGCGAGCGCGAGCCGTTGTTTCCACCCGCCGGAAAGCTGACCGGCCAGTTGCTTCTTGCGTTCCGCCAGGCCGAG
>Ga0114129_10011449_pt1 | contig 12631 bp, 11 predicted proteins | sample RhiMetdeltSRZDD1_FD_80071 | JGI IMG/M metagenome (GOLD analysis project Ga0114129, IMG submission 80071) | Populus rhizosphere microbial communities from Tennessee, USA - Rhizosphere MetaG P. deltoides SRZDD1 (version 2) (version 2) | ecosystem: Host-associated > Plants > Roots > Rhizosphere >...
CGTGCGGCTAGAACAACCGCGCGCCGCAGCCGGCGGACGTACTCCGCTCGGGTGGTTCGAGAGGCAAGCGCGTAGTAGTACGCCGCCATCGCGAAGGTGGAGTCCTCGCCTAACGCAGCACTGAACAGTCCTCCCGACGACGCAATGTCGCCGAGGTAGTACGACCGGAGCCCTTCCTCATAGAGCCGGTAGGCCGTGACCGAGCGCGTCGTCGCATCCGCAACCGATCCCCGCGGGGCAGGAGTGCCGAGGTAATCCACGAGGCGCGCAGTCGCACTGTCAGCCAGCGCAAACGGATCGCGGCCTGTCACCGTGTACGCTTGGAGCACGTTACCAGCACGAAGGTCCGTGACGCGCAGGTCGAGGCGAAGCGTGTCCGCGCCCATCCGGTAGAGCGCGCCGTCGACGAGAGTCGTCGCACCCGCTTGACGAGCGATCGGCACGATGGCACCGGGAACCGACGGTTTCCCGCGGTTCATCTGTCGCTCGACCTCGAGAAGCCGCGAGCTGCTCACCACCGTCAGGTCCGGAGATCGCGCGAGATTTGTGGCAAGCATGTCGCGAAGCGCGCGTGCCACGCCCGACGAGTCGGCTGATGAGTAGTCGTTGATCGATCCGACAGCGACGACCGCCACCCGTTCAGCCGCGCCGGTGATCCGCCGATGAATGATCGCGGTCACCGCCAACGCGACCAGGCCCACGCCGACGACGACGCCGCCGACGACCCGCCAGCGGCGCGACACGCCAGCCGCAGGAGATGGCGGCGCTGTGACAGTCGCCGGAGTCGTCGGAATCGGCGCGGCCAATGGCGAAACGGCGGTCTCCGCCGGCGGCGCGGACTGAACGACGGGCCTCGATCCCGATTCGGGCTCTGCGCGCAGCGCGACCGCGAACGCCTGGATGTCTCCGTCTGGGGGAAGTCCGAGCTCCTGGTCCAGCAGCACCTCATGCAACCGGGCGTGCTGAATGGCGCCGTTCACGTCGCCCTCAGCCACCAGCGCCTTCATGACGGCCATGGCGATCCGAGCGTTCAGCGGATCAGTGGCTGCGAGTTTCCGCCAGAGAATGACAGCTGCGGCCGTTTCGCCGCGTTCTGTGGCCTGCGTGGCGACACGCTCGAGCGCGGTTGCGTAGTCGCGAGCGAGTGATGCTCGCTCGCCTTCGACCCAGCGCTCCAGCTCGGGGACGCGCGGGACGAAGAAGCCTTCGAGAAACGGCCCGTTGTAGATTTCGACCGCGCGAGCGTAGTCGTTAGCCCGGAGTGCGTCGTCGAACTCGACGACGTCCACCTCGATGAGGTCGAGGTTCAGCCGAAGATCCTTCGAGCCGATCAGTGCATCGTCGGCACCCAGGTCGCGACGAAGAGAGTAGACCGCCTGGTTAAGTGACCGCCGGGCACGATCCTCGGGTTCGTCAGGCCACAGGAGCGCGAGAATCTTTTCGCGCGTGACACCCGCGTAACCCGCGCGCGCCAGCAGGGCGAGCACGGCGAGACGTCGAGGTTGCGCCGCTGCACCCGCGACTACGTTCCCGTTCGCGAGGACGCGAATGCCGCCTAACGTATTAAGTCGCAACGAGTTGCCGAGGTGATTTCGAAGTGATAGCGGCCGCTATACTACCAGTCGCTCGATGACGCTGCAATACGGCACGGCCAGCGTCGCCGAACAGTGCGTTCGCAGCGCGCGTCGCTCTCGATGCGCAGCGCGAACACCGCCGATGCCTGAAACCATAGAGAAGGTCAATATGATTGCCGAACGAAGACAACTTGTCATCGAGAGCTGGAAGTTGCTGGCTCCGAACGGCGCGGAGGTAGGCGCCGCGTTTTACCGAAAACTGTTCGAGATCGACCCCAGTCTCCGTCCGTTATTCGCCGGCGTTGCCATCGCCGAGCAGTCTCTGAAATTCGCGACCATGCTGGAGCTCATCATCGAGTGGCTGGATGTGCCCGAGAAGCTCGTCCCCATTCTAAAGCAGCTTGGTGAGCGCCATACCAAATACGGTGTTCAGGACGAGCACTATGGCAAAGTAGGGACGGCGCTGCTCGGCACGCTGGAGGAAAAACTTGGCGACAAGTTCACGATCGACGTGCGGGCCGCCTGGACGGAGGCCTACGTGCTCATCTCATCACTGATGCGACGGGGAGCCGCGAAGATCAGTGGCGCATTCCCGGCGTTGAGGGAACCCGACCGTGAGACCCGGCAGGCGGCCTCGAGCGATGCGGCTTGATCAGGCCGTCGCGCGCCGCCGTGTGGGGTGAACGCGCTCCCCCACGGCGGCGTCTTCGCGTCGCCAGAACGCTGAAAACGCGTACCGCGTCACGGCCAGCCACGCAAGGCCAACCAACAGCCCGCCAAGCACGTCGGTGGGCCAATGCACGCCGAGGTACAATCGAGAGTAGAGGTTTACAAGGAGCAGCATCGTCGCGGCCACGAATGGCCATCGCCACTCGCGTTCACGATGAAGGATGAGCGCAATGGTGAAGAACACGGCAACCCCGACGATCGCGTGACCGCTCGGGTACGCCGCCCATTGATACTGGCCTCGGTGTGACCACAGCTCGGGTCGCGGTCTGCCAAACGCGTCCTTGAGCGCTGCGTTCAGGATGAGGCTGCCGACCACGGTCACCATCAACTGTGCGGCAAGGTCGCCCCTTCCCTTGCGTTTCCACAGCCATCCGGAAACGACCGCAATGATCGGCAACAACGTCAGATTCGTGCCGAGCCACGGGAGGCCGAGCATTGCCCAATCCACCGCGGTGGGTAGCGGACGAGGTATCGAGAGCAAGAGCGCGCGCTCCCATGGCAAACCGTCACGCCAGTTCCCGGCCGATTCTACGGAGAGCGCGAACAGCGCACCGATGGCGCCGGTGATGAGGAGCCCGGCGACGCTGATCATGATGGCGCGTCGCCAGGCGTGGCTCGTGGCAGTGCCGATTGGCGTTACCGACGTTCTTCGGTGGGTGGCGGGTTCACGAGCGTGTCGCGCGCGTCCGTCGTGATGTCTCCCGACTGTTGCCGAAGGCGTTCGGTTTCCGCCGGTGTCAAGTCCGCGGGATCCACGACGCGCTGACGCACCTCGACTTCCTCGACGACGTTGTCGCGAGATGGTCCGTAGCGAACGAATCGCCTGCGCTCCGGTGGCAGCTCACCCGGCGTCCCGCTGCGATCGATCGCGTCCGCGCGACTCGGTTCGGCATCGACAGCGCGTTCGATGACTCGCGGCGGTGGCGTGGATCGCGAGATGCGCAGATCGTCGTTCGCGTGGCGAATCGTTATGTCTCGATCCGTGTCCCAGCCGTCGGCGCCATAGGCGCGCTCGTATCGCTCGTTGAATCGCTGGATGGACTCGCGCTCGATCGGTTCGCTGCGCCGCCCAAGCGCCGGGATGTCATCGTCCACGTCGAACATCGACGTATTGAGTACGACGCGACGGTTGGGACGATCGATCCAGGCAGCCTTGATCGGCGCGAGCGTGTGCCGGTCATCGCGCCTGAGATCGACATCGACCATCACGACCTCGCCCATGTCGGTGTCGACGAGCAAATCCTCGATCACGCCCAGCTCTCGTCCCGTGGCCGTGAACACCGACCAGCCTCGGATGTCGGGTTCGCCGTCGACGACCTTGTAGTCGTCGAGCTCTTTCATTGGGATGAGTCGTCGCGCATCGCGCGGATTCGGGCCGACGCCCGCCTCATCGCGCATGCCGCGACTCGTTTTCCGGTCAGCCATTGCTCGTGCCCTCCGCAACAACGTTCGTGGGCCGATGGATCATCGACGTTCGGGCTGAGTCCGACTGCGCCGCCGGTGCCGGTGCGGCGGTACTGGTCCTCATGAAGTACCAGACCGCAGCTGCTATGACGACGAGCGCGATGATCGCCCAGAGCCACCCGAGCCCGCGGCGCTTCGGCTCGACTTTGATCTCCGCCATCCCTTCCTCCCGACTGAGACGCCTCGAAGCGCTCCGCAATGCAAAGGGGGCGCCAGATGAGCGCGGTCCGGAAAGGAAGCGGGAAGCGACATGCGCGGAACGAAATGTGCCTCCGACGCGCGCATGTCGAAGGATGCCCCAAAGCACGTGTCGGCTCGACGCGCGCGTGATCTTCTTACGCAGCGTTTCGGGCACATCGAGTTCCAGCCCGGTCAGTGGGACCCGATGCAGGCGCTGCTCGACGGCCGCGATGCGGTCGTCGTCATGCCGACCGGAAGCGGAAAGTCACTCATCTATCAGCTGCCGGCGCTGATGATGCCTGGGCTCACGGTCATCGTGAGCCCCCTGATCGCGTTGATGAAAGATCAGCAGGACAAGCTGAATGCGGTGGGCGTCGATGCGCTTGCCATGCACTCGCACCTGTCGGGCCCGGCGACGCGCGAGACGCACCGGCAGATTCAGGACGGCGAAGGGTCGATCCTCTACGTCACGCCGGAACGATTCAAGGATCGCGACTTCTTCGAGCGCCTGTTGGCCCGCAAGGTCAGTCTGTTCGTGGTCGACGAGGCGCACTGCGTGAGCCAGTGGGGACACGACTTCCGGCCCGATTTCCTGACGCTTGGCTCGATCGCGCTGCGGCTGGGACGTCCGCCGATTCTCGCGCTCACCGCCACGGCGACGGCCGAGGTGCGCGACGACATCGTTAGGCAGCTCGGCATGCGGAATCCGTATGTCACGGTCACCGGCTTCGCGCGCCCGAATCTGCGATTCGAGGTGGTGCGCGCGGTGAACAACGCGGTGAAGGACGAGGCGCTCGATCGCATCCTTCGGGAGACCGAGGGCGCTGGCGTCGTGTACCTGGCGACGATTCGCGAGGCGGAACGGCTCTACGAGCGACTGCGGGAGTCCTATTGCGTTGGGCTCTATCACGGAAAGATGCCAGCCGCCGATCGACGCGAGACGCAGGATCGCTTCATGGCGGGTGAGCTCAAGGCCATGGTGGCAACGAACGCGTTCGGGCTGGGCATCGACAAGCAGGACCTGCGGTTCGTCGTGCACTACCACTTTCCGGGCTCGGTGGAGTCGTACTACCAGGAGGCGGGACGCGCAGGTCGAGATGGATTGCCGGCGGTGTGCACGGTGCTGTATCGCGTGGAGGACCGGCGCATTCAGTCGTACTTCCTGGGCGGCAAATATCCGGAGGTGGAGGAAGCAGCTCGTGCGGCGCTCGTGCTGGAGTCATTCCCGCTCAACGTTCCGGTCCACATCGATGACCTCGCGAACAAGTCCGGGGTGCCACACCGCAAGGCGCGCATCGTGATGGTGCTGCTCAAGCGCCATGGCCTGGTGCGTGAGCATCGCGGCGGTCGCTGGGAGCGCCTGCGGAACAACCTCGTGGCATGCGACCTGAGCGCGGATCTCATGGACTACGAGGAGCGCCGCGCGCGCGATCAGTCGAAGCTCCGGTCGATCATTGCGTTCTGTCAGACCGCGCAGTGTCGCACGCGCTACATCCTCGAGTACTTCGGCGAGGAAGTCGTGGCCGACTGGGAGTGCGGCAACTGCGACGCGTGTGACGAAATGGCCAGGTGGTCGGCCAGGCGAGTTGCCGCCCTGGCGTAACAGCCGACGCGGGAAGCGGGAAGCTACCCGCTTCCCGCTTCCGGCACCACCTAACGTGAAGTAGTGTCCGGCCCGAGTCCCTGACTCGTGGTAACGTAAATGACTCCGCCAGCGTGGTTTTCTCCCCACCGGTCGGTCGCAACGCGCGGACTCAGGTAGCGGATCTCTCGGACATCGATCTTGGACACGGCCTTCAGCTCATCGATCGGGCCCACCTTCACGTTGTCGATGTACACGACCACCGGCAGCGCCTGACGACCCTCCGTCGGCGGCTGGTTGCCACGAGTGGTCGCCGCGCCGTGCGCGGTGAACATCTTCGGCGAGATCGTCGCGATCAGGTCGTACGCATTCGTCGCCTTCGAGCGGGCGATCTGGTCCGCCGTGATCACATCGGGATCGGTCTTGGGCGTCGTGGTGCGCGTCGCCGCGCAGCCAGATGCGAAGGATACCGCCGCGCCTAACGTCAGGACACTTCGCCACCGCATCGGTCTCATCTCCAGCTCGAGGGGTCGTCGTCGGGAGTCACGCCGCCCGGGCCGCCGGACGCGTCGGGCGGATGCGTGATCTCGTAGTTGTCGGGCGGCGCCGCACCCATGAGGGACTGCACGAAATAATCCCGTCGCCGTCGAATCCGCGGTCACGGCCAGCGCCGTCACCGCGGCGCGGACCCGGGGGCAGGTGGAGGCGGCTTTCGCGAACATGGGTGGCTCCGATCGGATGGGCTCGTCGAACGCGTCCAATTTCAAAGGAGAATCGGAAAGCGCCAGAGGGGGTGCTATCAGCCATCAGCCATCAGGCTGATTACCATTGACAGTCCGGGCGAACCAAGCGTGAATATGCGCCGATCGTGTGGCAGGGTGCCGCACGCGCCGGCGGTGCGTCCGCCGAGCTTCTCAAGCCGAACGGAGATGACTGATGGCTCATGCACAACTGCCGGTGATTCAGCGTGGCTTCGGTGAGACGCATCGTCGCGACGCGTGGTGGGTCCAACCGGTAGTCGTATTCATTATCCTGACGTCGTTTGTCGTGTACGCGACGTGGGCCGCCTTCCAGAACGCGCATTACACGTACGGGCCGTATCTCTCGCCATTCTACGCGCCCGAGCTGTTCGGCGACTCGCCACATGCGTGGTTCGGTCCGAAGCCCGGCTGGTGGCCAGGGTGGCTACCCTTCTCACCAGCACTGCTGATCCTCCCGTTACCCGGGCTCTTTCGCTTCACGTGCTACTACTATCGCGGCGCCTACTACAAGGCGTTCTGGGCGGATCCGCCGTCGTGCTCGGTGGGTGAGCCGCGCAAGTCGTATCGCGGCGAAAGCTCGTTTCCTTTGATCGTGCAGAACATTCACCGCTATTTCCTCTACATCGCGATCGTCTTTCTCTTCCTGCTCTCGTGGGATGTCTGGAAGGCAGTATGGTTCACGGATCCCGCGACTGGCCAGACGTCGTTCGGGATCGGGCTTGGCACGATCCTGCTCGCGGTGAACGTCCTGCTCCTGTCGAGCTACACGTTAGGCTGCCATTCGTTTCGCCACGTGATCGGCGGCTATCTGGATCGCCTCGCCGGCCGTCCGATGCGGCAGCGCATGTACGCGGGGTGCAGTGCGCTCAACACGCGGCATATGCGGTTCGCCTGGTTGAGCCTACTCTCCGTCGCGTTTTGCGACGTGTACATCCGGTTATGCTCCATGGGCATCTGGCGAGACATCCGGATTATTTGAACTAGAGGCGGGCCAGCTGGTAGGAATTCAACGGGGTCAGACTCCGTTTGATTTAGATCAACGGAGTCTGACCCGTTGAATTCCCCAGCACGAGCGATCAACCGACACGCTGAGGCACGCAGCAATCAGCGAAACACGCTGCTTCGACTAAACAGGCATGGCACAACACGAAATCATAGATCACGATGTCTTGGTCATCGGCGCCGGCGGCGCCGGACTCCGCGCAGCCATCGCTGCCGCTGCCGAGGGCGTGAAAGTAGGGCTCGTGTGCAAGTCGCTTCTCGGCAAGGCGCATACGGTGATGGCCGAAGGCGGCATGGCCGCGTCGCTCGCGAACGTCGACGACCGCGACAATTGGCGCGTTCATTTCGCCGATACCATGCGCGGCGGCCAGTACGTCAACAACTGGCGCATGGCCGAGCTGCACGCGAAGGAAGCACCCGACCGGGTGCGAGAGCTCGAAGCATGGGGCGCGCTATTCGATCGCACCAGCGACGGCCGGATCCTGCAGCGGAATTTCGGCGGACATCGGTATCCACGTCTCGCGCACGTCGGTGATCGGACTGGCCTGGAGATGATTCGTACGCTCCAGGATCACGGCGTTCATCAGGGGATCGACGTGCACATGGAGTGCACGGTGGTGACGCTGTTCAAGGACGGCGAGCGCGTGAGCGGCGCGTTCGCGTACGATCGCGAGCGGGGTCGATTCAAGGTCTTTCGCGCGAAGGCGATCGTGCTCGCGACGGGCGGGATCGGTCGGGCGTACAGCATAACGAGTAACAGTTGGGAGTACACGGGCGACGGCCACTCCCTCGCGTACCATGCCGGTGCGGTGCTGCAGGACATGGAGTTCGTGCAGTTTCACCCCACAGGCATGGTCTGGCCGCCCAGCGTGAAAGGCATCCTCGTCACCGAAGGCGTGCGTGGCGAGGGCGGCGTCCTCACGAACAGGGATGGTCGCCGGTTCATGTTCGATGACATCCCGGAGAACTACCGGTCGCAAACCGCCGACAATGAAGAGGAAGGGTGGCGCTACACGCAGGGTGACAAGAATGCGCGTCGCCCTCCGGAGCTGCTGACGCGGGATCACGTCGCGCGCTGCATCATGCGGGAAGTCAAGGCGGGTCGCGGCAGCCCACATGGCGGCGTCTACCTCGACATCTCGTGGATCAAGGCGCGCCTGCCTAACGCTGCGGAGCACATCAGGAAGAAGCTGCCGAGCATGTACCATCAGTTCAAGCAGCTGGCGGACATCGACATCACGACGACGCCGATGGAAGTCGGACCGACCACGCATTACGTCATGGGCGGCATTCGTGTCGACGGTGGCTCCCAGATGTCGTCCGTGCCGGGCCTGTTCGCCGCCGGCGAGTGCGCCGCGGGGCTGCACGGCGCGAACCGGCTGGGGGGAAACTCGCTATCGGATCTGCTGGTGTTCGGGAAACGCGCTGGTGAGCACGCCGCAAAGTTCGCGCGGGATCGAGGTTCGGTCACGGTGGATTCGGGCGCCGTCGACCAGGCTGTGCACTTTGCGCTTGCGCCGTTCGAAGGCGCGAGCGGTCAGAACGGGTCCGGTGACGGACCGTATCAGATCCAGTACAAGCTGCAAGGCATCATGCAGGCCGGCGTCGGGATCGTGAGGCGTGAGACGGAGATGGAGAACGCGCTCGAGCAGGTGAAGGCGCTCGAGCGCGACGCGGCGAACGTCACGGTGCCGGGAAATCGCGAGTACAATCCGGGCTGGCACACCGCGCTCGACCTCCGTAACCTGCTCACGATCTCCGAGGCGATCGCGCGAGCGGCGATCGAGCGGAAGGAGAGTCGAGGCGGACATTTCCGCGACGACTATCCGAACAAGGATCCGCAGTACGGCACGTTCAACATCACGCTCAAGAAAGCGGCGGATGGATCCATGCAGCTCGAGCGTGTACCAATTCCGCCAATGCCCCCGGAGCTGACCGCAATCATCGAGGAAATGAAATGAGCAAACATCCAGACTCCTTGGAGCGCTAACAGGAATGGCGAATCAAACGTCCGCCACGTTTCGCGTTTGGCGGGGAGACGACAAAGGCGGCAAGCTGGTCGACTACTCGACGCCGGTCGAAGAGGGGATGGTGGTGCTGGACGCCATCCATCAGATCCAGGCCGAGCAGGCGAACGACCTCGCCGTCAGGTGGAACTGCAAGGCCGGCAAATGCGGCTCTTGCTCGGCGGAGATCAACGGAAGCCCGAAGCTCATGTGCATGGCGCGCCTGAGCGAGCTTCCGCTCGACAAGCCCGTCACGGTCGAGCCAATGCGCGCATTTCCGCCAGTGCGCGATCTCGTCACCGACGTCTCCTGGAACTTCCGGGTCAAAGAAGAAATCAAGCCGTTCAAGCCGCGGAAGCCCGATGCGCCCGACGGTACCTGGCGCATGGATCAGCGCGACGTCGATCGGGTACAGGAATTTCGGAAGTGCATCGAGTGCTTTCTGTGCCAGGACGTCTGTCACGTGCTGCGCGACCACAAGAAGCACGAGCAGTTCATCGGTCCGCGCTTTCTCGTGTACGCTGCGGCACTCGAGATGCACCCGCTGGACGTCGAGGACCGCGTCGCAGATCTGAAGCGCGAGCACGGCATCGGCTACTGCAACATCACGAAGTGTTGCACGAAGGTGTGTCCGGAGAGCATCACCATCACCGACAACGCGATCATTCCGCTCAAGGAGCGGGTGGTCGACGAGTTCTACGATCCGTTAGGCAAGCTGGTGAAGATCTTCTCGCGACGAAAGAAGGACGTCTGACTCACGAGCACTGGAGTCCACGTGTTTACCCTCAAGCGCATATCCCCGTCGGGCGTGCCCGCCGCCCTGCAGAAAGCGGAACGCTACCGCCTCCTGAACGATTCGTCGGCCGCGGAAAGCATCTGTCGGGACATCGTCGAGGTCGAACCGGACAACCAGCAGGCACTCATTGTCCTGCTCCTCGCGATCACCGATCAGTTTCCCGACGAGCTCGGCGACGGATTGCGTCGCGCGCGTGAGGTCCTCCCGCGACTCCGCGACGAGTACAAGCGAGCGTATTACGCCGGGATCATCTGCGAGCGCCGGGCGAACGTGCAACGACGCCAGTCAGTGCCCCACTCCGGGTCCATGGCCTACGAGTCCTTCCGCGAGGCCATGGAGTGGTACGAGAAGGCGGAAGCAATGCGCCCGGCCGGCAATGACGAAGCCATTCTGCGGTGGAACACGTGCGCTCGCGTCCTCGCGTCGGACGACCATCTCCGCCCACGCCCAGTCGAACAGTACGAGCCGGTGCTGGAGGACTAGACCTCCGGCGGCCTGTCGGCTCTGACGGTTGGTGACGTCGGAACGAGACACGAGACCGCGAAGCAATCAAGAGCATGCAATCGTCGAACATCCTCGACTGGCAGTTCTACCACAACTCGGTCAGAGCGTGGTTGATCGCCGGCATCGCGTTCGTCGTCATCGGCGCTACCCTGTTCATTGCCCGAACGATCCTGGCGCGGCGGCTGGCGAAGGTTGCCGCACGAACGGCGACGACGGCGGACGACGCACTCGTCGACCTGCTTCGACGCACACGCTACTTCTTCATCCTCGCTGTCGCGATCGCAGGATCAACGCTGTTCCTCGATCTGCCGACGCGCGCGCTCTCCATCGGTCGGCTGCTCGGCACGATAGCGCTGATCGTTCAGATCGCGATCTGGGGCAACGGTCTGATCACGTTCTGGTTCCGCAACTACGCGGAGCGAAAGGCCGACTCGGACATCGCGAGCCGCACGACCATCGCGGCGTTCAGCTTCGTTGCCCGATTGATTCTCTGGGTCATGCTCGCGCTCGTCGCGCTGAATCGACTCGGCTACGACGTGACAGCGCTGATCACCGGGCTGGGGGTGGGTGGCATCGCCATCGCGCTCGCCGTTCAGAACGTGCTCGGCGACCTGTTCGCTGCGCTCGCGATTGTGCTCGACAAACCGTTCGTCGTCGGAGACGCCATCGCCGTCGATACGATGACCGGAACCGTGGAGCATGTCGGGCTGAAGACGACGCGCATTCGGAGCGTGAACGGCGAGCAGCTCATCTTCTCGAACACCGATCTGCTCAAGAGTCGCATCCGGAACTTTCGGCGGATGCAGGAGCGGCGCGTGTTGTTCACGATTGGCGTCGCGTACGATACGCCAGCCGAGACGGTGGCCAGAATCCCAACCATGCTGCGCGAGGCCGTCGAAGCGCAGCAACAGGTGCGTTTCGACCGCGCGCACTTCACGAGCTACGGCGAGTCGGCGCTCACGTTCGAGACTGCGTACTTCGTGCTGTCGCCGGAGTATCTCGTGTACATGAACATCCACCAGGCGGTGAATCTCGCGATCCTCCGGAGGTTCGCAGCCGAACACGTCGAGTTCGCGTATCCGACGAGAACGGTGCTCCTGCGCACGAGCGGAACCCCTTTGCCGACGGCAGTCGGCTAGCGCCGTTGGCTTATCGGCAACCCAATGGGGTTGCCGCAACGACTGCCGCGCCGCCGCGGGGCGCCGCGGCCACCACGGCTCGACGCAGGATCGCATCGCGAAGATCAGACTGCGCCCGATCGGCGAATCCCGGAGCCCACGCGTTACCCAGCAACGCCCTTGCCTGCCACGGCGCGCGGTCGGCGGTAGCGGCAAAGCGCGCACGCCGAGCCAACATGCCACGAGCACGGGCGTCGGCAGCGTCGACGAGCACGCGGACTCGCTGCTCCACCACCAGTCGGTCACCCGCGTCGGCAACACGACAGCCGGAGCCTAACGCGATGAGCGTCCGGGCACTCGCGTCGGCTGTCGGCGCGACCAGATCGGCCGGCGATCGCAATCCCTCTGGCGAGCGCCGGTCGCTGCTGGTGAGCGGCGCCTCGAGCACTCGTCGCGTCAACTCGGTAACGGGCACCGTTCGTCCGCGGCCGTGCGTCTCGACGAACCAGGCGCGCGTCGCGGGCGTCACGAGCGTCATCTCGTCCAACGCGCGGATCATTGCCTGCGCGCCTTCGCGCGACACCTCGGGCGCGGCGACGGCGCCGTAGCCGGTGAGCACGCCATCCTGAACGGCCGAGAGGTATCCGTTCATGCGTCCATCGCGAGCGAGCACCGCACTCACGAACCAATCCACATTTCGTGCGAACACCTCGGTCGGGCGCGCGCTCGGAACGGGCCGCGCGCCGTCCGTGCCTAACGAGCTCTCACCCGGGCCGGCATCCGTGAGCTCGAGCATCGACGCCGCCAATCGGTCACGATACTGACGGACCGCGCGGTCGGTGCTGTACGTCCCGCGCAGCCCATACCGCGTCCGCGCAGCTTGCCAATCGAGATCGTGCGCGAGCTCGTGCGCCA
>Ga0114129_10011450_pt1 | contig 12630 bp, 10 predicted proteins | sample RhiMetdeltSRZDD1_FD_80071 | JGI IMG/M metagenome (GOLD analysis project Ga0114129, IMG submission 80071) | Populus rhizosphere microbial communities from Tennessee, USA - Rhizosphere MetaG P. deltoides SRZDD1 (version 2) (version 2) | ecosystem: Host-associated > Plants > Roots > Rhizosphere >...
CATGTTGCGGTACATGTGCTGCGCCATCTCCTCCGCCTCGGGATCGCGATAGGGCCGCGTCTGATCGGCGGTCGGGATGATGTGGTCGAGCGTGCCGAAGGTGCGCTCCGGCATGCGGACCTTGAGCTTCAGCTCTTTGAGCATCTGGAACGCCTGGGGCGTCGTGACCTCGTGGATCAGGTGCAGACCGATCAGTAGTTGCGTCTGACCGGACGGCAGCGTGCGAACCGTGTGGGCGTCCCAGACCTTGTCGAGCAGCGTGCGTGCCATTGCTACCTCCTGGTCGGCGTATGGTGCCGCAGCGCGACTGTGTAGTCCAGTCGTGCGTTGTGCATGGAATGTTAAGCTGCGCTACATGATCGATGCGGCCCTGTTCCCCGCGCTCGAGACGCTGCTGGCCGTCGCGCGCACGGGATCGGTGGCGGCGGCGGCGCGCCAGCGGCACATCACGTCCTCGGCGGTGAGCCAGCAGATCCGCAAGCTCGAGAGCCATTTCGGGATCAAGCTGTTCGAGCGTGCCGGGCGCGGCGTGCGGCTGACGGCGACCGGCGAGGCGGCGCTGCCTGCAGTGCGCGAATTGTGGACCGGAGCGGAAGCGGCGTTCGGCCAGCTTGCTCAATTGGCGGGGCGTCCCGCCATCACGCTGCGCCTGGCGGCCAGCGATTATCTCGGGAAGGGGCTGCTCGCGCCGGTGCTACGCGACCTGCTGAACGAAGATCCGCCGGTGCGCTTCGAGATCGTGACGACCCATTCGCGCGCCGGCGTGCGGCTGGTGGCCGCGGGCGATGTCGATCTCGCGATCGTGACCGGCCAGGAGACGCCGCGCGGTCTCGAGGATCGGCATCTCTTCGATCAGCCGTTCGTCTGGGTCGGGCCGCGTCACGGTCGCCGCGACCGTACACCGCTCACCGATCGGCTGCGGCGTGAGCCGGTGCTGCGCCTGGCGGCGGAGAGTCGAGGGCGAGCGGTGCTCGACGAGTATCTCGCGGAGGAGCGCATCCGACCGATCTCCACGATCGACGTGCCGAGCGTGTCGCTGCTGCTCTCCTATGTCTCGGGCGGGCTTGGCATCGGATTGGTTCCGGCGCTGGCGCTCGCCGAAGCGCCGCGGGATCGCGTCGTCACTGAGCCGGCGCGCGTGCCGTCGCTTGCGGTCACGCTGGTGTGGCGTGCGGCGGCACGCCGCCCTCCGGCGTTGGCTCGCCTGGCCGATCTGGTGGCTCGTGCCGGTACGCGCGCGGGCGCACGGCTGGACCGGAGGCGCTAGCGGCGCATCAGTGACCACGAGCCCGGCCACGGCAGGCGGGCGTGGTAACGTCACCCAAATGAGCTGTCCCCGGTGCGGCCACGTCAACGAGGCCGGCGCCAAATTCTGCGAGGAATGCGCGGCGCCGCTGGCCCGCGTCTGCGCGCGCTGCGGCCGTCAGCTCTCCGCGACCGCGAAGTTCTGCCCGGAGTGCGCTCATCCCACCGGCGCCGCGCCGACGCCCGAGCCGCGATTTGCCTCGCCCGAGACCTACACACCCAAGCACCTCGCGGAGCGCATCCTCACCTCGAAGGCCGCTCTGGAAGGCGAGCGTAAGCAGGTCACGATTCTGTTTGCGGACCTGAAGGGCTCGATGGAGCTTCTCGCCGATCGTGACCCGGAAGAGGCGCGGAAGATCCTCGACCCGGTGCTCGAGCGGATGATTGAGGCGGTCCATCGCTACGAGGGCACGGTCAATCAAGTCATGGGCGACGGCATCATGGCGCTGTTCGGCGCGCCGATCGCCCACGAGGATCACGCCGTTCGCGCGTGCTACGCGGCGCTGCGGATGCAGGCGAGCGTGCGGGCGTTCGAAGCGCAGCTGCTGCGCTCGCAGGGCGTCTCGATCCAGATCCGGGTGGGAATGAACTCGGGTGAAGTGGTCGTGCGCTCGATCGGCAGCGACCTGCACATGGACTACACGGCGGTCGGCCAGAGCACGCACCTCGCGGCGCGGATGGAGCAGATCGCGCGACCCGGGGCGATCCTCGTGACAGGCGACACGCTGAAGCTGGCCGAAGGCTACGTCGACGTGAGCCCGCTCGGGCTCGTGCCGGTCAAGGGTGTGGCCGATCCGGTCGAGGTATTCGAGGTCACCGGCGCGGGCGTGGTGCACAGCCGGATGCAGGCGTTGGCGACGCGCCGACTGAGCCGTTTCGTCGGGCGCGACAGCGAGATCGAGCATCTTCGCCGCGCACTGCAGCAGGCGGGGCATGGGCGCGGGCAGCTCGTGGCGGTGATCGGGGAGCCGGGAATCGGCAAGTCCCGTCTCTACTATGAGTTCACCCGCTCGCACCACGTGCGTGACTGGCTCACGCTCGAGAGCGGCTCCGTCTCCTACGGCAAGGCCACGCCGTATCTGCCGGTCGTCGATCTGCTGAAAGCCTATTTCAAGATCGAGGATCGCGACGATCAGCGCCAGGTGCGCGAGAAGATCACAGGCAAGCTGCTCACCCTCGACCGCGCGCTCGAGCCGTCCGTGCCGGCGCTCCTGGCGCTGTTCGACGTGGCCTTCGACGATCCGGAGTGGCACGCGAGCGATCCGCGCCATCGCCGACAACGCACGATCGACGCGGTGAAGCGGCTCCTCCTGACCGAGAGCCGTGTGCAGCCGCTGATCGTGGTCTTCGAGGATCTGCACTGGATGGACAGCGAGAGCGAGGCGTTCCTCGACGCGTTCTTCGAGAGCCTGCCGACGGCGCGCATCCTCGTGCTCGTGAACTACCGCCCCGAATATCAGCACACCTGGGGACGCAAGAGCTTCTACACCCAGCTCCGCATCGATCCGCTCGCCTCGGCCAGCGCGGAGGAGCTGCTGCAGGCGCTGCTGGGTCCCGATCCCGAACTGGATGCGCTGCGCCGGATGCTCATCGACAAGACCGAGGGCAATCCGTTCTTCCTCGAGGAGAGCGTGCGCGCGCTCGTAGAGACGAAGGCGCTCGTGGGCGAGCGTGGGGACTATCGTCTCGCGCGCGCGGTGCAGACGCTGCAGATCCCGGCGACGGCGCAGGCTGTCCTCGCCGCGCGCATCGATCGCCTGTCGCCGGAACACAAGCGCCTGCTGCAAGCCGCCTCCGTCATCGGCAAGGACGTGCCGTTCGCGGTGCTCCGCGCGATTGCCGATCAGGACGACGACGCGCTACGGGTCGCGCTGGCCGAGCTGCAGGCCACGGAATTCCTGTACGAGACGCGGCTGTTTCCGGACGTCGAGTACACGTTCAAGCATGCGCTCACCCACGAGGTCACGTACGGCTCGCTGCTCCAGGACCGGCGCAAGGCGCTTCATGCGCGCATCGTGACCGCCATCGAGGACATCTATCGCGATCGGCTCGGTGAGCACGTCGAGCTGCTCGCGCATCACGCCGTTAAGGGCGAGGTCCGGGACAAGGCCGTCGTCTATGTGCGGGAGGCGGGCACCAAGGCGTTCGTTCGCTCCGCCTACGCCGACGCGGTCAATCACTTCAAGGGAGCGCTCGAGCTCGTCGCGAAGCTGCCCGCGGACGCCGAGCGAGACCGCCAGGAGCTCACGGTGCTGCTGGCTCTCGGACCGGCGATCCAGGCCATGCGGGGACTGGGCGCGCTGGAAGCCGAGGGGGTGTTCGAGCGCGCCCACGAGCTGTCGACGCGTCTGGGCGAGACAGGCCCGGCGTTTCAGGCGCTCTGGGGGCGGTGGATGGCGGCCGCCGGGCTCGGACGGATCACGTCCGCGAAGCGCATCGGCGGTGAGCTGCTCACGCTGGCGCAGCGAACGACCGATCGCGCGATCCTCCTGCAGACGCACCACGCGCTGTGGGCAACCTCGTTCTGGAGCGGCGATCTCGCCGGCGCGGAGCACCACGTCGAGCGCGGCCTCAGCCTCTACGATCGCGAGCAGCATCGTTCGCTGGCGTTCCTCTATGGCGGCCACGATGCCGGCGTCTGCGGCCACCACTTCGCGATCTGGACGCACTGGCTGCTCGGCCGTCCGCGCCGGGCTGCGGCCGCGCGCGAGGCGACGATAGACCTCGCCGAGCAGCTGGCGCATCCGCCGTCGCTGGCCCAGGCGCTCACGTGGATGTGCGGCCTTCTCTACTTCGAGCGCGACGCGCCGCCGACGCTCCACGTCGCTCGCCGGCTCATCGCGCACGCGACGGAGCGGGAGTTACCCGCCTGGCGTGTCGGCGGAATGATCTTCGAGGGCTGGAGCCGAGTGCACACGGGCGACGGCGACGCGGGCATGGCGCAGATCCGCGAAGGACTCCGTCTCTCCCAGACGACTGGCACGCTCATGCCGGTGGAGCCGCTCTACAAGGCGCTCTCGATCGACGCCTGTCTGACCCTCGGCCTGGCCGACGAGGGACTGCGCACCGTTGACGAGATGGTGGCGACCATCGATCCGGCCCTTCAGATGTGGCACAGCGACTTCCAGCGGCTCCGCGGCGAGCTACTCCTCATCCGCAACCCATCCGACCATGCCGCCGCGGAGGCGTGCTTTCGCGAGGCGCTGACGATCGCGCGGAAGCAAGGCGCCGTCGGCTGGGAGCTGCGCGCCGCGATGAGCCTCGCGCGGCTACAGCGAGGGCACGCGCGTCGAGATGAGGGACGGCAGGTGCTCGCCGCCGTGTACTCGCGCTACACCGAGGGGCTGGACACGACGATTCTTCGGGACGCCAAGCGCCTGCTGGAGGAGCTCCGCTAGTCCATACCCCGATGACGGGTCAGAAGCGGAGGCTGGCGAACGCTCAATCTCGCTGAGGAAGGACTCCGGAGTAAGACGTCAGCGCGAGTCGCGCCTTGCTTGCTGGCGCTGACCTCTGGCCTGGACGTGCGCCTGGATGTTTGTCGTGCGGTTCCTCACGACCTCCCGGGCGGGCTGGGCGTCGTTCGCGGCGGCGCTCTCGGCCTTGCCCTGTTGAACCTTGCGCGAGGCCGCCTGCTTCCCGGCGGCGGCTCGCCACGGCGACGTCATTCGGGCGGAAGCCTTCTTGCTGATTGCCATGGGTGATCCTCCTCGAACCGATGTGTTTCAGTGTACCGGTCCGGGATCGGCGTCTTTGAGTGGACGAAGGTCCAATGGAGAGGCTCCGGCGGCGTTGCTAGCCTCGATCCGCGCGTTGGTCAGGGCGAAGAGGTTCCCAAAAGCGACTCGCTGAGGGCGGAGAGCAACAGACCGAGGTCCAACAGAGGTATTCCGGCGGAGGAACTGGTTCATGACAGTTGAAAGCACGGCAAAGATTAAGTACGGCATCTGGGGCCTGATTGGTGGGGCCGTCATCGCAATGATCCTCGGCTTCGTGTGGGGCGGCTGGACGACCGCCGGCACGGCCCACGGGATGACCCAAAAGGCGGTGGTGGCGAGTCAGGCGGCGATCTGCGTCGCCCAGTTCGTGAAGCAACCCAACCATGAAAAGAAGCTCGCGGAATTGGCTGAAGTCAGTAGCTGGTCGAGGGGTGAATTCATCGAGAAGGGCGGCTGGGATAAGATGCCCGGGCAAGACAAGGCTAGCCCGGACGTCGCCCGAGCATGCGCCGATGGACTAGAGCAGCTTCTCGTCAAGAAGTAGAAGCGCGGCGATCCGGCTCAACTTCCTAGAACGACCGAGTAGACGCGGACCGGCTGGGTCCGCGTCTTGAACTGCACGGGCCCGTGGTCCTCCACGCGGACGGTGCTGCGCAGCCCGGCGTGCGTGTGCTCGTCGATCAGGATTGGCCGGCCGAGGACTTTCGTGTGCTGTTCCAGGTGGCCTGGGAATCGGCGGCGGCCTGTGGGCATACGCGCTCCCCCTGGAGCGGATGTGCACAGCGAGCGGATGAACAGCGAGCGGCATCGTCGCGCACGCCGGGGGCAGCGTCGAGTGTCGAGCGCGCCTATTTCGGGCGGGAGCGAGAGCGGGCCAGCACCTCCGCCGCCTGCTTCTCGACCACCGTGCCCGTGAAGAAGTCCGGATTGACCTCGCCCCAGAAGCGCACGGCGTTCGCGAACATGAAGTCGCGGAAGTCGTCGTCGCTCAAGAGCCCGTGCTCGACCAGCTCGTAGGCCTCGGGCAGGACCTCGGTCATGTCGGGCACGTCCATGTGACCGATGTCCGAGCTGAAGATCGCATTGAGCCGCGCGCCCATCGGATTCGCCTTGCGGTTGAACGCCCACGCGTTGGTCGAGTCATCCGCCTCGCAGCCGAAATAGAACCGCGGGACGTAAAGATCGCGGATGTCTTCCTTGCGCGTGATCTTGCAACGCGAATAGTCGTCGAGATTCTCGACGCCGCCGGTGCCGTTGCCGTTGTCGTCCAGGCCTTCGCCCCGGCGCACGGCGTCCACGACCGCAGGCTTGCCGTACTTTTCGGCCAGCGCCAAGAGCTTCGCGTGATCGAGCCGCGCGGGATTGGTGTTCTCCAGCCCCTCGGGCTTGCGCTTCTCCCAATGGCCGATGAGATCGGCGTAGAGCGAGCACGCCCACGCCACGCCGCCCTCGAGGAACGCGAAGTTCAGCTCCGGGAAGCGCCGGGTGACGCCGCCGAAGAACAGGGCCTTGGCCATCGCTTCGCCGGCCGAGGCGAAGTGGCCGATGTGGTTGTAGCAGAAGTTCGACGGCGAGTTCCGCAAGAGGATCGACCGGGCGCCGTTGTGGAAGCTGGGCGCGATGCGCAGCTCGCGGCACTTCGCCCAGACGGGATCGTAGTCGTGCTCGCTGTCGATCCCGATCACGTCATACCACTCGACGAACTTCGCGGCCTCCGGGTGCTCCTCGAGCAGCGCGGGGATCGGCCGTCGGATGAGGCCGCCCATCATGATGACTTTGTAGCCGAGCTGCTTCGACGCGAACTCCAGCTCCTCGATCGCCTCCTCCGGCGAGTACATCGGGATGATCGCCGCGGGGATGATGCGATCGCCGTACGGGCGGAACTGATCCATCGTGAACACGTTGTATGCACGGCAGAGCGCGCGCCGCAGCTTGTCCGGGGGCAGCCGGTAATAGCCCAGTCCCGCCGTCGGATACACCACGCAGAAGTCGAGACCGAGGTCGTCGAGTCGCTCGTACAGCAGGCGCGGCATCATCGCCGTGGCGCGATCGAGCGTGTTCTTCGTCGGCAGGAACCAGAACGCCTCCTGACCGATGCGCCGGCGCCGCCGCTCGGCCACCGACATGTTGAGCGAGTTCGGGATGCGCGCGCTCGCCATGTCGAGCGCCTGCACCGCCGTGTCGCCGCCGATGCGGCGGAACTCGTCGCGCATGTGCGGGGCGAACTCGGCCCAGTGCCCATCGGCGTCGATGACGGGGTGGCTCAGGCGGGCGCGAAGCTTGCGGGCGTCGGTCTCGGCGCTGGTGAGCATGGCCGCTCCTCTCGCTGCTGTAGTGCTGGCGGCGCGGGCAGAGCCCGGCGCCGCGGAGCGCCATTGTAGCGCCGTCAGCGGGCGGCGGCGACGAGCTCCCGCTCCGCCTTTGCCGGCCGCTCCACGTGCGCGAAATGGCTCAGCAGCAGCCACGAGGGGAACGCACGCACCAGGTCCCGCGGACCCTCGAGACGCAGGCCGCCGGAGCGCACGGCCTCCGCGAAGCTCATGGCGCCCGTCCACACGCGCGCGATCGCTCCGGCGTCCGCATTGATGACGAGGTCGACGTCGAAGCCCGGATCCTTCTGACAGACGTCGGTGCCTTCGCGCGTGAGGATCAGCCAGCATGTCTTGAAGCCGCGGCACCGCGGTGGGAACGACCGAAAGTCGAACCGAACGACCACACGGCGCGGCGGAAGCTTCGGGAGGTCGATGCGCCGGCGCACATTCCACATCAGCAGGATCAGATCGAGATTGTCGGGGTCGAACTGCGTCGTGCTCCAGCGCTGGCCCCACTCGCCGAGACGCTCGAGGACCGCCCGGAACTCTTCGGCCGCGCGTGTCGGTCGATACTCGCGTCCGCGGCCCCGGCTGAGCGGCTGGCTCTGGATGACCCCGGCGTCCTCGAGCTCGCGCAGCCGCTGCGCGAGCAGCGTGCGCGAGATCATCGGCAGCCCCTGACGAATCTCGTTGAAGCGCCGCCCCCCGGCCAGCAGCTCGCGCAAGATCAGCGGCGTCCAGCGCTCGGCGAAGGTCTCGCACGCGACGGCGATCGGGCAGAACTGTCCATAGCCTTTCATGCCCGGGACTGTAGGCAGCGCCCTCAGGGCCGGGCAAGTCCATTTTTTGGTCTTGGCGCGGTGGGCCAACCCTGCGATGGTGTGGCCTCGAAGAGGGCGGAGGAGGCATCACGATGACGAGTTCCCAGACGACCGGGGACCGGCTGCGCTCGGACTGGGCCGCGGTCGTGCGAGAGCTGGGGCCGCGATTTGCCGCGCGTGCGGCGTCGCATGACGCCAGCGATCGATTCGTCGCCGACAATTATCGCGATCTTCGCGAGCACGGCGTCTTCGGCGCCGGCGTCCCCACCGAGCTCGGCGGCGGGGGCGCCTCCCACGGCGAGCTCTGCGCGATGGTGCGTGTGCTCGCCCACTACTGCGCCTCGACGGCGCTGGCGCTGTCGATGCACACGCACCAGGTGGCGATCGCGGCGTGGCGCTGGCGTCACGAGAGCGCGCCGGTCGAGCCTCTGCTTCGACGTGTCGCCGCCGAGCAGCTGGTCCTCGTGAGCAGCGGCGGGTCCGACTGGCTGGCCGGCTCGGGTCGCGCCGAGAAGGTGGACGGCGGCTACCGCATCACCGCGCGCAAAGTGTTCGCGAGCGGCTCGCCGGTCGGCAACGTGTTCATGACCATGGCGGTCTACGACGACCCCGAGGCCGGCCGAACCGTGCTGCACGTCGCGATTCCATTCGACGCGCCTGGTGTGGCCGTGCAGGACAACTGGCGGACGCTCGGCATGCGCGGCACCGGCTCGCACGACGTCGTGCTCGACGGCGTGTTCGTGCCGGAGGCCGCGGTCAGCGCGCGCCGTCCCGCCGGGCGGTGGAGCCCGATCTGGCACGTGGTCGCGACGCTGGTGCTTCCCGTCATCATGTCGGTCTACGTCGGCGTGGCGGAAGCCGCGCGCACGATCGCGCTGCGCCAGGCGGCAAGCCGTCGACACGACCCAGCCACCCAGCAGTCAGTGGGGCGCATGGAGACCGAGCTCGCCACCGCGCGCATGGCCGTAGGACAGATGATCGCCGCCGCGGCGTCGAACCACATGTCGCCCGAAACGACGAACGAGGTGGTGATCGGGCGTACGGTGGCCGGCCAGGCCGCCATCCGCACGGTCGAGGCCGCCATGGAGGTCGCCGGCGGCGCGGGCTTCTTCCGCGACGCCGGACTGGAGCGGCTCTTCCGTGACGTGCAGGGCGCGCGCTATCACCCGCTGCGGGCCGACGCGCAACAACGATTTTCGGGTCGCCTGGCGCTCGGCGTCGACGTGAACGACTAGGCCGCGCGCATTCGAGAAAGGAGCAGGGGTATGAAGACAATGCTCGCTTACTTGATGCTGGCCGTCGCGCTCGTGGGCGCGTCGGCCGCGTACGCGGACGTCGTGACCGAAGCGAACGCAAAGGCCGCGGAGATCGCGTCCAAGGTTCCGGCGACACCGATCGCCGTGAGAACGATGGCCATCACCCAGGTTGCGGTCTTCGATGCCGTCAGTGCGATCACCGGGCGCTATCCGGCAGTCCGCGCGAAGGTCACGGCGCCGCGTGACGCGTCCGTGGACGCCGCGGTGGCGGCCGCGACCCGCACCGTGCTCGTCAAGATGATGCCGCCCCAGCAGGCCGCGATCGACGCCGACTATCAGGCGCAGCTGAAGGCGGTGCCCGACGGACGCGCCAAGACCGATGGCATCGCCGTCGGCGAGCAGGCGGCGACGGCGGTGCTCGCCGCGTGCGCCGAAGACGGCTGGAACGCGCCCAACATGTATCGGCCCGCGACGACACCCGGCGTGTACGTGCCGACGATGTTTCCGGCTGTGCCGCACTGGGGCAAGCGCAAGCCGTGGGTGATGACCGGCGGCGATCAGTTCCGCCCGGGTCCACCACCGAACCTGACCAGCGACACGTGGAAACGCGACTTCAACGAGATCAAGGCGCTCGGGAGCAAGACCAGCACGCAGCGCACGCCGGAGCAGACCGCGATCGCGCAGTTCTGGGAGGCGACGCTGCCAACCGTGTACTGGCCGGTCGCGCGCTCGGTCGCCAACGCGCCGGGGCGTGACGTCAGCGACAACGCGCGGCTCATGGCGCTGGCCGCGATGGCGATGGACGACTCGCTCATTGCCGTGTTCGAGGCGAAGTACACGTACAACTTCTGGCGCCCGGTGACGGCGATTCGCAACGCCGAAGGGGACGCGCGGGATCTAGGCTGGATGCCGTTCATCGAAACGCCGATGCATCCCGAGTATCCGTGCGCGCACTGCATCGTATCGGGCGCGCTCGGCGCGGTGCTCGAAGCCGAGCTGGGCACCGGGCCGCTTCCGAAGCTGAGCTCGGCCAGCTACACGGCGAACGGCACGGTACGTAACTGGGCCCGCGTGAGCGACTTCGTCGACGAAGTCGCGGTCGCGCGCATCTACGATGGCGTGCACTATCGCAACTCCACTGAGGTCGGCACGTCGATGGGCAGGAAGATCGGCGCGCTGGTCGCGAAGAGCGTGCCGAAGGCCACGCGCTGACCTCTTGACGGTGCCCGGCGGCTGGTGGACGATCGCACGTCCATGGCCGCCGGGCTCCACGAGCTGTCGATCGCCGAGCTGTCGCGCGACATCGCCGCGCGCCGGCTGTCGCCCGTCGAGCTGGCCGACGCCCTCATCGGACGCATCGACACCTACGACGGGCAGATCCACGCCTTCATCACGCGGACGTTCGATCTCGCGCGCCGCCAGGCCGCCGAGGCCGAGGCCGAGATCGCGGCAGGCCGGTATCGCGGCCCGCTGCACGGCGTGCCGTTCGCGCTGAAGGACATCTACGACACGCGCGGGATCCTGACGTCCGGCCACTCGCGCGTCTTCATCGACCGTGTGCCCAGCGAGGATGCGACGACCACGCGCAAGCTCTACGACGCCGGCGCCGTGCTCCTCGGCAAGCTGGCCACCCACGAGATGGCGCACGCCGGCCCGTCGTTCGACCTGCCGTGGCCGCCGGCGCGCAATCCCTGGAATCTGGAGCGCTTCACGGGCGGGTCGTCGTCGGGCTCGGGCGCCGCCGTCGCGGCCGGCATGGTGCCGGTGGCGCTCGGCTCGGACACGGGTGGATCGATCCGCGGCCCGGCGTCGCTGTGCGGAGTCGTCGGTCTCATGCCGACGTTCGGTGTCGTGAGCCGCACGGGCGTCATCACCAACTCGTACACGTTCGATCACTGCGGACCGTTGGCGCGCACCGTCGAGGACGCCGCCCTGGTGCTGCAGGCGCTGGCCGGTCACGACCCGAGCGATCCCGGTAGTCTGCAGCGGCCGATCCCCGACTATCGCGTCACGCTCGGCCAGGATCTGCGCGGCCTCCGGATCGGCGTGCTCCGCCATCACTGGGAAGACGACATCCCCGCCTCGGCCGACATGCGCGCGGCGATGGACGCGGCGCTCGACGTCTTGCGCGGGCTCGGCGCAGAGCTGTCCGAGTGCCGCCTGCGGCCGCTCGGCGAGTATTTCGACGTGAAGATCATCGTCGCGGAGAGCGAGATCTTCAGCATCCATCAGAAGAACCTCGTCGCTCGGCCCAAGGACTTCGGCGCCGACTTCCGGTCGCGCGTGCTGCCTTCGGTGTTGTTCACCGCCAACGACTACGTGCAGGCGTCGCGCGAGCGCCGCCGGATGCAGCTCGAGATGCAGCCGCTCTACGAGCGGTTCGACGCGTTCGTCACGGCGGGCATGGGCGAGGCGCCGCGGCTGGCGGACTATCGCAGCGTCTCGTTCTGGCAGAAGCCGAGCCTGTTGACCGCATGGAACGTGACGGGTCAACCGGTGCTCGCGCTCCCGAACGGCTTTGGGAGCAACGGTCTGCCGCTCGGCATGCAGATCCTCGGTCGCCCCTTCGGCGAGCCGACGATTCTCCGCATCGGCCACGCCTACGAGCGCGCCACCGAGTGGCACACGCGCCGGCCGCGGCTCGTGGCGGGCGTGACGGCGCCCGACGTCACGCCGCCGCCCGTGCTCTCGGGAGGCAGCGAGCAGGTCGACGCCGAGACGCGCGATGCGTGCGTGAAGGCGGCGCGGCGCGCGGGAATCCCGCTCGACGATCTGATGCTGACGCAGCTGCTCGAGGGCGCGCCGTACGCGCTCGGCATGGTGCGACGCCTGCGCCGCGACTGAGCGCTAGTCGAGCAGCTCCAGGCAGCCGAGGTCGTGGACGGCGGCCATGACGCACTCCAGATGATTCCACCAGACCCACGCCCCGATCCCGTGATTCGCCTGCCACATCGGTGTCGCGATCTGCCAGAGCACAGAGCGCCGATAGTCCGCCCACAGCGCGTCGAAGGAGTAGCCGCGCACACCGGCGGCGACGAGCGCGTCGTGATAGCGCTGCAAGCTTTCGCGCTCGTAGCGGCGCCGCCAGTCCGGGAACCAGTGCGTCGCGATCATGTAGGCGAGATCGTCGGTCGCGGTCTGGATGCGCCAGGCGTCCCAGTCGATCAGCCGCACGTCATCGATCGCGGGGTCACGCGGCAGCAGTGCGTTCCAGACG
>Ga0114129_10011451_pt1 | contig 12630 bp, 8 predicted proteins | sample RhiMetdeltSRZDD1_FD_80071 | JGI IMG/M metagenome (GOLD analysis project Ga0114129, IMG submission 80071) | Populus rhizosphere microbial communities from Tennessee, USA - Rhizosphere MetaG P. deltoides SRZDD1 (version 2) (version 2) | ecosystem: Host-associated > Plants > Roots > Rhizosphere >...
CGATCACGAGGCGAAGGAGGTCATCGATTTGTATCACGACATCCTGCGCGATGCGGCCGAACACCAGTTGATGATCAACTTTCACGGCGCCAACAAACCGGCTGGCGAATCACGGACGTGGCCGAATGAAATGACGCGCGAGGGCATCTACGGCCTGGAACACCGGCGCATGGAGGCATGGGCCACGTTCAACACGACTTTTCCGTTCGTGCGCATGCTCGCGGGTCACGCCGACTACACGCCGGTCGTGTTCGGGGAAAGGCGGCGCGAGACGAGCTGGGCGCACCAGATTGCAAGCGCCGCGATCCTCACCTCGCCGCTGCTCGTGTACGGCGGTCATCCGGGATCGTTTCTGTCCAATCCTGCCGTCGAAATGATCAAGAGCATTCCGAGCGTCTGGGACGAGACCCGTGTGCTGCCGCCCTCGGATATCGGAGAGCTCGCCCTCTTCGCACGCCGGAGTGGCGATCGCTGGTTCGTCGCGGCCATGAACGGACCGACGGCGCGGACGGTCACGCTCGATCTTTCATTTCTGCCCAGGGCATCCTGGCGGGCTCTCATCGTCCGCGACAATCTCGATAACGACGCGGCGGTCGTCGTCGAGACGCGCAACGTGCCGCGCGTCCTCGAAATCCCCGTGCGCGCCGCGGGAGGTTTCGTCGTAAGGCTCACGCGCTAGGGGCCCCCTCGGCGACTCCTACATCTTTGTAGGAAATCTTGGTCGGCCCGCCGTTTTTGTCGCTCCACAGCTTCGCGATTACGTCGGCCAATCCGGGCATCAAGTCCTTGCGATTAGGCGACTTGCGTCTCAATCGTCACGGGCGCGCGGGCTGCACGGAGTTTGCTCTGGGCTTCGGGACCTGGCGAGGAGCCGGAACCGAGCACGGAGGCAGGGCGCGTGAACCCAAGCGATATCACCTGGATGCTGATCTCGACGGCGCTGGTCGTGTTGATGACGCCGGCGCTGGGATTTTTTTATGCGGGGCTCGTTCGTGGCAAGAACGCGCTCAACACGATCATGATGAGCGTCATATCGCTCGGGTTCGTGGGCCTCGCCTGGGCCTTGTTTGGGTATTCGATCGCCTTTGCCGGCGACCACCCATTCTTGGGAGGAATCGATCATCTGGGGCTGCGTGACGTCGGCCTGGAGCCCCGCGGGACGATTCCGCACCTGTTGTTCATGGCCTACCAGGGCACGTTCGCAATCATCACGGCGGCACTGATCTCCGGCGCCATCGTGGAGCGGGTTCGCTTCGCGCCGTACCTCGTCGTGCTGACGGTGTGGAGCGTCGTCGTCTATTCCCCGGTCGCGCATTGGGTTTGGGGCGCCGGCGGCTGGCTGGCGGCGCTCGGCGCGCTCGACTTCGCGGGTGGCACGGTCGTTCACATCACAGCCGGAGCGGCCGCGTGCGTGGCGGCCCTCTGTCTCGGTCCACGACAGGACTACAGCCGGCGCGCGCTCCTGCCGCACTCCGTCCCGTTCACGCTGCTCGGCGCCGGCCTGCTCTGGTTCGGGTGGTTCGGGTTCAACGGTGGCAGCGCCCAGGCGGCAAATGCGCAGGCGGTGCTCGCGTTCGTCAATACGCTCCTCGCACCCTCCGGCGCGCTCGTGGCCTGGACGCTGCTCGACCTGTTTCGCACCGGACGAGCGACAGCTGTGGGCGTCGCGACCGCGATTGTCGTCGGGCTCGTCGCGATCACGCCGGGCGCCGGGTTCGTCAGCCCGCTCTCGGCGATCGCCATCGGCGCAGTCGCCGTGGTGCCGAGCTATTACGCCCTCGTCTGGCGCGTGCGCACGCGTCTTGACGATGCGCTCGATGTGGGCGCGGCGCACGGACTGGGCGGGATCAGCGGCGCGTTGCTGACCGGATTGCTGGCCCAGCGCGCGTGGGGCAGCCCGGCCGACGGACTCCTGTTCGGCAACCCTGCGCAAGTCGGCATCCAGCTCGTGGCCGTGCTGGTAGCCGGCGGATATAGCGCCCTCCTGACGCTTGGGATCGTCCGCGCGATGGACGCGATTACTCAAATGCGCGCCGCGCCCGAGGAAGAAGCGATCGGGCTCGACGTCAGCGAGCATGGCGAAGAGGCGTATGCGCGCGAGGATGGCGCAATCCTGATCCTTTCGCCGAAAGCGTCGCCACAGCGCGTCGCGGCACTTACGCCCAGCCTCACGTCACAAGGAGAGACCCGATGAAGCTCGTCGTGGCAATCGTACGTCCTGAAAAACTGACGGACGTGCTCGAGGCGCTCTTTCTTGCAGAGGTCCGAGGCCTCACGATCAACCGTGTGCAGGGCCATGGCGGCGAGATGGAACCGGTCGAGACCTACCGCGGCACCACCGTGAAAATGGCGCTGTCGGAGAAGATCCGCCTGGAGATCGCGGTTTCCGATCACTTCGTCGACGTCACCGTCGGGGCGATCCTGAGGGCCGGACGCACGGGACGCGTCGGCGACGGAAAGGTCTTCGTTCTCCCAGTGGACAAGATCTTCCGGATACGGACAGGCGAGCACGATCAGGCGGCGGTGACCCCGGTCGAGGATTTCCCGCTCGTCGCGCGGAGAGAGTCCTGACCCGCCAACAGATCGCCGTTGCCCCTATCCGCGGAAGCGATCGGCATCAATCCGATGCTTCCGAACCTTGTAATTGATGATCCGCTCCGTGGTGCCCAGCTGGCGGGCGGCGCGGGCGCAGTTGCCTCGACTGGACTTGAGCGCGTCCTGCAGGAGATCGCGCTCGAAGGCCTCCACGCTCTCGCGCAACGAGACTCGCGGCACCGTTCCCGATGCTTCGGCGGTCTGCAGAGTCGGCGGCAGATGGTGGCCATGGATGACGCCGCCCTCGCACACGAGCACCGCCCGTTCCAGAGTGTTCTCGAGCTCGCGGACGTTCCCCGGCCAGTGGTAGCTCGTGAGCATATCGATGGCTGGCGTCGCCACGCGCCGGATCCGCTTGCCGTGCTCGCGAGCGTGCTTTTCCAGGAAATGGTCGGCAAGCAGCATGATGTCCGGCTTTCGCTCGCGCAGCGGCGGCGCGAAGATGGTGAACACGGCGAGGCGGTAGTACAGATCCGCGCGGAACCGGCCCTCGTCGATCAGCGTCTCGAGCGGCTGATGGGTCGCGGCGATCAGCCGCACGTTGATCTTGATGGAGGCGGTGCCGCCAAGCCGTTCGATTTCGCGCTCCTGCAGCACTCTGAGCAGCTTCACCTGCGTCGACGTGTTCAGGTCGCCGATCTCGTCGAGGAAGAGCGTCCCGCCCTCCGCCAGCTCGAACCTGCCCTTCTTGGTCCCGTGCGCTCCAGTAAATGCGCCGCGATCGTAGCCGAACAGCTCGGACTCGATCAGCGAATCGGGCAACGCGGCGCAGCTCACTTTGACGAACGGTTTCCTCGCCCGGGGCGAGTTGTGGTGGATCGCGTGCGCGATCATCTCCTTGCCGGTGCCTGATTCCCCGCGGATCAGGACGGTCGTATTGCTTCGCGACACCTGCGTCACCTGCTCGTAGACCTGCTGAATCGGTGCGCTGTTGCCGACGAGGTGCCGGAAGGCGTGGCGCTCGCGAAGCTCGTCGCGAAGGTGCTCGTTCTCTTCCGCGAGCCGATGGCGATCCGCCTGCACGTGGCGGGAGGCCTTGACCGCCTGAGCAATCATCGAGGCCACCAGGCGGTAGAACTCCAGCGAGCGCTCGTAGTCTCGATCGGCCTTGAAACGCAGCACGATCCCGAGGGCGCCCGCCGGACGGCGGCCGAGCAGGATCGGAACGGCAATGAAGGTCCGTTCCTGACGCTCGCCGCGGCCCAGCCGCGCCGCCAGGGCAGGCTCGCGGCTCACCTGCGGCACGACGACCGCCCTGCCGCTCTGCATCACGCGCGTCGTGATGGCATCGACGGAGGCCCCGGCCCCGCCCTGACGCATGCCGATGGCTGTTTCGGTCTGCAGCTCGTGCGTCTGCTCGTCGACGAGCAGCACCGACCCAGCGGTCACCTCGTGGCGGCGCTGGAGAATGGCGATCGCCGAGTGCAGCGCGCTCTTCAGGTTGAGGATGCCGGACAGGGCCTGGCTGATTTCCAGGAGCGTGGTCAGGCGCCGGATCTCGTTCGTGTGGTCACGGGGTGGAGCCGACATTGTTGTCGCTCATGATGGCAGAAACGACGAAATTGTAGGAAACGATTATCGATCGGCCGACGATGGCTTGGACGGCGGGAGCTGGTAGGTGGGAATCGGGCCTCCGGCCGGCAGGGAAACGGGAGCGCGATTGACGCGTCCTGGAAGCCTCAACGAGATGACCAGCATCGCTTCGAGCACGAGCACCCCGGCGAGTACCAGCAGACCCGCGCTGTAGCTCGAGGTGTCTTCCCGAAGCCAGCCCATGACCGATGGCCCGACGGCCCCGCCGAGATTGCCGATCGAGTTGATGAGCGCGATGCCGGCGGCCGCAGCCGCGCCGCCCAGGAACATCGGCGGAATCGCCCAGAAAACGCTCAGTATCGAGCGCTGCCCGAGCTGAGACAGTGTGAAGCCGAGGACGAGCAGCGGCAGGCTGGACTGAAACGTCACCGCAACCAGCAACCCGGCCGCCGCCGTGAATGCACATGCCGCCACGTGCCACTTGCGCTCGCCCGTACGATCGGAGTGCCGGCCGATGACGACCATTCCGACCAGCGCCGCAGCGAAGGGAACGGCTGTGATGGCGCTCAGGGCAAACCCGTCCAGTCCAGACGACTCGCGCATAATCCTCGGCAGCCAGAGAAAGATGCCGTAAGTCACGAGCGCATTGAGGAAGTAGATGGCGGCGAGCAGCCACACTTTTCCGCTGGCCAGGCTCCGCAGGAGCGAGCCCTGGTGGCTTCCGGGGAGATCGGCACGTTCCCGTCGCATCGTGTCAGCGAGCCACGCACGCTCGGGCTCGCTCAGCCACGTGGCCTGCTCGGGCCTGTCGGTGAGCACCCACAACGCCGCCACGCCGAGGATGACCGCCGGCAGGCCTTCGACGACGAACAGCCATTGCCACCCTCGCAACCCCGCGAGCCCATCGAGCTTGAGCAGCGCTTCCGATGCGGGGGCGCCGACGATCATCGCGATGGGCGCGGCCATCATGAAGAGCGCACCCGTGCGCGCTCGCTCCGCCGCAGGAATCCAGTACGTCAGGTACAGCACCATGCCGGGAAAGAACCCCGCTTCGGCAATTCCCAACAGGACACGCGCGACGTAAAACGTTGTCGTATCCGTCACGAACATCGTCCCCATGGACACGAGGCCCCACAGCACCATGATGCGGGCCATCCACCGCCGCGCCCCGACGCGTTCGAGGATCAGGTTGCTCGGGATCTCGAACAGGCAGTAGCCGAGAAAGAACAGGCCGGCGCCAACCCCGTAGGCAGCATCACTGAGGCCCAGGTCGCGCTGCAGCGCCGTCCCCGCAAACCCGATGTTCACACGGTCGATGTAGGCGACGACGTAGCAGAGGAAGGCGAACGGAATCAGCCTGCGGGTGACACGTTTTACGACGAGGGGTTCATGACGGGGGTTCATGACGGGGGTTCATGACGATGGTTCATGACGATGGTTCACACGGACGTCGTGGCCATTGTCAGCCAGATCGGGGGCCTGATGGCGAAACGTAACGGGTAAATCGGGCGGGGCAACAACGGGCTTCGGGAACGGTAAAGTCGTTTACTTAAGCGCTAAAGGATGGTAAGACCTCCCCATTCTGACGCGCGCCGGCGAGGCCGGCTCATGGGGAGGAGAGGGTTCAATGTGCACATTGAGGTCAGGAATCCTGTACGTGCTTCTGGCGGCCATCGTTGCCCTCACGCCTGGCGCGACAGCTGCCCAGAACGTGACCGGCACGATCTCCGGCACCGTAGCCGACCCGCAGGGACAAGTCGTGCCGGGGGCCACGGTGAGCGTCGTCAACGAAGCGACCGGCGACACGCGTACGGCCACCAGCGGCACCACCGGCAACTTTCAGATCACCAACCTCCTGCCGGGGACCTATACGGTCCGCATCGAGATGGCCGGCTTCCGGCCCATGGAGCGGACACGCAATGTGTTGAGCGCGTCAGAACGGCTGTCCCTCGGGGTGCTGACGCTGCAGGTGGGATCCATCGGCGAAGCGGTCACCGTCGAGGCCAGCGGCACCCACGTCAACGTGGGCGAGACGCAGCATAGCGGCCTGATCACGTCGAAGCAGATCGAACAGATCCAGGTGCGGTCGCGCGACGTGACGTCGCTGCTCCGCCTCGTGCCGGGCGTTCGCTACGAGGACAACGTCGAGGCGATGGGCGACAGTTTCGGCACGCTGATTCCCCACGTCGGCGGTCAGCGGCGCGATTGGAACACCGTGATGATCGACGGCGTGCTGGGCAACGAGATCGGACAGGCCAACCGGCTGGGACAGGCGATCAACCTCGACGCGATCGCGGAAATCAAGGTCCTGCTCAACACGTATCGTGCCGAGTACGGCCGTACCGGAGGCGGGCAGATCCAGATCATCAGTAAGAGTGGCAGCTCGCGCTACGCCGGAAACCTGTACTACTACGGTCGGCACGAGAACCTGAACGGCAACAACTTCTTCAACAACCGGGCGAGCCGCGAGAAGCCGCGGTACCGGTTCAACACCTACGGGGGCAACCTCGGCGGGCCGGTGCCGGGCGCGCCGAAACAGCTGTTCTTCTTCTACTCGCTCGAGGCGCCGATCACCGAGAAACCGGGCGCGCTCCTCAACTGGATGATGCCGACGGAGCTCGAACGCCGCGGCGACTTCTCGCAGACGCTGGACAGTGCCGGCCGCCTCGTCGTCATCCGCGATCCTGCGACGGGTCAACCGTTCCAGGGCAACGTCATCCCCGCCGACCGCATCAATCGCAATGGCCAGTCGCTACTCAACATCCTCCCGCTTCCGACGCTCTTCGATCGCACGTTCACCGGCGGCAATTTCAATCATCAGACGGAGGCCATTGCCGACAATCCCAGGCGGAACCAGGTCCTGCGCGTGGACTGGCGGCCGTCCGACAGCGACAGCTTCTATTTCACCTTCAAGGACTGGCGATCCGATCAGCGCGGCGTCGGCGGCACGGGAGGCGTGACGGCGGGGCCCGCCGCGTGGGGCTGGTTCAATGCGCATTACCTGAACACGGATCGCGGAGGCAGCGCGAACTACACGAAGATCCTGAACTCCAGCCTCGTCAACGAGGCCGCCTTCGGGGTTCGGGCACAGACCGAACAGTTCTACCCGCTTAGCGACGCGGACTGGGATCGCGCTCGCCGGAGCACCTACAACTTCGCCGTCGGACAGTTCCATCCGGAGCTGAACCCGGAAGGCGTGCTGCCGAAAGCGACGTTCGGTGGCTCGAACCCACCAAACTTCACGTTCGACAATCGGCTGACGGAAAAAGGCACCCCGTGGCTGTTCTCGTTCCGCAACGACCTCACCTGGGCGCGCGGCAACCACACGTACAAGACCGGCATGTACTGGGAACGCCTCCACAACTCCGAGGGCAAAGGCGGCGTGGGCGCCGGCCCATGGGCGGGTCAGTTCAATTTCACCGTGGACACCAACAACCCGCTCGATGCGCGCCATCCGTTCGCGAACGCGCTGCTCGGCGTGTTCCGCGACTACACCGAGGTCGATGCCTATCCAGAGGTGCAGGCGCGTCGCACGCTGATCGAGTGGTACGTGCAGGACACGTGGAAGGCCGGTCAGCGCATCACCCTCGATCTCGGGTTGCGCTTCCTCTACTACCGGCCCTGGTACAGCAAGCTGCCGACCGCTGTGTTCGTACCCGAACGGTACGACCCGGCGCAGGCGCCGCGGCTCTACCAACCGGCGCGGCGCAACAATCAGAACGTCGCGTTCGACCCGGTCACCGGGCAGGAGCTGCCGAACATCTTCGTGGGCAGCTTCGTGCCGAACTCCGGAAACATCTACAACGGAATGGTCACGAACGACGATCCAACCTATCCCCGAGGCTTCCGCGACACTCAGGGCATTCATCCGGAACCGCGTGTCGGCCTCGCCTGGGACATCTTCGGCGATGCGCGAACTTCCCTGCACACCAGCGCCGGCATCTACCACAACGCGCACATCACGGCGCGCAGCATGGACAGCGCCGCCAACAATCCGCCGGCGGTGAACACGCCGAGCATCAACTACGGCACGTTCGACACGCTGCTCCAGGGAGCCGGCTTCTCGCTGCGCCCGAGCAACGTGTTCGGTCTCGAGCGCGACGCGAAGACGCCGACCAGCTACAACTGGTCGATTGGCATCCAGCGCGAGCTCGGCTGGGGCACGGTGGTGGACGTCACGTACGCCGGCAGCACGACGCGGCACCTTGAAATCGTCTCGGATATCAACGCGGTGCCGGACGGCGCGCGCTACGTCGACATCAACCCGCAGAACGCCAACCCGCAGAGTCCGTCGACGGCACTGCCCGCCGAGTTCCTGCGCCCCTATCGCGGCTACCAGAACATCAACTTCCGCGAGCACAGCGGCACCTCCGACTACCACGGGCTCCAGGTGCAGGTGAACCGGCGGTACATCCGCGGCCTCCAGTTCAGCGCCGCGTACACGTTCGGCAAGACGAATGGCGTCGCCGACGAAGACGAGGGCGGCTTCAGTAAGGCCCGTTCGCTCGAAGACTGGTTCTACGCGCCATATGCGTCCAGCCAGGCACACAACCTCGTGATCAATTACACGTGGGACCTGCCGAGTGCGAGCCGCCTGTGGAACACGGCGCTCGTACGGGCGGTGCTCGACAACTGGCAGCTCTCGGGCGAGAACGCGTTCGTCAGCGGCGACTGGTCGCCGGTTTTCCTGACGACCACCGACAACTTCGACTTCACCGGTGGCGACGGAGGCGCGGGAACGAACATCGCGCCGCCCAATGGCGGCGACGTTCGCGTCGTCAGGCCCCGGATCGTCGGCGACGTGACGGCGGGCAACCGGAACGCCGCACCAGACCAGCCGGGATCGTGGCTCAACGTCGATGCCTTCGGCCGGCCCACGGGTCGTGGCGACTTCGGCGATGCGCCACGGACCGTGTTCCAGCTTCCGGGCATCAACAACTGGAACATCTCCCTGTTCAAGAATTTTCCGATGGGAGGCTCGAAGCGGTTGCAATTCCGCTGGGGAAATCTACAATCTCTTGAATCACACGCAGTTCAGCACGCTCGACAACACGGCACGGTTCGATGCGCTCGGCGCGCAGGTCAACCCGGCATTCGGCAAAGCGACAGCGGCGCGCAATCCGAGGATCATGCAAGGGGCGATAAGGTTTACGTTCTAGTGGTGCCATCGTCGTGGTCCGTTGTTCGTGGTTCGTGTCTCGTCGCGCGACATGGGGTGGATAGATAACGTGCTCACAAGGAGGCAGTTCCTCGCGACTCCGGCCGGTGTGCTCCTGGCGGGCGCCATCGCTCGCCACGAGCTCGATCTTCGCAACATCGAACGGACTCGCGTCCTGCGCGCGGCCGATCGGTACCTTCGTGAATCGCCGCAGACGATCACGGCTACGTCGAGCCCGCGCAGCGCGGGCGGGCGGCACGACTACTTCTCCGAGGGCGACTACTGGTGGCCCGATCCGGCTAACCCGGACGGCCCCTACATCCAGCGCGACGGGATGACGAATCCCGATAACTTCGTCGCGCATCGCCACGCGCTGATCAGGCTCAGCCTGCAGGTGCCGGCGCTGGCCGCGGCCTGGGTGATCACGCGTGACCAGCGATACGCGGACCACGCGACGCTCCATCTACGGGCCTGGTTCGTGGACAGCGACACCAGGATGAATCCGCACTTGTTGTACGCACAGGCCATCAAGGGGCGGGTGACGGGACGTGGCATCGGCATCATCGATACGCTGCACCTCGTCGAGGTCGCGCGCGCGATTGCGGTGCTCGAGAACGCGGGCGCGCTCGGAGCGCAGGTGCGTCAGGGAGCGCGCCAGTGGTTCGAGCAATACCTCGCGTGGATGACGACCCACGAATACGGCCAGGCCGAACGCGACGCGAAGAACAACCACGGAACATGCTGGGTGGCGCAAGTCGCCGAGTTCGCGCGCTACACCGGGCGAGACGACCTCACGGCGTTCTGCCGCGATCGCTTCAAGACTGTACTGGTGCCAGGGCAAATCGCTCCAGACGGGAGCTTCCCTGAAGAGCTGCGCAGGACGAAGCCTTACGGGTATTCGCTGTTCAATCTCGACGCGATGGCGATCGTCGCGCAGATCCTGGATGCTGACGGCTCGCCTTCGCCTCTCGCGACCGATCGGATGCGGGCGTCTCTGTGGACGTTCGAGACACCGGACGGGCGCGGCATCGGCAAGGCGCTCGCCTTCATGTACCCCTTCATCAAAGACAAATCACGCTGGCCGCACAAACCGGATGTCATGTATTTCGACGAGTGGCCGGTACGCCACGCGGCGCTGCTGTTCGGCGGGCGGGCGCTCGGGCGGCCTGAGTACGTCGACCTGTGGAAGACGCTGAACGCTGATCCTGCCGTCGACGAGACGATTCGCAATTACTTCATCCGGCAGCCGGTACTGTGGACCAACTAAAGGACATCTTCGTATGACGCTCGTCTCGCGTCGGGAGCTTCTTCGTGCCGCGGCTGTCGTGCCGGTGGCGGCCATGGCTCCAAGGTCGATCGCGGCGTTCCAGTACCATGGCGCCCTGGACCTCGGGATCTTCCTGAAGGCGCCGTGGCAGGCGGTGGGTGTCGACGGCGAGCCGCTCGCACACGTGCAGGTGTCCCGCTCGTGGAGAGGTTCGACCTGTCAATCCACCGCGTCGAACACCGGCCGTCAGCCGGTGCGCATCAAGCACATCGTCCTGTTCGACGTCGCCCACTCTCTTCCCCGGGACACGGCCCTCTATGGCGAGGGCTTTCAGATGCTGACGCAAACGGGGGGCACGCTGGGCCAGCCGCTGGATCTCGGCAACTACACCGACCCCAAACACTACCGTCTGCCCGAGCCTTCGGGAGCACGCGTCGTCTACGGGCTGGCCACGCTCGAGGCGGCGGAAGGTTCGCATCACGTCCTCGCCTTCGATTCGTGCAGACGATTCAATGGCGCGTTGCACGTTCGGCCGTCGTCGCTCCAGGTCATCGTCGAAACAGAAGGGTTGACGCTCGAACCGGGCCAGCAGTGGACGCTCGAGGAATTCTCGTACACGTCGGGACCGGATCGTGAGGCGCTCCTGTCGTCACTAGCGCAGCGGCTGAACACGAATCATCCGCCGCTCCGGTTTGCGGCGCCACCTGCCGGGTGGTGTTCGTGGTACTGCTTTGGTCCACGAGTGACCGCGCAGCAAGTGCGCGACAACCTCGACGTCATCGCAAAACAGATTCCCGGCCTGAAGTACATCCAGATAGACGACGGGTATCAGCCGGCGATGGGTGACTGGCTGGAGACGGGACCGGCCTTCGGCGGCAGCGTGCAGACCGTGCTCAAGGAGATCCACGCGCGCGGGTTCGAGCCGGCGATCTGGGTCGCACCGTTCATCGCCGAAGCGGGATCGAATCTGTTCAAGGCGCATCCTGACTGGTTCGTCAGGGATGCCGAGGGCAGTCCGCTGCGGGCAGACAAGGTCACGTTCGGCGGATGGCGGCGGGGCCCCTGGTATGCGGTGGACGGCACGCATCCCGATGCACAGGCGCATCTCGAACGGGTCTTTCGCACCATGCGGCAGGAGTGGGGCTGCACGTACTTCAAGCTCGACGCGAATTTCTGGGGTGCCATTCATGGCGGACGATTTCACGATCCACGAGCCTCTCGTGTCGAGGCGTACCGGGGCGGAATGCAGGCTGTCCTTCGCGGCAGCGGAGATGCGTTCATCCTCGGGTGTAATCATCCGATCTGGCCATCGATTGGCCTGATCCACGGATCGCGGAGCTCCAACGACATCAAGCGCGAATGGCGGCGCATCGAAACGACCGCTCGGCAGAACCTGATGCGCAACTGGCAGAACGGTCGTCTCTGGTGGAACGATCCGGATGCCGTCGTGCTCACGGGCGATTTGCCTGACAACGAGGTACGCTTCCATGCGACGGCAATCTTCGCGAGCGGCGGCATGATCCTGTCCGGCGACGACCTGACGGCCATTCCTCCGGCGAGGCTGGCGATGCTGCGCAAACTCGAGCCACCCACCGGTGTTGCCGCGCGTTTCGATGATGAGTCGCTGCGCGTCGGCGTTGTCGAGTTGAAGGACCGCCGCTTCGTGTGTCTCCTGAACTGGCAGGATACGCCGCAGCGGTTGTCATTCTCGATGTCTCCACCAGCTCGCGCGGTTGACGTCTGGACTGGCGAGGACCTTGGACGTCTTGCAGGACCAACGGCCGTTACCGTAGACTCACGCGCCGGACGGCTTCTGGAGTGTACGCCCGCATGACCACTCGAACAGCAATCCTCGCGGCGTGTGTGTGCTGTGCGCTGGCAGCGTCGCGCGTCGCCAGCCAGACGGGACCCCCGCTCCACGTGACTTTCATCGACGTGGAAGGTGGCCAGGCGACACTGCTCGTGACGGCGTCCGGCGAGGCGATGCTGATCGACGCGGGATATCAGGGTTTCAACGATCGCGACGCGGACCGAATCGCAGCTGAAGCCAGGCGCGCCGGCGTGTCCCGCATCGATC
>Ga0114129_10011455_pt1 | contig 12627 bp, 10 predicted proteins | sample RhiMetdeltSRZDD1_FD_80071 | JGI IMG/M metagenome (GOLD analysis project Ga0114129, IMG submission 80071) | Populus rhizosphere microbial communities from Tennessee, USA - Rhizosphere MetaG P. deltoides SRZDD1 (version 2) (version 2) | ecosystem: Host-associated > Plants > Roots > Rhizosphere >...
CGCGCTGCGCTTCACAACGCGCCCCTTCTGATTGTCTCTGATATCAACAGCATTATCATCCGCACGAACCATACTAATCTGCCCACGCGGACGATTACTCTTTAGGGAAGCAGAGAGTGGGTTTCGCTACACTCCTACGTCTACTTTTGAGACCTTCCCCTTCCCGTGGGCGCCAGGCACGGAACCAAAAGATGACCCGCGCGTCCAAGCCATTTCCAGGGCCGCCAAGAACTTGTTGAGCAACGGGATCGGTGGTTGAATCCGCAGGTGAGAGTCACCTCGAGTGACTGTCACCTCAAACTATGAGAAGAAAAGCGCACACTGACAAACCTCCATATCTTCGCCCTACCTGGCTGGATTTAGCCCACAGGCGGCTCGCTGAAGCCGTCTTTGCGGCATATGGGTGGAAGTCCAATTTGACGGATGTGGAGCTTTTGGAGAGATTACTGTCCCTTGGTTCTCTACACTCCGCTTCGCATCTTTCAGGAACTGCCGCATTGCGGCGTCCGCGAGGAGTGCAGGCTTCGCACAAATTTGGAGAGGTGTAACAATCGATTGTCACTCGTAAAGCGACGATGGCTTATGTTTCGATATAAGGCAGGACGTTCAGGGACGCTGACTGTGCGGTCGGAGTACTTGACAATGATGCTATACTGATACACTATCCACATAGTGAAAGCATAAAGGAAGGGAATTGCCTTGACAGAGGCCAACCAATTCAGCAAACGCCAGAAAGAAGTGATTGAACTTCTTTTACAAGGCAAAGGCAACAAGCAGATTGCCCAGGCTCTGGGTATTTCAGAGCGCACGGTTGAATATCATCTAAAAAATGTATATGAGAAACTCCAGGTGAGTTCTGGAAGAGAAGCAATTTTGCAATTAGGGAAATCCACAGTTTCTGAAATTAACGCCAAATTGGGGAAATCCACAATTGAAATGGAAAGCGAATCCACCGAAAATGATGTCAAACCCATCTTTCGGAGGATCCCCATGAAAAGTCTTTTTTCCATAATTTTTGGTAGTGTGTTGTTAACACTTGGGCTGGCTTACCTAAATCGAAACCCAAATACAATTGCCACGCCTGCATCCGCTCCTCTATCACAGGTTGCAGCGTTTAAGTTGAGTGCTAGTATTACGCAAGGAGTTACACTCCCGGGGCCTCATGCCCGCCATACAGCCACGCGTCTATTGAATGGCAGAATCCTGCTGGTAGGTGGATACTCAGGTGCAAATGTGTCCCTGGTAGAGGTTGATCTCTTTGACCCGATGACTGGATCAATCACAGCAGTAGCGCCACTGCATACCTCCCGCCACGATCACTCGGCTACTTTGCTTCGGGATGGCCGGGTGCTGGTCGTGGGCGGCTACAATCCCCAACAACAATGGCTGACGGATGCCGAAGTATATGATCCTCTTAAGAACACATGGACGGTGGTACCACCACTATATTCACACGGTACAGCTCATACAGCAACACGGTTGAAAGATGGTGGCGTGCTGATCGTTGGCGGCGGGGTTGGAGATGGGGTTTGCACAGAACGTGCTGAGGTATTTGATCCCCAAACGAATTCCTGGACCGAAGTGTCCTCGCTTCCAGCGCCCCGAACCGGGCACACAGCCGATGTACTAAACGATGGCCGCGTACTGGTTGCAGGAGGAGGAGATGCCAGAGGCCTTCCTGTGGGTGGCGACGCTTTCATTTACGATCCAAAGGCAACCCGTTGGACAGTGACAGCACCCATGGTTAAACAACGCTCCTATGCAAGTTCCGTTCAACTCAAGGACGGTCGTGTACTCGTGGCAGGCGGTATCGCTGCAGATGGAGTACCTGTTTGGCACGTTATCGCAAATGTGGAGATTTATGATCCAGCTTCGAATACCTGGAGTGTAGCAGCCTCTCTTTCGGAGGCACGTTATGCCTATGTTCTCAGCCTGCTTCCGAATGGTCAGGTAGTTGCCATCGGCGGCACTCGCGATCATGACAGCAATTGGGGCACAGGCTCATTTGTCAGAGAGGTGGAAGTCTATGATACCAATGCAAACGGCTGGCAAACTTTGGCTGAAATCCCTCAGCCCGGCGCCTTTGCAGCGGCGGCTCTTTTTCATGATGGTCGCTTGTGGGCAACCGGAGGGTATGATGGCCCGTCTGGTGAAAACATCTCGAACGCAACCTGGATCATCGCGCCGATTCACTTGCAGCCATAAGATTTGCAAAACCTCTCAGCCAAGGAGGGTTGCGCAAGTATTTACTGTCCCCTGGCTCCCTCCGTTTCACGCACCCGCACTGCACTACACCTGCCTGATTTGTTACGAAATGCCAAAGCATTTCGATGCCAAAGCATTTCAAAATTCAAAAATCGGGTGCATGTGTCGCTAAATTTGGAGAGGACGAGGTAGCGATGGCAAATCAAAGCACTTAAAAGAATGACATTTCTAAAATGAGTGTTGGTCCTCTTTTCTCAACGATGGCAATGCTGGGCGGCGATATTCTTTCGCTTCTCAGCATCATCGGTAGTGCGGTCGTATTACTTGACTCTCTCGCATACAATTCACCTCTACACCGCGTGGGGAAATTTTTAGACATCAGCGTAGTATGCTTGATCATGGGAACTCTGGGACAACTCGCGATCACATTTACCGGCGCGCAAGTCGAGAGGGTTGGATTTCTTCAAATTCATGTAATTGTTGTAAATAGATTATTGGAATTATCTTTCCTGTTCTTGCTGGTAAGTTGGCTACTTCGTAGAAGCGACCTGAAACCGGTGAGATTCTGGAGAAAAGGTTACTCCGCTATTTTGAGAAGAGCAAAGCGAGTAGATAAACTTCCCTTAGGGACAAAGTATATGGGTCAAGACATTGACTCCCTGGCAAATCAATTTGCTTTTTACCATCCCCTTGCGTGGCTGGAAAGTTGGAATTTCCGCCGTCACATCTCCTGGCTGGAAGGGGATACAGTCTCGCTGGATAATTTATTGGATTTTGAAAAGGAGCTTCAAAAGAGGGAGGTGGACTCTATCACAATAAGAAAAATCATCGAAGCCATGTTGGCTTGGTACCACAACGAAGTGCACAATGACCGTCTTCTCAATCGAGTCCCGCTACAGCGACTCCCAGCCTTGTTGCAAATCCTGGCTTTCTTCTATGGCAAAAGCGGACGTTTGCACCGCTCCTACAGAGAATTGATCATCGGTATCTTGCAGGCAGAAGACGAGATCAAGCGGCATCCTGAAATTCATGATTGGATGCCTCCGGAACAGTTTCGTCTGGAGGCTGCAAAAGCAATTTCAAACCTTAGTAACGATTGGGGAAAGCGAGACGGAGATTATCTTGCGACTCTGGCAAATCACTGGTTGCACTATTTGACCCATCTCGCCAAAAGCGCCAGCGATTTCCAGATGTTTGCTCAATTTCAGCTCGAAGCGACTAGTATCAGTACCAGGCGTCGCCTGGGCGTTGACACATTTCGTTCTCTTGAGATGATGGCCAGCAGGGTGAGGGATTCGCATACGTTTACTTTGGTTTTTCAAAGTATCGTGCCTATGATTGGGCTCGAAAACGCCTCTGCTCTCATAGCCCTGATGAACGACTTCCGGGAATTTGAAGGCTATTATCAGCGGATCATTGAGCAACGTGGCTGGTGGGGACCCGATTTCATGAGCCTGTTCGTTCGGGCAAAAAGCACTGCCGAACTGGATCGGCTCCTTACCTTTTTGGCGACTCTTGCAAAGGATCAACGAAGGAAGAGATATGTCGATTACACGTTGACCCATGCTGTGGGGATGCTCTTCCAGTGTACATCTGACGCCCTACATACTCATAAGGGTCAGGTGCATTCCAGGTGTTGGGGATTTGACTGGACAGGCAAGCAAAATGATGTCGAGTTGCTTGACGAACTGATCGATACCTTGGAAAAAACCATACTGGATTACTATCTGAATAAGGTCTGGGGTTTCTTACTTCAAGAGCACAAGATCCACTGGGAGTTTAGTAAGTTCACAGATTCCATTCCAGAGGGAATCCAAAGTTGGCAGTGGACACAAGATAACGACAAAACCCGAGCCTATTGGAATTGGCAAGAGGCTATGGCAAGGGAACATAACCGATTTAGGGAGGCTCTGAATCCCTTATTACTACCTATCTTTCAAAAACTAAAACTTTTAGAAATCGAAGCCTTGTTTCAGCTGCTTTCCAGAATGTCGGGTATCCAGGTATTCACAAAAGTAGTGCAAGTCCCTATTAAATGGAAAACTGACATTGAATACCAGGAAGCGTACGACAAATGGGCTGGCCATTACACACAAGAGATTAGGGTGGCTCGTCCGATCGGTTTTGTTGATCATGCCTTCACATTTGAACGCCCGTACCTGCAAGACGTAATAGACCTTCTGAATAACATGGATAAGCTTCATGAAGCGATTCAACCGTATAAGAGATCCTGAATTTGAAGTAACTCTGGATGAGTTGCCCTGGATTCCGGAAGAGATGAAAAAAAGTCTTTCGGCGATTGTAGCTTTTCTTATGAAATCCTTCCGTAGAGATATTTCACAGATCGGACTTTATGGCAGTTGGCAAAGAAATACGGCCGACCGCGAGAGCGATGTGGATGTGGTCGTCTTCCTGACTCATGAATTAAGCTGGTTCGACGCCGCCAAAGGAACACTGAATCGTTCGAAGGCTCATAAAGATAAATTATGCTGGCACAGGATCGAAAAAAAGGCCAATGCCTATCGTCTCGATTCAAGAGTGTATTCCATTGCCTTCGTGACGCCGGCCATGCTGGAGTATTATTCTGTCAAAGGCCCGATCCATCTCCAAAATTGGGTATATGCCATAAGGAATTGTCATTCGCTTTGGAAGGGTGAATCTGGTTTGGCTGAGAGTGGGACGGCAATCGTTGAACAAAGGTAACAATCTCTTGGAGATAACTGTCACCTACGTATTCGACCAGGCGCTTGATCGTGCAGTTTCCCCTTTCGGGCACGGTGGCCTATTGTCAAAACATGAGATCAGTTGGAAAGCTGATTTGAGCGATGAGGAGATATTGGAGAAGCTACTGCCTGCTCCGCAAAATTTGGAGAGGAGTAATTCAAAGTGATTGAATGGAAAGTGAAATAGAGATTTTGGAGCTTAGGAATAAAAAATGAAAATAGTCGTGTTCGGGGCTTCCGGAGGGGTGGGAATAAAAGTTGTAGAACAGGCTTTGAATACCGGACATCATGTGACTGCTTTTGTTCGTACTCCATCAAAGATGCATCTTCAACACCCAAATCTGATCTTGTTCCACGGGGATGTTCTGGATGGCAGTGCAGTAGAACAAGCCATCGTTGGGCAGGATGCAGTGATTAGCACGCTTGGGCCAACGCGCCCGCCGGTGGCAGGCATGATGCAGACGGCTGCAAGGAATATTGTTGCAGCGATGGAGAAGCATGACGTCCGCCGAATCGTTTCGACGACCGGTGCAGGAGTACGCCAGCCTGAGGATCATCCAAAAATCGCAGATTATCTCATTGGCGCCCTTCTAAATGTGCTGGCGCGCGCTGTAGTGCTGGATGCGGCAAAAAATGTGAATGTGATCCAATCTTCAAATCTGGATTGGACCATTGTACGCTTTCCAAGGCTATTCAATGGCCCGCATACCTGTAAATATCGCGTGGGCTATGTAAGCCAAGAATCAAGCACGCAGTTATCACGTGCAGATGCAGCGGATTTTATTTTGAAAGAACTAGTAGAAGGTAAATGGATGAGGAAACTGCCGCTGGTGAGCTATTAGAAATCCACTGGAATAACAAGATCGAGACGTCAAAGATCGGGTAAAGTATTTGTCCAGTGTACCAAGTGCGTAGCGGGCGGGATGTAAGAGGGCGCCGGCGATCATAGCAAGGGGAATAGGGGCAAACAAAGCGAATTCAAAGCGCAAGGTTTTCAAACAGGGAATATAGTGCAAAACTTTGTGCATGCTTGCGCATGAAAGTACAACTCCATTGCGGAATCAGTCCTTTTAAACAAAGACCCCCGTAGCCGCATCGGCTTGGGGAGGCTCTTTGTTGGATGAACAAAGTTGACCAGTGAAGTGTTGTCTAGTTGTTGTCCACCAGCAACATGTGGGTGTTGCCAGGCAGGTCGTAGGCGGTGGCCGAAATCGTAGCGGCGGATGGGTTAGATACTACGCTTGTGGTCATGAAGTTCCATTTCTATTTCACAACTAACAGCCTTGTTTGGCGCGCCTACATTCCGGCAAAGACAGCGAGCCAATCTTTTCCCTCATAGGATATACTATTTATATGCCAGATCGCATCGGCCTCTTTGGCGGCACATTCGACCCGCCTCATCTTGGGCATCTCATCCTCGCCTCAGAAGCACTAACCCAACTGGAGCTTGACCGTCTGTTATGGATTCTGACGCCTGAACCTCCCCATAAACAAGATCAAAGTATCACACCTGTCGAACATCGCCTGGCCATGGTAGAACTAGCTATTGCGGATAACCCGGGCTTCGAATTATCTCGGGCGGAACTGGATCGACCGGGTCCGCATTACACACTGGATACCATTAAACTCATCGCTGACCAAAACCCCGGGGCCGATATTGTTCCGGTCATTGGTGGTGACTCTCTGGAGGACCTTCCAACCTGGCATCGACCACAGGAAATCGTTTATGCCTGTCACTGGATCGGTGTGATGCGGCGGCCCAATGAAGAACCCAATCTGGATAAGTTGGAACGTGAATTACCAGGGATCAGCTCCAAAATCCATTATGTAGATGCGCCGCTACTGGAAATCGCATCCCGCGAAATACGAAGTTGGATCGCCAGCGGGCACCCAGTCCGTTATTATCTTCCGCCAGCTGTGAATGGCTACATTGAACAGCATCATCTTTACCAGACGATCAAAAATCCAGCCTCCTCGTAGATAATGGCATTACTTTTTGACTCACTCTTCTCATCCATCGCGTTGAGTCATCTCATGGTGGATGTTTTCAACAGCAGCCGGCCGGTCTTGCTAACCTATCTGGGGTTGAGTGAAACACAAATCGCGTTAATTTCCACAATTTATATATGGGCATCGGGGCTCACCCAGCCGTTCTTTGGCTGGATGTCAGACCGCGTCGGTCCGCGCTGGCTAGCAGCGGGTGGCGTTCTATGGATGACGATATTTTTTAGCGGCGCGGTCTATGTGCCTGGAACCGGCGGACTCCTCTGCCTGATCGTTGCCGCGCTCGGTTCTTCCGCCTTTCATCCTGTTGGCACAACCCAGGCCACTCTGCAGGGACGCAGTCTCCTCAAAGGACGCGAGACCACAGCCGCTGGACTCTTTTTCACAGCTGGACAATTGGGGCATTTTATCGGTCCCATCCTCACGGGCTTGATTTTGGCACAATTCGGATTACATTGGCTTGTGATTCTTTCCATCATTTCAATTCCTATTGGGTTGTCACTCGCGTATCAATTGCGGCACAATCATCCACACCCAAAACTGGTACATGACGACGGCAAGCTTCGATTGCAAGCAGGGATCGGATTTATCGTTTTGCTCGCCATCGTGGCGAGTTTGCAGTCGTGGGCACAATCGAACATGATCGCATTCGTACCAAAATACATCAAGGATTTTGGTTTGGGCGCGGTGACGTATGGCAACATCGCGGGATTGTTCATGGGTGGCTCAGCGCTGGGCAACGCGATTGGTGGTCATTTGGGAGATAAATATACAAAGCGTAAAGTTGCAGCGAGCGCGCTGTTCCTCTCAGCATTTCCCATTTTTGTCATAAGCAAAATCGGATGGTCTCCCTGGCTCTATGTGCTGATTCCGCTGGCAGGCGCGTGCACGGGCGCAGTGCACAGCATCATGGTGGTGCTTGCTCAGCGCGTGATTTCAGGCGGCATGGCGTTGGCTTCAGGTTTGATCCTTGGCTTTATCTTTTCGGCTGGCGCGCTAGGGTTACTTTTTACGGGTCCACTGGCGGAGACGTACGGCTTCCCCACCGTGTTAGTAATGACAACTGGTTTAGTGCTGGTCGCTTCACCGCTGGCGTGGATGTTGAAGGAAAGAGAATTCTCCCATTGAGGGCCCTCGAAGCGGGGGTATTTGTAACTTCCAGTTTAGCCTGACTCCTGTACTAAAAATTATATATAATTTATAATTTCATGTACTCATGTACTGCTTAGTAAGGAGTTTGATGGCTACACGTCTCCCCCATCCTCTTGAAAGTGAACTTATACAAAAGCGTCCACTCAAAGACGATATTTTTGACGTTCTGCACGATAAGATCGTCTCGGGAAAATACAAACCCGGACAGTGGCTCCGGCAGGACGATATCGCCACCCAGCTGGGCGTGAGCATGACGCCCGTCCGTGAAGCGTTTGATTTGCTGGTTGCATCGGGTCTGGCGGAACGGGTCGCGTATCGTGGCGTACGGGTGCGCGAGATCTCCACCAGGGACATCGTGGAGGCCTATGGGCTACGACTGTATCTCGAAGTCATGATTGCTGAGGAGGCGGCCGGGAAAATAACGCCCGAACAGGTCGCAGGTCTGGAGCGCACGATTGCCGAGATGAAGAAGCATGATGATCTGCAGGACGTATCCATTCAGCGGAAGTTGAGTCGGGAATTTCATTCAGCCATTGCTGAGATTACGAAGAATGATCTATTAATCAAACTCTATGGGATCGTCTCAAACGCCTTTCCCGACTGGCTCTTGTATGAAGCCTTGTTCCGTTACCCTGAAATATTACAGGACAGTATGTCCAGCATGCACACCGAACATATTACGATTGTGGATGCGCTCAAAAAACGGGATGGGTTGAAGGCAGCTCTGAAATCGGTGGAGCATGTGATGGAATCGGGCCAGTGGCTCGTAGACTATTTGAATATTCCCACAGAGTTCTTGCGAGAAAAAGAAGAACAGGTGTTATCGCTGTTGAACAAGACATCGAAGTAAGGAGATAGCAATATGATGGAAAATGTACAGATCGAAGAACTCTATAAACAAATGGCCCAATGCATTATCGACGGGGAGAAGGAAATTGCGATTGAACTCGCGGAAAAATCCATTGAACTGAACATGCACCCGTTGGACACAATCACGAAAGGATTTGTTGTGGGCGTCAATTACATCGGTGACCAGTTTGGCAAAGGCGAAGCCTTTTTACCCGAATTAGTGATGGCCGGTGAAGCCATGAAAGCCGCAGTCGCAGTGCTGGAGCCGGAGCTACTGAAACTTGGCGAAGCGCGTGAGGTGATGGGCCGCGTGGTGCTTGCTACCGTGGAGGGTGACATCCATGAGATCGGCAAGACTCTTGTAGGCACCATGTTGAGTGCATCCGGCTTCGAAGTGACTGACCTGGGCGTGGACCAGCCCGCCGAAAAGATCATCGGCAAGGCGCTGGAGATCGACGCGCAGATCATCGGCATGAGCGCGTTGCTTACAACCACAATGATTCGCCAGCGTGAGGTGATCGAAGAATTGGATAAAGAAGGCTTGCGACCACGCATCAAGGTCATGGTGGGAGGCGCGCCCATCACCAAAGATTGGGCGGAAAAAATCAAGGCAGACGGAACGGCTGAAGATGCAGTCGGCGCGGTGCAATTGGCAAAGAAGTTGGTTGGCAAGGAATAATTTCAACTCGAAAAATCCTTGGCGCTTTTTGTTCCTTCGTATTTAGAAAGAAAGCTTAGAGGTCAGCATGCAACCAAAACTCATTCTCCTCACCGATGACATCATCGAACGTATTCTTGACGAAGCTCATCAACTGCTGCTCAAGCCCGGCGTCAAAGTAAACAATGACGAAGCCAGAGACTTGCTCGCTTCTGCTGGTGCACAGGTGGACGCCGAAACTAACGTAGTTCACATCCCTGAGCAAATCGTGCGTAAGGCATTAGAGTCAGTTCCGCGCGAGTTTTACCTATATGATTATGATGGCAATCCAACTGTCAAGTATGGTGGTGACGCCGTCCATTTTGACCCTGGCTCCTCCGGAATTGCTATACTCAACCCCGAAACGCTGGAGCATGACACTACCGAAACTCCCCACCTTCTCAAACTGATCAAAATCGCTGAGCAATTGCCGCAATACGACGCACAATCTACTGCGGTGATCTGCCACGATGTCTCTCAGCAAATCCAGGATTCATATCGCCTATATCTGGCACTACTCTATTCGAAGAAACCGATCGTCACCGGCGCGTTCACCAACAAGACCGTCACAGAGATGATCGATATGCTGGCCATCCTTGCAGGCGGGCACGATGCAGCACGTGAAAAACCTCGTGCGATTTTTGATGTATGCCCTGCCCCCCCACTAATTTGGAGCAATTTCGCTTCAGGCAATCTCATTGCGCTTGCACGTGCCGGTATCCCTGCTGAAATCGTGTCGGTGCCGCTGGCAGGGGCAGCCGCGCCTGTCACCTTGCTTGGCGCAGTCACTCAGCACACGGCTGAATGCCTGGCCGGCATCACAATTCATCAACTCGCGAAAGCGGGCTCCCCTGTGGTTTGGGGCGGTGCTGCCTGCATCTTCGACATGAAAAAAGGTGCAACGCCCATGGGTGCGGTCGAGACAGCCATGCTCGATTGTTCCTATGCACAAGTAGCAAAATCATTGAATATGCCTACGCATACTTACCTGGGGGCCACGGACTCGAAGCTTGTCGATGCACAGGCAGGTCTCGAAAGCGGCATCACTGCCATGATAGGTGCGCTGAGTGGGATCAACATGATCTCCGGATCAGGTATGCTCGATTTCCTCTCTTGCCACAGCGCTGAAAAATTGGTCATTGATGCGGAAGGCATCGCCATGGCGAAGCGCATGATCGAAGGCGTTCAACTCCGCACCGAAACGCTTGCCACTGGTTTCTACGATTCCAACATTAACTTCAAGGGCGGAGATTTCCTCAAACAGCGTATCACCATGCAGCTCTTCCGCAAGGAGCAGCATCTGCCCAGTGGCGTGATCGACCGCGACTCCATGCGCAACTGGAAAGAGGCGGGATCCTTGGACACTTTTGGACGCGCAAAATTGATCGTGAATCAACTGCTCGCATCCTATACCAAGCCGACGCTGGAGGAGGCTAAAGAAAAAGCACTTCATGCCTTCATGCTCGACCTCGCCCAAAAAGCCGGCATGGAGAATTTGCCATTACTGGAGGAGTTTCAATCAGCATAACAGTCCGAATCCCTATCAGGAAGACACTTGGTCGAGTATTGCACTCGACCAAATTTATATCACCTAGGACTAGGACGCAAACGAAGCGGATCGATTGCTGCGAGAGCATGTTATTTCGCTGCTGGATCCACAACCAGAGACGGTAAGGAAGAAGTACTACAGCGAGCGGTAGACCAAGCTACGCATCGTGTGCCGTGTTACCTGCTTACACCTTAGGAGAAATCATGCTCAAACAATCACATGCATTATCGGAAGAACTTATCGAATGGCGGCGGGATTTTCACATGCATCCGGAAATTGGATTTGATTTGCACCGCACCTCCAAAATCGTTGCGGATGAATTGGAGCGGATGGGGTACAGGGTCAGGCGTGGAGTCGGAAAGACTGGAGTCGTCGCCGATATAGGCGAGGGCGGCAAAATAGTCGCGATCCGCGCGGATATGGATGCGCTCCCAATCCTGGAAATGAATGAATCTGAATATGTTTCACAGAATAAAGGTGCCATGCATGCCTGTGGGCACGACTCGCATACGGCTATGGCTCTGGGAGCCGCGTTATTACTTTCCAAGCAAAAACTGCCTGGGCGAATTCGCTTTTTGTTTCAACCCTGTGAAGAGACCATAGATGATGAAGGCAAAAGTGGCGCGCAACGCATGTCGGAGGAAGGCGCGATGGAAGGCGTGGATTTTGTCATCGCCCAGCATGTAGACCCGTTGAAGCCGGTTGGCTCGATCGGTATTAATGCCGGTCCTGCTTCAGGTGGTGTTGACTCATGGTATGCGGTGATCAAGGGCAAAGGCGGTCACGGCGCGCATCCTCATAAAACTATTGATCCCTATTATCTTATGGCGCATGTGATCATTGCGCTGAACGGGATCATTTCACGTCGTATTAATCCTTTTGATCCAGCAGTCGTCAGCATTGGCTCCATTAATGGCGGGTTTACGGAAAATGTGATTCCAGAGGAGGTAAGAATTACAGGCACACTTCGCTTCACGGATGAAAACGTACACCGGCAAATACATGCTGAAATAAGAAGGGCTTTTGATATCGTCAGGGTGCTAGGGGGCGATTATGAACTGCAATATGCGATAGGTGGTCCGCCCATGATCAATGACGGATTTGTTTCGGACATGATTGAAAAAACTGGAAAAGAGCTATTGGGGATGGAAAACGTCTACGCGATTGAGAAGACGCTCGGTGCAGAGGACTTTGGCGAATTCATGAAACATGCTCCTGGCGCAATGTTCACGCTAGGCACTCAAAAGGTGGGGCATGAAGAGTATCTGCTCCATCATCCGAAGTTCGATCTGGACGAGCGTGCTCTACCTTATGGAACAGCCATGCTCGCGGAAACCGCTAAACGGCTGCTTGAATAATCTCCAAACACAACTTAATGAATCCAAACAGAAGATCCCATATCAATTGTGTTAAGGGATGTTTTTTACGTACTGAGCCGAAGACAGCCC
>Ga0114129_10011456_pt1 | contig 12627 bp, 7 predicted proteins | sample RhiMetdeltSRZDD1_FD_80071 | JGI IMG/M metagenome (GOLD analysis project Ga0114129, IMG submission 80071) | Populus rhizosphere microbial communities from Tennessee, USA - Rhizosphere MetaG P. deltoides SRZDD1 (version 2) (version 2) | ecosystem: Host-associated > Plants > Roots > Rhizosphere >...
CCGACTGGTAGACACGCGCGCCGCCGTGCGCGGACCGGTGCCGATGGTCCGCAATCGTCTGAATGTCGCTGTAGACGTACGGATTGAAGTGCTGCCCTCCCTGGCGGTGATAAATCCCGCCCGGGATCACATGAAACAGATGCGGAATCACGCACGCCGTGATGAACAGTTGTCCTTTCGCGTCGTAATCAATACCCCATGGGTTGCTGAATCCATGCGCGACAACCTCGAACACATCCTTTGTCGGGTGATAACGCCAGACACCACCGTTGATCTCGATCCCATCGCCCGAGAGCAATTCCTCGGGAAACGGGTCGTTCTGGTTGTAGAGACGTCCTTTCCCGACAGGCTTCCTGACCTTCGACGACGTCGCGTAGCCTTGCAGCCCGTACAACCAACCATCCGGCCCCCAGTGCAGGCTGTTGACCACCTCGTGACGATCGCGGATGCCCCAACCGGTCAGCCGTACCTCGACGTTGGCGACATCGGCTTTGTCATCGCCATCGCGATCCGGGACGAACAAGAGATTTGGCGGCGCGGCCACGAACACACCATCGAGACCAACCGCGAGCGCGGACGGAAAAATGATGCCGTCCATGAACACCTTGCGGTTGTCGGCGACGCCGTCGTGGTCCGTATCTTCAAGAATGACGATGCGGCTGTTTCCCGCGCGGGAGAATCCCTGATTGCGTGATTCGTAGTCTCGATTCTCCGCGACCCACAGACGTCCTCGATCGTCCCAGCAGAACGCCATCGGCTGAACGATCATCGGCTCGGCCGCCCACGCGTTGACGCGATAGCCGTTGACGACGGTCATCTGCGCGACGGCTTCCTCCGCCGTCAGGAACCTCGCCTCGCGTCCCTCGCGCTGCGCGACGCCCCACAACGCCGACGTCGCATATGCCGATCGATTGCCGCTGTATTCCGCCCACGCGCTATCCATCCGCACATCGTCCAATGCGCCTCGATAAATGCGGACCTGATAGCGCACGGTTTCTGTGTTGCCTTGCTTGATCGTCCAATTGGCACTCGGCGATGGCGCGGCAGCGATGCCTGATTGACGATCGACACGCCAGGTCTGCGGGTATCCGGGGTTGTCGGGGTAATCGAAGATCGTGATGTGAGCCGGTTCGGAGCGCCCCTGCCCCTGCAAGGCCGCGTCGATCCACATCGCGCGCTGACCGGCCGCGCGCTCGTTGCGTTGACGGGCGGCATTGACGATATCGCCGAGTTTGGCGGCGCCCGATGCGACTGAGAGGAACAACCCGGCGGTGTCGCCGGTCGACGGCGTCGCTGCGTCTCGAGTCGCGCTTCGCCCAATCGTCACATCCGTCTGCGCCTGGCCGCGCCACTCGAGGTTCAATGCGAATGCGCCGTTCCCTTCCCGCATGGACCATCGTGCGGTCTCGGTCAAGACGCGCGCGCCTGACTGATCGAGCAGGTCGTAGACCGTCTGCCATCGCACCTCGTCGCCCGCTGCCTGGGTCACGTCGATCGACACGCGCCGCCAGTACCCGCTACCGGAGTTGTGGAAGTAGTCGCGTCCGTTGAGACTTGTGAATGCCCAGAAAAGACCATCCGGTCCAGTCATGACGGTTCCGTCGGGAGCGACGAACGGATGAATGTAGGGCCTTGCCTGAGCGCCGGCGTGCTCGGTGAGAACAGGTGTCCGGCCGCCGGACTTGGATACCGAAATCGTATTGGTGCGGGGATCGTGACGAACCGTCAGTACCGGTGTCGAGGCTTGCTCAGCGTTCGCGCGCGACAGCGACAGCCGCGCTCCGACCATAGTAGTTGCGATGACCAAGACGATGAGGGCTACGCGCGCGGTGATGTGAGACATAGGAGGATTACTTAACAACGATCGTTTTTATGTTCACAAACTCCCTTATTCCATACGGCCCAAGCTCGCGACCATAGCCGGACTCTTTGATGCCGCCGAATGGCAATCGCGGATCCGAAGCCACGAGACTGTTGACGAACGTCGAGCCAGCGTCCATCCGCCGCGCCACGCGCTCGCCACGGGCGGGATCCTTCGTGAACACCGCACCGCCAAGGCCAAACACGGAATCGTTGGCGATCCGAACCGCGTCATCTTCGTCGCGGGCGGTGATGATTGCGGCAACGGGGCCGAAGAGTTCCTCCTCGTACGCCGGCATTCCCGGCTTCACGTTTGTCAGGACCGTCGGCGGGTAGTAGGCGCCGTCGCTCTTCGGGATCTCGCCGCCGACAAGGAGTGTTGCGCCACCTTCGAGCGATGCGACGACCTGCTTGTGCAGCGCATCGCGGAGGTCGTGCCGTGCTTGCGGACCGACGTCGGTTCCGGCAGCAAGTGGATCGCCGACGCGCTTCGATTTGATGACGTCGACGAAGCGTTTGGTAAACGCCTCGACGATCGATTGAACGACGATGAAACGTTTCGCCGCGATGCAGCTCTGGCCGCCATTGATAAGGCGAGAGTTGACGCATGTTGTTGCCGCAGATTCGAGATCGGCATCTTCGAGCACGATGTATGCGTCCGATCCTCCAAGTTCAAGGACAGTCTTTTTCAACACGGCACCGGCCTGCGACGCCACGGCTTTCCCTGCAGGGGTGCTGCCGGTGAGCGTGACGGCGCGCACCAGCGGATGTTCGATGACTGCCTTGACGTCACGACTGCCGATCAGCAACGTACGGAACAGACCGGCAGGGAAGCCGCCGTCCTTCAATATCTGTTCGATCGCCAGCGCGCAGCCGGGAACGTTTGACGCGTGCTTCAAGATGCCGGCGTTGCCCGCCATCAGCGCCGGCGCCGCGAACCGGAAGACCTGCCACAGCGGGAAGTTCCACGGCATGATGGCGAGGACGACCCCGAGCGGTTCAAATGCGACGTACGATTTGGCGTTTTCCGTTTTGACGACGTCGGGCGCGAGGTGGGATTCGGCAAAGTCTGCGTAGTACTCGCAGACCCAGGCGCACTTCTCGACTTCGGCAACCCCTTGCGCGAGCGGTTTGCCCATTTCGTCGGCCATCAGCGTCGACAGTTCGCTCTTGCGCTGACGGAGCAGGGACGCGGCTTTCTTCATCAGCAGCGCACGCCGACTGAATGGAGTCGATCGCCACGCTTGCCAGGCGCTGTGCGCCTGGACGACGGCCGCGGCGGCGGCGTCGGGTGCCATTTCCTGATAGGTTCGGATTGGCTTACCGGTAGCCGGGTTGATGGACGTGATCGCCATGTATCGTCCTTGAATGCTCCCTCACTATAACTGTGTGGCTGAACGCGAGACAGACCGATAATCCTGGCGGTTACTGGATGAGGTGTTCAGGTGCGTCGCGCACAGCAATCGTGGTGCTTGTCGCCACTCTTGTGGCTCCCGACTTCCGCCTTCGCGCGGCGCACTCCGGCGGACTCGCCGAAGTTTTGGCCGAGGCGGTTAGCCAAAAGGTCGATTCTCTTGTTTCGCTTCGTTCCGTGCGCGTCGAACCCATCGAGCAAAGTGACGGGACCAGGGTCGTCATCGAAGCGAACGGCGCCCTGTCAGAACCGACCAGCGGCACTGCGTTCAATCCACCACGCATCTATCTCGACTTCATTGACGTCCTCCCGCTCCGCACCGTTGAACCGGTTTCGCCGAATTCTGTCGTGGCAAGAATCCGCGTCGCCGAGCACAGCGCAAGTCCGCTCGTGACGAGGGTCGTGGTCGATTTGATCAACGAGTCGCAATATCGAGTTGATTCGTCCGCGAGCGCACAGGGACGCGTGATTGTGATCATCGGTACGACCCCGCCGCGCCAGGTCAGCGCGGCAAACGTCAAGCCCCCAGTTACTGCCACGGCGCAATACGCCACGCGCGTGGCGACTGCACTCATCCGCCTTCAGACTCTCAAGCCGTTGCTCGAAGCCATCGATCGGCGTACTGAGAGTGTTCCAGGTGATCTGAGCGCCGCCGTCAAGGAGTTCGACGATATCGGGAAGCTGCTGGCCGCGGTCAAACCGCCGCAGTCGCGTCTGTTGACGCACGCGCTGCTCCTGCGGACATGCACCCTCGGCGCCCGCGCGGTACGGTTGCGTGAGAGCGCCGCCGGGAATCCGGATGCGGCATCTGGCTGGGACGCTGCGTCAGCCGCCGCCGGGGCGCTGCTGATGTTGGAGAGGGCGAGTGGTGAGTTGGATAAAGGGAAAAGGTAAAAGGGAAAAGGGAAAAGGTAAAAAGTAATTTACCTTTTCAGAATTCCAAAGTTATCGAGCGGCCAGTGCCAGTTGGTGCCCATCGAACGGCCGACCCAGAGGCCGAGCTGTTCGACGAAGTGCGAATCGCGAAGGATCGCATCGCGCGTCCGAGTGACGACGGCCTGGAGATTGAGACGCGCGGGCTGTGCTGATTTGCCGCCGGCGACCACGTATTCGCCGACCGTGGTTCCGATGATGCCGCCGAGGACGGTGAAGTACAACATCGCGACGAGGAGCATCACCGCAAAGAGCGGCCCGGCAGCGTCGCGATCGAGCATGCTCATGGGAAGTCCCATCGCGATGGTGCAGGTCACGAGCACGATCAGGCCGAATGCCATCGCTGCCGCGTCGATGGCGGACGCGACAATCACCCGCCAATCCGGCATCGTTGAGGATGGCCTCTCGACAGGCGGCTCGGAGGCTGGAGCCGACACGGCAAATCCGTTCAGCCGTCGCATCGCATCGATGGGATCTTCCACCGACGGTAGGAGCGCAGCGCTCAGGCGAAGAATCTCGTTGACGTTGAGATTCAACGCTGCCGCGTACGCGCGCATGGCCGACCGCGCATAAATCCCCGCAGGTAAATCACCGAATCGACCGGCATCGATGGCACGCAGCCACTCCGCGCGGACGCCGCTCCGCTGTGCCATCGACTCGATCGTCAGGCCGCGCGACATTCTCGCCAGCCTGAGCCGTTCGTGAATCAATTCGTCGCCCACAACAACCCCCTAACGTTGCCTATCGGCAATCGGGGAAGGCGACATTAGTCAGCGGTAAATCCCGAAAGAAGAGAGATTTACGTGCCGGGGTCCGTTATCCGGGATCCGGTTTCCGGCAGAAGCGGTTCATGGATCCCGCATACCGAATCCCGACAAGAATCGGTCTCAATGCACCACCGAGTCTCCTCGTGCCAGAGCTTGGACGGTGCGTGTCAATTGACCCGGTTCAAACGGTTTCGCGAGATGGAGGTGAAACCCAGCCGCAAGGGCGCGGCGGCGCTCGTCGTCGCGGGCATGTGCCGTGACGGCAGCAGCAGGAATGGCGGCGATGCGGCCGGCAGGAGACGAGCGGATCCGACGGATCAGTGCATATCCATCTTCTTCGGGCATCGCGATGTCTGCGAGGAGCACATCCATTTCGGACTCTTCGAGAATCTCCATGGCTTGCCGTGCGTTCTCGGCAACCGAAACGGTCGCCCCTGAGTCTTCGAGCGCATGCGCCATTACTTCACGGCTATCCGACTCGTCATCAACCACCAGCACGCGAATTCCGTCGAGACGGACGATCCCTGCCATTTTCGGCTCCTCGACCGGCACAATCTCCTCTGATTCGACAGCAGCAGAAACCATTGGCAGTCGGACAATGAACGTCGAACCGCGCCCCTTACCTTCGCTCTCGACGGAGATTGACCCCTGATGTGCTTCGACTAGTTGTCGTGCGATCGAGAGTCCAAGACCGACCCCGCCATGCACGCGCGTCGTCGTGCTGTCGGCCTGGCGGAACCGATCGAACACGTGAGGCAGAAACTCCGGTTCGATCCCGATGCCGCTGTCGCACACACGAACTTCCACCGAACCGTTCTCGCGCCGAATGCTCACGTCAATTCTGCCCGCTTCGTCGGTGAACTTCACCGCGTTGCCGATCAAATTGAAGAACACCTGCTCGAGTCGACGGATGTCGCCAAGGACAACCGCGTCGGGCGCGGCGGAGAACTGCAGCTCGATTCGCTTTGCCGCGGTGGCCGGCACCATGGATTCGATGACGTTTCTGAGCAGATCGCGCAGATCGATCTCGTCTCGATCGAGCGCCATGCGGCCGCCGGTGATGCGAGAGAAATCGAGCAGATCGTCGATCAACTTCGCCTGGCGCGTCGCGTTGTCGTGAATGGACTGGAGGGCGCGGGCGGTGATTGACGGCGCGAGCGTTCCTTTTTGCAGCAGCGCCGTCCAGCCGAGCATCGCATTCAACGGCGTGCGCAGATCGTGAGACACGATCGACACGAATTCATCCTTGAGGCGATTGGCTGCCTCCGCTTCGGTCCGGGCTTTCTGCGCCGACTCGTACAATCGCGCGCGATCCAGGGCCTGCGCGCAGTGCTGCGCGATGGATACGAGGAGCGCCTGGTATTCTTCGTCGAATTTCACTGGCGCGGTGAAGTGGAACGCGAGCACGCCCGTCGCCTGGCCGCTCGCAAACAGCGGCAGTGTGGCCGACGACACATATCCGCCGTCAGCGGCGATCGATGCCGACCGCCAGTACCGCTGCTGCCATTCGGCGAACGATCCAATGAACACCGGCTGCCGCGTCTCGATCACGTGCGTGGCACACAGTCCCGTTTCAGCCTTGATCCGATGCCCTCGAGAGCCGTGCTCCCCGCCGACGTCCGAGTGCACGATTTCGAACGCCGTTCCGCCATCGGCCACGAGCGCGACTTCACCGGCGGTTGCGCCGGCGGCAATCTTTCCCTGCCGGACGACCGCTTCGGCGACAGCCTCCACGGTGACCGCCTCGGACAGCGCCGCGGTCAGACCGTGTAAGCGATTGGTTCGTGCGGCGAGTGTCCGAAAGCGCGCCTCGCTCGCGCGCAGCGCGACTTCCGTCTGCTGGTGGGTCTCGAGTTCCTCGTCTGCCCGTGCCCGCAGCGTCTCGGCCTCGGCACGTGCGCGCTGCGCCGATTCGTATTGCCACGTACGATCGAGCGCTTGCGCTGCGCGCGGGCCGAGTACGAAGAGATAATTTCGATCGTCCTGGCTGAACGTTCGCGGCCGCGCGAACTCGAATTGCACCACGGCGACGACGCGGCTGCCGATGACGAGCGGCACCGCGACTGCGGCTTGATAGGCCGTCGCGCTCGCCGCGCGATCGACGCCGCGGTATTCGGACGTAGGCGCATCTTTCGACTCGACGATCACCGCCGCGCCTCGACCGACCGCGTCAGCGATCGGGCTCTTCACCGCCAGGCTCACGACCGCATTCGGTTGTGGGCCGTCCTGCTGCCGGCCAATCATGCGAACGATCTCGGCGGTCTCGCCATCGCTCTTCGTCAGGACGACCAGCGCACCGTCGGCTTCGAGCGCGTGCAACGGTTCCTGAATGGCGGCTTCGATAACGGCGCCTGGCGTGCGCGCCTGGCCCAACCCGGCCGTCACCTGCGAGACGCGATCGGATTGACGCGCGGTTTGTTCTGACATCCGGCGCAGATTTCGATCGCGGCGAAGCAGACGATACGTGCGCTCGGTCAGCAGGCAGAATCCCAGCCAGGCAAGGACGTAGCAGATGAACAGCAACACCTGGCCGAGATTGGCGAAGTGGAAAAAGGTGCCTGGTTCGTAGACGAGATAATCGATCGAGGCCGCGGAAAGAAGCAGTGCGAGGATGCCGGGACCGGCACCACCGAACCACGCGCTCACCGCAATGCTGACGGCAAACAGCGTCGTCGACGGCACGGCGCCGGTCAACTTCGACAGGAACAGCTCGAGACACATCGCAACGGCAACGGCGCACACCGCGGCCGCGTACGAAAACGGTCGTGCTTCACCAACGAGTTTGCGCCAATCCACTGGCATCGGTTTCGGAGGGCCCGGAACTCAAGTATGGCATGAGGACCCGCAGACGTTAGCCCGGCTGTTCTTCAGGTTCTTCAAGGTTCTGCGGGGTTTATCCCGGCGCCGCTCCCTGCGTTCCGACGTACACCGAGTAAATGGATTGGCTTGCCGCCATGAACAGGCGATTACGTTTTGGACCACCGAACGTGAGGTTGCCGCAAACCTCCGGAATCCGGATTCGACCGAGAAGTTTTCCCGCGGGATTCCACACTGTGACACCGCTGTAGCCGAGTGCGCGGCCGGCATTGCTCGACACCCACACATTCCCTTCAACGTCGCAGCGCAAGCCGTCAGGCCCGCACTTGACGCCATCGATCATGCAATCGCTGAACAGCTTCCGGTTCGAGGTCCTGTTGTCCGTGCCGACATCGAACGAATAGACCTCCCCTTTACCGCCGGCACCTGTGTCGCCCGGTCCCTTGCCCGTGCTCGCGACGTAGACCTTCTTGAAGTCCGGAGAAAAGGTGATGCCATTCGGATCAGCCACCTGATCTTCGGTGATGACGAGATCGATGCGGCCGCTCGGATCGGCGCGGTACACGTTGGTCGGCAGTTCGCGCTTGAACGTACCCATGCCAACAGGTTGCCCTGCCTTGGGGTTGAGTCGGCCGGCGCGGTTTGACGGGCCACCACTTGCGTCCGGCGCGCCTTCATACAACTGACCACCGTAAGGCGGATCGGTGAACCAGATGCTGCCATCGGCATGCACGGCGGCATCGTTGGGGGAGTTCAGCCGCTTGCCTTGATACGCATCAGCGATGACGGTAATCGATCCATCGTGCTCGTAACGCACGACACGCCGGGTGAGGTGTTCACACGAAATCTGGCGCCCTTGTGTATCGAAGGTATTGCCGTTGCTGTTGTTCGACGGACTGCGAAACACCGTCACACGCCCATCGTCTTCGAGCCAGCGAAGCTGCCGATTGTTCGGAATATCGCTCCACAGGAGATAGCGTCCCTGGCTATTCCATGCCGGTCCTTCTGCCCAGAGAGCGCCGGTCCACAATCGTTTGATCGACGTGTTCGCCTGGATCAGTCCGTCGAACGCCGGATCGATGGTCAAGATATCCGGATCGGCGAAGTAGGTGGTCGGCGGCGCATCCGGTCCGAAATCGCGCGGTGGGTTGGAGATCACCGTTGGGGCAGATTGCGCCGCGGGGACGGTCTTGCTCTGCGCATTCTGGCCGAACGACCGATGGGGCACCGCGAGTGCCACGCCGGTTGCCGCACCAATGGTGATGAGCGCACGACGTCTCGTGATCACTGTTGTCATGGCGCAAATCGTATATCACACGCAGGCATTCTCTTTGCGTAAGAAATGGCGAGCGCAATGACTCACACCGCCGGATACAGCGTGATTATGAACGAGCGTTCCGGCGTTGCTCGCAATCCGGACGTGGGCGTTCAGGTTCAATCTCTGTTTGCCAAATACGGATTGTCTGCGCGACTTGAGCGGGTGCGCGAGCCGGGGGACCTTCCGGCGCGGGCGCGGCAGGCGGCGTCGCGCGGTGATGTGCTTGTGGCCGCCGGCGGCGACGGGACGGTCAGCGCCGTGGCCGGAGTCGCGGTTGAGACGCACGCCACGATGGGCGTCCTGCCCATGGGTACGCTGAATCACTTCGCAAAGGATCTTGGGCTTCCAATCGACCTCGAACAGGCGGTTGCCACGATAGCTGCGGGTCAGGCACGCGACGTCGACGTCGGCGAGGTCAACGGGCGCGTGTTCGTCAACAATTCGAGCGTCGGTCTCTATCCGCACATGGTGTGGGAACGCGAGGTCGAGCAGCGGCGCGGTCGTACCAAATGGACGGCGTTCGCAATCGCGATGCTGCGAACCTGGCGCAACTACCGCACGATTACTGCGCACCTGCTCGTCGCAGGGAAGGCCGCCGTCGTCCGCACTCCGTTCATCTTCGTCGGCAACAATCACTACATCGCCGAAGGGCTGCAATTGGGCGGACGGTCGCGCCTCGATGAAGGACGGCTGTCCATCTACATGGCGCCGGAATGCGGCCGGTTCGAGATTCTGGCGCTGCCGGTGCGAGCGCTGATGCGCCGGCTGGGATCGGCGGCGCCGTTTGTTGAATTTCAAGCAGAGGCGCTGACAGTCGATGTCCCGTCGCAGCGGGTGAGTGTCGCGCTCGACGGCGAGGTGGCGCTCACGAAGTCGCCGCTGGAGTATCGTGTCCGCCTGCGCGCGTTGAAGGCGATCGTGTCATAGGTCAGCGATTATGCGCGTTGTCGTGCATCTGTCGGACATTCACTTCGGGCGCGTCGATCGGGCAACGATCGGTCCGCTTACCGAAGCCATTTGTCGCGTTTCACCACATCTCGTTGCTGTTTCGGGCGACCTGACGCAGCGGGCACGACGGCGTGAGTTTGCCGCGGCGCGGGCGTTTCTGGACAGCCTGACATTTCCGCAACTCGTCGTTCCCGGCAATCACGACGTGCCGCTCTACAACGTGTTCACACGTTTTCTCATGCCGCTCGCGCGTTACAAGCATGCGATCAGCGACAATCTTGCGCCCGTTCACCGCGACGATGAAATGATCGTGGTCGGTGTCAACACGGCGAGATCGTGGACGTGGGGAGAAGGACGCATTAACGAATCGCAAGTGGAGCAACTCGTGACGCACCTCTCGGGCGTCCCTCGCGAGGTCATCCGCATCGTCGTCACGCACCATCCGTTCGATTTGCCGGAAGGGGTAAGGGAGGAGCGGTTGCTTGGGCGAGCGGAGATGGCGATGAAGAAGCTGTCAGCCGCCGGTGCTGATCTGTTTCTCGCAGGACATCTCCATATCAGTCACATCGGTCATGCGGCGGAGCGTTATGACATCGGCAATCACTCTGCCCTGGTCGTTCAGGCCGGCACCCTGTCGATACGGTCGCGCGGCGAGGAGCCATCGTTCAATGTCTTACGCATTGAACGCCCGCATATTTCTGTTGAGCGCATGGTGTGGAGCCCGGCGCGCGCCGGATATGAGGCAGCCGGCGAAGCGCGCTACCGGCACGGCGATCGAGGTTGGATGAAGGACGACGCTAGCGTTCCGATGGTGCCGCCTCCACCATGATCGCCAGGCGCCCGCGAAGAACCTGAGCGCATCTCCACAACGCATTGGCGAGAATGACGACGACACAAACCATCATGATGACCGTCAGGATGGTGTCGAGATAGCCCTGGAAGTGCTTTGCAGGATCGGGACCGTTCGCCATCGGCCAGAAGTTGTCGCGGACGCTCAGCACGCCGGCGGACAATGTCGTCACCGACACGAAAGCGAGCGGAACTGCCGTGATCCACGCGTAGCGCGCGCGGCCCATGTTGATGACGATCGTCGTTGCCACCGCCAGCGCCACGGCTGCGAGAAGCTGGTTGGCGATCCCGAACATCGGCCAGATCGTATTGATACTGCCGTTCCAGATGAAATAGGACCACGAGGTCACGATGATGGCACTCGAGATGACCGAGCCTGGCAGCCACTCCTTGCGCCCCAACGGCTCGTAGAAGCGGCCGACGAATTCCTGCAACAAGAATCGGCCGACCCGTGTTCCGGCGTCGATCGTCGTCAGGATGAAGAGCGCTTCGAACATGATCGCGAAGTGATACCAGTAGTCCATCAATCCGCGCATACCTGGCAAGCCGCTGAACATTTGCGCGATGCCAACGGCCAACGACACCGCACCGCCGGGGCGGCCGGCAACCGTCTCGCCGACTGCGAGTTCGAGATTCTGCAGATTGACTTGTGGAATTCCGAGTTGAGCGAAGACGGCGGGCGACGTGTTAATCGCGAAGTAGTCGCCAGGAAACATGGCCGCGGCAGCGAGGAGCGCCATGATGCCGACAAGCCCTTCCATCAACATCGCTCCATAGCCGATCGGCCGGATATCCGATTCGCGATCGATCATCTTCGGCGTCGTGCCGGACGAGATCAGCGAGTGAAATCCTGAAATCGCGCCGCACGCGATCGTGATGAACGCGAATGGAAAGAGCGGGCCTGGAATGATCGGACCGCCACCGCCGGTGAACTGGCTGAAAGCAGGCATCTCCAGGTACGGATTGACGATGACGACGGCGAGGACCAGCACCGCGATCGTCCCAATCTTCATATAAGAGCTGAGGTAATCGCGCGGCACCAGCAGCAGCCACACCGGCAGCACGGATGCGAGGAACCCGTATATCGCCATCGCGACGATGATTTCCTGCCGCGACAGGAGAAACCAATGGCCAATCGCCGATGACGCGACGGGCTTGCCCAGGACGACAGCGAGCACCATTCCAATGACACCGAGGATGGTCGCCTCTGCGATTCGTCCGGGCCGCAACCGGTGCATGTAGAGACCCATTGCGATCGCGAGAGGAATCGATACGCCGATTGTGAATGTGCCCCATGCACTCTGTTGCAGCGCGTTGACGACGGCAAATCCCAACCCGGCGAGTGCGATGACAACGATAAACAGGATCGCGACAGCTGCCGTGATTCCCGCAATCGGGCTGATCTCCGCGCGCGCCATGTCGGCCAGCGAACGTCCCTGCCGGCGTACCGACGCCCAGAGAATGACGAAGTCGTGAACCGCGCCGGCCAGACACACGCCGGCGACGAGCCAGATGAGGCCCGGCGCGTAACCAAATTGAGCGGCGAGAACCGGTCCGATGAGCGGTCCGGCTCCGGCGATTGCGGCGAAGTGATGACCGAACAGAACCAGCCGATGCGTTGGAAGGAAGTTTCGCCCGTCGTTCAGCTGATGGGCAGGCGTGACCCGCGTATCGTCGAGCACCATCAACCGCGCGGCGATGAAGGCGCTGTAGTAACGATA
>Ga0114129_10011457_pt1 | contig 12626 bp, 10 predicted proteins | sample RhiMetdeltSRZDD1_FD_80071 | JGI IMG/M metagenome (GOLD analysis project Ga0114129, IMG submission 80071) | Populus rhizosphere microbial communities from Tennessee, USA - Rhizosphere MetaG P. deltoides SRZDD1 (version 2) (version 2) | ecosystem: Host-associated > Plants > Roots > Rhizosphere >...
AAAAACTGTTTATCAAAAACAATTATAAACCACAAAAAAGCAGTTTATGAAACGCACCATGTTAAATTGTACAATCGCACTAATTGCTTTACTCACTGTTAGTAGTGTAATGGGTCAAAGAGCCAAATTACAGTCTCCACTGACTACTACCGATAATGTAAAAACACTAACAGTTTGTTATGACATTACAGGTTTGGGCAATGTTACACAGGTTACAATGACATTACTATATAATGCCGTTGTTAATTCAGAATGTTTTAATCCTGGAAATAAGGAGGGGTCTGTTCCTGGCCAGAACCAGGTTTTCTCAGGTGTTGGAGATGAATTTACTGTGCCTGTTCATAATGGCAGAGCTACCGGCTGCTTCACAACTAATGAAAATGAATTTCCGGCAGGAGGTTGTCCCAGCAGCTCATGGACAGGTGTAGTTACTAACGTAACATTCAGTAATATAACACTCCAGGTTTTGGGTAGAACATTCAGCGCACCAAATCCAGTACCAAATCCATAATTGGTATGGTACCGAATCTTGTAATTCGACCTCACCCCGGCCCCTCTCCTGAAGGAGGGGGAGCGGGGGTGAGGTTATTCCCGTTCTCTTTAGCCATGTTCGTTCAACAAAAAATTAAAAACACAGGTTTTGTAACAGTGCTATTGTGCTGTGGGGCATTTTCTATATCATTTGCACAATCCCCTTCGGCTCTTAACACGTTTACCGGTACCATCAAAGGCGTGATAATAGATTCTGCCCTTCATGAAGTTGTAAGTAATGTTTCTGTAATGGTTTTTGAAACAGGAAGAAAGCAGTTTATTAAAGGCGCTATGTCGAAAGAAAATGGCTCTTTTAAATTAAAGGGATTACCGCTCAAACAATACACCCTCACTTTTAGTTGTATTGGATACAAAACAAAAACAATACAGCTTCCCTTGTTTGCTTCTGCTATAATAGACCTCCACAATATATTACTTGTTCCTGCTGCTCTTCAGTTAAAAGAAGTACAGGTTACAACAAAAAAACAGCTGATCGGTTACGACATAGATAAAATAATCTATAATGTAGATGAAGACCCCGAAAAGGAAATGTTGTCGGCATTAGAGATGCTTCGTAAAGTTCCCTTGCTTTCGGTGAATGCTGATGATGACTTACTTGTTAATGGCAACAGCAATTACCAGATCTTATTAAACGGCAATACATCTTCTTTGTTTGTTAACAATGCACCGGATGTGTTGAAAGCGATGAGGGCAAGCACAATTAAGACCGTTGAAGTAATTACCAACCCACCTTCGAGATATGATGCCGAAGGAACAGGCGGCATTATTAATATCATTACCTATAAAAAGAACATTACCGGATATGCCGGAGCTGTTAATGTAGCGGTTGAAAGTCCCAATGCGTATACTTTAAGCAACTATTTAACGGGTGGCATAGGGAAATGGGGGTTTTCGTGTCAGTTTGCAAGCAACGCCCAAAAAAATCCCACCGGTAGTAATAGTTTTTTCAGATATGACAAACTCCGGTACAACCAATTGCAACAAAATGGGGAAACAAGCAATAAGAACAGTTTTCGATATATGAACGGTGAGGCCAGTTATCGTGTGAGTGGATATGACCTTATAATCATCAATTATAACGTAAATGGCAGCAGCGGCACTAATATTTTTAAACAGCAGGTTCAGTTGCTCGATTCAGCTCATAAATTAAATGCGGCATATTTCCGGTTGAACTCAGGTGAAAACAATGGTAATGGTTTTGATGTTGGTATGAAATATCAACACAATTTTAAAAGAAATGACAAACAGTTGTTGATGGTATCTTATAAATTAACCAATAACAGTAATAATAGTAATGCAGATTTTGTAATGGTGCCTTTGCTGAATTATTATGGTGAGGTTAGCAAAACAAATAATAATGAGGGCAACAGAGAACACAGCCTGCAAATAGATTATGTGCAGCCCATTAAACAACATACATTTGAATTGGGTATAAAATCCAGGTATAGTTTAAATAAGAGTAATTACTTCTATAAAAACAAAGTTCCCGGTGATAGTTTTGTATTAGATCAGGGGCTTACCAATAACTTTAATTACCGCCAGCATATACAAGCGGTTTACAGTTCGATTTATTTTAAAAAAGGCGCATGGGGATTGCGGATAGGCGCAAGGATTGAGCAAACTAAAGTTGAAGCTAATTTTAAATCTGTCCAGGCTTCAGTTGTACAAAACTATTTTAACTTCATTCCCAACATCAATTTGTTTTGCAAACTTACAGGCAGCAATATGATGCGACTGACGTATACCCAACGCATAGAGCGGCCGGGTTTATATTACCTTAATCCCTACGTCAATGTAGCAGACCCCCGGAATATCAGCTTTGGCAATCCGCAATTAAAGCCGGCTATAGTGCATGTGTTCAGTTTGTCGTATAATACAGTAATCAGGAAATCTTATTTCAGCGTTACCCTGTTACATAATTACACCAACAATTCCATTCAGCAATATACCACTCTGCGCACAGATACAATTGCAACAACTACGTTCGGCAACATAGGAAAACACCAGACAACCGGCCTTGCACTCACCGGCAACACCATTTTTTTGAAAAGGCTAAGTGTAAATGTAAACAGTAACATGAGTTACATACAGTTCACCAGTATGATAAAGGGAAACCGTCAAAACAATAAAGGTTTAACCTTTAGCCTATTTGGTTCTGTGGGCTATCGTTTTAATAAAGGCTGGCGCATAAATGGTGATGCCGGTTTTAACACACGGGGCTTATCGGTTCAGGGCCGAACGGGCGGTTTTATTAAAAACAGCATATCGGCAAATAAGCAGTTTTTAAAAAACAATAAAGCCGGTATTAGCTTGTTGGTAAATAGTCCATTCCAAAAAAGGAGATATTCCTTTAATGAAGTTAACGATCCATCGTTTTACCAGTTACAGCAATCCTGGTCTTTGATGCGGCGGTTTGTTATTTCCTTTAATTATAGTTTCGGTAAAATCGGAAGTAAGAGGGCTCCATGAGCGAAGGTTGATTTATAACGGCCAGTTCTATAACAGCCACCATTCTACCAATGCAAAATCGGTTAAAAGCTGACAAACATTTCCATTATTATCAAAACCAATATAAACAGCATAGCATCCATCGCCATAACCGGTTGAAAAAGTAGCCAGGTTGTGGCCTTCAAAATCATGAATGAAACCTTTATATCCGTTTTCTTCGGCCTTTTTTATAAAAACATTTTCCCAGTCGCCGTGGTCTTTTAAATTAAAAAGTTTATTTGCTATTGAGTCAATATAAATGCCGGTGCCGGCATCAACGCCGTAACAATAAAAACTGGTGTCTTTTAATGGAATAGGTTTTTGCCCCCGATGTAATGCAAATTCCCATTTTTCAACAGGGTTAGCTGAAAAAAGTATTCTGCTAAAGGCAACTCTTTCATCATTGTTGGTTTTTGCCATAGCAAGCGTTACAGGAAATTCACCTATAGGAAAACTTTGTGTAAAAGGGGTTCTGTCGTGCATTACTATCGGATCGCAGGCAATGATCTTTCCGCTTTCTATTTTTATTTTTCCAATATCGAGATTGTAAAACAGGTACGAAAAATCGCGATACTTTACTTTGGTGTCTTTGTGAAAAGCTGCCTGAAAAATTTGAGGGTATTCTTTACCGGAAAAAGAAGTAATAATTATTGGTTTTGATGTATCTGGTTTAGTCAGCTCTTCTTCCATCTTTTTAAAATCCCTTGTATCATTAAAGCAGGAGGAACACAGCAACAGTAAAATGAGCGACAGGTTAAAAAGCAGAAGTGTTCGAATATTATTAAATGTGCGCATACTTACTTTGAAAGCCAGCTGCCAAAATAAACATAATTACTATAAATGCAAAGCTGTGCCACGTATCAAGCTTCTGATTGATAACGTGACACGGCTTTGAAGCATGTTTATTGCCTACTTTGTTATATATCCGAATAACCCTTCCTCCTCATCATCAGGTCCGGCGGCAAAATACAACCTGTTGGGATCGATGGTCGATGTAGATGGCGGAAACATAATGGCCCATAATCCTTCAATTTCAATGGGATTGCCATGCGATCGTAACTGACCAACAAAAGTTCCGTTCAAACTATAGGCATTGATGCGGCCATCGCCGAAGTTGCCAACGAGTATAGCTGGTTGTGCATCATCATCATCAGTAAAGAAGGAGGTGGGCGCCCATGCCACACCCCACGGTGCATTCAGTTGTCCATGCGAAGCAAATCGTTTTTCGTATACGCCATTGGCATCATAAATATCTACAAACCCCAAACCTGCGCCCGTTTCTTCTTCTCCATCAGCGCCCACTTTGGCATACATCACATACAATTTACCACCCACATTTTGAATGTTAAAGGGAGCATATCCCGAAGGCAAAGCGGGATCGGTAAAAGGAAGGTTCACGGAAGCGAAATTTTTATCCCAAACATCAATTTTTCCGGCAGCGAAGTTGGCTGCATACAAATGATATGCTCCCGAACTGTTTTGCGCCATAGCAAGACCGGTGTACACGGCCCCCGGTGAATTATTTATGACCAGGGCCGAATTGCCTGCTGCCCCATTCCAGCCCGATAGAATGCCATCGAGCCCCACAAAAAAGAAGCGGCCCGGTGCATTGTTAGATAATAAGAAATCTGCTGCACTCGTATCCATGTTAAGCACCTGTCCGGTAGGATTGCCACCCGATGGTCCGCCCGGTGAAGGGATCGCTACCGCAGGCCGTACGGTATTTCCATCTCTGTCGTACACGGCAGATACATGCCCTTCCTGCGAAGAAACCCATGCTACTCCGCCGCTGCTGAATGCAATACCCCAGGCATTGAGCAGGTTGGTATCGATGTGGGCCGGATGATATTCATCGTTATTACCCACGAGGTTTACCTGGTTAAAATCTTTCAGCGTTTTTGGATTTTTGTCGTGACCAAAAGGATCGAAAAATTTTTTGCAACCGCCGCTTAGGGCAATAAGGCAAAAGACAGCTGTGCCTGTCAATACCAGTCGACAGGTTTTGTACAATGGCAAATTCATACTAAACAGATTTAGTAGTGATTAAATATCGGTCGGGTATTCAGGGCAGGAAGAAGAAAAGATGTGTGGGGGCGAGGCCTGTTATGTTATACGTAAATGAATGGTAAAGGTTGTGCGAATGTAGAGAATTTGATTTTTGTCTACCCAATGTTGTGCCACCAGCTATGCCGGTCAATAAAACGCCGTCGTAAACTGTTGATAATAAACTTAGCTGTATTTTACCTTACCGGTTGGTTACTTTGCCTGCTTTTATAGAAGAGTATAACGAAACACAAAAAGGCGTGATGTAGGTTAGTACAATTCTGATGGTATTGCGGGGGGTGAAATGGCCGTGCCAGAAAACATCGTAGCTGTTGATGGCATTCAGCAAACTTCCAACAACGATTGCAACAACAATAGCGCGCTTTACATTTTTATTTGTCATACAAACCGGGGTATTTAATTTGTATGGCTGCAATCGCTCCGGAAGCCGGAATTGTGTGTGTAAGTTAGTAATTACAAATTTATTATGTTTGAATATAGGGTTTTGTCAGATGCGCGACGTTTGGTAATTTAAATTATTATTCACCATCGATCATTCACCATTGACCATATGAACGCTGAAGAACTAAAACAATTACAGGCTCCGCTGAAGGAAATATACCGCAATGATCCTGAGAAGGCACTCATAACCCTGAAGGCCGAAGGCGCCATTGGCGAAGGCATTTCGTGCAATGTTGAAACCGGCAGGGCACTGGTAACGGCAGGATTGCACCCGGCCACAGGCGGCACCGGCGTGCTGGCCTGTTCGGGCGATTTGCTGCTGCAGGCCCTCGTTGCCTGTGCCGGTGTAACCCTCAACGCGGTGGCCACGGCCATTGGCATTGAAATAACAGATGGTACGGTAAAAGCCGAAGGTGATCTTGATTTCAGGGGAACCTTAGGCGTTTCGAAAGAGGTCCCGGTTGGTTTCAGATCGATCAGGCTTTCCTTTATGCTCAACTGCGATGCCGATGATGAAAAGCTGCAAAAACTGTTACAGTTAACCGAACGGTATTGCGTGGTATATCAAACCATACGATCGGGAACAGCTGTTCAAACTTCACTACAAAAAAATGATGCCTGAATTTAGCCTATACGATGGCGGTATTATTTATTCTTTCTTATCCGTGATAGCGGGTATTTGATAAATATCAATCGGTTGGTTGTTGATGTGGTCAATTTAAATTTCGTATATTTAAAGTAATAAGCAGAAAAGGGTATAAACGCTATTATTTATACTATAACACATCACTTAAAAGACTCCCTGGCTATTTTATCTGCAGGATACGGTACCCCTGATAAACCGCTTACAATGGTTCTGTCGTAGCAATTTTTTCACCACAGTGATCGCTTTAATGTGTTGCTGAAAATCTCCTATTGCTATGAAGTTTATCCAAAATCTTTCTATCAGGAACAAATTACTTCTTGTATCGCTGATTCCGCTGGCCGCCCTGCTGTACTTTTTATCAACGAACATGCTCGATGAAATAAAGCGGCAAAATAATATTCGCCAGGTATACAAAAATGTACTGGAAGTAGAAAAAATTGGTGATGTATTACACAGCATACATGAAGAAAGGGGATATTCAATAAGTTTTTTAGGAAGCGGAGGGAAGGAAGAAAAAAGCGAATTATTCAACCAGCGTGTTCTTACCGATAAGGCCATAGCGAACCTTACCGGGTTGCTAAAAGAGCAAAAAAAGAGCAAAGACCCTGGTGTGCTCGATAGCCTGCCCGCTATTCGCAATGCTGTAAATGGATTAAAAACTGATGTCGACAGCATGGCCGAAGCCTATGCAGCAATAAATACCCAACTGGCCGATGAAGTGAATAAAACCTATCGCAATGCGCAGGACCCTGATATAAGAAATTTACTGGAAGCGCATTTATTTTTGTTGAACAGCAAAAGGTATTTAGGTCAATTGCGTATGCGATTACACATGGCCATCCTCACCAATGGGTTCAGGCAAAATAAATTCGCAGAATTTGCCTCCCTGAAAGGGAAATATGAAATCACTCTTGACCGGTTTTATAAAAATGCTACCGGTGAACTGATACAGGCATACAACAAAAAAGGGAGCGACCCTGCCATTCTGTTAGCGAAGTTGCTGATCGATTCGGTATATAATAACCCGGCGCTGGCTGCCGGCATTTCGTTGGATGTATGGCGGGTTAATATAACCGCTTTTCTCAATGCATTAAAAGAGCTGGAAGATATTTCCAACCTTTCGACCCGGCAACTGGCCGAACAAAAACTGTCATCTATTTCAAGGTCATTGATACTAAGTACAGTTGTTGTAGTTATTGTAATAATAATCATTGCTGTGCTGTTATTTTATATTATAAGGTTAGTGGTTAATTCATTATTGCTTATAAAAAATGCGGCCGACCGCATTGCCCGGGGCGAAACAAACCTTACCCTCCCGGTTTCTTCGAAAGATGAGATCGGGGATCTGGCCGCTTCCTTTAATCAGCTGATACAGGTTTCGAAAGAATATGCCCAAATAGCCGATGCCATAGGCCGGGGCGATTATACACCTGTTGTAAAAATTCGCGGCGACAATGATTTGCTGGGAGCGGCGCTTAATAATATGAAAAATAACCTGCGTCAGCTATCACATGAAAATGAAATGCGCACGTGGCTGCTCACAGGCGCCAGCGAGCTGAATGATAAAATGCGGGGCGAAAAAGATGTGCATGTACTGGCACAGGACATCATTAATTTACTCACCAGCTATCTGAAAGCGCATGTTGGCGCCATTTACCTTAGCGAAAACGGGCATTTACAATTGTCGGGAAGCTATGCTTTTCATCAAAGAAAAGGAAATGTGAATCTTATACAAAAAGGGCAGGGGTTGGTAGGCCAGTCGGCATTGGAAATGAAGCCAATTATTTTTAGCGATATTCCCGATGATTATGTGAAAATTAATTCAGGCCTGGGCAATACCTCTCCTAAAAATATACTGGTATTTCCTTTTTTGTACGATGGCACTGTAAAAGGAGTGATTGAAATAGGCACGGCCCACGATATGTCTGATATGGATATTCAGCTGCTGAATATGGTATCGGAGAACATTGGCATCGCCTTTAATTCATCGCAATCGAGAAGTAAGCTGAAAGAATTGCTCGAAGAAACCCAACGGCAGGCAGAGGAACTGGAAGCGCAGCAGGAAGAATTAAAACAAACAAACGAAGAGTTACAGGAAAAAACCCAATTGCTCGAAAGATCCGAAGCTGAATTAAAGGCGCAACAGGAAGAATTGCAGCAAACCAATGAAGAGCTGGAAGAAAAAGCCAACCTGCTCGAAGAGCAGAAAGAAAAGCTCGAAGTAGCCAAGATGGAAGTAGAGACCAAAGCGCGTGAACTGGAAGCCACCAGCAAATACAAATCAGAGTTTTTGGCGAATATGTCGCATGAGCTGCGAACGCCGCTAAACAGTGTACTCATACTGGCGCAGCTTTTAACAGAAAATAAGAACAAAACACTCACGCCAAAGGATATTGAATTTGCCAGGAATATATACAGCTCCGGAACCGATTTGCTGAACCTGATCAACGAAATACTGGACCTTTCAAAAGTAGAGGCAGGGAAAATTGAAATAGAAATCAATGAAGTTTCCATTGATAAGTTATCAGAAAGCCTGCGCCAGCTATTTAATGAGATTGCTAAAAATAAAAATATCGACTTCAGTATCCTGCATCAGAAAGATCATTTTCATGCTCCCCTGTTTACAGATAAACAAAGGCTGGAGCAAATTTTACGGAACCTGCTTTCCAATGCCTTTAAGTTTACCGACAAAAATGGGAAAATAGGGCTCACGATCGATGTTCAACCGCCCGGCGCCGATCTCAGGGACGAACAACTGAAACGATTACCCGAAGTAGCCGTATTTACGGTGGCCGATACCGGCATCGGCATTCCTGAGAACAAACAGGGAATTATTTTTGAGGCCTTTCAGCAGGCCGATGGATCAACCAAACGAAAATACGGCGGTACGGGGTTGGGTTTGTCGATCAGCCGTGAGCTGGCGCATGCATTGGGAGGCGAAATACACCTGCACAGCATAGAGGGAGAAGGAAGCACATTTACCTTGTACCTGCCCTTACAATTTGATGCCTCGATCATATCCCGGGCCGAAAAAGAAATAGCCATACGTAAGCCGGCCGATAAACCCATCAAATATCAAAAAGATGAAATCCTTCCCATTGTGCAAAAAGAAACTGATGATGACCGTTATACTATCCGCGATAACGATAAAGTGATTTTGATCATTGAAGATGATGTATCGTTTTCGCACGTGCTGCTCAATATAGCCCGCGAAAAAAATTATAAGGGAATTATTGCACATCAGGGCAATACGGGTTTAAGCCTGGCCCGGTATTACCGGCCCGATGCCATTATTCTTGATATGAAACTGCCTGTGCTCGATGGGTCGGAAGTGTTGCGGCAATTGAAAAATGATCCTGAGCTGCGGCATATACCGGTGCAAATTATGTCGGGGTATGATAGAAGAAAGGAAGGGCTTGAACTGGGTGCTTTCGATTTTATCAAAAAACCGCTTACCCGCGAAGGGGTGCATGGCGCATTTGACCGGATGCAGGATTTTATCAATAAAAAATTAAAAAAACTTCTGGTGGTTGAAGATAACCCCCAACAAAATACGGCTATTCGCGAACTGATTGGCAATGGAGATGTAAAATCATTTGCCGCGCATACAGGAGAAGAAGCCTATAAGATGTTGCAAAGTGAAAAATTCGATTGCATCATTATTGATCTTGGGTTGCCCGATATGAGCGGCTTTGAGCTGATGGAAAAAATAAAAGAAAGCGAACGGCTGAATAAAATACCCATTATTGTATATACAGGCCGGGATATGAATAAGGAAGAAGGAAGACGTTTGGATAAACTGGCCAATACGGTTGTTTTAAAAACCTCCGACTCAAAAGAACGGTTGCTCGATGAAACAGCCCTGTTTTTGCACCGGGTTGAATCGAAATTGCCGAAAGAAAAGCAGCAGATCATCAGAAAACTGCATCGTACCGAAGAAGTACTGAAAAATAAAAAAGTGCTGATCGTAGATGATGATATGCGAAATACGTACTCATTAACCAATATGCTCGAGGAAGAAGGTATGTTATGTTATGTGGCCGAAAATGGGCGCGTGGCCATTGAAACATTAAAGCAACAACAGGGAGTAGATATTATTCTGATGGATGTTATGATGCCCGAAATGGATGGCTACGAGGCCACACAGGCAATCAGAAAAATACCCGGGTTTAACAAATTACCCATTATTGCCCTTACCGCCAAAGCCATGAAAGGCGACCGGGAAAATTGTCTCGAAGCCGGTATGAGCGATTATATAAGCAAGCCGGTGAACGTTGAACAATTATTGTCGTTGATGCGGGTTTGGTTATACCGCTAAAAAAAATATGAATATGGGCGAAGAGAAATTAATAAAAAAACGAATTCTTATTGTTGACGATGATGCCCGCAACACATTTGCCCTGGTAAGTTATCTCGAGATGCTGGAGATGGAAATTTATACGGCTGAAAATGGTTTTGAAGCGCTTGATATATTAATGCAGCACAAAGAAATTGAAGTGATATTGATGGATATTATGATGCCCGGCATGGATGGGTATGAAACTATAAGAAGGATCAAAAGTGATGATAGAATAGCCCAAATACCTGTTATTGCCGTTACCGCCAAAGCCATGAAAGGCGACCGGGAAAAATGTTTGGAAGCCGGCGCTACCGAATATATTTCGAAACCGGTTGATCTGAAAGTGCTGATCGAAAAAATAGAACAGTTGTTGAGTTGAAAATAATAGCCAATGAATAGTAGTGAAAAGTTGAAGCAATTATTGGAATCTGTTCGCTTTGTATATGGATACGATTTTACCGAATATTCCGAAGCTTCGGTGAACAGAAGGGTGCAGGCATTCATGGAAACGAATAAGATCAATTCCGTTGATGAACTGGGCAAATTGGTGCTTAAAGAAGAATCAACCTTTGAGCGGTTTGTGCAGGACATTACCGTGAACGTTACAGAAATGTTCCGCGACCCGCTTTTTTACAAAAGCTTGCGCAATAACGTGGTAAAACGGCTGGCTACCTATCCTTTTATAAAAATATGGATTGCCGGTTGCTCAACCGGGGAAGAAGTGTATTCGATTGCCATTTTGTTACGCGAAGAAAATCTGCTCGACAGGTCGGTCATTTATGCAACCGATATTAACCAGAAAGCATTGCAAAAAGCGAAAGAAGGCATTTCTAATATCGATAACATGAAAAGTTATACCGAGAACTATATTAAAGGAGGCGGCAAAAATTCTTTTTCTGATTATTATAAAGCCAAATATAACGGCGTGCTATGGGATAAATCGCTGAGGCAAAACATCGTTTTTTCGGTACATAACCTGGCTATGGATAAATCATTCAATGAATTTCAGATGATCCTTTGCCGCAATGTATTGATCTATTTTAACCAGAGTTTGCAAAATAAAGTGATCTCACTTTTTTATGAAAGCTTGTGCTCCTTTGGTTTCCTGGGCCTGGGTAGTAAAGAGTCATTGCTTTTTTCGGATAAGAGAAAGTGCTTTGAAGAGGTTGATAAGAAGGAAAAGATATTTATGAAAACCTCTCCCCGAACCCCTTTCCTCAAGGAGAGGGGCAGGGGTGAGGTGATATGATATGCAAGAGAAACCAATATATGATGCCATCGTAATAGGCGCTTCTGCCGGCGGGTTGTTTGCCACTACCCGTATACTGAAAGTATTGCCGGCCGATTTTCCCATACCGGTTATTGTAGTACAACACCGGTCGAAAGATGAACGCGATTTGCTGGAAGAAGTAACACAGGTGAAATGTAAACTGACTATTAAACAGGCCGACGAAAAAGAAACCATAAAAGAAGGTACCGTATACTTTGCTCCTCCCAATTACCATTTGCTGATTGAAAAAGACGGCACTTTTTCATTAAGCTATGATGCACCTGTTAACTTTAGCCGGCCCTCGATCGATGTATTATTTGAAACAGCGGCTGAAGTTTATAAAAATAAGTTGTTAGGCATTATTCTTACCGGGGCAAATAAAGACGGGGCCCGGGGCATGAAAACCATCAGGCAGCACGGAGGAACTACCATTGCCCAGCAACCCGATACGGCCGAATACGCCGAAATGCCACAGGCGGCTATTAATACCGGTTATATACAACACATTATGCCCCCCGATGAAATTGGCTGGTTTTTGTTGTGTAGTGTGAAAACCCAATAAATTATGTTAAAGCAACTGAAAGACCATATTTTGATTGTAGACGACAAAAAGAACAATATTTATGCGTTAGAACAAATTTTAACGCAGCCGGGCCGTAATTTGATAAGCGTTACCAATGGTAATGAAGCATTAAAGGTTGCGCTGAACCAGGAAATTGATCTGGTTATACTCGACGTACAAATGCCCGGTATGGACGGATTTGAAGTGGCGCAGATCCTCAAGTCGAACAAAAGGACCCGCGAAACACCCATCATTTTTGTATCTG
>Ga0114129_10011458_pt1 | contig 12626 bp, 8 predicted proteins | sample RhiMetdeltSRZDD1_FD_80071 | JGI IMG/M metagenome (GOLD analysis project Ga0114129, IMG submission 80071) | Populus rhizosphere microbial communities from Tennessee, USA - Rhizosphere MetaG P. deltoides SRZDD1 (version 2) (version 2) | ecosystem: Host-associated > Plants > Roots > Rhizosphere >...
AAGCGGCAAAGCGGGGCCTCAAGCCGCTGGGCATCTACCGCGGCTTCGCGGTGGCGGGCTGCGAGCCGAACGAGATGGGCATCGGCCCGGTCTACGCGATCCCGAAGCTGCTCGAGCGCACCGGGATCAAGATGCAGGACGTCGGCCTCTGGGAGCTGAACGAAGCCTTCGCCGTGCAGGTGATCTACTGCCGCGATCGCCTGGGCATCCCGGACGATCGCCTCAACGTGGACGGCGGCGCCATCGCGATCGGCCACCCGTACGGCATGTCCGGTGCGCGCCTCGTCGGGCACGCGCTCATCGAAGGAAAGCGGCGCGGAGCGCGCTACGTCGTCACGACGATGTGCATCGGCGGCGGAATGGGCGCCGCGGGCCTGTTCGAGGTCGCGTAGCCGTCACGACCGCGCACCGCTGCCCGCCTCTGCGCGCGCCTGCTCGCGCAGGGCGCGCTTCAGCACCTTCCCCGATGCGGTCTTCGGCAGCGCCTCGACGAAGCGGACGCGGCGCGGCGCCTTGTAGACGGCCATCTCGGCGCGGCACCACTCGACGATCTGCTCCTCGGCGACCTTTCCCTTCGCGTCGGGCTTGAGCACCACGTACGCGATCGGGTCCTCTCCGCGGTAGGGATCCGGGGCGCCCACCACGCCGACTTCCGCGATGGCCGGGTGCCGGTACATGATCGCCTCCACCTCGGCGGGGAAGACGCTGTACCCGGACACCTTCAGCATGTCCTTCTTGCGCTCCGAGATGCTGAAGTACCCTTCCTCGTCGACGCGGCCGATGTCGCCGGTGAGGAACCAGCCGTCGCGGAAGGCCTCCGCCGTCGCATCGGGGCGCCGCCAGTAGCCCTTCATGACTTGCGGACCGCGGACTGCGATCTCGCCGGTCTCGCCGATGCCCAACTCGGTCCTCCCGTCCTCGAGGCTGACGATGCGCGCATCGGTGAGCGGGATCGGTACTCCGACCGTGCCGTACTTGGGTCGCTGCGGCGGATTGATGTGCGTGGGCGCGGTCGTCTCGCTCAGCCCGTAGCCTTCGATCAGCGCGTGGCCGGTGAGCGCCTCCCACTTGCGCGCAATCTCCGCGGGGACGGGCGCGCCGCCGGAGAAGCAGGCGCGCAGCGAGGAGAGATCGAACTCGCGCGCCTTGGGAAAGTTGACGATGGCCACATTGATCGTCGCGATCAGCGTGGTCAGCGTGATGCGATAGCGCTCGATGGCGCGGAGGACGGTGAGCAGGTCGAATCGTCCGATGACGACCAGCGTGGCGCCCACGTACGCCATCATGTTCATCTGCCCTTCCATCCCCGTGATGTGGAACCAGGGCAGGACGCCGAGCGCGACGTCGGTGGGCTCCGAGCCGACGTACAGATGCTGCACCTCGCAGTTGGAGACGAGGTTTCCGTGCGTGATCTCCGCCGCCTTGGGCGTCCCGGTAGTGCCGGAGGTGTACTGGAGCAGGGCGGTGTCTCCGAGCGCGCGAGGCACCGGCGACGGCAGCGCCGCGGCGGAGTGGATGATGTCGACGAGCCGCTCGGTGCCAGGCCAGGTCCGCGGTGGTTCGTTGAATCCAGTTGGCGGCGGGAGCGTCGGGTCTTCCGGAAGGAATTCGCGATACGCGGTGACGACGACCGCCTCCAGCGGCGTGTAGGACCGGACCGGCTCGACGACGGCGTAGAGCTGGTCGGAGGTGACCAGCACGCGAGCGCCGGAGTCGTCGAACTCGTGCTGCAGCTCGACCGCCTTGTGCATCGGGTTGAGGCACACCGCGATGCCGCCGGCGCGCAGGATGCCGTAGTACGCGATGGCGAACTGCGGGCAATTCTCCAGGAAGATGGCGACTCGATCGCCTGGTGCGATGCCGCGGGCGTGCAGCCATCCCGCGAATCTCTTCACCGCCTCGTCCAACTCGGCGAAGGTCACCTCGCGCCCGTAGAAGATGAGCGCCGGCTTCTGCGGCACGCGCTGCGCCTGCCTCGCCAGGAGGACCGGCAGCGTCTCTTCGGGGAGCCGGATCGCCGCCTCGTCGACGGACGGCGGCCAATGCTTCTTCCAGATCTTTTCCACGCGGCGCCTCCGGAGCGCGCTCCGGGCGCGGAGAGTGGCACGTTTTCGCGAGCGCGGAAAAGGGGCGAGCCCCTCACCGGCCGGCGTCGGAGAGGACCGCCTCGACGACGTGCGGACCCTGCTCCGCGATCGCGCGGCGCAGGGCGTCCTCGAGCGATTCTAGCGAGCCCGCGCGCGTGGCAGGCACTCCCATGCCCCTTGCGAGGTGCACCCAGTCCAGCGGCGGTCGGGACAGCTCCGTCAGCGACGCCGCTTGCGGGCCCGGCGCCGGAACGCCGGCCCGAGCGGACTCGATTTGCAGGATGCGATATGCGCGGTTCGAGCAGATCAGCGTCACGACGCGCAGTTGCTCGCGCGCCTGCGTCCAGAGCGCCTGCGGCGTGTACATCGCTCCACCATCGCCTTGGAAGTTGATCACCACGCGATCGCGGCAGGCGATGGCCGCGCCGGTGGCGCACGCCGGGCCCATGCCGATCGAGCCGCCGGTGAGCGTCAGGAAGCTGTGGCGCGGCGCGCGCGCGGCCGCCGGAAAGTAGCCGAGGCCCGTGGTCGCGGATTCGTCGACGACGATCGCTCCGTCCGGCTGCAGCGAGGCCAGCACTGAAGCGACGGAGTCCGGCGTCAGCGCTCCGCTCGCTCGCGGCGGCTCGGCCCGTGAGGTGGGCGACGCGGTCGGTGCGGCGAGAGCGCCGACGGCGTCGGCGAGCGCCTCGAGCGCGCCCTCGACGTCGTCCTCTGCGGCGGCGAGCGTCAGCACGCGCGAGCCCGGTGGACTGAGCCGGCTGGGCATCCCGCGATAGCCGAAGAACGCGACCGGTTCCGGAGCCCCGGCGAGGACGATGATGTCGAGGCCTTCGAGGAACGACGCCACGCGTTCGGGGAAGTAGGGAAGGCGGGCCACGTCGGGCAGATCTCCTCCCCGCTCGAACCGCGCGGGAAAACACTCGGAGAAGAGCCGGCAACCGGTCGCCGCGCGGACGCGGGCGGCCGCGCGCTGGCCGCGCTCGGTCAATGCGGCACCGCCGAGGTGGATCGCGCCGTTGCTCCGGCCGCGCAGCGCCGCGGCAGCAGCCTCGACCCGCTCGGTTGGAACGGGACGCGCCGCCCGCAGCGCCGTCGGCTTTGCCGGTCCGGCGACTTCGCCTTCCTGGCAATCCGACGGGAGCACCAGGGTCGCGACGCCGCCCGGCGGCTCGAGCGCGGCGGCGATCGCGTCGGCGGCATCCTGGGCGATCTGGGACGCGGCGCGCGTTTCCCGGACCCAGCGCGAGACCGGCCGCGCGAGCGACGCGATGTCCGAGGTCAACGGTGCGTCGGCATCGCGGTGCCAGGTCGCCTGATCGCCGACCAGATTCACCACCGGCGAGTGCGCCCGGCGCGCGTTGTGCAGGTTGGCGATCGCGTTCGCGAAGCCCGGGCCGAGGTGCAGCAGGGTCAAGGCAGGCCGCCGCGCCATGCGCGCGTAGCCGTCGGCGGCCCCGCTGCAGACGCCCTCGAAAAGCCCCAGGACGGCCCGGATCGACGGCACGTGGTCGAGGGCGATCACCAGCGCCATCTCCGTCGTGCCGGGGTTGGCGAAACAGACCTCCACGCCGGCGGCTGCCGCCGTCCTCAGCACCGCTTCCGCACCAGTCATCGCGCGCTCCTGTCCCGTCGCTCATATCGCGTGCGCCGCACCGCGCAAGGCCGGCAGCTACCCCCTTTCCTTGTCCGCGGTGTAGCCGTGGACGGGATCGACCGGTTCCTCGGCATCCCCTATGCCGCCGCGCCGGTCGGCGATCTCCGCTGGCGGCCCCCGCAGCCTCATCCGCGCTGGCACGGCGTGCGCGACGCCACGCATTTCGCGAACCACTGCCCACTATCGCCTCGGAGTCTTCGGCTTCCTCGCCCACCCGGCACTGACGGCCGAGTCCGCCGGGCAGCCGCCGACGAACTAGGGGCTCCTGGACCAGATCAATCGTGTGCCGCGATCGTCGAGCGTAGGTTGCCGACCAGCGCCAGCAGCCGCGGGGCGGGTGGAGCGGATCTGCTGCAGGATGGCTTTGCGCTCCTGGTCCGGCACCGCGCAGAAGTACGCCCGCCCGAGCGAGGTGGTGAATCGCGTGGTTTGCACAGCGGACGGCTGCCGCATGCAAGCCTACGCTGGCGCGAGCGCCGCTTCGAGTGCCGCGAGCAGCTGCGAAGACTCGTTGCCTTTCCAGATCCAGGCGGACACGCCGCGCGGGACCGCCGCCGGCTGCGGGTCGGCGGAGTAGACGACGACCGGCACGCGCGAGAGGACGCGATCGGTGGCGCGCGCCGCGAGGAAGGCCAATCCGTTCATCACCGGCATGTCCATGTCGAGGATGATCACGTCGACGCGGCCGGCTCGGAGGTGCTCGAACGCCGCCGCGCCGTTCTCGGCCAGCAAGACGGCGTAGCCCCATCGTTGCAGCAGCCGATGGAGCGAGACGCGCAGCCCGGCATGGTCGTCGACCACGAGGACCGTCGCACGGTTGTCGGCGAGCGAGCGCACCTGGCCCCCGTGAACGCTGCTTCCTTGGACTAATCGGCTGGACGCGGCGGAACTGGAACCCACACCGCACCACCGGAGAGTAGTTCGGAGTAGCATCGACGGAAGCGGCGCCGCCGCACCGGGAGCGACATGCACGAGCCGCGCGCGAAGGCAATCCTCGAACGGATGGGCGCCACGCCGCAGTCCGGCGCTGGCGGCGAAGAATTGCAGTCCGTGAACCCCGCGACGGGCAAGGCGCAGGGCAGCATCCGCGCAGTCGACCGCGCCGGGTACGACGCGCGCGTGGAGGCCGCCTTGCGCAGATTCGACGAGTGGCGCATGCGGCCCGCTCCGAAGCGCGGCGACGTCGTGCGCCGGCTCGGCGAGCTGCTCCGGCGCGACAAGGAGCCGCTCGGCGAGCTGGTGTCGCTCGAGACTGGCAAGATCCGCGCGGAGGGCGCGGGCGAAGTGCAGGAGATGATCGACATCTGCGACTTCGCCGTCGGGCTCTCGCGGCAGCTGCACGGCCTGACCATCGCATCCGAGCGCCCGCGCCACCGGTTGATGGAGCAATGGCATCCGCTCGGAGCAGTCGGCATCGTGACGGCGTTCAACTTCCCCGTCGCCGTCTGGGCGTGGAACGCGGCGCTGGCCGCGGTGTGCGGCGACGTCTGCGTGTGGAAGCCCTCGCCGCTGACGCCGTTGTGCAGCGTCGCCGTGCAGGCGCTCTGCGAGCGCGCCGCCGCCGAGCACGACGCGGCTGGAGCGTTCTCCCTCGTGCCAGGCGGCGCCGACGTCGGCGGCTGGATGGCCGACGATCGGCGATTGCCGCTCGTCTCCTTCACCGGATCCATCGCCGTCGGCCGGCAGGTCGCGATGCGCGTGGCGTCGCGCCTGGGGCGCGCCATCCTCGAGCTCGGCGGCAACAACGCCGTCATCGTCCTCGACGACGCGGACCTCGAGCTCGCCGCGCGCGCGATCACCTTCGGCGCGGTGGGCACCGCCGGCCAGCGCTGCACGACCACGCGGCGTCTGCTCGTCCAACGCGGCATCGCGGGCCGGCTGCTGGACCGGCTCGTGGCGGCGTACCGGACGGTCGCGATCGGCGACCCCCTGGATGACGGCGTTCTCATGGGACCTCTCGTCACGCGCTCCGCGGTCGATCGCTTCAGCGCCGCGGTGGCCACCGCACGCGCCCAGGGCGGCGAGGTGCGATTCGGCGGCCGCGTGCTCGACCGCCCCGGCAACTTCGTGGAACCGACCATCGTGGTTGCGCCGCGCCACGAGGCATTTCCCATCGCATGGGAGGAGACGTTTGCTCCCATCCTCTACGTCTTCGAGGTGGCCGACCTGGACGAGGCGCTGCGCACCCAGAACGCCGTGTCGCAGGGCCTGTCGAGCGCCATCTTCACCGACAGCCTGCGCTCCGCCGAGCGCTTCCTCTCCGCGTCGGGCTCGGACTGCGGCATCGCGAACGTCAACGCGGGCACCAGCGGCGCGGAGATCGGAGGCGCGTTCGGCGGCGAGAAGGACAGCGGTGGAGGACGCGAGTCCGGCTCCGACGCGTGGAAGGCGTACATGCGGCGGCAGACGTCGACGGTGAACTGGGGCCGCGATCTCCCGCTCGCGCAAGGCATCCAGTTCGGGTGATCATGTCCGCGCGACGCGCGCGAAGAACAGATAGGCCGGCACTCCCGTGAGCAAGAGCCCTGCGCCGAGCGCGGCCTCGCGCGGTGCGGCGGCGATGGTGCTCGCCAGGAGCAGCGCCGCGAAGGCGACGAACAGGGCCGGGACGGCGGGATACCCGGGGACGCGATAAGGACGCTCGAGCCCTGGATCGCGCCGGAGCACGAACACCGCGAGGCCGCCGAGCGCGTAGAAGAACCAGGAGGCGAACAGGACGCTCGTCAGGAGCTGCTCGAATCGACCCGTGAAGACGAACGCAATCGACACCAGCGCCTGCGCGGCCAGTGCGATCGCTGGCGTACCGAAGCGCGGATCGACGCGGCTGGCCGGCCGCCAGAACAGTCCGCCCTCGGCCATCGCGTAGAGAACGCGAGCGCCTCCGAGGATGTTGCCGTTGAGCCCGCCCAGCATGGCGAGCGCGACGATTCCGGCGGCCAGGTCGGCTCCGCGAGGTCCGAGAAGCGCCCGGGCGGTGTCGGCCGCGACGAGCGGCGATTCCGCCACGCCGCGCGGTCCGAGGACATAGAGGTAGGCGCCGTTGAGGGCGAGGTAGAGCGCCGAGACGATGCCGACCGACGCGAGGGCGGCGAGCGGCAGGGTGCGCGACGGGCGCTCGACCTCGCCGCCCATGTAGCTCAGCGTGATCCAGCCGTCGAAGGCAAAGAGAGGACCGACGAGGGCCGCCCCCAGGACGGCGAGGCCCACCGGCGCCTGAGAGGGCGAAACGGCATCGTGCACGTGAGGGCGACCGGCGAACGCGAGCACGACGAGCCCCGACACGACGACGAGCTTCGCCAGCGTGACCGCGTTCTGCGTGAGGACGCCCTCGCGTACGCCGAGGACGTTGATGCCGGTGAGCACCGCGATCGACAGGATGGCGACCAGGCGCGCAGCGTCGGGCGAGAGCGGAACGAAATGTCCGAAGTAGCTGGCGAACGCGACCGCCACCGCGGCGATCGAGGCCGTCTGGATGACTGCGAAAAGCGCCCAGCCGTAGAGGAATCCCCAGAACGGGCCGAACGCCCGCCGCAAGTAGACGTACAGTCCTCCAGCCTGCGGCAGCGCCGCGCCCAGCTCGGCGATGGTCAGCGCGCCCGCGAGCGAGAACAGGCCAGCCACGGCCCACGCGCCGAGCTGCAAGGCCGGGTGCGGGAAGGCGCGGGCGACGTCGCTCGCGACGAGGAACACGGCGGAGCCGATCATGACGCCCACGTTGACCATCGTGGCGTCGAGCAGCCCTAGCGCGCGGCGGAGCTCGGGCATCAGCCGGCGAGGCGCGCCAGCAATCGATGGAAGTGGTGCACGCCCGCCTCGCGCGACGGCGAGTAGCGGCCGCGGTCGTAGAGGCGGGAGCGGACGCCACGCTGCACTTCCTGGACGATCTCCTCGTCTTCCAGCTCGACGCGATCGAGCGAGCCCCCCGCGCCGGTCCTTCGCCGGGAGGGATCCAGCACCCACGATCGATAGACGACGCGCGTGCGATCGACCGCGACGGGGACGACGACGTTGAGCGACAGTCCCCACGGGTAGAAATTCAGCATGAGATTGGGGAACAAGAAGAAGTACCAGGCCGCCACCGAAGAGCCCGCGAATGCGTCGGCGGACGAGGAAGCTTCCGCGATCTGCGCGCTCGACCAGGCGAACAGCTCGGTGCGGTACGAGCCGTAATCGATCGTCTTCGCCAGGTCCGGATGCACGAACGGGACGTGGAAGCCTTCCAGGTAGTTGTCGCAGTACAACGCCCAGTTCGCCGCGACTTCGTAGACGCGCGAACCGGCGGGATCGAGCGCCATGCGATCGAGGGGCAGGAAGGAGATCCGCTCGCGCACGGGCGCGATCAGCTCCTCGAACGGAAAGGCCGGGTCGATCGCGGTGAAGACTAGCGGGCCGAAGCGGCCCAGCGGGAGCCCGGGCAGATCGTCCGCGCGCGAGGGGAAGCCGGCGACGCCCTCGAACTCCGGCATCGAGAGAAAACGCCCGTCGAGCGCGAACCGGCGGCCGTGGTACCGGCAGCGGAGCGACTGGACGGTTTCGGGCCCGGTGCACAGCAGGTTGCCGCGATGGGTGCAGACGTTCGAGAGAGCGCGCAGCTCTCCGCCGGCGTCGCGAGCGAGCAGCAGCGGCTCGTCCACGAACCCGTCCACGAACTGGAAGGGCAGAACGGACCCGGGGGCAGAGACCCGCTCTGCGCCGTCGACGATCTGCCAGCTGCGCGCGAAGACCCTCTCGCGGACGCGGTCGAAGATCTCCGGCTCGCGGTAGAACGCCGCGGGCAAGGTCCGGGCGCGCCGGATGTCCTCGTCGATCTCCACCGCCTTCACTTCCATCCGACGCGGATGCGTCCGTAGAAGGGGAACGGCTGGTCGTCGGCGGTCTCGATGGCGGTGGGGGCGTCCGCATCGGCACCGGGCCGGGTGTGCAGCGGTGCGTAAGCGTCGACGAGCGGTGGGTGGTCCAGCTGGAGCGCGGGCGCCTGGCTCGCGTTCGGGTTGAACGTGCTCGCGACCTGGATCAACGTCTGCCGGACGTCGATCGGCTGGCCCAGCTGGCCCGAGGCGGTGTCGTTCACCTCGGCCCAGCTCCAATCGGTATCGGCGTGCACGAGCGGCATCGGGGTGTACGCCGCCGTCATCGTCGCGGTGACGCGAACGCAGCCGTCCGAATCGAGCGGAGCCGCCGAGACGTTCACGCCGGAACGAGCCGCGAACCGCCACGACGCGGCGAGCGTCGCTCCGGCCGGCCTCGGCAGTGGCGCGCACACCGCCCAATCCAGCGTATCGAAACGGTTGGCGGTCATGAGCGCGTGCGTCGTCAGCCGCGGCAAGCCTAGATTGATCGCCCTTTGCAGCGCGAACAGCAGCGCGTCGGAGAACGGCAACGTGCTCGGGTCCGAGAAGCGCGCGCTGTTGCCGAAGTCCGTCGCCAGCGCCGGATCGGGATTGAACAACAGCGACGATCGGTACGGCACGACGACGGCTGCGGCGACGGTGGTCCGCGCGTCGGCGGGCCGGGCGTAGCCGAGGAACGTCGGCGGATGGATCTCGGACCCGTACGGCGGGTGGCCGCAGTCGAGGACCCACGCGCCGCGCATCAGCGTGCGGTCGTCGGCCTGGGGGACCCAGCCAAGCTCGACGCGCGGGAAGATGTCGATCTCCACCTCGGGGTGGATGGCCCGCTGGGTCACCGCGGGGCTGAAGGGCAGGTAGGAGAACGCGGCGTCAGGCGTCACGTCCGAGACTACGTCCTTGCCGAAGGGATGATCGGCCAGGACGTCTTCCGTCGAGTCGCTCGCGTCCACCAGCGTGCCCGCCAGCGAGAACTCTGGCTGGTCGAGCGTCGGCCGGCTCGCGTCCGGCCCCCGCACGACCGGCGCCCAGTGCCAGTCGACCTGCACGTTCCCCTGCAGGAACAGCTCTGCGAGATAGATCCGCGTCGCGTCCGCGGCGCAGGCGTGCACGTCCGGCGCGCTGAACCCCGGCGGCAGGTTGCGCCGGTTCTGGTCCTGGGCGGCGCTGCCGTACCACAGGAGGATCGCACGATCCGCCGGAATCGCGGGTGCCTGGTCGTGCGAACAGGCGGTGGACATGCCGACGAGCAGACCAACGACCGTGCCAACGCTACGCATCGCGTAAAGCGTACACCATCCACCCAGATCAGACCTTGCGGTGGGTTCGTGCTTATGCGTACAAGGCCATCCGTCGTCACCCATACAAGCTGCGCTCGTTTAAGGCTGCTGAAGGGACATCTTCATGCGCCGGCTGCGAGTAGCGGTCATCGACCTGGTCACGAAGGGACCGACGCGGGCGCTCTTCGCGCGCGCGATGCACGCCAACATGGCGAGCATCATGCCGCAGGTGATCGCCACCTGGTGCGAAGCGGAAGGCCACGACGTCAGCTTCGTCTGCTACACCGGGCTGGAGGATCTGGCCGAGCAACTCCCCGCCCAGGTCGATCTGGTCTTCATCGGCTCCTTCACCGAAGCGGCGCTGCTCGCGTACGCCTTGAGCAACCAGTTCCGCTCTTCGGGCGCCGTCACCGTGCTCGGCGGGCCACACGCGCGTTGCTACCCCGAGGACGCCGCGAAGTACTTCGACTACGTGCTCGGCTTCACCGATCGTTCGGTGGTGCGCGACGTGCTGCGCGACTGCTCGCGCCACCGTCCGCGCGGGCTGCATCTCTCCGCCGAGAAACAGCCGCCGGCCCTCCCCGGCGTTCGCGAACGCTGGAAGTACATCGAGCTGACGCTGCGCAAAGCGCCGCTCTTGAAGATCGTTCCGATGCTCGCGAGCCTGGGCTGCCCGTACACCTGCAGCTTCTGCATCGACTCGACGGTGCCGTACCAGCCGCTCGATCTCGACGTCCTCAAGGAGGACCTGCGCTTCCTCTTGCGGACCGTGAAGCGGCCGCGCGTCGCCTGGCACGACCCGAACTTCGGCGTGCGCTTCGACGAGACGCTGGACGCGATCGAGGCGGCCGCGCCGCCGGAGAGCATCGACTTCATCGCAGAGAGCAGCCTGTCGCTCCTCTCCGAGCCGCATCTGCAGCGCCTGCAACGGAACGGCTTCAAGGCGGTGCTGCCGGGCGTCGAGTCCTGGTACGAGATGGGGAACAAGTCGAAGACCGCCAGCCGCAAGGGCGCGGAGAAGGTCGAGCAGGTCTCCGAGCACGTGCGGCTGATCCTGCGCTACCTGCCCTACGTGCAGGCGAATTTCGTCCTGGGCCTCGACGTCGACGAGGGCGCGGAGCCGTTCGAGCTGACCAAACGGTTCGTGGACATGACTCCCGCCGCGTTCCCCGGGTATTCGCTGCTCTCGGCGTTCGGCCGCGCGGCCCCGCTGAACCTCGAGTTCCAGCGCGAACGCCGCGTGCTGCCGTTCCCGTTCCACTTCCTCGACAACAACCACGCGATGAACGTGCGGCCGAAGAACTACTCCTGGCCCGACTTCTACGACCAGGTCATCTCCCTCACGCGGCACACCTTTTCGTGGGGCGCGATCGCGCGCCGGTTCAGCGCCATGCGCGGCGCCATGCCGCGCGCGATGAACGTGGTGCGGGCGATTTCGTCCGAAGGATTCGGCCGCATCGCCTACTACTCCGAGGTTCGCCGGCGGCTGGACAGCGACCTTCCCCTGCGGCGGTACTTCGAGCAGGAGACCACCGAGCTCCCCGAGTTCTTCACCGCGCAAGTGCGCAAGGACCTGGGGCCGTTCTGGAGCTCGCTGCCGCCCGGTGCGCTCCAGCACGATCCGAACGGCTACCTGATGTCGGAGACGGTGCGCCCTCCGTTCGCGCAGTCGAAGCCTGAGAGACGAGCGCGGTCCCGCGCTCGCTCGCTTCCATGACGCGCAGGACGTTGCCTCCGAGGATCTTCTCCAGCTGCTCGGGCGTGTAGCCGCGCCGGCGCAGCTCCGCGGTGAGGTTCGGCAGGCGCGAGGCATCCTCCATCCCCGTCGGCGTCGTCGGAATCCCGTCGAAGTCGCTGCCGAGGCAGGCGTGGTCGGGGCCGGTGAGCTTGACGATGTGATCGACGTGGTCCGCGAGCCGCGCCAGGGACACGGGCGGCAGGTTCTTGTCCTTCAAGAACCGCTGCGCCTCGGCGGGCGACATGGTCTTCATCTGCGGGAAGTACTTCTTCGCCGCCTCGAAGTGCGCGCCGTCGAGGAACCCGGAGAAGAAGTTCACGCACACCGCGCCGCCGTTCGCCCCCACGGCCTTGATCATCGCGTCCGTCATGTTCCGCGGCACGTTGGCGATCGTCCGCACCGACGAGTGCGAGGCGATGACCGGCTTCTTCACCGCGCGAATCGCGTCCCAGAAAAGCGGATCGGAGACGTGCGACACGTCGACGACGATCCCGAGCCGCTCCATCTCCTCGATCACGCGCCGCCCGAACGGCGTCAGCCCGACCCGCTCGCCTTCGTCGCCGGACGCCCCGCCGATCGGATTCGAGTTCGACCACGTCAGAGTCATGTAGCGCGCGCCCAGCTGCGCGAATCGTCGCAGATGCTCGAGCTGCTCCCCCTCACTGCCGGGCAGCAGCGAATGCCCTCCCTCGACGCCGAAGAGCACGCTGAACACGCCTCGCGCGGCGTTCGCGCGCACATCTGCGGCCGTCCGCGCCAGCGCGACGGTCGCCTGATTCTTCCGCACCATCCCCTCCACCGCTTCGATCTGCCGAACCGACTCCGCAAACCACGCGTCCGGCTTGACCGTCTCCGGATTGATCCAGATGGAGAAGAACTGCGCGTCGAGCCCACCTTCCCGCGCCCTCGGCAGGTCCTCGTGGAGGAAGTCATGCCGCTGCGCGAAGTCGTATCCCTCGTACGCAATCGCCTGCGTGACGTCCGAGTGCGTGTCCACCACCACGGCGCGGCGATGGA
>Ga0114129_10011459_pt1 | contig 12625 bp, 9 predicted proteins | sample RhiMetdeltSRZDD1_FD_80071 | JGI IMG/M metagenome (GOLD analysis project Ga0114129, IMG submission 80071) | Populus rhizosphere microbial communities from Tennessee, USA - Rhizosphere MetaG P. deltoides SRZDD1 (version 2) (version 2) | ecosystem: Host-associated > Plants > Roots > Rhizosphere >...
GTTCGTTCCGGCGGCGTCGACGTCGTTGTCGTCGATTCCGTCGCCGCGCTCGTCCCGCGCGCGGAAATCGAAGGGGAGATGGGTGAAGGGCAGATGGGGCTGCAGGCGCGGCTGATGTCGCAGGCGCTCCGAAAGCTCACCGGCGTCGTCTCCAAGTCGAAGACCTGTCTCGTTTTCATCAATCAGCTTCGCGAGAAGATTGGCGTGATGTTCGGGAACCCGGAGACGACGACGGGGGGGCGCGCGCTGAAGTTCTACGCGTCGGTCCGGATCGACATCCGGCGCATCGGTGCGATCAAGGATGGTGACGCCGTCGTTGGCGGCCGCACGCGCGTGAAAGTCGTGAAGAACAAGGTTGCCCCTCCCTTCCGCGAGGCGGAGTTCGACGTCATGTACGGCGAAGGGATCTCACGCGAGGGAGATCTGCTCGATCTCGCCGTCGATCGCAAGATTGTCGAGAAGAGCGGCACGTGGTTCGCGTTCGGCGGCGAGCGGCTCGGTCAGGGACGCGAGAACGTGAAGCAGTTCCTCAAGGAGAATCCGGCCGTTTTCAAGGCGATTGAAGAGCGCGTCCGCAAAGAGCTTGGGTTGACCCGAGACGCTGAAGTGGCCGCAGTGTAGCGCCGCGTGCCGGAGGAGGCGGAGACCGCGGGAAAAGCCATGCACCACAGAGCCACGAAGAACACGGAGAGTTCATCGTTTCTCTCCGTGCGCCCCGTGGCTCCGCGTTGAAAGCTTTCCTCCGTGATCCCCATCCTCTCCGCGAGCCGGCTCGATCACTACCTGCAGGCGCGCGCGGCCGAGCAGGATCTCATCCCCACTTTGCAGTCGTGTTGCGCGTGAGCCGGAGGGAACCGGAATCGTACGGCCGTTCCGTACAATCGCGGTCCCGTGACTGCTGCGATCGTCGCGCAGCCGATACACCCCGGACTCGTACGTGATGTGCGCGTGGCGCCGTGACACGGTCCCGTTGAGATCGTTTTCTTCCGCGAACGCCACCTGATTCCGACGCACGAGCCGCTGGCGTCCATCGAACACCTCGGTCTGACGGCCGATGTCGATGCGACCGCCGGTAAAAACGTACACGCGCTGGTCCGCTACACCGGCGACCACGGTCATCTTCAATCGAGGCGGATCTTCGAGTGGCGGCGGCTCCGGTGATGGCTGTGGAGCCGCTCCGACGCGATCAAATTCCAAGTGAAAGGTCGGGGAGCTCCAATTTCGCCCGGGGCGCGCCATGTACGCGATCTCGACCAGCGGGTCTGCGGCCTCGCACCGCCGCGCTCGCAATCGATCGCGGATCCGATCCGCAAGAGACGGTGGACCGTCGGCGACTGCCCCGAAGCGCGCTCGACCTTCCTTGTCGGCCGGCGGCAACGCAACCTGGACGACGATGCGGTTGAACGGAAAAACGCGCCGGCCGCGACCAGCCTCCTGGATCCGTTCCTCGATATGATCGACCACCGCATGCACGATCTCGATCGGGGATCCTGCCCGTCGCGCGACGATCTCTCCGAGCGCGGCGTCAACTGATCGTGCGATCTTCTGTTCCAACCGACGCGCCTTGGCGACAAGATCCATGAGTGCTCCGCGTGTCAGAAGCTAACATCTAGAAGTTGAAGCGATTCGGACGCATTCGCCTCGCGCTCTACAACCTGCGTGTGCCTGTAGTCCGAACATGATTCGCTCTAACTTCTTGCTCTAACTTCTGACATGGTTCTTATTCAATCAATCCCACTGCAGCCGCCGCTGAGACGATTTCCCCCGCCGCTGGTGCGGCCGCGGCGCCACCGTACCCGGCGTTCTCGATGATCACCGCCACGGCAATGCGGCGAGGTGCGGGTCCGTACGGCGCGAAGCCGACGAACCACGCGTGTGACGGAGCCTCGCTGACTTCCGCCGTGCCCGTCTTCCCCGCAATCGCGATCTGATGACTCTTCAGACTTCGGCCTGTCCCGTGAAGGACCGCGTCGCGGAGGTACGATGCGAGGAGACGCGACGCGTCGGGCTTCAGAAAAGGCTCCGCCGGCCGCACGGGCGTGTCCTTCTCGAGACGAACATCGCGGATCCCGCCACCGGCAGCGATGGCAGCGGCGATGCGCGCCATGCGGAGCGGACTCGCGACGACCTCGCCCTGACCGTAGCCGATCTGTGGCAGCGTGTCTTGAATGCGCGCTGAATCGTCTCCACGCGCGAGCGACACGTCGGCGCGCGCCGCGATGTCGCGGAGCGCCTCCGGCCCGAGCTTGACCGCGAGTTGCGCGAAGTACGCGTTGCATGAGACGACGAGCGCATCGTGCATCGCGATCGTACCGTGCGGTTCGTGATCGAGCAGGTCGTCGCGCACCGGCCTGCCCCATCCCGACACCTTGGCGCCCACCCGGCCGTCGGGCAGCCGACCGCACGTGAACGTCTGCCGGCTCGCGGACGGATCGCGGCGCAGCGCGGCAGCGGCAGTCAGCAGCTTGAAGGTGGAGCCGGGGGGATAGAGTCCGTAGCGCGCGCGATCGAGCAGGTCGTCGCGGAGCGACCCGTCGGCACGGCGCAGCAGCGTCGACGAGTCTTCGGGCCACGGATAGCTGACGCTCGCGAGCAGATCGCCCGTGCCGACGTCGAGAACGACCGCGGCAGCGTGACGCGTGTCGAACCGCCGTGCGTACTCGGCGAGAATGGCCGCGACCCGCAGCTGCAGGCGCGCATCGATCGTCAGGCGGATTTCGCGCGGCCGCGCGAGAACGGCTTTCGCGTCCGGGTGATCGAGATCATATCGATGACGGACGAGCGGAACGAGTTCGCGATAGTCGCGACGCAGCGCCAGGGTATCGCCGCCTGTTCCGCCGGCGACGCGAAGAAGCGTCGCGTGATCGTCGAACCCACGAAGCTTCGCTTCGCTGTCGCGCTCGATGAAGGACGTGTTCCCCGCACTCCAGTTGAGCCGCGAGCGCGCGTCGCCCACGAGATGAAACGCGCGGCCGCTCAAGGGATAGCATCGGACGAAGGAATCCGGACACACCGACGCCAGTGAGATCCCCGCGCGCTGGAACGACGCAGCGGAACGCCGCAGCAGGTCCGCATCATCGGTCGCGAGCGGAAGTCCGGCGCGATCGACGACGCTGCCCCGCGGAATCCGTCGAGCCGCGTCAATCACGCGCGGGTTGTACTGGAACCGCCGCGTCCCGTCGGCCTGAATCCCGAGATGCGGCCGCACGAGGAACTCGTCTGCGCGCAGGACCTGAACGCCCACGGCGGTCGCGAGAATGCCAAGGCCAACAACCGACACGATACCCGCCGTCCATCGCAACGGAACGTGGAAGGCCGTGAGATCGGGCGTTGCGGTCGCGTCCGATCGAATGGCCGCGAGGAGACCGAGCGCGGCGAAGTTCGCGACCATCGCCGAACCGCCGAAGCTGAGAAACGGCGTCACGACTCCGGTCAACGGCACGAGGCCCATCACGCCTGCCGCCATCAACAGCACCGGGACTGTGAGGAACAGCGCGAGCACGAGCGCCAGGAAAAATGCGTAATCGCTGGACGCCGCGCGGGCCGTCGCAATCGAGCGGCGGAAGATCGCGCCGTAGACGACGGCGACCACGAAGAGGCCGACAATCCCGAGATCCTCCGCAATAGCGGCAAGGATGAGATCGGTGTGGCCGGCCGGCAGATACCGCGTGTCACCAAGCCCTGCGCCGGTTCCAAACGGACCCCCGGCGGCCATCGCCCAAAGCGCCTGCGCCACTTGATCGCCGCCGCGCGCGGCGTTGTCCCACGGCGCCTGCCACATGCGGACGCGGTCCACGAGGGTGCTCGAGACCTCGAGCTCGTACCCCAGGTAGAAGCCGGCGGCGAGCAACAGCGCGCCGGCGGTTGCAAGGCCGACCGTTCCGCGCGCGATGGCATACGACGTGAGAAAGACCACCGCCAGCATCAATGCAGGACCGAGATCCCGCTGGATGAAGAACAGCGCGAGCGCGGCAAAGACGCCCAGGATCACGGGGAGCGCATACGCGACGTGCGGCACGTTGAGCCATCGCGGGACCGCAACGCCGCGGAACGCCTCGGCACGAACTGCTCGCAGGAGCTCCCATCGGGACGCGAAATAGCCCGCGAGAAAGAACGCCAGCAGCAGCCTTATAAACTCGATCGGCTGCACGGGTCCGAGATTGACACGCGCGCGGCTGCCGGCAGGACCGCCGCCGAAGACGACGAGCGCACACGAGATCACGACCGCTCCAAGAAGCGGTAGATAGCTGAACTGCCGGAGCGGCGCCGTCCGCATCCTGATGAGCGACAACGCCGCGGCGACCGCCAATCCGACGACGATCCCTTGCGCGTAGCGGACGAAGAGCAACAGATCTCGCACCGGATCCGGCCGGCTGACCATCGCGACAAATCCAATCGCCGTCAGGAGGTGTGCCGCGGTGAGCAGGATGCGATCTCCCCGAATTCGCCGCGCGCGCCACAGCAGCGAGACGGCGTGAAAGGCTCCCACGTAGACTGCGCCCCAGATCAGAAGGGCGCGCAGGAACGCGCCTCGATCTCTGACGACCAGCGACGGCTTGACCGCCGCGAGCTCCGCGGACGTGAACAGCGAAAGGCTCGTTGGAGCCGGAATCCCGGCCGTCGTCGCGCGTTCGCGCTCGAGACGCAGCCGCTCGCGATACCCTACGGCAGCCATGGACGCGTCGATGGCGGCGGCAGGCACCCGGGCTTTCGCCAGTGCGCCAACGTTGGGCAACACGCGTCGCGTGCCCCCATCCTGACCGAGAAACGTCAGCAGCTCACGTGCCGCAAGCTTGCGGTCGGCAGCCGTCTCGAGCACCAGCGTGAACGCGCGCTCGAGGCTGGCCGAATCGATTGCACCAGTGAGGTTGACGACGGTGCCGCGCGCGTCGGCGTCCGCCATCGCGAGAATGCGGAACCGACCCTGGCACGTGAGCAACAACATCAGCACGGTGAGGACCGACACTGCGACCAGAGACAACTCGGCTGTCGACGTGTCTTGGAGCGTCCGGGTGCGGCTCAGCTCGCGCCGCTCGATTGCCGTCGTGTAGGTCACTCCCATCGCGCGCTCGTCTGCACATCTTGCAGCTCGATGTCCAACTCCGCGAGCCGTGCCTCGATTTGCTCGATCGCTTTGCGAATCCGGCGGATATTCCGGGCGGCACCTGGAAACGCGGGAATGCGCTCGTAGATCGACAACGCCTCGCGCTGCGCGGCGACGGCGCGACGCAGGTACTCGGACTCGAGGGGAGCGTCCATGAGCTCGCGCGCTGTTTGCGCGAGCGTCGCTCCGCGCGCCGAGTAACCATCCGCGAGCTGCGCGGACTCCCGATCTCCGGATGTGAAGCCAAGCCGCTGCGCTTCCTTCAGAGCTTCCGCCGCGCGATCGAGATCATCGATGCCGTAGATGAACGTCCGCGCCAGGCCGAGATACGGATCCGGCCATTCGGGGCGCAACTCGGCAGCTTCGCGGAACGCAATGACGGCTTCGGTGAATTCATTGGCCGCGGTCTCCTCATGCCGGCGCCGCGCAGCCTCCCCAGCAATCCTGTGCAAATGCCCTTCGCAATACCTCAGAGCTGCCTTCAGCCGGCGGTCGAATGGCGCGGTGGCGAGCGCCTGTTGAAGATTCGAGTGCGCCGCGTTCCATTGCCGCTCGCGAACTGCAGGCACCGCGGCTCGATAGTTGGCGATGACCTGGTCGGCGAGCTGCCGGGATCGATCGCGCAACACGCGCTCGAGCTCGAGCACACCGACGCGAAGGTAGCTGCGACGCGACAGACTCTCGTAGCTGTTCCACATCGCGCTCAGTTGATCGAGGTCGATCGACCTTGCGACGCCCGCCATACGTTCCGCGGCGAAGCTGACGCGGAACTCGTTGGCCACGATGACAAGCGCAACGACGAGAAGAAACGTCCGCAGCCGGCGTCGCCGGGGGCGAACCGGAGTAGGCGGCGCAACAAGCACAGGTGCAGCGGTAGATGCGGCGGGAGTAGCTGACGCCGCAGCGGTCGTCGGAACCGTGGCGAGAGCCGTCGAACGAGGTGCGGTGGGCGGCTCCTCCGCATGAGTCCGTCGGGTCGCCTCGTCCACTTCTGGGCGCGTCCGCCTCGTCGCATCGTCGTCGATCGCTGGCGGGTAGCGTTTTTCCGCCTCGGTTCGTTCACCTGTCTGGAAGCGCCCGAGATCCTCCAGGACACTCGAAGCCGAGGGATAGCGATCCGCGAGCTGCGGCGCCAGGAGGCGCGCGGTTATCGCCTGGAGTGGAATCGGACACGGCGGGCTCAACGGACGGGCGGCGTATCCGTCCCGAATCTGCTGCTCCAGCCGTCGCGTGTCGGTCGCGTGAAACGGCGGTGCGCCGCTGAGCATCTCGTACACGATGACCCCGAGCGCCCAGAGGTCCGCGTGTGCGTTGACTTCCACCGAATCCAGCCGCTCTGGCGACAGATACGGCATGCTGCCGTAATCATTGCGCGTGACTTTCCGGCTGAGCGAGAGCGCCTTTGCGATGCCGAAGTCGAGGACTTTGATCTCGCCCGACTGCGCGACGCGGACGTTCCGCGGTTTCAGATCGCCATGCACGAGCGAGCGAAACGGACGGCCGTCGATCGTCGTTGCGAATTGATGGGCAACATCGAGGAAGCGGCATAACGCGACGGCGATCCGTGTCGCATCGGCCGGCGACATCGGACCGCGCGCAATCACGTCGGAGAGGTTCTCGCCTTCGACGTATTCCATCGCGATGAAGTAGTACGGGGCCACCTCCCCGTCCTCGTAGACTTTCGGCACAAGCCCGCAGATTTCCGCGAGCTGGGCCTGCAGCCTCGCACCGGATCGCTCCGCATCGAAAATCTCACGGTGCTCGCGATCGCTGCCGAGCGGCACGAGCTTCAGCGCAACCTTTCGGTCGTGCCGCGAATCGTCCGCGAGGAACACTGCCGCCATACCGCCACGGCCGATCTCTTCGAGGATTTCGTACCGTCCGACGCGCTGGAAAACTGTGGCCGTCATTGTCGGTTGGGCGTTCGCGACGGCGGCGTCGCTGCTGGAGCACGTCGAATCGGCTGATCGACGAACCAGTTCTCGCGCTGGAGCGCCGCGGCGTCGCCGCCCGGCACGAGCAGCTCTGGCTTGACTGCGACGAACGTGTTCGAATCGAAGGTCGGATGCGAGGCGGGCTCGACGAAGATTGCGCCAGGTGCGTGGGCGCCGGTTCCGTTCCGCGTGAACACACTGTGGGCGACGCGCGGAGCGGCGCCGCTGCGGACGACGAGCCCGGCGCCTGTGTTGTCGTGAATCTCGCTCGCGATCAGCATCCCGCCGGCACCACCGGCGAACTCGACGCCAGCCTGGCGCACACCGGTGATCTCCACATCGACCAGAGCGACATCGGCATTCCGCAACAGAACACCAGTGTCCAACGGCGCGTTCGCATCACCGACGATGCGAAATCCGGAGAGCTCACCATCAATCACGTCAACGGCTGTTACCGCGGCATTCGACTCAGATGCGGCCGCCGGGGGCTTCAGCGTCGCGCCACGCGGCACACGACTTCGAATGCGTACGCCGCTCTTGATCTCGATCCGCTCGCGGTAATCGCCGGGCTCGACGATGATCTCGGTGCCGGCCGCCGCCCTCTCGAGTGCCGACGCGATTGACTCCGCCGGGCGCACGACGATTTGACGCGGCGCGAACCAGATCATCGCGGCGTTCTCGAGGGGCTCGAGGCGAGCGCGGAACAGGTACGCAGCAGCGCCGGCAACGGCGATAATCGACACGACGATGGCGGTGACGCGCCATCGACGTGATCGACCACGAGCAGCCTCGATATCGGGGGGTTGGGGAATTGCAGCCACGGAGGGGAGGATCGTCACGCGACGCTGGAGATCGCGAGTATCGTCGCCGCGCGCGAAAGTGGCGCCCTCGACGTAAAGAGCCGTGACATTGTCCTTCCCGCCAGCGCCGTTTGCCGCATCGATGAGGGCGCGAACGACGGCCTCTGGATTGCCGGCGTGGTCCTCGACGAGCGCTTCGATCGTCGCGGACGTCACACAGTCCGTGAGCCCGTCGCTGCAGAGCAGCAACGCCGCGTCCGGCTCGAATGGGACACGAAAGACGTCGATGAAGTCGCGGTCCGTCGGTTCGTGCTGGTCGGAGCCAACGTCGCGATACACCTCGTTCCGCCGTGGATGGCGCATGGCCTCGAGCTCGGACAGCTCGTGGGCGTCCTCGCGCTCGCCAACCGGCGAGTGATCGCGCGTCAGCTTCTCGATGCGTCCCGCGCGGAGCTTGTACAGCCGCGTATCCCCCACATGACCGACGACGACGCTGCCCACGTCAATGACAGCGACCGTCAGCACGCACGCCATCCCGCGCCACTCCGGCCGGAGAGAGGCCTGACGATGGATTTCGTTGTTGGCCATCGCGATCGCTTCGCGAACGCGATTCTCGACGGTGCCGGTTGCGCGCTCGAGCCTCACGCGCAGCAGCGCCACCGCGATGTCGGCTGCACGCTCGCCCGCGGCGTGACCGCCGACGCCGTCGACGACCATGAACAGGCCGCGCGACGCGTCGACGTAGAACCGGTCCTCATTCGTCTCGCGATGGAGGCCGGGATGACTGTCGCCGGCAGCCCTCAGCAGCGTCGTGACCGGCGTCGCCCGGCTAGTCGCGATTCGTGACAACGGCCCACACCAGAAATGCCGCCAGCGCACCGAGCGGCAGCAGGAGAACCACGCGCATCCAGAGCAGGAATGTCATTGACCGGAGACAACTTCGAAATCGAGATAGATCGTGTCGGCCAGGCCAAGCCGCGCGCGGGTCGGCAGCGGTGTTTCGACGCCGTTCTCACGGCGGGTGCCGTCGACGTCCTCGTACCCTTTGGGCAGCCGCTGGCCGTCGAGCGTGGAACCGAGCGAGCTCAGATCGATGACGAAGAAGCGCCCTGAGCCTGGATCGCGACGGATCCGGAGGTGCTCGCGCGACACGTCGACGGAGCCATCGATGCGAACGTCGACGCGGTAGATTGCCCCGCCGCGGCCGATGGTGATCGAGTCGGTCGTCATATCGAACGTGTGAGGCCCGCCTTTGTCCTGATAACTGAGCTTCGCGCGCACGACGGGCTTACCCGTCGCTTCGACGCTGATCGACTCGCGCTTCGTCGTCCGCTGCCCCACGTGCATCGTCGTAATCCGTCGCGTGAGGTTGCCCGCCCAGGTCTCCTGACGCTCGGGAATCAGCAGGTCGGAGTGGATGAGGATGTCCCCTTCCGCAAGCTCGCCATCCGGGTCCGCCAGAAACTCAATCTGCCACTCCTTCGCGGGGTTTTCGACGGGCGGGCTCTCGCCCAAAAATCGATCGAGGTAACGGCGCAGCGGCCGCCGATTCAGGTCCTGGACGGCATCTTTCAAGGCGCGGGCGGTCTGGTCCTGCAGGACCGGCACGAGCCCCTCGATGCGCGCGAACTCATCTGGATGGAGATACACGAGGTACCGGCTCGGCACGAGCGTCGAGTACTTCAACGGCTCGAGGTTCGACCGCATGTTCTCGAGGACCGCCTCGATCAGATCGCGGGCGGGGCGGCGCGGCGCGGCCGATTGGGGTGTGGGGCGAGGCGGCACGTAAGCAGCGACCACTGTGGCCCGGGTCCCCGGCGCGCGTTCTGTGCACGCTGGGGTGGAGATGACCGGCACCGTCAGCGCCGGGCGCCTGCAAGGAGAATACGCAAGTGCTATGATCGGGGTTCTGCTTAGCAGGCCGCTGGCGTCAATGTGTGCCGAGGTAGCTCAGTCGGTAGAGCACAGCACTGAAAATGCTGGTGTCACTGGTTCGATTCCAGTCCTCGGCATCTCCTTCGATCGCCTGCAGTCGTGAGCGAGCCGTCTTATTTCTGCCTTCTTACTTCGGACTTCGAGCTTTCTTGGTCCAGTAATACGCACGACCCTGCTCCCAGTTAACCGCAAACAGGAGATCGCTGCTGCGGTGCGGGTAGAGGTGCAGTCCGGTGGCGCGAATGCTATCGGTGTTCAGCGCGCCGCGCAGGAGGACCGGCCACCACTCGATGCGCGCCGGGATATCGCATTCCTGATCGTCGAGCGCGAGCGCCTCGGCGTCGATGAGCTGACGCAGCGCGTTACCCTGGTCGGGCGGGAAGGCAAACAGGCCCCAGCGGCGATTCGTGTCGAGGTCGCGCGCTTCGCGAATCTCCCGCGTGCCTGGAGGGAGGCCCTCCGGCATGCGGCCGCCGCCGAGGGCGCCGGCCAGACGCGCCTCATCGAGAGTCGCGTACGACGCGGTGACGACGTCCACGTTCCGGCAGCCCGCCGCGGCGGCGGTAAATGCGAGTGAGCATGCCAGCACGCGCACACAGCGGCCGGCCTGTTCCATGCTCACGGCGACCCCGACACCCACTCCGCGTACAGTTCCGGACGTCGATGCTGCATGAATAGCCGACGGGCGTGCGACGCCGCGGCCTCGGCCGGATCGATGTCGGCCACGAGCGTCGCCTCTTCGAGCTTCGGCGCCCGCGCGATGACACGTCCGTCGGGCGCACACACGAACGACTCGCCGGCAAATGTCAGGCAGGGCTCCTCACCGACGCGATTGCAGAGCGCGACGAAGTAGCCGTTCTGAAACGCGGCGACGCGCATTTCCGCTTCGTAAAGGCCTTCCGGCCATTCGTCGATGCATCCGGCTTGCGGGACCACGACGAGATCCGCGCCGCCAAGGGCGAGTGCACGCATGTACTCGGGGTAGTGACGGTCGTAACAGATCGCCACGCCAATCGATCCTGCCGCAGTGCGGTACACCGGCGCGCCCGTATCGCCTGGCGTGTAGTATCCCTGCTCGTGGAAGCACGGATAGTCCGTGATGTGGACCATCCTCGTACGTCCGAGCAGCGTTCCGTCGGCATCGATGACCGGTGAACAGTCATACGCGCGATCTCCATCGCGTTCGTAGAGATTCATCACGACCACCACGTCGAATTCCCGGGCCGCACAACGGAATGCCTCGGTCGTCGGGCCGGGCACCGGCTCGGCGAGCCGCCACGGTTCGCTCTCGGCGGGCCGCTGCGGATGGAACCGCTCGAACCCGAGCTCGGGAAACGCGACGAGCCGCGCGCCCGCTTTCGCGGCGTTCTCGAGCGCAGCGACGCCCCGTCGCACGTTGTCTTCCTTGTTCTCGCTTGCCCGCTGCTGAATCAGCGCAATCTTCACCAGTGCATCTTATATCCACGAGAACGGTTGATGGATCATTGCGACAGCGAACTTGACTGGTTGGGCTGAGCGATGCGCGCCGGGGTACCGTCGCAATCAATAATGCGCAATCGGCAACCCGCAATCTGCATTCCGCAATGTCTGGTGCCCGTAAATCACACGTAACGCCCCCGAAACCTGCCCGCCCTACAATTCGTCCATACGTTGAAAGCAAAGGAGCTGCAATGGGTCTCTTCACCGCCGTCGTGGTGCTGGGTCTTGCGCTGTCCGCGGTCGCGCTGCGTCGTAACGGAGCAAGTCCACGCGTGTTCCGCTCGATTGGGTTCCTGATGATTCTGCTGGTGCTTCTCGTTGTTGGCGCACGCTCGCTGCGCGTGATCCCGGCAGGTCACGTCGGTGTCGTCGATCTGTTCGGCCGCGTGGCGCCCGAGACGCTCAAGTCAGGCATTCAGATCGTCAATCCCTTCGCGCGCGTCACCACGCTCTCGGTCAAGACGCAGGAGCTGAAGGAAGTCATGGACGTGCCGTCGAAGGAAGGCCTGTCCATGCAGGTCGAAGTCAGTGTCCTCTTCCATCTCGATCCGGAGAAGGCCAGTGATGTCTACCGCACGATCGGGCAGGACTACATCGGCGTGATTCTCGAGCCTCAATTCCGGTCGGTCACTCGCGGCGTCACCGCCGCCTACGAAGCCAAGGCCCTCTACACGTCGGAGCGCGAGCATCTGGCGCAACTCGTCACGACCGATCTTCGCGTGCTCGTTGCTCCGCGCGGTATCACGATTGAAAGCACGCCGCTCAGGAAGCTGACGCTGCCGCCGCGCATCACGACCGCGATTGAAGAGAAGCTGAGCGCCGACCAGGAGAGTCAACGGATGGAGTTCGTGCTGCTGAAGGAAAAGCAGGAGGCGGAACGCAAGCGCATCGAGGCGACCGGCGTTGCCGACTTCCAGCGGATCGTCGCGACCGGCATCAGCCCCGAGCTGCTGCGATGGAAGGGCATCGAGGCCACCACGAAGATTGCCGAGTCGCCGAACGCCAAGGTGATCGTGATCGGCAGCGGGAAAGAAGGGCTGCCGATCATCCTTGGCGGCCAATGAACAAAGAAAGTAAGAAGTAAGAAGTAAGTCAGATGGTTTCCCACCGCCGCGCCAGCATGCGCGCGGCGGTGAGGAAAACCAACGTCAACGCAACCAGGACAGTGACCTGCGGCCAGAGCTGCCAGATCGGCGCGCCGCGCCAGAAGACTTTGAGGTAGCCGTCGAGTGCCCACGCATTGAACGTGATGAGCCCGAACTTCTGCATCGTCTCACTCATCAGGAATCGCGGGAACATGCTGCCGCCGATCGCGGACATCGTCAGGATCAGGATCGTCGAGAACCCGTGTAGTTGCGCGCGCGTGCGCGCCA
>Ga0114129_10011460_pt1 | contig 12624 bp, 8 predicted proteins | sample RhiMetdeltSRZDD1_FD_80071 | JGI IMG/M metagenome (GOLD analysis project Ga0114129, IMG submission 80071) | Populus rhizosphere microbial communities from Tennessee, USA - Rhizosphere MetaG P. deltoides SRZDD1 (version 2) (version 2) | ecosystem: Host-associated > Plants > Roots > Rhizosphere >...
GGGTTCCACGCCGCCGGGCTGCACTCCGTGCTCGAACCCGCGGCATTCGGTGTGCCGGTCCTGTTTGGGCCGAGGTTCGCGAACAGCCGCGATGCGGAGCTGCTCGTCTCGGCGGGTGGTGGCGCGTCGGAGCCGACGGAGACGGGGCTCGAGTTGCGACTGCGAAGCTGGCTCACCGACGAGTCGCTGCGCGGTCAGGCGGGAACGGCGGCGCGAGAGATCGTGAAGCAAGGACTCGGCGCGGCGGAACGATCGTGGAAGCTCGTGTCCGCGCTCGTCGACGCGAACCGATAGACGACGCAAACCGATAGACGGCGCGGAATCACAGACGGCGCGAAATCACAGACGGCGCGAAATCACAGACAGCGCGAAATCACAGACAGCGCGAAATCACAGGCTGCGCCGGGCGCGAAATCCCAGACTGCGCGGGGTGTGATTTCGCGTCTTCTGATTCCGCGTCTTCTGATTCCGCGCCTTCCGCGACTTCCGTGATTTCGCGACTTCCGTGATTTCGCGTCTTCAGTGATTCCGCGACTTCCGTGATTTCGCGCCGTCTATCGGTTCGCGCCGTCTGGAAGCTTGCGCCGTTTCGGCCGTGCGTCGTTAGGTTTTTACGAACCGCCGACGCGGGCGATGGTGTCCGCCTCGCGCACCACGGGCGTTTCGCCCGTCGTCCTGGCCAGCGCATTCTCCGACGGCCGGTGCAGGAAGAATCCCTGCACCAGGTGCACGCCCAGCCCCTTGACCGTCTCGTACTCCTCGGCCCGCTCGACACCTTCCGCGATCACCTTGGCACCCTGGTCGTTCGCGAACCGCACCATGGTCTCGACGAGGTTCTGCTTGATGAAGTTCGTGTCGATGCAGTTAATGAGGGAGATGTCCAGCTTGATGAAATCGGGCTCGAGGTTCGCGATGGAGCCCAGCCCCGCGTACCCGCTCCCGGCGTCGTCGACGGCGAAACGATAGCCGCGCTGGCGAAGCGCCTTGAGGCGCTCGCGGAACTTTGGGTAATCCTTGATCGCCGTCCGCTCGGTGATCTCGATGACGACGCGCTGCGGGTCCGCGACCTCGGCGTCGAGCTGACTGAACTCCGGGTCCACGAAATCGTGCGGGTCGACGTTGAGGAACAGGAATTCGCCTCGCGTTAGGCGCTGCTTCATTGCCTCGATCGCCTTGCTGCGGCAGAGCCGCCCCAGCTCCCACAGCAAGTCAGCCTCCGCGGCGACCTCGAACATGATCTCGGGACTGCGCAGGCTGCGGAGCGTGCCGCGGGCCAGCGCCTCGTAGCCGTACACCTGGCGGGTGTCCGCCACCAGGATCGGGTGCAGATCAATGTAGACCGCGCGCTCACGGAGGCTGCGCTTCAGGTCGTCGACACGACGACCGCGCTCCCGCTCCTCCACGCTCTTCGCGGCATTGGCGGCCTCACGGATGCCGCGGTAGATGAGACGCTGCAGGCGGATCTTCGGATTGTAGTAGACGTGCGACCGCCCGACATAGATCTCGAACAGCGACGCGATCTCCTCGCCGTGCACCGCTTCGATCCGCCCGCCCACGTGCTCCTGCAGGTTCGACACGAGCTCCGTTATCTCCGCATCCGTGACCGCCGCGACACCTTGCGGTGGCACGTGGAAGAACACGAAGTCGTCGTCGTTCGTGAAGCTCACCAGAATGCGCGACGACCGAAGCGTGCTCGCGTCGAGGAACTCGCGGACCGCCTGAGCCGTCGTCTCGAGCACCGCGTCCAGCTTCTCCCACCCGTAGATCTCCTCGATCTTCGAGTAGCGGACGAAGTTGAAGTAGAGCACGATCAGCTCGCCGCGCTCCTTGATCAGATGGCGCGAGCGCTCGATCATCACCGGCAGTGTCGGCAGCCCGGTGAGGTGGTCGTAGAGCATCTGCTCGTACTCCACACGCTCGATGCGATCCGCCAGCGCGGCCGCTGCTGGCGTCACCCGCGCAAGCGCGGATCGGACCCGCGACGCAATCTCTTCCGGCGACGCCGGCAGCAGGAACCACTCGTCGACGTGAAGCTCGATCGCGCGACGACGAGCGACATCGTTCGCGCAGCCCACGATCACCGGCAGCGCTCGGGCGCGCGCGCGTTCCACGACGTCGCGCAGCGCATTCGGGTTGTCCGTCGTCGTGACGATCACGCGGACGCCGGGAACATCCTCTATCGCTGCCGCGAGCTCCCGGTCGCGACGGACCACGACCTCCCATGACTCCAGGAGCACGGCTGCATCCCGAATGGACGCGTCGTCGATATCGGTGAGGATGAGCGGCTGGCTCACGCCGTCATGGCAATTGCTGGGAAACGCGTCACGCGGCGCCCTGGAGCGCCGCTGCGTTCCGCTCCACGGTGCGCACCAGCCGCGGAAGATCGATCGGCTTCGTCACGTAATCGTCCGCTCCGCTCTGCAGCGCCTGTCGCTTGTCGTCCCATTGATCGAGCGCGGTGACCATGATCACGCGTACCCCACGATCGTGAGAAGGGTGCTGTTTCATGAGGCGGCACACCTCCCAACCGTCGCGCCCCGGCATCATCACGTCGAGCAGCACGATTGACGGGCGGACCGACTCGAACAGCGACAGCGCTTCCTCACCACTGTACGCGACGGATACGGGATACCCCTTCGCTTCGAGGTATTGCCGCACGATGTCGGCGTTGTCGTGGTTGTCGTCGACGACGAGAACGGAGGGAAGTGTCGCCTCAGGCATTCGAGTGATAGGGTGTCAGAGACACCGAAGGGGGGCAAGTTGCAAGCCAGCCCCCTCCGTAGCGGCACCTATCGTCGAATCAGCTTCGACAATTGCGGCGGCGACCACGCGAGCGAGAGCCCGAACCCGTCGGAGTCGCCAAACGTGTCAGAGCCGCCGAACAGGATGCTCACCCGAAACGAGAGCTGCTTGGTGACCTCGAAATTCGCACCGAGATCGAAGTCGATGCCGAGGTCGGTTTCGTTCTGGTCGTTGTTGGTGCCTCCACAGTCGCTGCAGACGTCGATCGACACCCGGGGGTGGACATAGGGTGTGATCGCGAACCCCTGGTCGAGCTCGAAGCGATGGCCGATGGAGACGCCAAATGGAATTCGCACGATGTTGCCGCCGTCGCCGAACGCGAATCCCACGCCCGCGGTGCCAAGAAAGGCGAGCGGCATTTCGGCGTTGCCCTGAGTAAACAGGTAGGCGTACTGACCACCCAAAACGAGCTTGCCGTTACCCTTTCCATCGGGGTCGGCGAAACCAACGTCGAGGGAAAGCTGGGTGGTATTCGAGAGGCCCTCTCGCCACTGAAAAAGGAGGCTCGTGCCCGCATCCCCTGCATCGGCTACGCCGAAGTTGAACTCGCGATTCATGATCCGTGGCGGCTGGAACGAGGGATACGCCCACCCCTGCGCGCCGAGGACCGCGGGCATAACAACCCCGGCGGCGATTACGACTCGAGCAACGACACGGCGAATCGTGGCTACCGGATTCGCGTCTGCGACCGGTAGCGAACTACGTGCAGCCTTACGCATTCAGTTTTTTCTCCGAGAGGTCTGGTACGCTGGACGTGCGATCGACTAGCGAAACGCGTACGAGGCAGCGGCCCCAAACAGCCCGCTCCCGCCTCCGAACTGACCTCCGGAGCTGCCTCCACCGAACTCGTAACCTGCGGTAAACCCGAGATTGCGCGTCAGCACGAGATCGATGGCGACCGAGCCACGCATCGCGTTGTCGCCCTGAGCTCGAGACCCACGTTCGCTCAGCCGCGACCAGACGAAAAATGGCGAGGCATAGGCTGACACGCTACGCGTCGCACCCAGTCCAAATCGATAACCGGCGCCGAGGCCGACAGGGAGCCGGACCACCGCAGTCGTGTCTCGGCGCGCCCCGCCGATGCCCGCGAACGCCGCAACGCCGAATCGGTCCGCCTTGCCCGCGTACAAGGGAACCGCGACCCGGGCCCCGTAACTGGTCCACGTACCGCCGGTGTCGGGACGCACGCCGCCGATCGCGCCGCTGAGCTGGAAGCGACTGGATGCCGGACCCCATCCGAACGCGAGCGCGTACCCTGTGCTGCCACTACCGGAGCCGTAGTTCACCGCGAGCGTCATCCCGGGAGACACGAAACCGTTTTGGAGTACCGGAATGGTAGGCATCTGCCCCGACGCGAACACCGGCGCGCTCGCGCCGATCGCGATCCAGAAAACCGAACGGAAGGGTCTGAGTGCGCTCACGACGCGGTGCGGGTGCAAGCCCCGTGCTTGTGACTCAGCGAACCCGAAAAGGCGGTGATGCGCGTTCGATCTGCCCGTTAGGTGGGAGGTCGCGTTACGACGACCTCACGAGCGCCGGGGCGAACATCGAGGCGTGATTCCACTCCTCGCGCCCAACGCACCCACACGGCCGTCGGAACATCGTTGGAACCAAACACCTGCACGGCGCCGTTCTCGGACCAGTATCCCGACCCCGCCTGGATCTCACGCACCGGCCCCATGCGCACGCCGTAAATCACGCGAACCTGTGCCCCGATCGCGTCGGGATTCGACGGCAAGCCGCGAAGGCGCACCCGCAAACCGGGACGAGCCCCGCGGTTGTGGAAGAGGCGGGTCGGAGCAGCGTTCTGGGATACGGCGAGATCGACGCGACCATCGCCATCGAAGTCGGCGTACGCGGCCCCGCGCTGATCGCCGTACACGACGATCCCCGACCGATCACCAGCCATCGGATCGAGTCCACCCTTCCCGTCCCCGGTAAGGAGCAGGCCGCGGCCGGCGTCGAAGCGTGGGATCCCAATCGCCGTCGCCGAAAAGTTCTGGCCGAGAAACACGTCCTCGAAGCCATCGCCGTTGAAGTCCGTAATGCCGGCGTAGAAGGCCGGCGCCAGTTGCGCGTCCGTCGGGAGTGGGCGCGCGTCGAAGTGGTCACCGCGGTTGAGGAATACCATGTTGTCGAGCGTCACGATCGGCGTCTCGACAGTGCGCGACTTGTTAGGCCCCAGCACGTCGTCGACCGTCGCGTCGGCGTACGCGGCGAACGACCTGACGCGCGCGGGCAGGTCGGGAATGACCTGACGCACACGCGCGAACCCGTTGAGCGGCGCGAGCCCGTTCACCCGTGGATCTCGACGCGTGATGAGCATTTCCTCCTCGCCACGCACACCGAACGGGCCGCTGAACATCACGAGGGGACGTGCGGCATCGGCGGCGAGGGGACTGTTGCGTCCCCAGCTCGTGGCGACGAGATCGAGCCGGCCATCACCGTCGAGATCGCCCGCAGCGATTCCGTTCCACCGGCTGGTCCAGCGATCGAGCCCCCACGAGGGAGGCGCAGGGCTGAATCGGCCACCGTCATTCAGCAGGAGCAGAATCGAGCTCCACTCACGGGCGAGAACGAGATCCGCATCGCCGTCGCCGTCCACGTCGGCGAACATGGCGCCGGAGACGAGACCCACGTTCGCGAGCACCGCGATGTTCGATGAGTCGGCCACAAAGCCGCGGCCATCGTTCCGGTACAGGAACGACGTCGCGGGCTGGGGATAGCGTCCAACGATCGCGCGTCCACCAACGAAGAGGTCGAGATCGCCGTCGCCGTCATAATCGCCGAGCGCGAGCGGTCCGGACGCGGAGGTCGAAGGCGGCACCCGATCGACCGTGCCTGCAGCAACTCCGGCTGACGAGGCGGCAGCCTCCATTACCGACGGCACCCGCTGCCCCTCCCAGCTCGAGACTCCGATCAGCATGCGCGAGCTCTGGACGCCGGCAAGGCCAAGCACCGTCGTGAAGTCAGCCGGCGCCCGAGGCCCATCGTTAGGCCGGGGCACCAGGCGTCCGTTGTCGTTGCGGAAAACCCCGAGGCGGCCACCGCGGCCGGAGCCGACGATCAGATCCTCGTCACCATCGCGATCGTAGTCGAACCACGCCACGCCCGGCCCGAGCTGCGACAGGGCGTTGGGCAACAGCCATTGGCGCTCCCAGTCGTCGAACGGCGGGTCGGCATGAACGTGCCCCGCGAGCTGCGCCGTCGCATCTTCGAACAGCGGTTCAGCGCGCGCGCTGTCGTGCGCGGCGCGCGTCGCGGTCGCAGACGTGATCTCGTACAGGCGGTTGGGGCGTACGCCCGCGATGGTGGTTCGCCGTCCGTCCCGCCAGTCCACGACCAGCGTCGCACTATCGGACTTGCCCATGGCGAACGACGCCTCGTAGTCGCTGTGCGACATGTACAGTCCGCCGGCGACCACCTCGCGCTCCTGGGTCGGAACGGCACCGTTCAGGAGGCGGATCTTCGCGCCGACGGCCTTCGTGTTAGGCGCCTCACCGACCAGACGGACCGCGACCCGCGGCGCGGTGGCGTCATTGCGAAGCACGAGTGCGGGAGCGCCGAGGCGGTTGACGATCACATCGAGATCGCCGTCGCCATCGAGGTCGGCGGCAGCCATCGCGTGCGAGATGTCGTCCTCGGTGCCGAAATGCCAGCGCTGGCCCGCGTCCTCGAACGTCAGGTCGCCACGATTCCTGAATGCGACGTTCCTCAGCGGAAGCTTCGGAAACTCCCATCGGATGCGCTGCCACGAGATGGAGCCCAGGCGCGTCCCCAACTGCTCCTGCACGTCCGCGTCCATGATGTCCCACAGGTGGCCGTTCGCCACGAGCATGTCCTGCCACCCGTCGAGGTCGACGTCGAGAAACATCGTCGACCAAGACCAGCCACTGGCCTGCACCCCGGACAGATACGACGTCTCGGCGAACGTGCCATCGCCGCGGTTCACGAACAGCGCGTTCCGCTGCTGCTGCAGCTGCGTCTCCATATCGCCCGGACGCTTCGGCAGCGGCGTGTGAGTGGGCATCTCCGTCTTCAGGCGACGCGAGTCGTTGGCCAGCATGTCCACCTCGAACAGGTCGGGCCACCCGTCCCCGTTGACGTCCGCGACGTCCAGGCCCATCGCCGAGTTGCTCGTCTGGCGCTGAGCGGTCCAGCTGGCGAGGCGGAAGCCACCGCGACCGTCGTTGTACCACAGCTGGTCTCGATCCTCGAAGTCGTTCGCGAGGTAGAGGTCCGGGGCACCGTCGCCATTCAGGTCGACGAGTTTCGCACCTAACGTGAACGACTCGGGCTCCTCGGTGAGCGGCGCGCCCTGCGCGTCGACGAACCGCCCCGATGTCATCGCGACCCGCGTGAAGCGGCCCGCCGTGTTGAGATAGAAGTCATCCGGCGCGCCGCGCGCCGTCATGCGCGTGCCACCCATGTCGGGCCGCATGACGAGCTTGTACTCGCTGCGAAACTCCGGCGCGATCTCGAAGCGGTTCGGACCCGTCTGGCGAACGATCCGGGCGAACGGCCGCTGGTCGGGCGGGACGCTGTCGTCGTAGGAGTACGCCTTGTAGTTGGCGACGTAGAGGTCGAGGGTGCCGTTGCCATCCACGTCGGCGAGCGCGATCGTGGTCGCACCCTTCCCCGTCGTGTCGAGCCCCAGGTCGCGGTGCTCCGTAAATCGGCCGGTGCCGTCGTTGACGAACACCGCGTTAGGTCCACGAGTCGCGGTGAGCACGAGATCGAGGTCACCGTCACCATCGATGTCGGCGAGCGCCGCGCCGGTCGAATGGCGGTCACAGGCCCCGACGCCGGCGGACTTCGTCACGTCCTCGAATCGCCAGCCGCCGCGATTGCGGTAAAGCGCGCTGCAGCCCTCGGTTCGGGCGAGAAACACATCCGCCAGGCCGTCGCCGTCGACGTCGCCTAACGCGACGCCCGCGCCCTGCCCGAGAACCCGGTTGCGCAACAGGGCAGCGTCGCTGATGGCGTTCTGGAACCGAATCCCGGCGTTCTCCATGCGGGTGAACCCCGTTTCGCCGGACGACGGCACCGCAAGCTCCCGCCAGCGATACCCATTCTCCTGCTTCCAGGCTGCGGCTTTGGGTGCTGCACCGCTACATGCGAACGCGAGGTAGGCGGCTGCCGCGATGGCGATGCGTACCGCCGGGGCGCTCGAAGAGTTCTTCAGAGGAGACGTTGCTGACTCGTGGGGGGAATTGGGGTCGACCGCCGCGAATTGTACCACGAGGCACTCTCCAACGACAGCAGAACGCGCACGCACGTGAACCATCTGGCGTGCACCGATGCCCGACCATAGCGTAATCCAGCGTCCAACGTCGCCCATCCCCCAACACGCCTGTGCCCCTTCGACTCTGGCGTGCAGCAGGAGCCGCCGCAGCCGCCATCGTACTGACCACGTCGGGCCGCGCCGAAGCCCAGTTGCCCACGGTGTCGGTCCGCGGAGTCGCGTACGACAGCCTCCGCAACACACCTCTTCGGAATGCCATCGTGACCATCGCGGGAAGCGACGCTCGCGCTACGACCGACGAACTCGGTCGGTTCACGATCGAGGGAGTCGAACGCGGTGTTCGCACGTTCAACGCGCAGCACGCCACGCTGGATTCGATCGGCCTCTCGGGCATCTCGGCCAAAGCGAACGTGACGGACGGCGAAGCCGCGGTACGACTCGCCATTCCGTCGTTCGAGACACTCTGGCGAACGGCGTGCGGCGCCCCGGCGGCGCCGAAGGGCCGAGGTTTCATCTACGGAACGGTCCGTGACGCGGCGGGGCTCGCGCCGGTCGCCAATGCCGCCGTTGACCTGAGCTGGCTCGACATCGAGGCGAGCAAGGAGACGGGGATCAGGCAGCGACGATGGCGAGGCCTGGCGCACACTGACGCCACCGGCGGCTACATCATCTGCAGCACGCCGACGGTCGACGGGCTTCGCATGCAGGCGATGTCCGACTCCGGGGCCAGCGGGATCGTGGATGTCTATGGTTCGGCGCTGCGCGTCCAGCGTCGCGACCTGCTGCTCGGACCCATCAGCGATTCGGACCTAACGCGTCGCGCGACGATCACGGGCCAGGTCTTCGACGAGCACGGTGCGGTGTTGACGAACGCCCGCGTGCTCGTCGACGAATTCGGTGAGGTGCGCAGCGGTGACGATGGGCGCGTGGTCCTGCGAAACGTGCCAGCGGGGACCCGGCAGGTCGACATCCTCGCGATCGGACGGATGCCGGTCAGTCTGATTCTCGAGCTGCCAGCAGGCGACACGGGGACATTTGCCGCCTCGATGCGCGCGATCACGACGCTGGATGTCGTGCGCGTGACCGGGAGCCGACGGCAGCGACGGATGCTCGAGGACTTCGAGTCGCGCCGACAGAACGGCGCCGGCTACGTGCTCGACTCGACCGAGCTGTCGCAGCGAGGCCGCCTATCGAGCGCGTTCGAGGGGTTTCCGAGCGTCGAAGTGCGCTCGCAGCGCGGGCAGTTCAGCCTAACGCTGCCCGGTCAGGCGGGAGGCCGGTGCGTCCCGGTCGTGTTCATCGATGGTCGAAAGACGGACCTCGACGAACTCAACATGCTGAGGATGGGTGAGATCGCCGCGGTCGAGGTGTACCCGCGCCGCATGTCGGCGCCGGCGGAGTTCACGAGCAAGGACCGCTGCGGCTCGGTCGTGGTCTGGACGCGCTTCGCGTTCAGCTAGACAGCCAATGAATGACCACTGACGGAAGAGAGGAAGATCTACCCAAAAGACACTCGAGACTGCGGTGAAAGGGAGCTCTCAGTCTAACGGAGCTCTCAGTCTCACTACCAGTTCCAAGCCGTCAGTGCGTCAGTAATCGGTCATCAGGCATCAGGCTCCGTTTCCTCGAGTCGGGGAGCGCGAAAGGGCGGCGCGACGCTCCGGCGCACCGCCTCAGGTCAACCACTGGAGGAAACGGGACCTGATGCCTGATGCCTGAACACTGAGGACTGACCTACTTGGTACTGGTCGTTGGACTGAGAACTCCTGATATCCGAACCTTCCGACCACGTCGCTGTTATACGGACCCAGCGTGCGACAGACGCGGAGCTGACACTTGACGCCCGTGTGCCTAACGCGGAATGGAGTTGGGGGTGGGTTGCCCGAGTGCGCGCGCAAGGTAATTCCGCGCGTCCACGTTCTCCGGATCCAGCTCGAGCGCAAACCGGAATTGCTGCGCCGCGTCCGCCATCCGCCCCAGTTGAGCGAGGGCGACTCCCCAATTGAGATGCGTGTCGGCGTGACGCGGGCGCACCCGATCGGCTACCTCGTACCGCTCGATCGCGTCCGCCGCACGACCGGCATGCAGCAGCGCGTTGCCGTAGTTGACCTGCGCGTCCGCGTTTCGCGGGTCGAGCTGGATCGCCCGCGCGTAGCGCTCGATGGCCCCGGCCTGATCGCCCTGGCGGCTCAGCGCAACGCCCCAGTTGTTGTACGCGTCCGCATAGGAGCTGTCCAACGCGACCGCAGCCTGGTACTGCGAGATCGCCTCGGCAAGACGTCCCTCACGGGCGAGCGCCACACCCAAGTTGTTGTGGCCCTCGGCGTACGTCGGATCGAGCTCCACGCCGCGACCATAGTGTTCGGCCGCCTCGGCCGCGCGCCCCTGCGCGATGAGCAGGTCGCCCATCGCGATCTGCGCGATCGACGACGTCGAGTCCACGCTCAGCACGCGCGCCCAGAGCCGCTCCGAATCCCGCCAGTATCCCGTCTGGCGCCATGTGGCGGCTGCGAGCACCGCGATCGCGCATCCGGATACGGCCACGCGGACCCAGCCGGACGCGGCGCGCCATCGTGCCCACAGAGCGCCGGCGAGCAACCCAAGGATCGGCGCCACGTGGTACGTATAGCGATCGGCCACGATCTGCGGACCATTCTGCACAACGCCAAGCATGGGAAGCATGAGGAGCAGGAACGCGAACCAGGCAGCGGTCGCACCGGGCCAGCGTCGGCGCGCGAGCCACGCGCCGACGCTGATCGCGGCGATGATGACATAGCTGACCACATAACGCGCCTCCCACGGACTCACGCGGTGCGGCATCTCGTACAAGGGCGCCAGTCCCGTGGGGACGACGGTTTTCTCGAGGTAAAAGGCGAGGCTGTACGCGGACACCGCGATCTTGGCGGCCACACCCAGCTGGGCCGGCGGATGAAGCGCTACGATCGATACTCCTCCAGCCACGAGCGCCAGCGCCGAGAACGGCGCGAGCTCGAGCCATACGCGTCGTGACGCCGGGGACCAGTAGCCGGCAGCGCCGCCGAGCCGACGAAGCGGATAGACGTTGAGAACGAACAACGCCACCGGAAGCGTCACCGACGTGGCTTTCGAAAGCAGCGCCGCCACGAAGAACACGACGGCCACGATGTACCATCGCCACCTCGGCGGCGCGCTAGATACGAAGCGCAGATAGCACTGCACGCTCGCGAGGTACCAGAGGAGCGACAGCACGTCGCGCCGTTCCGTTATCCACGCGACCGACTCCACTCGAAGTGGGTGGATCGCGAACACCAGCGCGGCCAGGACACTCGGCCCGACGGCGTCGCGAGCGTTAGGCCTCGAGACCACGCCCGCGAGCGTCAGAATTCTGCTGGCCAGGAAGTACACGAGGACCCCATTCGCCGCATGGAGGACGACGTTCTGCAGATGGTACCCGAACGGGTTCATTCCCCACAGGACGTAGTCGAGCCCAAGGGTCATCCACGCAAGCGGCACGTAGTGCCCCATCTGTGTGGTCGTCCACATCCAGCGCAGCTGGGTCCAGCCGAGACCGCGGTATGCCGGGTTGTCCAGGAAGTTGCGATTGTCGTCCCAGGTGACGAACCCGGCACGGAGGGCTGGCAGGAACGCCAGGATCGCGAGCGCCACCACGAAGAGCGGCGCCGCGCTGCGCCAGCCGGCGCCTAACGACGCCCCTTTGCGCGGGGCCCCGTCATTCATTTCTGGAGACGCGCGGTCACCACCCGCGGGATGCGAACCTCGAGCTCACCGTTCGTCTCGCAGCGAGAGTAGTCACCCTTGAACTGCGCGGGCCTCGCGACGGCTTCCACGACAGTGGCGATGGTCGCCGAGCTTCCCTTCCCCGGGCTCACCTGTGTGAGCACGGACAGGTGGACGTCGTACGTGTCGGCACTCGCGAATCCCTGGGTCCGTCCGCAATCAATGTATTTCGACAGCGAGACCGAGCCGAGATGACCGTGCACCTTCAGTGCGGTGTTGCCGATAACCCGCGTGGTCGGATCGAGAGTACCCACCGCAATGCCCAGCGAATCGAATACGGACGGCATCACGTTCCAGATGGCATCCGCGGTGTACGGCAGCGTCGCGGTTGACATTGGATCGTTCGGCTGGATTCGCAGAGCGTTCGACCCATCGGACAGGTGAACGGTTTGATCGCGACCGGAGATGGCTGACCCCGGTGAGGACGCACATCCAGCAGTCACGATAGCAGCGAGCATCACCACGACGAGACGTCGCATACGACCTCCCGAGAGAGAGCGGTGTGAGGAGTACGATCTCCGATCCCGGCATCACGGCGTCCCACGTGTTGCAGTCCCAACGAGACGACCCACATCTTTGCGATGACCGCGAACCCGGGAGCTTCGTGAAACTGTCGCCGTTCCTCGTCGGCTGCACCGCCTACGTCAGCGGCGCGGTGGCGGCCGCCCAACCCAACGTCGCCGGCCGCGAGTTGGTCGGCGCGGTGCGAGCGCCGGGCGGGCTTCCGATCGAGGGGGCGCTCATTGAGATCCACGGGGTCTCCACGCGCAGCGACAGCAAGGGCGCTTTTCGCCTTTACA
>Ga0114129_10011461_pt1 | contig 12623 bp, 13 predicted proteins | sample RhiMetdeltSRZDD1_FD_80071 | JGI IMG/M metagenome (GOLD analysis project Ga0114129, IMG submission 80071) | Populus rhizosphere microbial communities from Tennessee, USA - Rhizosphere MetaG P. deltoides SRZDD1 (version 2) (version 2) | ecosystem: Host-associated > Plants > Roots > Rhizosphere >...
GCGCGCGGACTGTGCGCGCTGGGGTGGTGGTTGATGAGCAGGGCGCGCATTTCCGATCGCACCTCGACGGGTCGGCGCACTCGCTGACGCCCGAGAAAGCGACCGACATCCAGGCGCAGCTCGGGTCGGACGTCGCGATGGTGCTCGATGAATGCCTCGCGCATCCCGCGGACGTGGCGCTGGCGCGGCAGTCGATGGAGCGGACGCTCCGCTGGGCGTGCCGCGCACGCGATCGCTTTCTCGCGCTGCGGGACGGCCTCGTGCCGGGCGTGATCGTCAGCAATCGCGGTCAGGCGCAGTTCGGCATCGTGCAGGGCAGCGTCTTTCCCGATCTGCGCCAGGAGAGCGCGCATCACACGGTCGAGATCGGGTTCGAGGCCTACGCGATTGGCGGCCTGAGCGTCGGCGAACCGATCGAGGTCATGTACGACATCGTCTCGCGAACGACGCCGTGTCTGCCCGAGGATCGGCCGCGCTACCTGATGGGGACCGGCACGCCGGAGGATCTCGTCGAGGCGGTCGCGCGCGGCGTCGACTTGTTCGACTGCGTGCTGCCGACGCGCAACGCGCGCAACGGCCAGCTCTTCACGAGCGAAGGGCGCATCAACATCAAGAACGCGCGCTACGCCGAGGACGATCGTCCGCCCGATCCTTCGTGCGCGTGCTACACGTGCCGGACGGCGTCACGCGCGTATCTGCGTCATCTGTTTCTCGCGGGCGAGATCAATGCTTCGACCCTTAACACGTTGCATAACCTGAACTTTTACCTTGACACCCTGCGCCGGATTAGGGACGCTATAGTCTTTGGGCGGTTCGAAAGTTTCAGGCTAGCGCTCCACCAGAGCTTGTCCCGCCAGCCCCGCGACACATGATGTTCTCGATCGATCCCGTGGTTGCGCTCGGCGTCGCGGCAGATGGCGGGAGCGCCTGGCTTCAGCTCGTGCCGTTCGTCCTCGTCCTCGGGATTTTCTATTTCATCATTCTGTTGCCGATGAAGCGCAAGCAGCAGAAGGTGCAGGAATTCCTCGACAGCCTCAAGGTGAACGACAAGGTCGTGACCACCGGCGGCATCTACGGACAGATCACGCGCCTCGACGATCACAAAGTGCAGTTGCAGGTTGCGGAAAAAGTGCGCATTGACGTGGCCAGGTCGGCGATCGGCGGCTATCAGGGCCAGCCGCAGGTGGTCGAGGGCCAGAATCCACAATAGCTATGCAGAACATCCGCTGGAAAGTCATCACGATCGTCGTCGTCTTCGTTACGTTCTTCGCGGTCGGTGTCTATCCGATCCTCTCGTCGTGGAAGAACCTGCCGGCGCCGGGCTGGTTGAAGGAAAAGCAGTTGAAGCTCGGCCTCGATCTCAAAGGCGGCGTGCACCTGGTTCTCCGCGTGAAGACCGACGATGCGCTGCGGCTCGAGACCGAGACCGAAATGGAGCGCCTGCGCGAAGAGCTGCGGACGCGCAACATCCCGGTCACGAGCATCAACAGCATCAACCCCACGCAGTTCAAGGTTGAAGGGATCCCGCCCGCGCAGGACGCCGCGTTCCGCCAGGCGGCGACCGAGGTCACGGCGAACTTCGACCGCGGGTCCGGGGTCAACGGCACCTACACCTTCACCATGCGGCCGAACGTCGTCGTGAACCTGCGCGACGAAGCCGTGGTGCAGGCGCGCCAGACGATCGAGCGCCGCGTCAACGAGCTCGGCGTCACCGAGCCGCAAATCGCGCAGCAGGGCGCGGGCGGCGATCAGATCCTGGTGCAGCTGCCCGGCGTCGCCGAGGTGGAGCGCGCGAAGGCGATCATCGGATCGCCGGGTCTCCTCGAGCTGAAGATCGTCGAGCGCGTCGCGGGGTCCAAAGAAGAATTGATGGTCAATGGACAGGTGCCGGAGGGGCAGGAGATCGTCCCGGGCGTCAGCGCGGCGGGCGATACCGGCAACCTCTATTACCTCGTCAAGCGCGTCGCCGCGGTGACCGGCCGGGACCTGCGCAACGCGCGTCCGTCGCTCGACGAGAACAACCGGCCGGCGGTCAGCTTCACCCTCAACAGCGAAGGCGGCCGCAAATTCGGCAAGGTCAGCGGCGAGAACATCGGCCGTCAGCTCGCCATCATCCTCGACGGCCGCGTGCAGTCGGCGCCGACGCTGGAGTCGCGGATCACGACCGAAGGGCGCATCAGCGGCGCCTTCACGCAGGAGGAAGTGCAGAATCTCTCGCTCATCCTGCGGTCGGGCGCGCTGCCGGCGTCGCTGGACTACCTCGAAGAGCGCACCATTGGCCCGAGCCTCGGCGCGGATTCGATCCGATCCGGCGTCCTCGCCTCGGTGGTCGGGCTGCTGCTGGTCGTCTCGTTCATGCTGGTGTATTACAAGTTCTCGGGCGTGAACGCGGTGATCGCGCTCACCTTCAACCTCGTGATCCTGCTCGGGCTGATGGCGTACATCGGCGCCGTGATGACGTTGCCGGGCATCGCGGGCTTCGTGCTGACGATGGGCATCGGCGTCGATTCGAACGTGCTGATCTTCGAACGCATCAAAGAGGAGCTCGAGGCGCAGCGCGGCGTGCGCGCGTCGATCAACGCCGGATTCAGCCGCGTGTTCTGGACGCTGGTCGACACGCACGTCGCCGCGCTGATCTCGTGCGCGTTCCTCTTCCAGTTCGGCACCGGCCCGATTCGCGGGTTCGCCGTCACGCTCTTCATCGGGTTGCTCTCGAACCTGTTCACGTCGATTTTCGTGTCGAAGACGCTCTTCGAGATGGTGTTGTCGCGCCGGCAGCAGGTCGCGACCTTGAGCATTTAGGCCTTATGCATATCTTCAAGAACACGAATTACGACTTCCTGCGCTGGCGCTGGCACGCGATTATCCTGTCGTGGATCATCATCATCGCGGGCATCGTCGTGATCGCGAAAAACGGCATCTCCAAGGGCGTCGAGTTCGCGGGCGGCACCGTGGTGATCAACAAGTTCGATCAGCCGGTGACGGTCCAGCAGGTGCGCGAAGCGCTCGATCGGAATTTTCCGGGCGGGGGCCAGAACGTGGTCGTCCAGGCCTACGGCGATCCGTCGCAGCACCAGGTGATGATCCGGGTGCCGCTCATCGGCGCGGAGCAGGGGCAGTCGCTCAGCGTCGTCGCGCAGCAGGCCAACGACGCGCTGAAAAAGAGCAACGTCGGCAACTTCTCGACCGTGAGCACGGAAATCATCGGGCCGACGGTCGGTGAGGAGCTGACACGACGAGGGGTCTGGGCCACGGTTCTGTCGCTCATCGGCATCCTGGCGTATCTGGCGTTCCGGTTCCAATTCAGCTTCGGCGTCGGCGCGGTCGTCGCGACGATGCACGATCTGCTCATCACGCTCGCGTTCCTCGCCTTCTTCCGCTACGACATGACGCTGAACGTCATCGCTGCGCTGCTGACGATGACCGGCTACTCGACCAACGATACGATCGTCATCTTCGACCGCATCCGCGAGAACCTCCGGTCGATGCGCCGCGATTCGCTCGATCACGTCATCAACGTGTCGGTGAACCAGACGCTCGGCCGGACGATCATCGTGTCGGGCACGGCGCTCCTGACGGCGCTCGCGCTGTTCTTCTTCGGCGGCGAAGTGCTGCACGGCTTCGCGTTCACGATGGTGGTCGGCATCATCACGGGCACGTACTCGAGCGTGTTCATCGCGGCCGCGATCGTCAGCTTCTGGCGCGGCGCCAGCCCGACGCGGGCGGCCGCGCACGCGCCGCCGCCATCGACGCCGCCGGCCGTTGCCGTCCAGCCGACGCGCAAGCAGAAGCCGCAGCGGAAGGCGAGAGCCTCGTAGTCGGGGCCGACCCATGTGTCGGCCCCGAGCGGATCCGGTTCGCCCGGGGCGGACACATGGGTCCGCCCCTACCCTATGCTCTCGACGATCCAAGCAGCCATCCTCGGCATCGTCCAGGGACTGACCGAATTTCTGCCGGTGTCGTCGACCGCGCATCTGCGGCTCGGCGAACGGCTTCTCGGCTACCCGGATCCGGACGGCGTGTTCACCGTGATGATCCAGCTCGGCTCGATCCTCGCCATCATGTGGCTGTACCGGGCGAAAATCGTCGACGTCGTCGCGACCTTGCCGACGCGGCCCGACTCGAGAAATTTCGCGCTCGCGATCATTGTCGCGACCATCCCGGCGCTGGTGGCCGGCGCGCTCTTCTCCAAGTTCGTGAAAAGCGTGTTGTACGAGAGTCCACGGGTGTTCGCGGTGGCGTTCATTGCCGGCGGCATCGTGATGCTGGTGGTCGAGCGGCTGGGGCCCGCGCCCGTGATCGTGGACGCGGAGCGGACGTCGCTGCCGCGCGCGCTGGTCATCGGCCTGTGTCAGATGCTCGCGCTCGTGCCCGGCGTGTCGCGATCGGGCGCGACGATCGTCGGCGGCATGGTCGCGGGGCTCGATCGGCCCGCGGCGGCGGAGTTCTCCTTCTTCGTCGCGATGCCGACGATGGTGGCGGCCTTCGGGCACGAGCTCCTCGAAGTGCGGCAGCATCTCTCGTTCGCCCGCGCGGGCGACATCGCGGTGGGATTCATCGCGGCGTTCTTCGCGTCCGTCGTCGTCGTCCGGCCGTTTCTCGCGTTCGTCAGGCGCGCCGGCTTTGCGCCGTTTGCGTGGTACCGGATCGTTCTCGGCGCCGCGATCCTGGCGGCGATCGCCGCCGGATGGATGCAGCCCTGACCCATGCAGTGGTTGCGCCGCAGCTTCATCACCGGCTTCTTCGTCACGGTGCCGCTGTTCGTCAGCGTCGCCGCGATCATCTGGATCTTCAACGTCGTCGACGGCACGATGACGCCGCTGTACGACCGGACGCTCGGACGCCGCATTCCGGGGCTCGGAATCCTCTCGACCGCCATCGTGCTGGTCCTGGTGGGCGCGTTCGCGAGGAACGTCATCGGCCGGCGCATCCTGCAGCGCACGGAAGGGTGGCTGCTCCGCATCCCGGTGTTCCGGACGATCTACTCGCCGGTCCGACAACTGATTGTCGCGTTCAACCCCGACAACGAGTACGGCTTCAAGCGCGTGGTGCTGGTCGAGGATTCACGCAAGGGCTACGCGCTCGGATTCCTCACGCGCGAGTTCAGCGTCGATCGCGGCCGCGGGCCCGAAGCCCTGATCGCGGTGTACGTCCCGACCAATCATCTCTATCTCGGCGACATCGTGATTTGCGAGCGCGAGCGGGCGACGTTTCCCGACATCTCGGTCGAGGACGGCATCCGGATCTTCCTGACCGGCGGCATGGCGCTGCCGCCCAAGGTACGCATATAATCCCAGCTTTTGTGGCGCACGCCGCCGGGCAGTCCTACCGAGGGATGTCGAGCTGCGCGACCGACGAGGTGGAATGATCGTGACCGCTCAACGAGTTCTGCGGCGAGTCGTCGTCTCTGCGACGCTCGTCCTCATCATGATCGCGCTCGCCGCCGCAGTGGCGCCGGCGCTCTCGGCGCAGGCCGTGCAACCGCCCGCGCAGACCGAGCGCGCGGCGGAAGTCGGCGGCGAAGCGAGCCTCGTCCTGCCTGACCTGTCCATCGTCGACTTCCGCGGCGTGAACGCGCGGACGCTGCTGATGAGCGGCCTCATCATCTGCGTGCTCGGCCTGCTGTTCGGGCTGATGAACTTCACGCAGCTCAGGAACCTGCCGGTGCATCCGTCGATGCGCGAGGTGTCGGAGCTGATTTACGAAACGTGCAAGACGTACCTGATCACGCAGGGCAAGTTCATCCTCGTCCTCGAGGTGTTCATCGGCGTGATCATGGTGTTCTACTTCGGCGTGCTGTCGCATTTTTCGGCCGGCCGTGTCCTCATCATTCTGATTTTCAGTCTCATCGGCATCGGCGGCAGCTACGGCGTGGCGTGGTTCGGCATCCGGGTGAACACGTTCGCGAACTCGCGCGCCGCCTTCGCGAGCCTGCGCGGCAAGCCGTTTCCGATTTACGCGATTCCGCTGAAAGCGGGCATGAGCGTCGGGATGCTGCTCATCAGCGTCGAGCTGTTCATGATGCTCTGCATCCTCCTGTTCATTCCGGGCAGCCTCGCGGGTCCGTGTTTCATCGGGTTCGCCATCGGCGAGTCGCTGGGCGCCGCGGCGCTCCGCATCGCCGGCGGCATCTTCACCAAGATCGCCGACATCGGGTCGGACCTGATGAAAATCGTCTTCAACATCAAGGAAGACGACGCGCGGAACCCGGGCGTCATCGCGGACTGCACGGGCGACAACGCCGGCGATTCGGTCGGACCGACGGCCGACGGATTCGAGACCTACGGCGTGACGGGCGTGGCGCTGATCACGTTCATCCTGCTCGCGGTCCGCGGCGAGCGCGTCCAGGTCGAGCTGCTCGTGTGGATCTTCGTGATGCGCATCATGATGATCGTCGCGAGCGGCCTCTCGTACTTCATCAACGAAGCGATCGCCAAGGCACGCTACGGCCACGCCGACAAGATGAACTTCGAGGCGCCCCTCACGTCGCTCGTGTGGCTGACCTCGATCGTCTCGGTCATCATCACCTACGTCGTCTCGTACATGTTGATCCCGGACCTGGGCGACGGGACGCTCTGGTGGAAGCTGTCGACCGTGATCACCTGCGGCACGCTCGCCGGCGCGATCATTCCGGAATTCGTCAAGGTCTTCACCTCGGTCGAGTCGGGCCACGTCAAGGAGATCGTCGCCGCGTCGCGCGAAGGGGGTGCGTCGCTCAACATCCTGGCGGGCTTCGTCGCCGGCAACTTCAGCAGCTACTGGCTCGGGCTGAGCATCGTCACGCTGATGTCGATTGCGTACTACGTCAGCAGCAGCACGCCGAGTCTCGGTGCGCTGATGGCCGCACCTGCGGTATTCGCGTTCGGCCTCGTGGCCTTCGGATTCCTCGGCATGGGACCGGTCACCATCGCGGTCGACTCTTACGGTCCGGTCACCGACAACGCGCAGTCGATATTCGAGCTGTCGGTCATCGAGCAACTGCCCGGCATCAAGGAATCGCTGAAGCGCGAGCATGGGTTCGACGTCCGCTTCGATCGCGCGAAAGACTTGTTGGAAGAAAACGACGGCGCGGGCAACACATTCAAGGCGACGGCCAAGCCGGTGCTCATCGGCACTGCGGTCGTCGGCGCGACGACGATGATTTTCTCGATCATCATGTCGCTGACCGCCGACCTCACGCGCGACGTCGACAAGCTGTCGATTCTCCACCCGCCGTTCCTGCTGGGACTCGTCACCGGCGGCGCGGTCATCTACTGGTTCACCGGCGCGGCGACGCAGGCCGTGAGCACCGGCGCCTATCGCGCGGTCGAGTTCATCAAAGCGAACATCAAGCTCGAAGGCGTGGAGAAGGCGTCGGTGGCGGACAGCAAGAAGGTGGTCGAGATCTGCACGCAGTACGCGCAGCGCGGGATGTTCAACATCTTCCTGACGGTGTTCTTCTCGACGCTCGCGTTCGCGTTCCTCGAGCCGTTCTTCTTCATCGGCTACCTCATCTCGATCGCGCTCTTCGGATTGTTCCAGGCGATCTTCATGGCCAATGCCGGCGGCGCGTGGGACAACGCGAAGAAGATCGTCGAGGTCGAACTGAAGGCCAAGGGTACGCCGCTGCACGCGGCGACGGTGGTGGGCGACACGGTCGGGGATCCGTTCAAGGACACCTCGTCGGTGGCCATGAACCCCGTCATCAAGTTCACGACGCTGTTCGGCCTCCTGGCCGTCTCGCTGGCGGTGAACCTCTCGGCGGAGCAGGGGTCCCTGGTCAGTCACGCGCTCTCGGCCGTTTTCTTCGTCCTTTCGCTGATTTTCGTCTGGCGCTCCTTCTACGGCATGCGGATCCGATCAGCTTCATAGGGCAATCCCAAAAGTCCGACAAAAATGGCCCCCGCTCCCTGGCTAACCCGTTGGGCCATTTGGAAGATTTCGGTGTCTAAGCCCTCAGACACGTCTCTTTAGAGTTCGTTGACTCTCTGTTTTTGACCTGACTATAATCGGCGCCTTTCGCGCAGGTTGCAGTTCCTGAAAGAGCCCGACAAGGAGTAAGCCGTGCCACGTGACATGTTCGGCGATGTGGTCCAGCCGTCGATCAAGGTGGGCAGCCAGAAGTGGTATACGGTCCCGCTCTCGATCATCGTGCATACGGCGATCATCGCGGCCGTGATCATCATCCCACTGATGGCCATGGATGCCCTGCCGACTCCGCCGTCGATGATGGCGTTCGTCGCGGCGCCGCCGCCGCCGCCACCGCCACCACCGCCGCCGCCGCCGCCGCAGGCCGCCGCGGCGCCGCCGCCGCCCGTGGACGTGAACCCGACTGCCGCGCCCGTCGAAGCGCCGCGCGAAATCAAACCTGAGACCGGTATAGAAAGCGGGGCAAAAGCTGTCGTCGGCGGTGTCGAAGGCGGCGTCGTGGGTGGCGTCGCCGGCGGCATCGTCGGCGGTCTCGAGGCCGCGCCGCCGCCGCCACCGCCGCCGCCTCCACCCGCGCCGGTCCGCGTCGGCGGCAACATCAAGCCGCCGACCAAAGTCAAAGACGTGAAGCCGCAGTATCCGGCGATCGCGCAGTCGGCGCGCGTGCAGGGCGTCGTCATCATCGAAGCGACGATCGGACCGAACGGCGCAGTGCAGGAAGCCAAAGTGCTGCGCTCGATTCCGCTGCTCGACGCGGCGGCGCTCGACGCGGTGCGCCAGTGGCAGTTCACGCCGACATTGCTCAACGGCGTGCCCGTGCCCGTCATCATGACCGTGACCGTCAACTTCACGCTCCAGTAGGCGAACCGCAACCGATCACCGACAGATTTAGTAGGGGACGGCGTTCGCGCCGTCCCTCTACGGCAGACAACATGGAGGATGGACCGTGGATTTAATGGCAATGTGGCAGCAAATGGGATGGGTCGCGAAGGCCGTGGCCTTCATTCTGTTCTTCATGTCGATGTGGTCGTTTGGTGTCGCCATCGAGCGCATCTTCACCTTCACGCAGGCGCGCAATCAGTCGAAGATGTTCGCGCCGCAAGTCGCGAAGCATCTGAAGGAAGGGCGCCTCAAGGATGCGATCGCGCTCTCGACCTCGAAGAACTATCGCTACAGCCACCTCGCGAAGGTGGTGCTGGCGGGGCTGCAGGAGTATCAGTTCCAGCAGGAAAGCGGCGGCAGCCTGACGCGTGAAGATCTGCTCGACACCGTCCGCCGATCGATTCAGCGCGCGTCGGCGCTGACCGCGTCGGACCTGAAGAAGGGCGTCTCGGCGCTCGCGACGATCGGCTCGACGGCTCCGTTCGTCGGACTGCTCGGCACGGTCGTCGGCGTCATCACCGCGTTCCAGGGCATCGCGGCCAGCGGATCGGGCGGCATCGGCGCCGTCTCGGCCGGTATCGCGGAAGCGCTCGTCGAGACCGCGCTCGGTCTGGTCGTCGCGATTCCGGCGGTGTGGTTCTACAACTACCTCACTGGCCGAATCGAGTACTTCAACGTGGAGATGGACAACTCCTCGTCGGAGCTCGTCGACTACTTCATCAGGAAGACTGCGTAAGGAGATCACGTCATGGCAATGGATCTCGGCGGCGCCAAGGGCGGAGTCAAATCCGACATCAATGTGACGCCGCTCTGCGACGTCATGCTGGTGCTGCTCATCATCATGATGATCGTCGCGCCTCTGTTGCAGCAGGGCGTCAGCGTCAAGCTGCCTCAGGCCGGCAACACCACCGACAAGCCGGAAGTGCAGGATCAGACGGTGGTCGCGATCGCGCGGGACAAGACGCTGTACGTGAACGCGAGGCCCGTCCGCGAGGGCGAGCTGACGACGCGTATCAATGAGCTGCTGGAGAGCAAGAAAGAGAAAGTCGTCCTCATCAAGGCCGACGAAGAGGTGGAGTACGGCGCCGTGATGGCGGCGATGGACCAGCTCCGCCAGGCGGGCATCGAGGACATCGGCCTGATCACCGATCCCAAGCGGGCGAACATGCTGGCGGGAGGCAAGTGATGGCACACGCACATCAACACCTCGGCGCCGACAAGGTCGTCAAGGCGGAAGTCCCGCATGCCAGCGCGGACATGAACATCACGCCGCTCATCGACGTGCTGCTCGTGCTCATCGTCATCTTCATGGCCGCTCTGCCGCTCACGCAGAAGGGACTCGACATCAACCTCCCCGCCGAAACGAAGAAGACCACCGACGTCACGCCCGACATCAGCCAGATCGTGCTGAACTACACGGCCGACAAGAAGATCTCGGTCAACAACCAGGACGTGACGATCCAGGAGCTCGAGACGCGCCTGCGGAACATCTACGAACAGCGTAAGGACAAGACGATGTTCATCATGGGCGCCGGCACGCTGCGCTACAAGGACATCATCGACGTCATCGACGCCGCGAAGGGCGCCGGCGTCGAGAAGGTCGGCATCGTGACCGAAGGCATGCGCAAGGCCGGCGGCGCGAGCACGGGAAGCAACTAGCGAATCAGCACGACCGGCAACACCGAACGACCGGCGATTGGCGATCGAACGCGGCCGCTCCCTTGACGGGGGCGGCCGTTTTTGTTTTCAACGGTGTCTTACGCGAGCAGGAACGACAAGACGCTGTACATCATCGGGGCGCCGTCGCTGCGATATCAGGCGATCGTCAACGTCATCGACGCCGCGAAGGGCGCCGGCGTCGACAGGGTCGGCATCGTGACCGAGGGGATGCGCAAAGCCGCCGGCGTCTCCGCCGCCCGCGACTGACCGCCGGCTTTCTGGAACTTTCTCCCGCCGCGCCGCCAATAGAGTAATGAGGTGGACGACGGCGCGCTGCTCGAGCGGGTGAGGCGAGGCGACGAACACGCCTTTGCCCGGCTCTACGCGCGCCATCAGTCGGCGATTCACCGCTACGCGCTGCACATGTGCGGCCGGGCGGCGGCTGACGACGTCGTCCAGGACACGTTCGTGGCGCTGTTCAGTCATCCCGAGAACTACGACCCGTCGCGCGGGCCGCTGCTCAACTATCTGTTCGGCATCGCGCGGCACCACGTCGTGAAGCGGCTCGCGATCGAATCGCTGATCGATCCGCTCGACGAGACCGCCGACGTGGGGGCGGACCATGCGACGCCGCTCGACGTCGTGAGCCGCAGCGAGCTCGTGGCGCAGGTCCGCGACGCGATCCAGGGCCTGCCGCCGGCGTATCGCGAGGCGGTCGTGCTCTGCGAGCTGCAGGAGATGGAGTACGCGGCGGCCGCCGCGATCATGCAGTGTCCGATCGGCACCGTCCGCTCACGATTGCACCGCGCGAAAGCGATGTTGACGGCGAAGCTCGCCTCATTGCAGACGCCGCCGCTGGCGACCACGAGGCCGACCTCATGAACGATCGTCAAAGCTCCGACCGTGTGTTGAACGATGCGCTTCGTACGATCGCCGATGAAGACGCGCGCGCGGGCGCCTCGGCGGCCGTCGAGGCGCACGTGATGGCGGAATTCCGGTCCGTCGCGGCTGCGCGGCGGCGCCGCGTGCGCGCCCGTGTCGCGCTGCTTGCCGCCGCCGCCGCGCTGGCGATCGCCGCCGCGATTCCGTTGTGGCGATCGCAGACGTCGAGACGTGAGGTGACGACCGCGTTCATGCCGCTCACCTACGGCGGCGTCCCGATCGTCGACGGTCACGTCGTCCGCATGGAGGTGCCGCGCGCGTCGCTCGCGTCCTTCGGATTGGCGCCGGCCGAAAGTGCCGAGGGCGCGGCAAGCAGCACTGTGCTCGCCGACGTCATCATCGGAGACGACGGGTTGGCGCGCGCCGTCAGATTCGTTCGCCGAGTGGGACCACGAGACCGACAGCAATCGATAGAGGACCGACAGCGATGAGAGGAGGATCAGCCGCCATGTCACCACAAGGACTGAGATGTGTGTTGGTCGCGGCCGCGATGACGGCCGCGGCGACTGCGGCAGATGCACAGCAGGTGCAGCGACGCTCGCCGATCAACGGGACGCTGGAATTCATGGGCGCCGAAATGCCGCTGGGCCCGGTCGTTCGCGGCGCACCGTTCTCCGGAGAGGGTGTGACGACGACCTCGCAGACGCTCGCGGACGGGACGCGAATCGAGCGCCGCGTGACGTCCAAGATCTATCGCGACAGCGAAGGGCGCGTCCGCCGCGAGCAGACGGTGCTGGGACTCGGGGCGCTCAACCCGTCCGCCGACGCGCAGCCCATCGTGACCATTTCGGATCCGGTCGCGGGCTTGACCTACGTGCTGGACGAGACTACGCGTTCGGCGCGGCGCAGCCGGCTCGCGTCGCTCGAACGACGCAATGTGAATCTCGAGAAGCTGCGTGCGGCAGCGCACGCGCTCGAGCCCCGCCACGCGGGCGAGCCGCCACCGCCACCGCCTCCTCCACCTCCGCCGCCCGGTGAGCCACGTGGGCGCGGCATGCCGAGCGCCGCCGCCCGGGCGAACATCGCCAACTGGCCAGAGCCGCTCGGCACGCGGCAAATCGAAGGCGTCACGGCAGCGGGCACTCGACGAACGGAAACGATTCCTGCAGGACGTATCGGCAACGATCGGCCGATCGTGATCACCGACGAGCGATGGGAATCGCCTGACCTGAAGATGGTCGTGATGTCGCAGCATCACGATCCGCGGACGGGCGACGTGGAGTACCGCCTGA
>Ga0114129_10011463_pt1 | contig 12622 bp, 14 predicted proteins | sample RhiMetdeltSRZDD1_FD_80071 | JGI IMG/M metagenome (GOLD analysis project Ga0114129, IMG submission 80071) | Populus rhizosphere microbial communities from Tennessee, USA - Rhizosphere MetaG P. deltoides SRZDD1 (version 2) (version 2) | ecosystem: Host-associated > Plants > Roots > Rhizosphere >...
ATGTTCTCCAAGCGCTCGCTGTCGTCCGGCTATGCCGGCATCGACAACACGCTGTTCTACCGCGACAACACCATGATGCTGTTCGGCGACGCCAAGAAGATGACCGAAGAGATCGTCAAGTCGCTCTAGGCCGCACCGTACCCGGCGCGGACGATCCTTTATTTCAATTTTATCGTATCGCTTCGAAACATCGGTAGTTTGCCGGTGTTAGTCCTTTCGGACGACACGCAGCCGAAGCCTGTGGTACTTGGCTGCCCGAAGCGAGGAGGACCAGATGCGCCTGTTCTTGATTGCGGTCGCAACGGCGACGGCTGCGCTGGCCGCAACCGTGCAGCCCGGCAGCGCCGCCCGCTACTGCCTTATGGGCGACAGCGGATCGACCGGCGGCATACCGGTGTGCCTCTATCACACCTTTGAGCAGTGTCTTGCGAGCCTCAGCGGCGGCCGCGACAGCTGCATGGAGAATCCGGCCTGGATCGCGAAGGGCTACCAGCAACCGCGCTCCAAGCCGGTGGCGCGGCCGCGGGTTCGGGACCAGCGGTACTAGGCAGCGTCGGCGGTCCGTCTTCTCAAGTCATCACGCGCTGACGGCGCCTTTGGAGGCAACCACAGGAGACTGGCATGCATCGTGTCTTGATTGCCTTCGCCACTGTTGCGGTGGCGCTCACCGCCGGCATGCAGCCGGGCAATGCCGAGCCGCGGCCCTATTGCCTGCATGGCGACGACGACTCGCCGGGCGGCGGCATACCCGATTGCACCTATTACACCTGGGAACAGTGTCGCGCCTCGATCAGCGGCGGCCGCGACTACTGCATGGAGAATCCCGCGCTGGCTTGGCGGAGGCTGCAGCCGCCGCCGCGCCCGGTGCCGCAGCGCCGGGTTCGCGAACGCAACTGACGTCGTCGCGCTGGACGGCCGCTCATCGCGCGCGCGGGCGGATCGGCACATGGCGTATCCGGCCTCGTTGACCTCAATTTAATGCGGCCGTCGAGAAACATCGGCGATTCAGGGGTGTTGGTGCTTGTGGGCGGGGCGGCAGGAGGCGCCTATGCGGTCCATGCTAATCGGAGTCGGCCTCGTCGTTGCCATGGCAGCCGGCGCGCAGGCGTCCAGCGCCGCGCGCTGGTGCAGCCGGGACGGCGTTGCCGGATTCGGCAACTGGATTTGCAGCTATCACACGTTCCAGCAATGCCTCGCCGCCGTGAGCGGCGCCGGCGGCACCTGCGAACAGAATCCGAATTACGTGCCGGCCCGGCAGGTCAAGCCGCGACGTCAGAAGCCGGCCCGGCGCTATTAGGCGTCGGTTGCCGACGCCTGATTTTGATCGACCAGAGAGACAGGAGGATCAGATGCGCTCGTTCGTCATCGCTCTTGCCACCATGATGGTTGCGCTGGCCGCCGGCGTGCAGCCCGGCAGCGCGGATCCGCGTCCCTACTGCCTGCAGGGCAGCAGCGGGTCGCCGGGAGGCGGGATGCTCGACTGCAGCTACCAGACGTGGGAGCAATGTCGTGCCTCGATCAGCGGCGGCCGCGACTACTGCATGGTGAATCCGGCGCTGGCCTGGCGGGCACAGCAGCACCCGCGCCCGGTGCCGCAGCATCGGGTTCGCGAGCGCTACTGACGGTGTCGCGCTAGGATCGGCGGCTCATCGGGCGCGCGAGCGGATATAGGCCCAGAGCTGATCGAGTTCCTCTTCATTCAGGGTGCCTTGCCAGGGCGGCATCTGGCCTTTGCCGTTCAACACGGCCTGATCGAAGCGGGCTCGCGCGTCGGCCGGCAGCGTGCGCAGATCGGAGGCGGATCCGGTGGCCCGCAGCTTCTCGCCGTGACAGTTCGCGCAATGCTCGTCGTAGAGCTGCTCGCCCGCCTCGATCGCGGCGCGATCCTGCGCCCATGTGGGCGGGCAGGCGGTCAGCAGCGCACAAGCAGCTGCGGTCGCACGGAAAATCAGCAGTGATCTCATGACGCCTACCACCCAAGCTGCGAAATCTGGCCCGGCGGGATGACGGTGTTCCGCGCCGCCCAGTCGAGATTGCGGGCGAAGATCGACGTGCACGACTCGAACGGGTTGACCGGTCCGGTTCCGTAGAAGTCGACGCGGCGGAAGCCGCGTTCGGCCAGCGCCGCGAAGCCGCTGTTGTATTGCCAGCGATCCGAGTTGTCGAACAGGATGATGCCGTCGTCCTTGACGAAATTCGCGGCCATCCACGCCGTCAGGACCCGCGCCATCCCATCCACCACGACGACGTCGAAATGTCCTTTGCCATGGCGGGCGATTTCCGTGGCATAGGCAACGAACTCGCGGCAGATCAGACCGTGTTCGAGGTCATGATGGAGATCGCCGCTCACCGGCAGATCGGGATTGCGCGAAAAAAAGGCGTCGGCATGCGCCGCCAGCTCCGGGCTTGCGTTTTCGCCGAGCCGGCGGACGACGATGGTGAGATTCGGCGGCGCGATGCGCGCTATCCTGGCTGCCCAGGCCTCGTCGTGCTCGACCGAGACGACCGACGACACGCGCCGGCTCCACCACAGGGACGAGTTCCCGCATCCATATTCGAACACCTTGTAATGGGGCTCGACGATGCGCTCGAGCATCATCAGCGCCGGAAAGGTGATCCATGGAACCGGCCCGTCGGGTCCGACGGATTCCCGCAGCGCGACGGAACGCTGCCAGCCTTTGCGGCGCAGATAGAGATCAGCATAGCTTCGAAGCCGGCGTCGTATCCGAAGCTGCTGCCGTGCCGGCTGCACGATACGTTTGATCCAGTCGTTCACGCCGGTTGCGCCCGCCCCGATATCATTTGCCAAGGCTCGTAGCCCACTCGAAACCGATTTGCCAGCCGGATCGACGGCATCGCGCTTGCCAGCCGGACTCGCATTTGCTCTAGTTTTCGAAGCCGGCCTGCGCCCGCGAGCGCCAGGTCCAACGATCAAGATCACGATAATTTACGGGAGGAACGTAATGATCAGGGCATCGTCGTCCATTGCAGCCGCAGTTCTCGTCGCCGCCACAACCTGTGCCCTGGCGCAGGACGGTTTCGAGCCGATCACGCGGGAAACGCTTCAGAATCCGCCCGCGGGCGACTGGCTGATGATCAATCGCACCTATGACGAGCAACGGTTCAGCCCGCTCAAGGACATCAACCGCGACAACGTCAGCCAGCTTCGGATGACCTGGTCGCGCGGACTGACGGCCGGCACGACCGAAACCACGCCGATCGTCGCGCAGGGCGTGATGTACGTGGTCGCGCCCGGCGCGGGCGTGCTCGCGCTCAACGCCACGACCGGCGATCTGATCTGGGAATACTGGCGCGACACGCCGAAGGACATGGCCGAAGTCATCGGCGGGCCGCAGCGGGCAAGGGCCAAAAGCCTCGCCATCTACGAAGACATGGTCTTCTTCGAATCTCCCGACGGTTTCCTGATCGCGCTCGATGCCAAAACCGGCAAGGTCCGCTGGGAAACCAAGATGCACGACTACAAGCAGAAGACCCAGGTCACCTCGGCGCCGATCGTCGCCGAGGGCAAGGTGATCACGGCCCGCACCTGCGAGACCCGCGCCGGCTGCTTCATCGCCGCGCATGACGCAAAGACCGGCAAGGAAGTCTGGCGGTTCTACACCACGGCGGCGCCGGGCGAGCCGGGCGGCGACTCCTGGGGCAACGTGCCGGTCGAGAACCGGATCGCGAGCGCCTGGGGCCTGCCGGGATCATATGATCCGCAGCGCAAGCTACTGTTCTGGGCCATTGCCAATCCGAAGCCCTATACCCGGTTGAAGCGCCACGGCAGTGCCGAGGGCACATCGCGGACCGCGCCGGCCGATCTCTACAGCAACACCACGGTGGCGCTCGACATCGAGACCGGCAAGCTCGCCTGGCATTACCAGCATCTGCCGGGCGACGACTGGGACGCCGACCATATCCACGAGCGGACGCTCGCGCGAACCGCGTTCAACCCTGATCCCGCCGCGGTGAAATGGATCAATCCGACGATCCCGCGCGGTCAGGAGCGCGACGTCGTCGTTTCTGTCGCCGAGGGCGGAGGAATGTTTGTGCTCGACCGCGCCACCGGCCAGTTCCTGTGGGCGATGCCGTTCCCGTTCGACGTTCCGGAATTCAACATCTCGCAGATCGATGTCGAGACCGGACGCACGCACATCAACTGGAACAACGTCTTCAAGAAGGACGGCGACCGCGTCACCACCTGCTATCACAACACCCGCGGCTACTGGTCCACGGCCTATCATCCGGGGAAGAACGCGCTTTACATCCCCTATCACGATCAGTGCCTCGACATGACCGCGAACGCGAAGAACCCCGAGGGTTGGGGACCGCGTCGCGGCGTGATCCGTCCGGGCGCCGACCCGAAGAAGTTCGCGGGGCTGGCCAAGATCGATCTGTCGACCGGCAAGATGGACATCATCCATAGCCAGCCGGTGCCCGGAAACGGCTCGGCGCTGGTGACCGCGGGCGACCTTGTGATCTGGGGCGACATGGACCGTCGGCTGCGCGCCTTCGACGCCGACACCGGAAAGATCCTCTGGGAAGTCACGGTCGGGGGCATCATCCAGACCAGCACGATCACCTATGCGGTGAACGGCAAGCAGTACATCGCGGTGATCACCGGCGACGGCCAGTCGGCGACGGCGGGGCCGCTCCAGGTGGCGCGTACGTCCGTCAAGCCGGTGCGCGGCCACAATGCGATCTATGTCTTCGCGCTGCCGGAGAAGTAGAGCCAACCGGGGGGCGAATTCTCCGGTGTCATCGTCCGCGAAAGCGGATGACCTCGGGGCATGTGGAGCTCTTGGGACTCATCAGCGAAATTCAGCCGATGGGATTTGCGCCGTGAAAAGAAGCCCTTTGATGCTGGGGTGCTTGGTTTGTGCTGCGCTCTTCCCGGCCGCGGCTCTTGCTCAGGTCGCGCGCGTGGAAATGCACACCGTCAACTCCGTCACGCTCACTGATCAGCAATTCCTGACCGGAAATCGCGAAGGTACTCCCGTCACGCTCGCGGGCGAATTACGCCTGCCACGGCTTGGCGCTGAGCGATTGCCCGCGGTGATTCTGATGCATGGTTCGGCTGGCGTGACTGGCCGTATCGATGCTTGGGCGCACTGGCTGAATGATCTAGGTCTCGCGACGTTCTTGCTTGACTTCTTCACTGGGCGCGGACTCGTAAACCTCAGTGCCGATCAGGGAAGACTCGGACGCCTTAACCCGATCGTCGACAGCTACCGTGCACTCGAACTTCTTTCCCGGCACGGGCGCGTGGACCCGCAGCGCATCGCCATAATTGGCTTCTCGCGGGGCGGCAACGCTGCGCTCTACGCGAGCGTTAAGCGCTTCGAGCGGATGCACCTTGTGCCGGGCTTAAGGTTCGCTGCCTATATCTCATTTTATCCGAGCTGCAATGTCACCTACATCGATGGCGACGACGTTGCCGAGCAGCCTATCCGCATCTTTCATGGCGCAATGGATGATTTCGCGCCGCCGGCCCCGTGCCGCCCCTATGTCGCGCGTCTGCAAAAAGCCGGGCGGAACATCCACCACACTGAGTATCCGGGCGCGCACCATGCCTTTGACTCGCCCGCGATCAAGACGCCGGTCACGTTTCCCCAGTCGCAGACGTCGCGCCGCTGCGTTATCGAGGAAATCGAAGTCGGGAGAATCATTAACAGCGTGACGAAGCAGCCCTTTACCTACCAAGATCCATGCGTCGAGCGTGGACCCACGCTGGGTTATAACGAAGCTGCATATCAGGAATCGCTGAAATCCGTGAGAGAACTCGTAACATCAGTATTGAAGCCCAACTAAGTCCCATTATTGGTCTCCTGTGGGTCAAAATCGACAAGAGCCAAGCGGCCGATAGGGGCCGAGCTCCTTCGACGCCTGCATCGACCGGACATGGCACGTTATCGATTTCCTTTTGCCAGCGGTTTCGCAACTTCGTGCGCCGCGTCGATGAAAAGCCGCACGACAGGACTGAGTGTGCGGTTCTTCAGGGTGACAATTCCGACCGGTACGGGAGGAAGTGGAAGTTCAACGGGCAAGACTTTGATCTCCGGCCGAGCCGGAAACCGCAATGCGAAACCGGCGAGGATCGTGAGGTAGTGCCCCGTCTTCAGCAAGTTGATCCGCACCTCGGTGGGAATGACGAACGCAGTCGTGCGAGGATAATCAAGCCCGCTGGCACGAAAAGCCTCCATTACGATCGACCCAACTACACTTGTTGGCGGGGGCAGCGTCCACGACTCATTCGCCAGCTCAGCTAGAGCGATTTTTCGCCGACGTGCCCATGGATCTTGCGCTCCCGCCGCGACGACAAGTGAATCATCGAAGACGAAATCAAAGTCGAGCCGCTCGTCTGCAATCGGGCCCAGTCTTTGGGCTACCAAGACGTCGACATGACGCTCGATCAGTTCACGATGTAGTTCAGTAATCTGTGCGTTGACGAAATGAAACACGATTCGCGGATAGCGTTGCGAGAGCCGATCGATAACGGCAGAAACGAAGCTCGCGGCCAGAATGGAGTTGCATCCGATCCGTACGTCCCCCGCCGTAGGGTCGGCAAGGAATTCGATATTCTGCACGCCCTGGCGCAGGTCATCGAATACGGCTGCGCCACAATCGAGCAGCGCGCGCCCGAATTTGGTCGGCTCAATGCCCTGGCGGTGGCGATCGAGCAGGCGCACGCCCAGCATATGCTCCAGTTCCGCGATCGATCTGGAGATGGCGGGTTGGGTAATGTTGAGGCGGTCCGCCGCTTTTCCCATGCTGCCAGCCTGCACGACAGTCATAAGGACGTGCAGGTCTTGCAGCTTCATTCGGCGTCCAATCCGGTCCTTTAACTGCATGGCGGCACCCATAAGCCAAAATCATGACCCCATAAGACGATAGCATTATGTGCTTATGGCGGCATCACCTAGTCTTCGAGGCCAGAGCGTCGTGGACAGGCGGCGCTGAATGGATTCCGTGCCTCCCTCAATCCTCAAGACCAGAGGAGGACGCCATGAAAGTTTCCCGCAGACATTTTCTGCATCTGACAGCGGGCGCTGCCGCGCTGCCGGCTGTACCGCGTTTCGCCTGGGCACAAACCTATCCGTCGCGGCCCGTGCGCATCGTCGTCGGCTTCGCCCCTGGCGGGGGGACCGATTTAATTGCCCGCGTGATGGGACAATGGCTGTCGGAACGGCTCGGCCAACAATTCGTCATCGAGAATCGACCGGGCGCCGGCACCAATATTGCCACCGAGACGGTCGCACGGGCGCAACCCGACGGCTATACGCTCCTCCTGCTCATCACCTCAGGCGTGATCAACGCGACCGTCTACGAAAAGCTCAAATTCAACGTCGTCCGTGACATCGCGCCGGTGGCGAGTCTCAGCCGCGAGACCAGTGTCATGGTGGTAAATCCGCCGGTGCCGACCAAGACGGTTCCCGAGTTCATCGCCCATGCCAAGGCCAACCCGGGCAAGATCAATATGGCCTCGTCCGGCAATGGAACCTTGGCGCACGTGACGGGCGAGCTGTTCAAGATGATGACCGGCATCGACTTGGTTCACGTGCCCTATCGGGGCGGCGCACCGGCATTGACCGATATGCTCGGCGGACAGGTACAAGTGATGTTCTCCAGCTTATCCTCGGCCATCGAGTACATCAGGTCTGGCCAGCTGCGGGCGCTGGGCGTGACGGCGGCCACACGGTCGGATGCTCTTCCGGGCACGCCGGCCATCGCAGAATCCGTACCGGGCTATGAAGCAAGCGCCTTTTATGGCGTCGGCGCACCGCGGGACACGCCTGCCGAAATCATCGACAAACTCAACAAGGAGATCAATGCGGGCCTCGCCGATCCCAAGTTGAGGACGCGTCTCGCTGAGATCGGCGGTCACGTGGTGCTTGCCGGCTCGCCCGGCGACTTCGGCAAGCTCATCGCGGACGAAAGCGACAAATGGGCCAAGGTCGTCAAGTTTGCCGGGGTAAGGGCGGAGTGATCCTCGCGATCCCGCCAGATATTACGTAACGCCCTTCTGCGAAAGATGCGATTGGCAGCAAAGGTGATGTTGAGACCTGCTGCAGAACCGTGATTCAAGCCTCCGGCCCAAGCTCCGAATGATGCGTCCGAGCCAAGCGCAGACCGCCGTCACTTCCCGCGCGGCCGGTAGGGGCCGAGCTCCTTCGCCGCCTGTTCCGCAAATGACGTGTCGATGATGCGCTCGACCGTCATGCTGGGGTCCTGCAGCTGGCGAAGGTGCTTGAAGAACGCCAGGTCGTTGCGCAGGCCCGCGAGGCTCATCCGCCCGTCGGGATCGATCGCCGCCGGGGTGATCTCGCGGTGGGTCTTCGGATCCTTGATGAACGTGTATTCGGTGAGGATCGAGATCACCTCGTCGGCGTTCGGACCGGCGATCCGCCCGCCTTGCAGCGCGTCGTTGTATTCGCGCACCGCGCGGATATAGGCGCGCATGAATTTGAGCGCGATCTGCGGCCGCTCGCGCGCAAATTTTTCCGAATAGAGCACCACCGCGGTCTGCTGATCCGGATAGATCTCGTCATTGCCGGCAACGCGCACGGCGACGCCGTTCTTGACCGCCTGCGTCGCGGTCGGCTCGTTGGTCATGCTGGCGTCGATCGCCTTGTTGGCATAGGCGACGAGGTGCTGGGGAAATGCAAGCTCGACCATGTTGGCGTCGTTCCAGGTCAGCCCGCCGCGCTTGAGCGCCTCGTTCACCGCCGAGGAATTGGCGCTGCCGAACGTGCCGACCGCGATCTTCATGCCCTTGAGGTCCGCGAAGCCCTTGAAGCGCCCGCTGTCGATATGGTCCTTGCGAACGAGCAGCCCGGAAAAGCCGTAGCCGGGCCGCATCGAGCCCTTGTCGGCAACGGCGCGTAGCGCGATGTCGCGCTCGACGGCGTTGTAGAGCCCGACCGAAACCGTGCCGGCGCCGACGTCGAGCTGGCCGCGGCCGAGCGGGCCGATCATCTGCGGCGCGTTGGCGAGCTGGGTGAGCTCCACGTTGAGCCCTTCGTCGCGGAAATAGCCCTTCTTGTGCGCCAGGAAAAAACCGATGTCGCTGGCGATGCCGGCCGAGGCCACCTTCACGGTATTGTCGGTCTGCGCCGCCGCCGGAAGCGCGAAAAAAGCAGCCATAATGACGGCCGGCAGGGCGACGAATTTCGAGACGTGACCCATAGAACCTCTCTCGCCTGCTTCGGGCGATGGCGCCGTGACAGGGGTGACGTTGTGGTATGATTGCCGGCGCGTCAATGGACCGAAGTGGCGCAGAGACAATGGGAACAGAGAGCGTATGCTGAATCCGGATCTACGCGCCGCGCAGAAGCGCTCGAACGAGCGCGCGCAGGACGTGCGCGACATTGTCGACTACGCCGACAGCATCGGCGAGCTCGCCCGCCTCGACGGCGCCGACTGGAATCTGGAAATCGGCGTGCTGGCCGAAATCTTCGCGCATTCGAAGCCCGGCCGCGCGCCCGCCGTCCTGTTCGACAGGATCAAGGGCTATCCGCCCGGCATGCGGATCGTGTCCGGCCTGCACAACACCTGCCGGCGGCTCGCTTATTCGTTCGGCTTTCCGGCAACCGACGATCCCACCGTGCTGGTGAAGGCCTACCGCGACCGCATGAAGGGCGATTTCAAGCTCGTGCCGCCGGTGGCGGTGAAGGACGGCCCGGTGCTCGAGAATATCGATCGTGACGGCGCCGTCGACCTGTTCAAGTTCCCGGTGCCGATGATCCACGAGAAGGACGGCGGCCGCTACATCGGCACCTACTGCGCCGTGATCATGAAGGATCCGGACAACGACTGGATCAATCTCGGCACCTATCGCGTGGTGGCGCACGACCGCAGCTCCTGCGGCATCTGGATGTCGCCCGGCAAGCACGGCCGGCTCATCCGCGACAAATATTTCGCCAACAAGAAGCCATGCCCGGTGCTGATCTGCTGCGGGCTCGATCCGGTGCTGTTCCTTGCCGGCAGTCACGAGGTCAAGCACGGCGTGAGCGAGTTCGCCTATGCCGGCGGTCATCGCGGGCAGCCCTACGAGATCATCGCGAGCGAGCTGCATCGCCTGCCGATGCCGGCCCATGCCGAGATCGTGCTGGAGGGCGAATTCCTGCCCGACGAGACGCGTGCGGAAGGTCCGTTTGGCGAGTTCACCGGCTATTACGCGAGCCACGTGCGCGACGAGCCGGTGGTGCGCATCCGCCGCGTCTATCACCGCAACGATCCGATCATGACCATGGCGTCGCCGATGCGGCCGCCGACCGACGTGTCGTTCGCCAAGTGCATCGTGCAGTCGGGCATGATCTGGGACGAGATCGAGAAGGCCGGGCTGTCGGGGGTTAAAGGCGTGTGGTGTCATGAGGCCGGCGCCATCCGCATGTTCATCGTCGTCGCGATCGAGCAGCTCCATCCCGGCCACGCGCAGCAGGCGGGGATGCTGGTCTCGAGCTGCCATTCGGGAAATTACGCCGGCCGCTGGGTGATCGTGGTCGACGACGACATCGATCCGACCAAGCTCGAAGACGTGATCTGGGCGATGTCGACGCGCTGCGATCCGGTCGCCGATATCGAATACATCAAGCGCGCCTGGTCGACGCCGCTCGATCCGATGCTGCGTAACCCGCCGTGGGAAAACACGCGCGCGATCGTGAACGCCTGCCGGCCGTGGGACTGGCGGCATGAATTCCCGCCGGTCGCCTCGGCCAGCCCGGAGCGGCGCCGCGAAGTCGAGGCGAAGTGGGCGCGCGAGATCATGCAGGTCACCGGCCGGAGTTGACGGTGGGCGTGTCAGCTAACGACGGGGCCGGGGCAGCGAAGGAGAGTGACATGCGGATGACCATGATCGGACTTGCCGCCCTGGTCGCGACCCTGGCGGCGATCGAGCCCGCCCTTGCCCAAAGCAAGACGGCACGACGACCGTGGTGCCGTCAGCCGCCCGGCCTCGGAAGCATCCTGGACTGCACCTACCACAATCAGCAGCAGTGCCTCGCGATGGTAAGCGGGCGGGGTGGCGGCTGCATCCCGAATCCGGCGATCGAATGGGACCGCCGGGAGCAGCAGCAGCGGCGTCAGAACCCGAACCAGAACTGGCAGTGGCGCTGATCTTCTTTGTGGCTGCAGGACGCTGACAGCGTAACCCTGCCGTCATCGCGCTGTGGTATCACCGCGCGATGACGACGCTGAAATCGCTGCTGATCTTTGGCCTGGCCGGCTACGTCGCGCTTGTGGCGCTGATGTATTTCGCCCAGCGCGCGCTGATGTATTTCCCGGAAAACATCCGCATCGCGCCGGCAGCGGCGGGTCTCAGCACGGCCGAGGAGGTCGTTCTCGACACCGCCGACGGCGAGCGCGTCATCGCCTGGCATATCCCGCCGCGCCAGCACCGGCCGGTGGTGCTCTACTTCCACGGCAACGGCGGCGCATTGCGCTACCGCGTCGACCGATTCCAGGCGCTGACCGCCGAGGGTTCCGGGCTCGTCGCGCTGAGCTACCGCGGCTATGGCGGATCGACTGGCAAGCCGAGCGAGGCCGGCCTCATCGCCGACGCCCAGGCCGCTTACGCTTTTGCCACCGCGCGCTATCCCGCCGACAAGCTCATCGTCTGGGGGGAATCGCTCGGCTCCGGTGTCGCGATCGCGCTGGCCGCGGAGCGGCCGGTCGGCCGTCTCGTGCTTGAAGCCCCGTTCAACTCGGCGGTCGAGATCGCTGCCGGTGCCTATCCGTTCATCCCCGTGCGCTGGCTGATGAAGGACCAGTTCCGCTCCGATCTGCGCATCGAGAAAGTCACCGCGCCGGTGCTGCTGCTGCACGGCGAGCGCGACCGGATCATTCCGATCGCCTCGGGCGAACGGCTTTATGCGCTGATCAAGTCGCCCAAGCGATTCGTGCGCTTTCCCGAAGGCGAGCACGAGAATCTCGGCACCTATGGCGCCATGGACGCTGCGGCGAAATTTATCGGTGAAGTGTTGCCGCCCTGAACCGCGCGGCGCCGCACTCAAAAGGTCTGGTAGGTCTTGCCGTATTGCCCGCCGACCCGGGTGAAGCCCTGCTGCGCGGCGGGGTGGTCGCGCTGGATGCTGAGCGCCTTGGCATATGAGCCGGCCGCTTTCTCTTTATTGCCGAGACGCTCGTAGGCGAGCCCGCGGCTCATCCAGGCGTGCAGGTTCTGCGGCTCGACCTGCACCGCCTCGTCGAGATCCGCTGCTGCCGCCTTGGCATCGTTGATGGCGAGATAGCTCAGGCCGCGGGCGATGAACGGCTCGGCCTGCTGCGGCATCAACGCGATCGCGGTCGAGAAATCGTCGATGGCGAACTGGTGCTGCCCCTGGCCCTGATAAAGGAGGCCGCGATTGTAATAGGCCTGGGCGTTGTCGGGCCGGATCGCGATCGCCTTGTTGAAGTCGTTGAGCGCGAGCAGGAGCTGGCCGCGCTGGCGGTTCACCACGCCGCGCCCGAGATAGGCGGCCGCGTAGTTCGCATCGATCGCGAGCGCCCGATTGTAGTCGGCAAGGGCGAGATCGAGCTTGTTGGTCTGCCGGTAGATCAGGCCGCGGTTGGCATAGGCCTGCGCATATTTCGGATCGAGGCTGATCGCCTTGTTGAAGTC
>Ga0114129_10011464_pt1 | contig 12622 bp, 13 predicted proteins | sample RhiMetdeltSRZDD1_FD_80071 | JGI IMG/M metagenome (GOLD analysis project Ga0114129, IMG submission 80071) | Populus rhizosphere microbial communities from Tennessee, USA - Rhizosphere MetaG P. deltoides SRZDD1 (version 2) (version 2) | ecosystem: Host-associated > Plants > Roots > Rhizosphere >...
GGGCTCATCGTGTCCCCGCCCAAGGCGGGCAAGACGACGCTGCTCGAGCACCTGGGCCAGGCCATCGCGAAGCACCATCCCGAGGTGCACCTCATCCTGCTGCTCATCGACGAGCGGCCGGAGGAGGTGACCCACTTCCGCCGCGCGGTGCGGGCGGAGGTGCTGGCCTCCTCGGCCGACTCGGCCGCCGACGCCCACATGCGCCTGGCCAAGCTCGCCATCGAGCGGGCCCGCCGGCTGGTCGAGGCGGGACGGCACGTCGTGATCCTGCTCGACAGCCTCACCCGCCTCGGCCGCGCCAGCAACCGGGAGATGGGACCCGGCGGCCGCACGATGAGCGGCGGCGTCGACAACCGGGCCCTGCAGTTCCCGCGGCAGTTCTTCGGGGCCGCGCGCAACTGCGAGGGCAGCGGCAGCCTGACCATCCTCGCCACCGCGCTCATCGAGACGGGGAGCCGGATGGACGAGGTCATCTTCCAGGAGTTCAAGGGCACCGGGAACATGGAGCTGATCCTCGATCGCGCGATCGCGGACCGGCGGATCTTCCCCGCGGTGGACGTGCTGAAGTCGGGCACCCGGCGCGAGGAGCTTCTGTGCTCGCCGGAGGAGCTGGCCAAGCGGCACCTGCTGCGCCGGGCGCTGGCCGACCTGTCGCCGGTGGAGGCGGCGCAGTTCCTGATCGACAAGATCCAGAAGACCCCGTCGAATGCGGCCTTCCTTTCGACTCTGGTTGCACCCGCGCCGGTCCGCCGGTTCCTGCGCTAGCGGGCGGCGGAGAACGGGCGCAGCGGAGGCAACCGCAAGCAGTTCTTGAAGCGACTCGCCCCGGGACAAGTCGCCGCCTGCGCGGCCGCATCTTGACATCATCCATATCAGACATCATGATGTCCCGATGAGGACGACGCTGACGTTGGAGCCTGACGTGGCGAAGCGCCTGAGAATGGAAATGCGACGGACAGGCAAGGGCCTCAAGGCCGCGGTCAACGAGGCCCTCCGGCTCGGCCTCGGCCTCGGTGGGAAGGCGCCCAAGGTCGCTCGCTTCCAGGTCGAGCCCCACGCTTTCGGCTTCAAACCGGGAGTCGACCTCGACCGCCTGAACCAGCTCACCGATGAGCTGGAGGCCGACGAGAGCGCCCGCAAGCTGCACCGTTGATCATCCCCGACGTCAATCTGCTGGTTCACGCCTACAACAGTGATTCGCCTCTCCACGCCAAAGCACGCGGGTGGTGGGAGGAGCTGCTCAACGGCACCCGGCCCGTCGGGCTGGCGTGGGCGGCCGTCCTCGGCTTCGTGCGGATCACGACCCACCGTCAGATCCTCGCCCGACCCTTGCCGGTGAGCGCGGCCTGCAGCCGGGCGCGAGCCTGGCTCTCTCGTCCGTACGTGAATGTCCTCCATCCGGGAGACCACCATGCGGAGGTCCTCTTCGGACTGCTCGAGTCGCTGGGGACCGGCGGCAACCTCACCACCGACGCGCACCTGGCGGCCCTCGCCATCGAGCACCAGGGCGAGCTGCACTCGACTGACACCGACTTCGCGCGCTTCCCCGGCCTGCGCTGGCGGAATCCTCTGCGCTGAGGTCGACGCAAATCGGGGTCGGACACGGCCCGCCAGACCATGAAGCAAGACACCGCCGCCCGCCGGTTGCGTTCAGCCGTGGGCGACCGCTTGCAGCTCCTCCCGGTGGGCGAGCATGAACTCCACGAACGCGCGCGTGGCCGCGGGCGGGCGGCGGCCCAGGAAGATCATCGACACCGAGCGCCGGAGGCGATGGCCGGCCACCGCCAGCCGCACCAGGCGGCCCTTGGCGACCTCCTCCCGCACCGCCCACGTCGGGAGCAGCGAGACGCCCAGGCCGTGCTCGACCATCAGCTTCACGAAGTACGTGTCGTTCGACTCGAGGGCGAGCGCGGGGCGCACCCCGACCCGGTGGAAGAACGCGTCGGTCGCCCGGCGGATGGACGAGCCCCGCTCGAACAGGACCAGCCGCTCGGCGGCGATGTCGCGCACGGAGGCCGTCGCCGCACCGGCCAGCGCGTGGCGGGGGCCCACGACCAGGACCAGCTCGTCCTCGAACAGCTCCCTCACCTGCAGCGACGGTGAGTAGACGGGCAGGGCGGCGAAACCCACCTCGGCCGTCCCGGCGAGGATGTCGGCCACCGTCTGGTCGGTGCTGACCGTCGTCCGGAACGTCAGCTCGATGCGGGGATGGGCCTGCATGAACGACTCGAACAGCTCCGCGAAGAGATGGACGAAGGCCTGGGTCGCGGCCGCGGCCCGCACGCGGCCCGACGGCGGCTGGCCCGGGCCGGGCAGCCGCACGCGAAGCGCCTCGGCCTCGTCCAGGATCCGGACCGCGTGCTCGAGGGCGGCCCGGCCGCTCTCCGAGAGCAGCACGCCCCGCTTGGCGCGGATGAAGAGCGGCTCGCCCAGCTCCGCCTCCAGCGACTTGATCTGATGGCTCACCGCGGACTGGGTGAGCCCCAGCCGCTGCGCGGCCCGGGTGAAGTTCAGCGTCTCGGCTACCTCGCGCAGCGTCCTGAGCTGGGCCAACTCCATGAGATATGAATCTATTTCATGATACCGATGAAAACAATGAATTTGACAGGGGTAGCGCCGGAGCCTAGCTTGTGGAGATGAAGCGGTACCTGTTGGCGAGCGACTTCGACCAGACCCTCAGCTTCAACGACTCCGGGCACGTTCTGAGCGAGATCCTGGGAGTCGACGGCTTCACGGAGAAGGTGGCGGGCCTGGCCCGCATCAACCTGGTGCAGCAGGGAGGCGAGCTGGCCTACCTGATCCTGCACGACCCCGAGCTGCGGCAGGTGCGGCGGGAGCACCTCCAGGAGGCGGGTCGGCGCATCCGCCTCAAGACGAGCATCCCGCTCCTCTCTCGTCTGCTCGACAGCGGCATCGACGGCCATCACTTCTCCTTCCACGTGGTCTCCGCTGCGCCCGAAGAGGTGATCCAGTCCGCCCTCGAAGGCATCGTGCCGGCCGACCACATCCACGGGACGCGCTTCCACTACGCGGCCGGCTCCGGCGAGGTCGAGGCGATCGTGCGGGTGGTGGCCGGCTACGGGAAGGTCGCCGTCCTCGACGGCCTCCAGTCTCGTCTCGACGTCCCCCCCGACCGCGTGGTCTACGTGGGCGACGGCAGCTCGGACGTGCACGTGATGCTCCACGTGAACCGGCGGGAAGGCTACAGCATCGCGGTGTCCGAGGCGCCGTACATCGCCCAGATCGCGCGCCGCACCGTGATCAGCGACGACGCGCTGAGCGTGCTCGTCCCCGTGCTCGAGGACATCGCGGGCTGGCGCCGGAGCGCCATCCGCGCGCTGTTCGAGTCCCACGGCCTGCACATCCACGAGTGGGACCGGACGCGCACGGACCACGTGACGATCCGCGAGCCGGGCCCGCCCACCGCCTGACGCTCCGGCGTGCCCTTGCGGGCCGGCCGTCCGGGAAGCACAATCCGCGTCCCGGAGGCTTCATGCATCAGGAGCGGCACGCGTGGCATTCCTCGCGGCTGGGAAAGGAGATGGGGATCCGCGTCTACGGGCATTACGGCCGGCCGCTCCTCGTCTTCCCGACCAGCGGCGGTGACGAGAACGAGTACGAGGGCCAGAGCATGGTCGGCGCCCTCGCCCATCACGTCGACGCCGGGCGGGTGAAGCTCTTCTGCCTCAACACCGTCAACAACGAGAGCTGGTACGACAAGCAGGCCCACCCCCGCCACCGCAGCTACGTGCAGGCGATGTACGACGCGTACGTGGCCTTCGAGGTGGTGCCGTTCGTCCACGACCACTGCCGGACCCCCGGCATCCCCATCACGACCACCGGGGCGTCGTTCGGCGCCTACCACGCCGCCAACACGCTGCTGAAGCACCCCGACCTCGTCCGGCGGTGCCTGGCCCTCTCGGGCGTGTACGACATCCGGCGGTTCATGGACGGGGACTACGACGACAACTTCTACTTCAACAACCCCGTCGACTACGTGGCCAACCTGAGCGATCCCTACTTCCTCTCCCACCTCAACCAGTGCGACATCCACCTCGCCACCGGGTGCGGGCCGTACGAGGACAGCCGCCCGACCTATCGGCTCTCGGAGGTCCTGCGGGCGAAGGGCATCCCGCACCATCTCGACGACTGGGGGCCCGAGGGTGGGCACGATTGGCCGTACTGGAAGCGGCAGATGGACATCTACATCGACAGGTTGTCTTGAACGGGGAGTACGACTCGCGCTGAGGCGGATCGGCCTCAGCTCTTCTCGGCCCCGAGCTTGCGGGCGAGGCCGGCGATGTCGACGCCGGTGGCGGCCTTGATCTGCTCGCTGGCGCCGATGGCGGCCTTGGCGAAGCCCTCGCCCGGCACCCCCGCGGTCGTCCCCGGCAGCACCGAGACCTTGTGAACGAGGAGCGGGTGCCCCGCGCCCGCCACCTTGCTCAGCAGCGGTATGACCTGCTGCAGGGCCAGGACCTCCCGCGCTCCGTCTCCGGCGGCGGCGAAGGCCTCGAACACGCGCTTGAGCGCCTCCGCCTCCGCCTTCCCCCGCTCGACGAGGGCCGCCGCATCACCGCGCGCCCATTCCTCCCGGGCCCGGCGGTCGGCCTCGGCCGACTGCACGACGTCCGCCTCGAGCTGGCGCTGGACCTGCAGGATGCGGGCCTTCTGGCGCTCGATCTCGGCCGTCACCTGGGCGATCAGCGCCGCGACCTCTCCCTGTGACTCCGCGATCATGGCCTCGCGCCGCGTCTGCGCGTCCACGATGCGCTTCTGCGTCTCCTGCCGCGCGATGGCGAGGTCGGCGTCCACCTTGGCGATCTCGGAAGCGCCCCAGTTCTGCGCCTGTTGCACGGAGGCGTCGGCGCGGGCCTGGGCCTCCGCCACCGCCGCTTCCATCCGCACCTTCGCCCCCTGGATGCGGCCGATGGAGTTGAGGTAGCCCACGTCGTCGGTGATGTTCTGGATCTTGAGGGTGTCGAGGACGAGGCCCATCCGGTTGAGGTCGTGCTCGGCCTCCTCCAGCAGCGTGTGGGCGAAGCGCGCCTTGTCCTGGTTGACCTCCTCCGGCGTGAGCTGCGCCAGCACGCCGCGCAGGTTGCCCTCCAGGGTCTCCTTCGCGACCTTCATGATCTCCAGCCGCTGCTTGCCCAGGAAGCGCTCGATCGCGTTGTTGAGGAGCGGCTCCTCGCCGGGCAGCTTCACGTTGGCCACGCCGTGGACGTTGAGGGGGATGCCGCCCTTGGAGTAGGCGCCCTTCACCTCGATGTCGATCGCGATGTTCGTCAGGTCCACGCTGTCGATCACCTCGAACAGCGGCATGCGCAGCGCTCGTCCGCCGCGGGCCACGCGGTAGCCGACCTCCCGCTGGCCCACCCGGCGCACCCGGCCGGAGAAGATGAGCGCCTCGTTGGGCGCGCTCACGTAGAGCAGCCTCCGCACGAGGGTGCTCAGGATCACGAGGACGACGAACGCCGTGACGGCGAGGACGAATGCGATCGGGATCATCGGCCGCCCTCCTTCTTCCCGAGGAGGGTCCGGACGTCGACCCCGACCGCGCGCGCCGTCTCGGCCATGACCCGGGCCACCGCCGCCGGGAAGTTGGCCACGAAGGCGGTGTAGGCGCGGCCGTCGCCCCCGTCCACGATCTGCAGCTCGCCCACCTGGGTCTGCGTCACCCGGTCCACCGCCGCCTGCACGAATGCGCGGAGCTGCTGGAGCAGATAGACCTCGCGGCCGTTCTGGCCGGCCGCCTTCCATTCCGCGGCCACGGACTGGAGGGCGGCCGCCGCCGCCTTGCCGTTCTCGACGAGGGGCGCCGCCTCCCCCCGCGCCCGGGCCTGCGCGGCCTGGCGGGCCGCCTCGGCGGGCAGGACCACGTCGCACTGCAAGCGCGTCTTCTCCAGCTCCGCCCGCAGCCGCTGCAGCTCCTGCTCGGCGGTGGCCCGCGCGGTCTCGGCGGCGATGGCCGCCTCGTTCTCGATGGACTTGGCCTGGGCCTCCATCTTCGCCAGCTCGGCGCGGAGCTGGTTCTTCCGCTGGAGGACGGAAGTCTCGGCCTTCTTCTGCGCCGACTCCGCCCGCTGCCGGGCGCCGGCCTGCTCCTCGGCGATCTTCTGGTTCGCCTCGTTCTCCGCGTTCTGGGCATCGCGGATCATGAGGGCGATGCGGGCCCGGCCGAGGTTCTGGAGGTACTCCTGCTCGTCGGAGACGTGCTGGACCTTGAGCACGTCCAGCTCCAGCCCCAGCTTGTCGAAATCGTCCTGCGCGTGCGTCTTGAGCGTCTCCGCGAACTTCAGGCGGTCCTGGTTCACCTCCTCGGGGGTGAGCTGGGCGAGGACCTCCCGCAGCACCCCTTCCAGCGTCTGCCGGGCGACCACCGCGATCTGGCCGGGAGGCGCGCCCAGGAAACGCTCCACCGCGTTGCGGACGTAGGACGGGTTGGAGGAGATCTTGACGTTGGCGATGGCCTTGACGTCGAGGGGGATGCCCGCCTTGGAGTACGCGTTGGTGACCGACACCTCGACCATGAACAGGCGCATGTCCATGCGCGACACCGTCTCCATCAGCGGGGTTCGCGTGGCCCAGCCCTGGCGCACGACCTTGTAGCCGACGGTGGAACCGTCCGCCAGGCGGTGCTTGCGGCCGGAGTAGATCAGGATCTCGTTCGGACGGCAGATGAAGAGGAACTGCCGGAGGATGGCGATGAAGATCGCCATCGCCACCACCGCGCCCACCGATCCCAGCACCACGAGGATCACCGTGCCCACGCCCACTTCGATTCCGCTCATGGCTTGGCCTCCGGTGCCGCGACGACCTCCGCGACGTCCCCGCGCACGTCGAGCACGACGACCTCCTGACCCGCCTTCAGCTCGCCCCCGGAAGTGGTGGCGAGGAGGTCGACGGTCTGCCCCTTGATCTGCACCCGGACCTTGCCGCGCTGGTCGCGCGAGAGCGGCACGAGCACGCGGCCGGAGCGGCCCCGCGCCTCGACGAGCGCCGCCTCGCCGGAGGCGGCGGGGTCGCCCAGCGAGCGCAGGGTGGTGCCGACGCCCAGCGTCACGCCCGCGGCGGCCACCGCCGCCACCGCCAGCGCGGCGGGCTCGCCCGCGAGGCGCAGCCCGTGAAGGATGGTGCCGACGAAGCCGAAGGCGAACAGGCCGTACGTCACCGATCGCATCGAGAGCACGCCGGGACCCTGCTCGGCGTGATGGTCGGGGCCGCCGAGGTGATCGTGTCCGCCGATGTGGCCGAAGTGGTTCCCGCCGTCGTGATGTCCTCCCGAGACGAGCTGGACGAAGAGGAGGCCGCCCCCCAGGATCAGGGCGAGAAGGTACAGGAGCCACATGGCGTGCGGACCGCGAGTATACACGCGCCTGGAAGCACGGCGCTCCGAAGCGACCCCGCGCGAGGACACGGTGTCGCCTGTCGAGGCCAGGCAACCCCACGCTCACGCGGCACTTGTGGCCGCGCAAATCCTGCCGCGGCCGAAACGCGAGGCGGTGGCGCTCGTCCAATCTCCGTGGGGCACGGGTCCCTTGGGCGAAGTCCGTGGTGGCCCCACTACGGACACGAGGAGACCGCTTTGAACTACGAGGAATTCACGGCGTTGGTGCGCGATCTGGCGCAACGCGACGACCTGACCGCTTATGGTCTGCTGCCGATTCCCATCCTGCGGCGGGAATGCGGCGCGAAGGTGAGCCGCGCGCAGCTCGACGCGTTCCTGCTGCGGATGTCCACCGAGGGTGTCGTCCATCTCCTCAGCCACGTCGAGTTCGACAACCTGCCCGGGTCGGTGCGGCGCGAGGCCCTGCACCTGCCGTCGGGGCAGGACCTGTACTGGATCCGCCCCGTCTGAACCCGCGCCGGCGGCCCGGAACTTCTCAACCTGCTTCGCCGTAGAGGTCGGGGGCAGTCGGTCACGCCCGCGTCACGGCTTGCTGTAATATTGGCCCTTTGAGCGACCTCAAAGGCGAACTCGCCTCTCTCCGGATCGACCGCGACCGCCCGGCGGAGCCTCGCCTGCGCCGCTGGCCGCTGTTCCTCTTCGTGCCCGTGGTGCTGGCCCTGGGCATCCTCTACGCCCTTCGGGCGCGCCAGGCCCTGACCGGGCCCGAGGTGGAGACCGCCCCGGCCACCGTCGTCCGGCAGGCCGATGCGGCGGCGGGCTCGCCGATCCTCACCGCCTCCGGCTACGTGGTCGCACGGCGCAAGGCGGTCGTGTCGGCCAAGATCCAGGGTCGGCTCTCACAGCTCCGCGTGGAGGAGGGAAGCCGGGTCCGCCAGAACGACGTGATCGCGCGGCTCGAGAGCCTGGACTACGAGGCCCAGGTGCAGCGGGCGCGGGCGGCCGTGCAGCGGGCGGAGGCCGACCTCGCGGAGAGCCGGCGCCAGCTCGACCTGGCCCGGCGGCTGACGGACCAGAAGATCATCTCGACCGACCAGTTCCAGACCACCGAGAGCCGGGTGCGGGTGAGCGAGGCGGCGGTGTCGCAGGCCCGGGCCGACCTCGCCTTCGCCGAGGCCTCGCTCGCCAACACCGTCATCCGCGCGCCCTTCACGGGCACGGTGGTGAAGAAGATGGCGGAGGTGGGGGAGAGCGTCGCCCCCATCCCTCCCGGCGTGAACATCTCGACCTCTTCGGGAGCGATCGTGGCCCTCGCCGACCTCGAGACGCTGGAGGTGGAAGCGGACGTCAGCGAGTCCAACGTCGCGAAGCTGTCGGGCGACCAGCCGGCCGAGGTGTCGGTGGAGGCATTCCCGGACCGCAAGTACCGCGCGGTGCTCCGTCAGGTGATCCCGACCGCCGACCGCACCAAGGCGACGGTGCAGGTGAAGGTCACGATCCTCGACAAGGACGAGCTGCTCAAGCCCGAGATGAGCGCCAAGGTCACCTTCGTGGAGGCGACCCGGGAGGCCACCGCCGCCGAGCCGGCGGCGCCGGTCGTCGTCGTGCCGAAGGAGGCCGTGGTGAGCCGCGACGGCAAGACGGTGGTGTTCGAGGTGCAGGACGGCAAGGTGCGCGCGCGCCCGGTGGTGCCGGGGGCGGAGCGCCAGGGCCAGCTCGTGGTGCGGGAGGGCCTGGCCGGCTCCGAGCGCGTCGTGGTGCGTCCCCCCGACACGCTGAAGGACGGGGACGCGGTGAGGGTGAAGGGATGAGCGCGGGGCCGGTGCGGCAGCCGGCGGCGGATGCGATCGTGGACGTTCGCAGCGTGCGGAAGGTCTACCACCGCGACGCCGCCGAGATCACGGTCCTCGACGGCATCAACCTGCAGGTTCCGACCGGGGAGTTCGTCGCGCTCATGGGGCCGTCCGGCTCGGGCAAGACCACGCTTCTCAACCTCATCGCGGGCATCGACCGCCCCACCTCCGGAGAGGTGATCGTGGCCGGCACCGACGTCGGCCGGCTCTCCGAGAGCGAGCTGGCCCGGTGGCGCAGCCGCAGCGTCGGCTTCATCTTCCAGTTCTACAACCTGATCCCGGTCCTCACCGCCGAGGAGAACGTCGAGCTGCCGCTGCTGCTCACGTCGCTCCCGAAGAAGCAGCGGCGCGAGCGGGCGCTGACCGCGCTGAAGGTGGTGGGCCTGGCCGACCGTGCCCGCCACTATCCGCGCCAGCTCTCGGGCGGCCAGGAGCAGCGGGTGGCGATCGCGCGCGCGATCGTGGCCGACCCCGCGGTGCTCGTCGCCGACGAGCCGACGGGCGACCTCGACGCGAAGAGCGCCGAGGAGATCCTGGGCCTCATGGAGTCGCTGAACCGCGACTTCGGCAAGACGATCGTGATGGTCACCCACGACCCGCGCGCCGCCGAGCGGGCCCACACCCAGCGGCACCTGGAGAAGGGCGTGTTGAAGGCGTGAAGTTCCTTCCCTACATCCTCAAGCACCTCCGCCGGAACTGGATCCGCACCGGCAGCACGATCCTCGGCATGGCGGTGTGCATCTTCCTCTTCTGCACGCTGCGGACGTTCCTCCGGGCGATGGACGACGCTCGGACGCTCGGCAACGTGACCCGCCTCGTCACCCGGCACGCGGTGAGCCTCGTGTACAACGTACCGCTCTCCTACGAGGGACAGATCGCCCAGGTGCCGGGGGTCAAGCGCGTGGCGATCTCGAGCTGGTTCGGGGGATCGCTGCCCGCGAAGAAGGAGAGCCAGGACGCCCAGAAGGGCGCGGGGCACGGGCCCGATTTCAGCAACTTCTTCACCAACCTGGCCGTCGAGGACGAGCCCTACTTCGCCATGCACCCGGAGTTCAAGGTCCCCGACGAGGAGATGAAGGCGTTCCGCGAGGACCTGCGCGGATGCATCATCGGCCGCGGCCTGGCCCGGCAGTTCGGCTGGAAGGCCGGAGACACGTTCTTCCTGGAGAGCTTCATCCCGCCGTACCGCCGCCGCCAGGGACCCTTCGAGTTCGTCGTGCGGGGCATCTACGACGCCGACAAGGTGCGCGAGCCCGCCGCCGACGACCGGGTGATGTACTTCCACTACAAGTACCTCTACGAGAGCACCGGCCAGCGGGTCGGCGCCGGCCTCTACGTGGTGGAGCTGCAGGAACCCCGCCAGGCCGCCACCGTGGCCGCCGCCATCGACAGGACCTTCCAGAACAGCGAGGCGGAGACGAAGAGCGAGACGGAGGCCGCCTTCCGCGCCGACTTCATCGCGATGATCGGGAACCTGGCGCTGCTCCTCAACAGCATCGGCCTGGCCGTGATCTTCACGATCCTGCTCGTGACCGCCAACACCATGAGCATGGCCGTCCGCGAGCGCCGCACCGAGATCGCCGTCCTCAAGACGCTGGGCTTCACCAGCCGGCAGGTGCTGGGCCTGGTCCTCGCCGAAGCGTTCACGATCGGCGCCCTCGGTGGCGCCATCGGCCTCGGCCTCAGCGTGCTCATCATCCGGGCGATGACCAAGGCTCCCGGCGTGAGCGGCTTCATCAATGGCTTCCCGAACTTCGGCCTGCACTGGAGCGTGACCAGCCAGGGGCTGGCCATCGCGCTCCTCCTGGGCCTCCTCGCCGGCCTGATGCCTGCCGTGTCCGCCTACCGGGCGCGCATCACCGAGATGCTGAGGCAGGTGTAGTTGGCCCTCCCGATCTCGTACAACGTGCGCAACGTCCGGGCGCGCTGGCAGGTCAGCCTGCTCGCCGTGATCGGCATCGGCCTCGTCGTCACCGTCTTCGTGGCGCTCATGGCCATGCGGACCGGCTTCACCCAGGCCCTGCGGGCGACCGGGGTTCCCGAGAACGCCATGGTCGTCCAGCGCGGGTCGGCCTCGGAGCTGACCTCGTGGGTCCCCCTCGACCACCGCAACAAGATCGTGGTGGATCCCCGGCTGGCCGTCGCCTCCGACGGCCGTCCGATGGCGTCCCCGGAGATCGTGATCGTGGGCGCGATGCCCCGCCGCGGCGACGGCCTCCAGACCAACGTCACGATCCGCGGCGTGACGCCGCGAGCGTTCGAGGTGCGGGGCGGGATCGAGATCAAGCAAGGACGCAACTTCCAGCCCGGCCTGGACGAGATCATCGTCGGCGAGCGCATCGCCAACCGCATCCGGGGCCTGGACCTGGGGGCCGTCGTCCCGATCCAGCGGCACGACTGGAAGATCGTCGGGATCTTCACCTCCCGCGGCGGCGCCTTCGAGAGCGAGATCTGGGGCGACCTCGACGCGATGGCGGGGCCGTTCCGGCGGCAGGGCGGCTCGAACGCGCTCGCGGTGCGCCTGAAGGACCCGAAGACGCTGGACAGCTTCGACCGCTGGATCCGGGACGATCCCGAGATGCAGCTCGAGGCGGTCCAGGAGCAGAAGTACTACGAGGACCAGTCCGGCGGCCTCGCCGGCACCTTGCTGTTCCTGGTGGCGTTCGTGTCGATCACCATGGGCCTGGGGGCCGTCTTCGGGGCCCTCAACACGATGTACGCGATCGTGGCCGCGCGCACGCGCGAGATCGGGACCCTGCGGGCCATCGGCTTCTCCCGGCGGAGCATCCTCTTCTCGTTCGTGGTGGAGTCGGTGATCCTCGCCCTCGCCGGCGGCCTCGTCGGGTGCCTGCTCGCCTTCCCGATCAACGGGTTCACCACCGCCTCCGGCCAGACGCCGAGCTTCAGCGAGGTCGCCTTCGCCTTCCACATCACGGCGAGAATCCTCGCGTACGGCCTCGTGTTCGCCACGATCATGGGCTTCCTGGGCGGCCTGCTGCCGGCCTTCCGCGGCGCCCGCCTGCCCATCACGTCCGCGCTGCGCGAAGCCTGAGGGGCGGTGAGAGCCGTCACCGCTCTCGTCCGTTCCGACTAATCCCCCGCGGGCGCGCCCTGGTCAAAGGTCGTGAAGGAGGGAAGATCATGAGATCTCCCGTCTGGCTCACGTCGGGAACGAGAACGTTGGCCCTGCTCGCGGCGGTGGTCGCCTTGGCGGCTCCGCTGGCGGGTGCGGGTGAGCTGAAGCGCGACCGCAGGGAGATCCGGCACGACCGGAAGGATCTGAGGCAAGACCGCCGGGACGTCCGCGAGGACGGGCGAGAGGTGCGACAGGATCGGCGGGACCTGCGGCAGGCGGTGAAGGAGGACGGGCGCCACAGCCGGCAGGCGCGGCAGGAATATCGGGAGCTGCGCCAGGACC
>Ga0114129_10011465_pt1 | contig 12621 bp, 12 predicted proteins | sample RhiMetdeltSRZDD1_FD_80071 | JGI IMG/M metagenome (GOLD analysis project Ga0114129, IMG submission 80071) | Populus rhizosphere microbial communities from Tennessee, USA - Rhizosphere MetaG P. deltoides SRZDD1 (version 2) (version 2) | ecosystem: Host-associated > Plants > Roots > Rhizosphere >...
CATCGACAAGGTGCCGATGGCGTTCCACAAGGCCAACGCCATCTTTGCGACGCCGGAGAAGAAGAGCCCGGGGTCGGGCGGCATCTTCTCGATCTTCGTCTCGGATCTCTGCAAGGGGTGCGCGGCCTGCGTGACCGCCTGCGGCGAGCACCAGGCGCTGCGGATGGTGCAGGAGACCGAGGAGGTGAATGCCGAGCACGAAAGCGGCACCGCGTTCCTCAACCTGCTGCCCGACACGTCGCAGAAGTATCTCGGCCTGTATAACGACATGCGGCCGCAGGATTCGAAGACCGCGACACTCCGCAACATGCTGATGGTGAGGAAGAACTACGACGCGCTGGTCTCGGGCGACGGCGCCTGCGCGGGCTGCGGCGAGAAGAGCATCCTGCGCGCCGTGGCCGCGGTGACCGAGGCGTATATGCGGCCGCTCTATCACGCGAAGGCGGATCGCTTCCGCCGCAAGGCCGACGAGCTCGAGAAGGCGGGCGAAGAGAAGCTCGCGGAGCTGAAGGCGCGCAGCCGGCAGGAATACGACCTGTTCTGCCAGTCGGTTGCGCACCTGCTCATGGGCCTCGGCGGTGAAGACGACAAGGACACCAAGGGACGCATCGCGACGCACGGGCCGATCTCCGACAAGGAGATCATCGGCGCCATCGCCGCGGTCCTGCGCCACGAGGCGTTCATCCACAAGAACCTGCAAGCGATCGACGGCCGCGCCGCCAACGGCATGTCCGTCATGGCAATGGCCGCGCACACAGGCTGCAACACCGTCTACGGGTCGACGCCGCCGAACAACCCGCATCCGTATCCGTGGATGAACTCGCTCTTCCAGGACGGCATCACGGTTGGGTGGCTCCTCGGCGAAAGCTTCATCGTCGATCACGGGCGTCGGTCCGTGATTCCCGAGCGGCTCACCGATGCGCTCATGCATCGGGAGACAGACGTCATCAACCCGCGCGAGTACTACGAGTACGTACACTTCACCGACGCGACGATGACCGATCAGGAGATTCTCGAGCTGCCGAAGGTCTGGGTTGTTGGCGGCGATGGCGGCATGGGCGACATCGGGTATCAGAACATGTCGAAGGTCATCCTGCAGAATCGGCCGAACGTGAAGGCCGTGATGCTCGACACGCAGGTCTACTCGAACACCGGCGGCCAGAATTCCGACTCGACGCCAATGCTGGGCGGCAACGACATGAACGTGTTCGGCGCGGCCACACAAGGGAAGAACGTCGAGAAGAAGACCGTGGCCGAGACGTTCCTCGCCGGTCACGGATCGCCGTTCGTCGCGCAGGTCTCGATTGCCAACGCGCCGAAGTTATACCGATCCATCCTCGACGGCATCGAGTACCGCGGGACGGCATTCCTCCAGTGCTTCACGACGTGCCAGCCCGAACATGGAGTGCCAGACGACATGGCGCTGACGCAGGCTCAGCGCGTGCGCGACTCACGCGGCGCGCCGGAGTTCGTGTTCAACCCAAGGCTCGGCGAGACCTACCAGGAGGCGCTAGATCTCAAGGGGAATCCGACGATCGACATGGATTGGTACGAGGCGAAATTCAAGGGCACGAACGGGCTGTATCGTTACACGGTCGCCCACTGGTGCGCCACAGAAGCGCGATTCCGCAATCACCTCAAGAAGGTGAAGAAGGACGACCTCGCCAAGCTCATCCCGCTCGAGAACATGCTTGTGCGCATCACTCAGCAGGACGTCGTCTACCGCCGGTATCTCGTTTCCGGTCACCGGTCTTACGTGCCAGACTTCGGGGTGTACATCAGCATCCAGGGATCCAACGGCGACGTGGAGTATCGGTCCCTCTCGCGACAGCTCGTGCTCTTCTGCGTGGAGCGCCGGAAGGCGTGGCGGATGCTGCAGAGCAAGGCGGGCATCGAGAACCGGGAATACAAGGCGCAGCGGTCGTTGCTGGCCGATGTCGACAGCGGCAAGATCTCGAAGGAGGATCTTTTCGCTCACGCAGAGCGGTTGCTGAAGGAACGGCTCCCGGCTCCCGCAGGCCACAAGCCTGCCGAGCCCAAGCTCCCCGTACCTCCGGCGACGGTTGCAGCGGTGGCGGCCGGGCCGACGGTCACTCATTAATGCAGAATCCAGAATGCAGAATTCAGACAAAACCTGGTGAACGAAAGACACCGTGAAGCGTCACGGGTTTCGCTCGGTTGATTCCAGCCGTGTATTGTTTGCATTCTGCATTTTGAATTCTGAATTACACATCTCTTCCGATTCGAGGACACATCATGAAACGTAGCGCAAGCGCCGTCTGGCGCGGAGGATTGAAGGACGGAAAGGGCACGGTTTCGACCGAAAGCGGCGTGCTCTCCTCGACGCCTTATAACTTCCGCATGCGATTCGAGAACGAGAAGGGCACCAACCCGGAAGAACTGATCGCCGCCGCGCATGCCGCGTGCTTTTCGATGGCGCTCTCGGCGCAGTTGGGCGGCGCGGGAATGACCGCGGACAGCATCGAGACCACGGCGACGGTCACCCTTGAAAAGGTTGGCGAGGGATTCTCGGTGACCTCGAGTCACCTGAACACAACCGTCAAGATTCCCGGTGCCGACAAGGCGGCGTTTCAGAAAGCAGCCGACGACGCCAAGAGCGGCTGCCCAATCTCGAAGCTGCTCAATACGTCGATCACGATGGATGCCAAGCTCGTGTAGTTGGCAACGACTAGCGACCAAGAGGGTCAAATGTCCAAGAAGCGTTCTGTCGATCGGCGCGATTTCCTCAAGAGCGCGGCGGTTACCGGCGCCGCTGCGTTCGCGTCAACCGACGTGGTGGGCGCTGAGCCGCAGCAGGCACAGGCTCCTGTTCAAGCCACCGCACCGATCGCGGCGCGGGAGAGCGATCCCGTTGGCAGCGTTGAAGTCCTGACGACCGACAGGCCGGGCGGCGACTTCATGGTCGACGTGCTCAAGACGCTCGACTTCGAATTCGTGGCGTCGAATCCGGGCTCGAGCTTCCGGGGCATTCACGAGTCGTTCATCAACTACGGCGGCAATAAGGCGCCCGAGTTCATCACGTGCTGCCACGAAGAGTCCGCCGTCGCCATGGCCCACGGCTATTTCAAGGCCGAAGGCAAGCCGATGGCGGTGCTCTGTCATGGCACGGTCGGCATGCAGCACGCGGCGATGGCTATTTACAACGCTTATTGTGACCGCGTGCCGGTCTACATCCTGGCCGGCAATTCGCTCGATGCCACCCTCCGCCGGCCCGGTGTCGAATGGGCGCACAGCGTCCAGGACGCGGCGGCGATGGTCCGCGATTTCATCAAGTGGGACGATCAGCCGATCTCGCTGCCGCATTTCGCCGAGTCGGCCGTGCGCGCGTACAAGATCGCGATGACGCCTCCGATGATGCCGGTCCTGCTCGTCGTCGATGGCGGACTGCAGGAGGATCCGATCTCGCACGAAGTCACCGCTCGGCTCCGTATCCCGAAGCTCACGATGACGTCCGCGCCCCAGGGCGATTCCGGAGCCGTTGGCGAAGCGGCGCGGCTGCTCGTGAGTGCGCAGAATCCAGTGATTGTGGCGGATCGTGCAGCACGCACGGCAGCGGGACTCACACGTCTGATCGAGTTGGCCGAGACGCTGCAGGCGCCGGTCGTCAATCAGGGCGGGCGCATGAATTTTCCATCGCGCCATCCGCTCAATCAGAGCAGCGGCGCGCGACAACTCGTGGCAGACGCGGATGTCATCCTGGGTCTCGAGCTCACCGATTTCTGGGGCACCGTCAACGCATCACGCGACGGCCTGGCTCGCACGTCGCGGCTGCTCACCAAGCCGGGCGCGAAACTCATCAGCGTCACCGCTCTCGATCTGGCGACGAAAGGCAATTATCAGGACTTCCAGCGGTACCCGGAGGTCGACCTCGCGATGGCGGCGGATGCTGAGGCCACGCTGCCGGCGCTGACCGAGGCGTGCAAGCGACTGCTGACGGCTGAGAGACGTACGGCACTTCAGGCTCGCGGCAAGCGCCTCGCCGATGCCCATGCGGCCGCACTCGAGCGTACCCGTGCAGAGGCCGCGTACGCGTGGGACGCATCGCCGATCAGCACCGCGCGGATGACATCCGAGCTCTGGGCGCAGGTCAAGAACGAGGATTGGGCGCTCGTGGCCGAGAGCGGAATCATGAGCGACTGGACCTCGAGGCTGTGGACCTTTGACAAGTACTACCAGTCGCTCGGCGGGTCGGGTGGGGCCGGCGTCGGCTACGGTGCCCCGGCTGCTGTTGGTGCCGCGCTCGCGAACAAGAAGCACGGTCGTCTGTCGGTCACGATACAGGGCGATGGTGATTTCTTGTATGCACCCGGTGTCTGGTGGACGGCTGCGCATCACCGCATTCCGCTGCTGGCGGTGATGCACAACAACCGCGCGTATCACCAGGAGGTCATGCACGTGCAGCGCATGGCCAATCGGCACAACCGCGGCATCACGCGCGCGCACATCGGCACGACCATCGAGGATCCGAACGTCGACTTCGCGAAGATCGCGCAAGGCATGGGCGTGCACGCGCAGGGGCCCATCAGCAATCCCAACGATCTGGGACCCGCGCTCAGGCGGGCGATCGAGGTCGTCAAGCGCGGCGAGCCGTCCCTCGTCGACGTCGTCACGCAACCGCGATAGGAGCTGCACATGAAGCCGTGGATGATCGCGCTTCTGTTCGCGACCGCGTTCGCCGCGACGAGCGCGAACACGCAGACGCCGCCCTCGCAACAGCCGGCGACGACACCGAGTGGGAATGCCGACGAAGGAAAGAAGCTGTTCGTCAGCTACGGGTGCTATCAGTGCCACGGCCGCGAAGCACAAGGATCGAGTGCGACGGGTCCGCGCCTCGGGCCGCGGCCCATCGCATTCGCCGCGTTCAATCGATACGTGAGACAGCCAACGGGTCAGATGCCGCCGTACACGTCAAAGGTCGTCTCGGATTCCGACCTCGCGAACATCTACGCGTTCGTGCAGGCCCGCCCCGCGCCGCCCCCGGTGCAGAGCATCCCGCTGCTGAAGTAGTACGCCGTGTCCGGCTTGAGCCGGACCGGCAGACGCTACTTCGCGCGCTTGAGTACGAACTCCTGCGCCGCGCCCTCGCCGCCTTCGGCCTTTCGAGACATCGCGATCTCGTCGCCCTTGAGCGTCCCGCTCCAGTTGAACGTAACCTGCCCACCCCGGCCCTGCTGGGTCGTCTTGAACTTCAGAGCCCCGCCGGCGATGGTCCCCTCCATGATCTGCACGTCACCCCCTCGGCCTCCCGTCACCGCCCCGGTCAGCTTCCCACCGTCGGCCTTCAGCGTGAGGTTCACGGCCTGAGGCCCACGACCGCCTTGCACTTCACCCGTCCAATTGCCATCGACGCTCTGCGCGATGACGACGAGGGCGAACATGCATACGAAGAGCACACAGAGTCTCGCTTTCATAGATCCGTCCTTTTGGAACAAGTGAGGTTCCCGCTCCGAGCCATGAACCGCGAATACTACATCAATGCGCGTCACCGCCGCGTCTGACAAACAATTCATCAAATCTTCAGACGGAGATAATGTTCTCGTGCTGGATGGAGTGGTTCCACCACTGCTCGTCGCCGCGCTTTCCGGACTACTGCTCTGGTGCCGCCGAATCTACCTCGCACGGCGAGGGGCCTCCGGGCTGCGAGCGGACGCCGCAGCGGCAATCGGCATCGTCTGCGTGACTGCCGTCCTCGAGGTCAGCATGGGACGGACGCTGACATACCGAAACGGTCCGGTCAGGATTTGGGTTGGCGACGTCCAGAGCGATCAGAACTCACAGCAGGTTTCTGATCCGTACACGTTCAGCCACGTCGTCCACGGCGCGCTCTTCTATGGATTGACTCGTCTCACGATGGGTTCCGCATCAGTGGGACTTCGTGCCGTCGTCTCGCTGGCGCTCGAAGCCACGTGGGAGGCATACGAGAATACGGACACCGTCATCAATCGGTATCGTGCGGCGACGATCGCGCTCGGCTATTACGGTGACAGCGTTCTGAACTCCGTGTGTGACGTGTTGGCGTGCCTGCTCGGCTTTGGCGTCGCGAGCCGATTGAGGTGGTGGTGGACGGTGTCCTGGGTCGTGGCAACCGAAGCGCTGTTGGCGATTATGATTCGCGACAACCTGACTCTCAACATCCTCATGCTGATGTGGCCGATTGAAGCGATCAAGCGATGGCAGATCGGCGCCTAACGGCGCGAGTGGTTCACGCTTCTCGCTTCTGGGTTCTTCGTTCGTGTTCAAGTTCGCCGCGCTGACGCCTGCGCGGCGAGCGAACCTGAACACGAACCGAGAAGACAGAACTTAGAAGTTCGAACGATACGTGTCAGAGTGCTTTGTTGACGGCCGCCCAATTCACGACGTTCCACCACGCGGTGATGTAGTCGGGTCGCCGGTTCTGATACTTCAAGTAGTACGCGTGCTCCCACACGTCGAGCCCGAGAACGGCCTTCTTGCTTTCCATCAGCGGGTTGTCCTGATTCGGAGTGCTGGTGATTGAGACCTTGCCGCCGTCGGTGATGAGCCACACCCAACCGCTGCCGAAACGACCGACGCCAGCCTTGCTCCACTCCGTTTTGAAATTGTCGAAGCTGCCGAATGCCGCATTGATGGCATCCGCGGCCTTGCCTGTGGGCGCGCCGCCCGCGTTCGGCGCCATCCAGGTCCAGAACATGCTGTGATTCCAGTGTCCGCCGCCGTTGTTGCGAACCGCAGTGCGAATGGCGTCGGGAACGCTGTTGATGCCCTTACACAGTTCCTCGATGCTCTTGCCTTGCAGCTCGGGCGCCTTCTCGAGCGCGGCGTTCAAATTCGTGACGTAGGCCTGATGGTGCTTCCCGTGATGAATCTGCATCGTCTGCGCGTCGATGTGCGGCTCGAGCGCGGCGAAGTCGTATGGGAGCTTTGGCAGTTCATGAGCCATTCTTCCTCCTCCGAGAAGAAGAATCGTACTCCAGGAAGGGGTCAGAATCAGATCTGACGCTCAGCTGATCGAAAGCATCCGCTCCAGCGCCACGCGATTCCAGTGCTTCTGCTCGGCGGGAACGACGATTCGGTTGTGGACGCGGCCTTCCAGCAGCTCTTCAAGGATCCAGAGCAGGTGATTCGGCGACACACGGAACATCGTCGAGCACAGGCACCCGAACTGATCGAGCGAGATGACGGTGCGTGACGGCGCCAACTGTTGTGCGAGTCGATTGACGAGATGCACTTCAGTACCAACGGCCCAAACGGAGCCTTCTGGGCTGTTGGTCACCGCCTTGATGATGTATTCCGTGCTTCCACTGTCGTCTGCGGCTTGCACGACGTCCCAGGGCACTTCCGGATGGACGATGACACGAATACCGGGGTGTTGACGACGAACGGTTTCGATCTGCTTGGCCGAGAACCGTGTGTGGACGGAGCAGTGGCCCTTCCACAGAATCATTTTCGCGCGCAGCACCTGGTCAGGGTCGAGACCGCCAAAGATCTGATCCGGATCCCAGACGACCATCTCGTCGAGTGGGATGCCCATCTTGTACGCCGTGTTGCGCCCGAGGTGCTGATCCGGCAGGAACAGAATCTTCTCACCCTGTGAGAAACCCCACTTGAGCGTCGCCATCGCGTTCGACGACGTGCAGACCGTTCCGCCACGCTCACCGACAAACGCTTTGATTGACGCGGCGGAGTTGATGTACGTCACGGGAACCACGCGAGCGATTCCCATCTGCGTCAGTTCTTCCCAGCACGTCTCGAGCTGTTCCGGCGCAGCCATGTCGGCCATCGAACAGCCGGCGGCGAGATCGGGCAGGATGACTTGCTGGTGCGGGGCACACAGGACATCCGCACTCTCTGCCATGAAGTGCACGCCGCAAAAGACGATGAAGTCCGCTTCCGGGCGTTGCGCGATGTGTCGAGCGAGTCGGAACGAATCGCCCGTGTAATCCGCGAACTTGATCACCTCGTCGCGCTGATAGTGATGGCCGAGCAGAACGAGACGCGTGCCGAGCTCGTGGCGTGCTTCGGCAATACGCAGGGTCATCTCCTCGTCGGAGAGACCAAGGTATTTCTCGGGCAGCGCCTGTCGTTCCGAAAGGTGCTGCTTCTCGTAATCAGTCAGCAGCGGAATCATCGAGCTCATCGGGCGTCGGCCTTTGTGAAACTTTTCGCAAAGTCGGAACGTGAAAAAGCCCAAACTCCATTTCCGGGCTTATCGCCCGATGGAATTTGGACCTGCCCCAATTATAGCGCTCCCCGCGGGAGATCAATAGCTCGAGGGTATGCCAGCCGGCTCAGGTGCCGGGACATTCACGATGTTATACAGGGTGTCCCGCTCGAGCGGCTCTCGCCCGGCGGCCCGCACGAGTCGCCCAAGCTGCGCCGTTGTCATCCCCTCTGGGGTTGGCGATCCAGCCATGTGATAAATCTTCTCTTCCTGCACCGTTCCGTCCAGATCGTCGACGCCAAACCAGAGCGCGGCCTGCGCCAACTCGACGCCCGTCGCAATCCAGAACGCCTTGATGTGAGGGATGTTGTCGCACATGAGCCGCGCGACCGCGTGCACGCGAAGCGTATCGGTGCCGCTTGGCGCGGGCAGCTTGCGCATCTGATTGTTGTCGGGATGGAACGCCAGCGGAATGAACGCCTGGAAGCCGCCCGTCTCGTCCTGCAGCGCGCGCGCGCGCATCATGTGATCGACGCGCTCGCCCATCGTCTCGATATGGCCGTACAGCATCGTCACGTTCGTTCGTAGGCCGAGCACGTGCGCGATGCGGTGAATCGCAAGGTAGCGATCCGCGTCGCACTTGTCGTGACAAATCTTCTTGCGCACGCGCTCGGCGAAGATCTCTGCGCCGCCGCCTGGCAATGAGTCGAGACCGGCGTCAATCAACTCGCGCAAGACCTGCGTGTCCGTCATCCTGTAGAGGTCGGAGAAGAACGCGATCTCGACGGCCGTAAAACACTTCAAGTGAATACCGGGACGAATGCGCTTGAACCCTCGCAACAGGTCCGTGTAGTAGCTGAACGGAAGATCCGGGTTCAGCCCGTTGACAATGTGCAGCTCGGTCAACGGTTGATTCGCTCGACGACGAAGCTTGTCCCACGCCTCCTCGAGCGACATCGTGTACGCCTCGGGCATGCCCGGCTGCAGGCGCGCGAACGAGCAAAACAGACAACTCGCCTGACACACGTTGGTCGGCTCGAGCCGCAGGTTGTAGTTGAAGTAGGTGCGCGCGCCGTGACGTTTCTCGCGCTCGCGATTGGCGAGCCAGCCGACCGCGAGGAGATCGGGCGCCTCGAACAGGCGCACGCCCTCGTCGAACGTCAGCCGCTCGTCCCGCTCCAGCTTCTCGTCGATGTCGGCCAGACCGGCCGCGCGCAGTCGCGATTTCACAGCGAAAACCTTCACAAATCTTAGCGTGCTATACTCGGCCTCACCAAGGCAGAATGCCCACTGCACAATGCCCTATGACATAAATATGGTTGGGCAGTGAGCATCTGGCACTGTGCATTGATTAACTGACACCGCCCGGGTGTTCAGGGGAAGTGGGTGAAAAGCCCACGCGGTCCCGCCACTGTAAGCGGAGCACGACTCCGCGAGTCAGGACACCTGCCCCGGCGCTTTGTCCCTTTGCGCTCGCTGCGTGTGCGAGCGCCGGCGCGATGGACGCCGGGAGGACGTCACGACCTCTCATCTCACGTCTCACCTGACATCTGCCAGCTGCAGGCCATGAAGCCGCGGGCGGCGATCTCGTGGAGCGGCGGCAAGGACAGCTACCTGGCCTTGCACCGCTGTCGCGCGTCGTACGACGTGGGCGCGATGATCACGATGTTCAGCGAGGACGGTGCTCGCAGCCGGTCGCACGGGCTCAGGCCCGAGCTGGTCGAGGCGCAGGCAGATCGCCTCGGCCTCACGCTGTGTCAGGGTCGAGGGTCGTGGGCCACCTACGAGAGTGGCTTTCGCAGCGCCCTCTCACAGGCTCGCGCGCTTGGGATCACTCACGTGATCTTCGGCGACATCATGTACGAGTCGAATCGAGAGTTCCCTGAGCGCGTGTGCGCGCAGGAGGGATTAGCGCCCGTCGAGCCGCTCTGGGGCGAGCCCACGGCCGCTTTGTACCGCGAATTCATCGATACCGGTGCGGACGCACGCATCGTCACGGTGCGCGACGGGCGTCTCGACCCATCATGGCTTGGCCGACGGCTCACGATGGAGCTGCTCAACGAGATCATCGCTGAGGGCGTCGATCCCTGCGGTGAACATGGCGAGTATCACACCGTGGTCGTGGACGCGCCGCTGTTCTCGAAGCCAATCGATCTCGTCATCCACGATTACGTATGCCAGTCGGGTTGCTGGGTGGTGGATCTGACGCTTGCCAATCACACATCGGTGGAAGCCAATGCTTCGCGCGAGTGAGCTGTTCTATCGCTACTCGTCACGCCACGACACCAGCCGTGTGTTCTCGCTGGACAACGTGAGTGTCGATGTCGAGCGCGGATCGCTGATGGGCCTCCTCGGCCCGAACGGATGCGGGAAGACGACGCTGCTGCGTCTGTTGAGCGGAGTGCTGCCTGCGCATCGCGGAGCCGTCGCGCTCAACGATGTCCCACTCAGGGGTCAGTCGCGGCGGCAGATCGCGAAGCAGATCGCCGTGGTGCCTCAGGAGACGCATCCCGCGTTCGACTACACCGTCCTCGAGATGGTGCTGATGGGCCGTCATCCGCACCTGGGTGTGCTCGAGCTCGAAGGGCCGGCGGATCTGGCACTCGCACGAGAGGCACTCGTCGCGACCAGCACCGAGCATCTGGCCTCTCGCGCGTACATGACGCTCAGCGGCGGCGAGAAGCAGCGAGTCGTCATCGCGAGCGCCCTGACACAAACGCCGGAAGTGCTTCTTCTCGACGAGCCCACTGCCTCGCTGGACCTCGGGTATCAGCTCGAGGTGGCGACGCTGCTGACTCGCCTCAATCGAGACCGCGGCGTGACGATGGTGCTGGCGACGCATGATCTGAATCTTGCGGCGGCACTCTGCGACCGATTGGTCCTGATGCGTGATGGACGCGTCCTGGCACAAGGGCCAACGCGTGACGTCTTGACCGCGCCGATGATTCAGCGGCTCTACGACGTCGATGCCGACGTGCGCTTCCACGCGGCAGCCGGGCACGTGACCGTCACACCGCTGAGACGGATCCAATGAGTCGGCTCGAGTCCGTCACGACGTCGAAGGGACCAATGGGCATGGATCTGGCTCAGGCAATGCCGCGTTCGATTCGTGCGCGTCTGGCGACAACGCTCACCGGATTTGGCCTCGTCGCGATCGCGACGTGCCTCCTTGCGCCGTTGGTGGGGAGCGCGCCGATCAGCCTCGCGCGCGTGTTCGATCGATCCATCCCGTTTGCCGAGAACGTCGACGCGCAGATCTTCTTCGTTGCGCGGATGCCGCGCGTTTTTGCGGGAGCTCTTACCGGTGCAGCGCTCGCCGCGGCAGGCGTCGTCTTTCAGGCCCTGCTCAGGAACGCGCTCGCGACGCCCTTCACGCTTGGCGTCTCGGCGGGCGCGTCGCTTGGCGCCATGCTCGCAATCGTGTTCGGCGCAACCGTGACGTTGGGACCGCTCTCCGCCGTCCCACTGGCCAGCCTCGCAGGCGCCGCGATCGCCGCCGGGATCGTGTACCGGCTCGCGACGATGCAAGATCGGGCGATGTCGACGACCGTGCTCCTGCTGGCCGGCGTCACGTTGAACTCGTTCTTCTCCGCGTTGATTCTCTTCGTGCAGTACATCGCCGACTTCGCGCAGGTCTATCGGGCGACGCGGTGGATCATGGGGGATCTCGACGTCGGCAGTTTCCAGCCGATCGTCGCGGCACTGCCGATGACCGGCGTGGCATTCGTGCTCTTCGCGCTGCTGCCCTCGTCGTTGAATCTCCTCAGCGTTGGAGCCGACGCGGCTGCGGCCCGTGGTGTCGACGTCGCCCGTGCGCAGCGGCTCGCGTTCATCAGCGCCTCGCTCGCCACGGCGGCCGCTGTCTCCCTTGCAGGTCCGATTGGCTTCATCGGCATCGTCGTGCCGCATCTGGTGAGGTTGATCGTCGGCGTGGACCATCGAATCGTCCTGCCGGCCTCGGCACTGTTCGGCGCGGCGTTCCTGGTTGCGTGCGATCTCGCCGCGAGGACGTTGCTGGCGCCGCTCGAAATACCCGTGGGCGTTGTGACCGCCATGCTCGGAGGGCCGTTCTTTCTATGGCTGCTCGTTCGAAGAGGCTGACCGTCGCTGCGTCGCTCGTCGTCGCGGTGATCGTCCTCGGATCGCGACCGGTGACGCTGCAGACTCGCGCTGCGAGGCGCATTGTCTCACACGTGCCGGCGCCCACCGAGATGGTGGCGTTGTCGCCCCGCAGCACGGCCGACGGCCACACCGAGGCCTCGGGGCCCAGCACCACGTCGCCGATCAGCACCGCGTCGGGGTGGACGTACGCGCCCGGATCGATGGTCGGCTCGACGTCGCCCAGCGCGTAGATGGCCATGCTCGGCGCTCCCCCGGCCTCAGGACAGGCGGCCGTAGCCGCCGCGGAAGAACACCAGGGGACCGGCCTCGTGGCCGACCTCCATCTCGTGGACCAGGCC
>Ga0114129_10011466_pt1 | contig 12621 bp, 16 predicted proteins | sample RhiMetdeltSRZDD1_FD_80071 | JGI IMG/M metagenome (GOLD analysis project Ga0114129, IMG submission 80071) | Populus rhizosphere microbial communities from Tennessee, USA - Rhizosphere MetaG P. deltoides SRZDD1 (version 2) (version 2) | ecosystem: Host-associated > Plants > Roots > Rhizosphere >...
GCTACCGTGGTCATGTCTTCCTCGATGTGCGAAGATGTGCTTGGTGATTCAAGCCTAACATCTCGCAATCGGGGGCGGCATTCAACTCCACTTCAGACATCAACAGAATCCGTTACAACCAGTCGAACTGTTCGAGCAGGTGCACGACATGGGCATTATCCTGACGCCCTATCCTGATGGCACCCTGCACTATAAGGCGCCCAAAGGGACGATGACGCCAGCGTTAGTAGAGAGGATCCGCCAGCATAAAGCTGAACTCCATGCGCTAGTCGAGGCCTTCGAGGAGCGGGCTGCGATCGCCGAGTATTGTGGCGGCCTCCCCCGAGCTGAAGCCGAGGCCCTCGCCTGGACGTGTCTGCTCGACGCGCCAGCACATGCGGGCTGTGCCGCGTGTGGGCTGGCCGATAGCGCAGGAGTGGCGTCATGAGCACCGCCCTGCCCTCTATGCTATGCCCGACCTGTCGCAGCGTCGCCGTGCCGCGCGTGGCGGCTGGCACCGGGCCGCATACGGCGCGGCTCGACTGTTCCTCGTGCGGGGCCTATTTGAAATGGGCACCCAAGGTCCTTATCCACCCAGGTCCCACGACAAGGGAGGGTTCTATGCAGGCATCCGTCAATCACTGCGTGCTCCTCGGCACCATCAGCGAGCGGGGTGTTGAGGTGTCCTATCACGGCCAGGGCACCGCCAAGGCCGCGTTCATGCTGATACTGACCGAGATGGGGAATGATGGCAAAGTGCATCAGCTCTGGCAGCCCGTGGAAGTCTGGGGCAAGAAAGCCGAGCAGGTGGGCGAGCTGGACGCCGGTGCCGTGGTCCTGGTCGACGGGAAGTTACGGCGCGTGAAGAAAGGCGAGTCGCAGTGGGAAACGGTGATTGCCGCCTGGGACGCCACGCCCGTGCAACTCCCAGCGGCCGCGCTCAGCCACAGCAACTAGGATGAGACACTACGGTCCATATTGGCATTGACCCAGGACTGCAGGGCGCCATCAGCGTGCTCAGCGACCAGGGCGCACTCATCGCCCTCAGCGACGTCCCCACGTTGACGCTGAAAGTCGCCCGGGGCACGAAGCAGACCTACGATATCCCTGGCATGTCTGCGCTCGTGCAGCCCTACGCCGGCGCAGGCCTGCATGTCGTGATTGAAGAGAGCCAACCCATGCCGCGCCAAGGGGTCAGGTCTATGTTTACCTGTGGCTTCGGCTATGGGCTCTGGATCGGCGTCCTGGCTGCGCTCCACATCCCGTATACGCCCGTGCGCCCTGCGGTCTGGAAGAAGGCCTTCACCCTGGGCAAGGACAAAGAGGCCAGTCGGTTCCGCGCCAAGCAACTCTTTCCTGGTGCGGACCTGCGGCGCAAGCGTGACCATGGCCGCGCCGAGGCGTTACTGCTGGCGTGGTATGGTTGGCACGTTCATAATGGAAAGAGGGTACAAATTCATGATGGCATTTCCCTGCAATAGAAAGGTATCGCATGAGTGAATTTGCGCACAAAAGCTGGTGGCTCATTGAAGCTGACCCGTTCAAGCTGCGGAGCCCGAACGGCCGCGAGCACCGCCTGCCCACGAAGAGGCCACGGGCCCCAGTCTCGCTTTGGCATCTGGACGAGGTGAGCGGCCCTGAGGTCCTCGCAGCTGTCGGCCTGTGCGCGCACTATTTTGCGCGGGAATTAGATGCCGAGCTCCCCTATAGCCGTACGACCCGGCTCGATTGGGAGCATCAGCATCTGTGGATCTGGATCATACCCGGCACTGACACCCCCTTTACGATGACGGGCGCCTGCCAGATGGATTATGACGAGCATACCACGTGGCACCCGCACTGGCGCCTCAGCTGGATCTGGTTCCATCCCTTCGCCCGGCACCGTGGGACCTTTCGGGCGAGCTGGTCGCTGTTCCTGAAGCGCTACGAGACCATCGCGGTTGCGCCTCGGACGCTGGCCATCCGCGCCGCTATCCACGGCACGCCGTGGCACACAGTCAGTACCACCACTGGCGAGCGACTCACCGTCTACAGCGAGACCCCGATGTGTCCCCAGCATGGGAACATGATTGAAATGACGCGGGGGATCTGGCGGTGCACCTCCAAGGGCGCAGACGACGACATCTGCCCCGCCAAGTGGCCTACGCGCTAACCGACGAAAGGAGAGAAGTTATGGTCGCATCAGGACTCGGATTTGCGCTTGGCGGCCTCGCCGGGGTTGGCAGTCTGCTTGATCTTCTGGACAGGAGACGTCGCGCTGATTCCCTGGAAGAAATGCGGTTGCGTCAGGGCCAAGGCACGTTCGTACCGATGGACGCAAGCGAGGCCCCCGACCGCTCCTTCACGCAGGCGCTGTTTGGCGGCGGGCTGGGGCCGGACACCTATGATCTGGGCGGCGGACGGCTGTATCGCTTCCAGCCCTACGCTCCTTTAGGCCCAGAAGGTGCGAAGGCGCTTGGTCTCACGATGGACGTCAACGTACCGTCTACCGCTCCACCAAACCCCCAACGTCTGCTCTCGGGCTTTGCCACCGACGCAGAGCCCACGGTGCGCGTTGAACAGCAGCCGCTGCCAGGAGCCGCCGAGCTGCCCGTCGACCCCAAAACACGCCTCGAGCTCCTCAAAGATGCTGCTCGCCAGCGCCGGCAGGCAGGCATCGACGCTACGAGGCTTGAAAGAACGAAGCTCTGGTTACAGCGCCAGCCGGCTAGTATACAAAAGTTCACCTGGCTACGGGACGCGTTGAACAGCGATGATCCCGACATCCAGAACATTGCCCAGACGGAGCTCGACCGACTGGCCGCCCCGAGCGACCGCATCGACCTGGGCCGCGATCGCCTGGAGCAACAGGACCGCCAGAATCGTGAGCGTCTGGACCAGCGCCTGACCGAGCTGGACACGCGCATTGAGGCCATGAAGGCCCGCGGCGAGACGCGCGACCTAGCAGCGATGGAGCGCTTACGTGAACGGCTCGCCGCCCGCAGAGAAGAACAGGAATTCCTCGAGTCCGGCAAAACCTACCGGCGAGAACTCAGCGTGGACGCCCGGCGCGGCACCGGGACCAGTGACAGCCCCGAGCTGACCACCGACGAGGCCGAACAAAAACTCCAGGAGCTACGAGGCAAGCCCTATTTCCCCGGCCAGAGCGGCGACAAGCTGACAACCCTGGACCGCGCTATAGGGAAATTCAAAGCCGAAGGTCGCAGTCACGTGGGGCCAGTCATCAGTAAGCAAATCCGCAGGTTAGAGCAGCAGTTGAACAATGCCCAGCGTCGAGAGGGTGTGCGGCCCCAGAGCCCTGCACCAGTACCAGGCCGCCAGTCCTCGGCCCTGAGCCCAGACACGGAAGCCACCCCGCAGCCGGTGGTCAACTACTTCGCGCGCTATTATCAGGGGATGGACCCGGACACCGCCGAGGGTGACCTAAAAGCCGCCATGGCAAAAGATCCCATGCTCCTGGCCAGAGGGATTCCCTCCCCGCGCACCATCGCCCGCCAGCTGGCCTTCAGCAGCGTCTTTCCTGACCGGCAAATGACGATGCGTCTCCCAGCGCCAGCCGCACCAGCGCCAGTGCAGACGCAGCGGACCCAGACCGCGCCACGGCAGGCACCGCTGCCACCGCAGGCCCAGGCGCTGCTGGGCCGCTTCGTCAGGGAGTACAACTCGATGCCCGATGACCAGCTCACCGCGGAAGAGGGCCGGCTGCAGAGTGGCGTCGCCGGGCTCGATACTCTCAGCCAATTCCGCCAGCGGGCCATCGACATCATCAGGGCTAGACGAGAGGGAGCGGGGGGGCCAGTCGAGCGACTGCCGGGAGAAGAAGACACGCCGCTGCGCCCCCGCGTTCCGACGTCTGCCTCTCCCAGATCACAGCGTATGCCCAAGGGCCTAGAGGAGCATCAGCGCTATGTCGAGGAGTACCGCGCACTCAGCCCTGCGGAGCTGCAAACGGAAGCCAGGCGCGTGCTCCTCGCCGATCCGCTGGCTCGCACACCGGAGAGCAATTTCCGCTTGACGGCGTTGAACCTGCTCATGAACGAGCGCAAAGCCGCCAAGCCCACCGGTGATTATGTCGATGATGCAGTGCTCGCACGCTACCGCAACGAGGTGAAAGACTGGAGCACCGCCAAGCTTGTGGAACAGTCAAGCACGATACGCGGCGTCATCGGCGGGATGCTCTCCATCCTGCCGCAGATGAAACCCGAAACCTTTGCCGCCGTGGGCAAAGCCGCCAGGTGGGCCAGGGAAGCAGCAGCACTGGGGGGGGCTGTGGCGTCGTATCCCGGAGCGGCCGCTGGCCTACCGTTCATCGCGCCAATTGCCCTAGGGCTCTCTCTCAAGACGGTGGCCGACGCCTTCCCGGAAGCACGCACAGCGCTCAAAGAGGCCTATCACCGACAATTGGCCATTGGCCTGGAGCTGCACGAGCGCATGCAGGGACGCAACGCACCGCGCACCGAGGATGAGGCCGCGGATTAGGCGCCATGACGACGCAGGCAGCGGTTTACGGGCGAGGCGATCACGCTGGATCTAGACCAGATAGCTCGCCACGAAAGGTCATATGGTACTATACTGCGGGTGTCGAGCCCATTGCATCAGCCCGTAAGCCACCGTGTCCCTAGGACCTAGAGCCGTCTTGGACGCGATGACCGTTATCAGAAAGGGGAACTGTATGGGTGAATATGCCCTTGGCAAGCGCCGCACGCGGGTCAAGCGCCAAAGCAGTGTGTCGGTCAATGTCACCGTCAAACGCGCCGTGTATGACAGACTATGCCGCATGCGCGATGCCTTACAGCGAGAGCTCGGGCCAGCGCATCACGTCACCATCGCCAGCGTGGTCCGTCGCGTCTTGTATCTGCACCCCGCTTTCAAACAGATCAGTCACCGTCATTATCCGCTCACGGAAGAGACGGGCACCGGTGATGACCTCGTGATGTAACGATGGCGGCCTTCACGCCCGCGCGACCACCATTTTTTACAGGGACATGAGCCGCGCACACGTACACGTTTTCAGGGGTGCGGGAGGGTAACGGGCGCGCGAGAGCCTAGAGGAGGTGTCTGCAGCCAGGAGCCACCTGCGCGAGAGCCCCTAGGGGGTCTGGCGTCCATGCGCGCGTGGATCAGGCGCCTCAATAGTTTATTACTGAGAAAGTCGCCATCGCTGATGCTATCGCGGCAGAACTCAAAGCCGAGAATGCCACACGGCAACAGGAGGGACGCAAGAAGGGCGGCGAGACTGCAGGGCGCGGGAGACCACAGAGCGCCACCAGGGGCGATAGCTTGGGGGTAAATTACCCCCAAGCTAAGGGCAACGGCGTTAGCTTGATGAAAAATAATCATCAAGCTATGCCTCCTAAGCATATAACGACGACGCGGGCGCGACTGCTCTTTTCCCCACCCCTAGCGACGCATTTTCCCTCTTTTCTCTCTGTGGGACCTTATTAAGAAGGTCACCTACTCTAGGCGACATCATGTCACCTACTCTAGGCGACACCCTAGTCTATAATGCCCTGAAGTTTTCCACAGGGGCGCTTAGTTCTGGATACCACGCCAGCGGATAGCGTACTCCCAGGACCGCCCCACGCGTCGGCGCACGAGGTAGCGCTTCTTGACCGCCTGAGTAAGCCCTTGACGCGCTTGGCTGTAGGAAATGAGGGCAGCATCAGCCATAGCATGGTCGGAGAGCTGGACCCATTCTTGACGGCCATGGGGGCCATCCCCAGGGACGCCGATAGTGCGCCGCAAGACGGCCAGGACGACCAACGCCACCGCCTTGGTTTCGAGCGCCGCAATGACATCAAACTCGCGGGGCAGCATAAGGAAGTAGCCATCGCGGGGATGGGTGAACCCATGCTTTTGAATCTGGGGCAAGGTCAGGGAGGCTTCAAGGTGCCGTTTCACGGTATGGCGGTAGACACGGGACGTACGCGTGCGGTCATGACGTGGAGATGGAGGTGAAACCGCTGTGTCCGGCACCGCGAGAATGTCGATATCAAGCGGGTGGACACCAGAGATGGATATGCGTAGACTAGAAGAACGCGGCATGTGAACATACCCTCCTCATAGGCTTATGTATGTCGCGTTATCGGGCGAGCGGGTGTAGCATACCTGCTCGCCTTTCGCGTCTCTCGCCGCGCATTCTGCCTGTCTGCCGCTCCCTATGCAAGCCCCAGGTGGACGCCTGCAGCCCGTGTGCACGCCTCGCCGCTGGCGCGTCTGCCACCCCTCTACGCGGCCCCACCGCCTCCCTGGCCATGTCTGTCGCGGCGCTTCTCGTAGGGCGAGCTCGCCAGCGCTCCAGCGCGCCCAGGCGTCCCTCGCTGTGCGCTGGCGTGCGTCTGGGGGCGACTGCGCCCCTGCGCCTTGTGGGACCCGCGCGCCGCGCTACCCACGGCTGCGGGGGCAGCGCCATTTCCCCGCCAGTGGCACGCGTTCCCCTGAGCACCGCAGACGGCGCTGTAGGGCTAGCGCGCTGCACACACCAGGTACTGCCATCACGCGGGGGCTTCCTGATCACCGGGTACGGCGCCGCCGCCCCCGTGGCGGTTCGCCCCACGCCTGGGGCTCCCGCGTCAGGCATGCGACTTCACCCCTGGCAACCGCTTTTTCTGCTCCTCTTCCCAGGGTGGGAGACGCCCCTGAGCGTAGTACCATCGAGCAGATTCCTTGGGCCACCACCTCGAAGCCACTTCTTCGCTGCACGTTTGTGCAGGTCCTCTAAGATCTTTTTCTCTCTTAGAGAAGTCTGGCGGATCTCCCAGATCCGTAGCACGTTTGTGCAGGGCTTTTTTGGAAGGCTGCCAGCGAAACCAGTGCACCCAGACATGGCGGAGGTGGTAGATATTAATGGCGTTTTTGTGGGGGCCAATCCGTCTGCGCTCGACCCAGAGTTTGTCCTGCTCTTCCCACCATGCGGTGGCGCTCCGGGTGGTGCGCTCGTCGTGGCCAGACCTGGCGGCCAGCGTGGCTCGCGACATTTCGACGCTGCAGCCTTGGCGCTTGGCAGCTTCCCATAAGACGTTGTAGACACGGCAGTAGGCGGGAGTTGTAGGCTGTAGACTCTCGTGATACCGCTTCCAGATGGCTTGGCCCATGCGCTGCGCTCCTTGTGGGTCTCCAGCAGACGCAGAGCATGTATGGTATACTCAGCACGCCTGCTGTGCGCTAGAACGCGTTCTAGCGCAAAAGTTGGGTGGAGCTGCCCCAGAGAGGATCTCTGCCAAAAGTTCGCTCTCTGGGGCGGTGGCTTCTCACCGCTATCTTACACCCGTCCGCGCTCCAGACCTAGCCCCATGCCGCATCACTCCCACTGGCACATCACTGGCCGCTGGCGCGCTCGCCACAGCGCCCGTGCCGCGTCTGCCGTCGCCGTGGCGGCAGCCCCCCTGCTCCGGAGTGACGCCTGGGCAAAGGCCGCTTCTCCCAAAGGCTCTATAGTACAAATAGAAATTGATCACTGCACGCAAACCATTGAAATCTCTAGCTTTCTCTCCGCCCAAAGTCTTAGACCATTTTTTACCGAAAGCCTCAATAGTTTATTTAGGTAGCGGCGAGGACTCCCAACGCATTGAAATTCCTGATTTTCTCTCTGCGCAAAATATTAGGCCATTTTTTGCGGTGAGAGGGTGAGCAAACCCCTGGGGATTCCCAGGGATTGCGCCAACCCTACCGCTGCTGCCGTCGCCGTGGCAGCAGCCCCCATGGCGAATATTAACCAGAGCACCAGCATACGCTCAGCGGTAGACACTGCCGCCACGAGAGAAGCGCGCGAGCCGACGCGCTGTACACGCGCTCGTTGGCGCGTGCCGCAGTTCACCGCGCGCAGGGAGAGGTGACTAGGGGGGCGTGCGGGGCGCGGCTGGCAAGGCCCCTTCAGATCCCAAGGGACCTCTTAACCCACACGGCAGGTCCCTGGGAATTCCCAGGGACCTCAGGTGCTCCCGCGCGTGCGTGGGGCAGAGCCCGGAGACCCTACCCCGCTGGCCGCTAGTCCTCCGCCAGTTCCTCCACGGCCACCAGGTCGACGCCGAGCGCATGCCGCAGACACCGCGCGAGTGCCCGTGTCAGCGCCACCCGCCGAAAGTGCGGCGCCACTTTCTTGGTGACGTTGGCCGGGGTGGCATCGCCGCATTCCTCGAAGCGACGCCCATCCTGGAATGTCGCCACCGCCTGCGCCAGACTCAGCTCGACATCGTTGTAGGTCCACCCCACCGTCAAGCTCACCAGCCCGCGCTCATGCGCCATCGTGAGCAGCCCCGCGAACCGCACGAAGGCTTTGCCCTGGATGGTCACCACATACTGCGCTGGCACCGCTGCTGACGCCGCCTGCGCTGGCGTAGGTTCCTGCGCTGGCACTGCCACCTGCGCTGGCACCGCTGCTGACGCCGCCTGCGCTGGCGTAGGTTCCTGCGCTGGCACTGCCACCTGCGCTGGCACCGCGTCCTGCGCCACAGGGCCATTGCTGGCGCCATTCGCTTGGGGGAAATTTTTCCCCAAGCGTTCCGTCTGCGCCTGCGCCCGCTTGTAGAGCCCCGCAGCAATCCGGTGCTTGCACCATCCCGAAGGCGCCTTGCCATCCGTATAGTCACGGCACTCGCAGCCGCCGTTGACCACGTGGTACACGACCTTGCCGCTGGACTGACTAGCCACTTTCGCCTTGCCATCCTCGAGCAGTTCGACATCATGATTGAGCACAATCTGGACCGCACGGTCCACACGGGCGTTGCACTCCGGCAGGGTAGCTTTCGCCTTTTCGGCAATCGCCGCTACCGCCTCACGCCAGGCTTTGCGGGCCGCATTCTCGCCGTGGTTGGTGAAGGTGTCGTTTTCCCAGCTGTACTCTGATACAATTGCCATCGCTCCATTCCTCTTCGAGGGAGTTGGGGTTGAAGGCGGAGAGTGCACTTTCTCAGGGTTTGCTCTCCGCCTTTGTTATGTCTAATATTTTAGCATAAGTGTAAAATTAGTTCAAGTAAAAATAATATCCTAGTGAAAAATCTTTTCGCTTATGCTACACTCTCGGGCAGGAGGATATACTATGCTTCTTGCCCAACGCTTACGCGAATTACGCGCCCGCTATGACTGGTCGTTGCACGAGCTGGCCGACCGCTCTGGCGTCCACTACATCACCATTCACCGCGCCGAAAAGGGCAGTACGCGGATTACCGCCCCAGTGGTCATCGCCCTGGCTAAGTCCCTGCAGGTCACCACCGATTACTTGCTGGGCGTGGACGCCGAGGCCCCGCCCCAGACACAGGGACAGGCCACACCCGCAGCACAGCCCGCAAAGCGTCCCCGCCGGCGCACGACTGCGACTGTGGGCTAGGAGGGTGACCCATGGAGATCCTGGACGTGCTGGCCAAAATAGATGAGCACCTGGCGCGGCAAGATACCATGCTCGCCCGCATGGATGAGCACCTCGCCCGCCAAGATGCCATCCTGGCCAAGCAAGATGAGCACCTGGCCAAGCTGACAGAGTTTATGGCCGCGTGTCATCATGAAGCCACGGCCGCCATCGCGTTATCACGCTTCGCCGAGGTGAGCCTGGGCGTGGACCGGTTCGTCACCCTCGCCGAGCGGCTCCTAGAGCGGTTCACGCCCCGCCCGTAGGCCGCCACGCCCGATGCGTCCCGCGTGACCATCCGCCTGTGGACCACGCGGTACACAGGTCCACCCAAGTCTCCCTCAGGTCCACACTCTGGGGTGGACCTGAGGGCTACCGAGGTCCACCGAGAGGAGAACGCACGATGCCCAAAGCGAGAGCACCAGTGGACTTTGACCGCTACGAGGATCTCAAGCGCCAAGGGCTGTCACTGCGGCTCATTGCGCAAGAGCTCGGCATGCCCGAGAGCACCTTACGCAACAATCTGCAGGTCAGGGACAAAGCGCGGGCCTCGCAGGGACTGCCGCAAAGCGACCAAGGTCCACCTCAGGACGACCAAGGTATACCTGTAGGTACACCCCAGGTGGACCAAGGTCGCCCTCCAGGTGGACCTCAGGGAGACCAGAGTGGACGTCTACCCAACGTAGCCCTGGGTCCACCTCAGCCAGACCAAGCGGAGACTGTTGTGCTTGCTGGCCATGCAATACCGCCGTCTCAGGCAGGTGGACCTGAGGACACCATAGGTGGACCTCAAGGTACTCCCGAGGTCTCCCAAGGTGGACCTCCACTGTATGTCCACCCAGGTATACCTGACGATAGCGAGCAAAGTGTCGTTGGCTCAGAGGACATTGCAGAGGTCCACCAGGGCGTACCTTCACTGCCTCTCACGGGTATACCTGATGGCTACCAAGGTCCACCTACGGGACAACTGAGCCCGCAGCTTGTCGAGGCACTGACCACGGCCTGGCCGGAGATCCAGCATATGCTCGAGTGGTGGCGTGCCCGGCACCAGCAGCGGCACGAGCCCCCTGAGAAGCTCGAGCGGGTGACCTATCATGTCGCGCCGACGTGGATAGAGGCGGTGAAGCGGGAAGCCGACCTGACGGGCGAGAGCTATGCCGCCATTGTCAACCGGGCGTTCGCCCAGTATTTTGCCGGAAAGTCCACGTAGGGATACCTAGGTGGACAGAGAGAGTCTCACTGCGGAGAGGGAGAACAGAGGGAGACGTGAGCGATGGCGAACCCGGAGCATCTCCAGATCCGGAAGCAAGGTGTTGCGGTGTGGAATCAGTGGCGGCGCGAGTATGAGGACATCAGGCCGGACCTACGCGGGGTCGACCTCGACGGGGCCGACTTCGGCGGGCACGACCTCCGCGGGGCCAACCTCACTGGGGCCTACCTCAGCGGCACAGTCTTCGGGGACACCAATTTAACCGCTGTGCAGGGCTTAGAGACCTGCCGACACTTTGGCCCCAGCATTCTCGACCATCGTACCCTCGCCAAATCCGGGCCGCTTCCCCTGGCCTTTCTCCGGGGCTGTGGGCTCAGCAACTGGGAAATTGAAGCCACGCGACTGTATCAGCCCACCCTCGCCGACCCCGAACTGACCAATGTGCTCTACCGCATTCATCACCTTCGTTCCGCCATGCCCATTCAGTACTACTCGTGCTTTATCAGTTACAGCAGTGTGGACGAGGCCTTCTGTCGGCGGCTGCACGACCGGATGCAGGAGGCGGGCCTTCGCACCTGGTTTGCCCCGGAGGATATGCGCTGGGGACAGAAGCTGCATGAGCAACTTGACCGCGCCATCCAGCTCTTCGATAAATTGCTGTTGGTGCTGACGGAAACGAGCATGCACAGCCCATGGGTGGAATTCGAACTGCGCACTGCCTTGGCCCGCGAGCAGCGCGAAAAGCGCCGCGTACTGTTCCCGCTGCGGCTGGTGGACTTCGCTGCGATCCAGGCCTGGCAATGTTTCGACGCCGATACGGGCAAAGACTTGGCACGGGAGATCCGAGCGTACTACATCCCCGGTGACTTTTCCCACTGGCAAGACCCAGCAGCCTTCGAAGCGGCCTTCGACCGGCTGCTGCGGGACCTCACAGCTGCGGAGAGGCAGCCGGCAGGTGCACGGCCGGGTGGGTGACATAGTGCGCGTTATTGGTTGTTCTCCTGACCCGCCAGGGAGCTCCGATGTTAGCCGGACTCCAGACCAATGGCAGAAGACCGTAGCGATTTGAAAAGGAGACTCTGTATGTCTTGGATGTCTTTGATGTCTTCGATGTCTTGGCCGCTATCACTAGTTACTTTGGGAGGCGTACTAACAGTCGTCGGAGGAGTTTGGACAGCGCTACGGCAAGCCCAGACGGGAGAGGAGGCAAGGCAAGCAAATGCCAAAGTATTACAGCTCACCCAACAAATTGCGGCACGTGGCGGCGACCAAAAAATCTTGGATGAGCTCATCGAAACACGCACCCGTCTTTTAGCGGTAGACCGCAGGGTTAATGACAATATGATTCAGGATATTGTGGCTCGACTACCGAAAATGACGGAGGACTACGATAAACTCCGCCAAGATACGGCGAGAGCCAGAGCTGGGAAGGAAACGGAATTTCGCTTGGGATGGGAGCCCTTCATTCGATTTGCTCTTGCGGAATTCGACAAACGAATCTCGGAACTTCGAGCGAACGGAATAGGCGGCGATGGGGACGCAACAGACACCTTTCCGATGACGAATTCTAACGTCTCGAATAGCAATGTAAATTACCCGGTTCGTGGCGTGAATTTTGGAGGGAAATCGGTCCTTTCTCTATACTACAGCAGCTATATTCCGGCTACGAATACGCGACCAGAAAAACCAGGAGTTCTAGTTCTAAACGTTGGAGCCCCCGGCGCAAGCTTTCCAGACTATTTTCGTATTTCTATGAATTTGATTGAGGGGCAAATAATGCCCGGTGGAAAAGCTATCGAAATACCTAAAGACGGCATAGCTTCGGCTGAAATGACTGATGCCTATCGCGGCGCATTGGCTAAGGCGATTGAACAGGCGTTAGTCGTTCTTAGAACAGAAGCAAAATGAATTAGCGGGCCATGGGACCGAGCCAGCCCGGCAAGTGAATGCGGTCGTTGAGGCTGTAGAAAAACGCCCGGATACTGTTGGCGAACCCTAGGAGAAGTTTTTATTGGCCTAAATATAAGTTCTCGATGGAAGCGACCTTAGTAGACTATAATGCCTACATAGCAACAGTTTGTCCCTGGCC
>Ga0114129_10011467_pt1 | contig 12620 bp, 8 predicted proteins | sample RhiMetdeltSRZDD1_FD_80071 | JGI IMG/M metagenome (GOLD analysis project Ga0114129, IMG submission 80071) | Populus rhizosphere microbial communities from Tennessee, USA - Rhizosphere MetaG P. deltoides SRZDD1 (version 2) (version 2) | ecosystem: Host-associated > Plants > Roots > Rhizosphere >...
GGCGTACGTGTCACCGATCGCGGCACCCTCTGGCGCGACGATCGGTGGATGACCAACATCGACGGCGTGTTCACGGCCGGTGACATGCAGCGCGGTCAATCGCTCATCGTCTGGGCGATCGCCGACGGCCGCAGCGCCGCGCGGGGTGTCGACGCCTACCTGATGGGCGAATCAAGCCTTCCAGCGCCCATTCACTGACCCCCACCGGGGACGCCGGCACGCGGGTTGTGCGCCCGGGGCGCGGTTACAGACCTCGTAGGTCATCTCCAACTCTTGAAATCGGACGAGGGGACCACACCCGCTCGGTCGAGAAAACCTTCCAGAAATGGCGCGTCGCCTGGCATGCGTCTTGACTTTAGTGGAAAGGGAAAAGGGACAAGGGAAAAGGGATAAAGAGCGAAACGAAGAAGGGGTTTTCGTTGTCCTTTTCCCCTTGTCCCTTTTCCCTTTTGTGGAGCCTACGATGATCGCCGCAGTTCTGATCCTCTCTGGCTGTGCTCTCTACTTCATGACACCTGCCGAGCGGCAGCGATTGCTCGCCGCCGTGATGAAGCGTGTGCGACAGGTGATGGCGGCTATCCAGTCACGGCCTAAACGTGACGAGACCTCAGAGCTGGTACGCGCCCGTACACCGCTCGTACTCGCGACCCCCACGTTGATTGCTTTGAATGCAGGAACGCTCGCGTTGATGTTGCTGCACCCCGGTTCATTGGGCGATCCGGACACACTCGTCCGGTGGGGAGGCAACTTCGGTCCGCGCACGACAAACGGCGAGTGGTGGCGACTGCTGACCTCCACGTTCGTGCACGCGGGCCTGTTTCGGTTCGTCGTCAACATCGCAGCACTTGCGCAACTCGGCTTGCTGCTGGAGCGACTCGTGGGACCCATCACCTTCGCGCTCGTGTACGTCACGTCGGGTGTGGTGACGAGTCTCATCAGCCTGTCGGCGAATCGCGTTTCCGTGACCGTGGGCGCGGAAGGCGCGGTTTTTGGCCTGTTCGGCCTGCTGATCGCCGTGACGATCTGGGTACTCATACAACGGCAGACCGTATTGATCCGTCCCAGGACGTTAGCGAACGTCATCCCGACCGCAGCGGTGTTCGCGCTGTTCAACGTCATGAGCGGGGAGATCGACAAGCCCACAGCGCTCGTCGCGTTCGGCGTCGGCGCTCTCTCCGGGCTCGTGCTCGCGCGCGGTATCGGTCAGCACAAGCCGCCCGCGCGGCGAATCGCCGTCACTCTGGCGACGACGCTGGGGACCACGGTCCTGTGCGCAGTGCCTCTGCGCGGGGTCGCCGACATTCGGCCAGAGGTCTCTCGAATCATCGAGATCGAGAATCGCACGGTAAACGGCTACGAAAAGGCCGTCGGTCAGTTTCGGCTCGGCGCGATCAAAGCAGACGCCCTCGCGCAGCTGATCGACAGCTCGATCGTACCTCCCCTCCACGAAGCGCGTGAACGCTTGCTTGCGATTGAAGGTGTGCCGCCGGAGCTCCAACCGCTGGCGGCCGACGCAACCGAGTTTCTCCGGCTACGAGAGGAAGCCTGGCGTGTTCGCGGCGTCGCATTGCGAAAGGCGGACATGCGCAAGCTTCGTGACGCCGACGGCCTCGAGCGGTCATCACTCGAGGCGCTGGATCGAATCAGGCCGCTCAGCGATCGATAAATGTTGGACAGCGGCGGGGATCGCCATTGTAGAGTAGGCGGTCATGAAGAGAGTCGTCGCTGCCAGTCACCTGTCGATTCTTCTGCCCCTGCTCGCACTCGTGCTCACGTCACGCGTGGCGGGGCAGCAGGGGAAGGTTCAGGTCGGCTACTGCACAGGGCTGAAGAACCTCGAGGCTGCAAAGGCTGCTGGCTTCGATTACATCGAGCTCGGCACGTCGGAGATTGCGTCGCTGCCGGATGCGGATTTCGAAGCCGCCGCCCGGCGCATCAACGAAGTCGGGCTGGCCGTTCCGGCGACGAACCTGTTCCTGCCAGCCACATTGAAGGTCACGGGACCGCAGACCGATCGTGAACAGCAGATAGTGTACGTCAAGAAAGCGTTCGCGCGGCTGGCACGACTCGGCACGCAGATCGTCGTGTTCGGCAGCGGTGGTGCCCGCAGAGTGCCCGATGGATTCGCGAAGGAAGATGCCTTCAAGCAGCTCGTGGAATTCGGGCGAGCGGCCGCCCAGGAGGCACGGACGAACGGGATCACGATCGCGATCGAGCCTCTTCGCAAAGAAGAGACGAACATCATCAACTCCGCGGCGGAAGGACTCGAGCTCGTCAACGCGATCAACGACCCGAACTTCCAGCTGATGATCGACTTTTACCACCTGGCGAGCGAGAAAGAGGATCCCGCGATCGTCATTCGAGCCAAAGACCACATCCGTCACCTGCACGTGGCCAATCCCCAGGGCCGCGTGTTTCCACAGAAGTGGGAGGAGTTCGACTACGGCCCCTTCTTCGCGAACCTGAAGACGATCGGTTACGACAAGCGAATCAGCGTCGAGGCATCGACGAAGGACCTTCCGACGGAGGCGCCGCTGGCGATCGCTCTGCTCCGGCGCGCTTTTGAACGGTGACCGACTCGAACAAGCGGTGCGAATCGGTGCACCGTTCAGACTGGCGCAGCACGCATTATCTATGTACAATGTACATGTCATGAAAAAATACTCGGTCAGTCTCGTCAGAGAGCGGCTCGCAGAGGCGCTGGATGAAGTGGACCGGGGCGGGACGGTCATCATCGAGCGGCGAGGCGTGCCGTACCGGCTGTCACGCGCCGCCGGGCGGCCGCAGCCGAAACGGCGAAAGACGCTCATCCACGTTATCGATCGATCCGTCGCCAGGGGTGAGTGGACGTGGGACTGGACCGCCACTGGTGTGCGCTTTCGGGGTCGACGCGGACGGTGACGCTGCTCGATACCAACGCCCTGATCTGGGTCCAGAAATCACATCCGCGCGCAAGAAAAGTGATGCGCGACGGCCGTCTATACGTCTCGCCGGCAACCCTCCTCGAGCTGCAGTATCTCCACGAAGCGGGAAAAATCCGGCTTGTCCCCGGGGCCATGCGGGCGATCGTCGATGATGACCGGTGGGCAGTCGACGATCCTCCGCCGACGACCTGGTTTCTCAAGGCTGTCGAGCTCGCGTGGACGCGCGATCCGTTCGACCGGCTGATTGCGGCGCACGCGCAAGTACGCGGCTGGCGCGTCGCCACATCGGATCGCGACCTCATCGAACACCTCGGGGCGGCCTGCATCGAGCTGTAGGCTCGACTGACGCGTCACCCGCTCCGGAGCGCGATCAGCGGGTCGATCCGGGTCGCGCGCCTCGTCGGAACCCAGCACGCAAGCACGACGACGAGGGTCATCACACCGACAACAGCAGCATAGGTGAGCGGATCGAACGCGCTGATCCCGTAGAGCTGACTCGAGAGAAGACGTGTCGCCAGGAACGCGCCGAGCAGGCCCAACGCCATGCCGGATGCGGACAGCTTCACCGCTTCCCTGATCATCAGTCGAAGCACATCCCGGCGCTGGGCGCCCAGCGCGAGCCGGATGCCGATCTCCTGGGTCCGCTTCGAAACGAGGAACGACAGCACGCCGTAGATGCCTACAACGCCGAGTCCCAGCGCCAGCGCTGCAAACGCGCCAAACAGCACCGCCGTCGACGCTGGCGTTGCCACCGCGTCCGAGATCGCTTCCTGCATCGTCCTGACTTCGCTGACGGGGACTTCGCGGCTCGCGCCGGACACGATTCGTCGAATCCTCGACTCGGTCGCCGCCTCATCCAGCGTGGTGCGGACGACGAGCGTCATCGCCGCCGGCACGCGACGATCTTCTCCAGTTGCTCGTGGCGTGTACGGCACGTAGGCCATGCCCGCGATCCATCCGGGCACTTCGTTCTGCAAATCGTAAGCTCGCACGTCGCCGACGACGCCGACCACGGTGTGCCAGTCCATTTCGCCGACGAACCGAACGTGCTTGCCGACGGGAGTTTCGTCGCCCCAGAAACGGCGAGCTGTTGACGCGGTCACGATCGCCACCGGAGGTCCGCCGGACGTGTCAGCCGGAACGAACGTTCGACCGATCACGAGCGGAACTCCCATCACCTTGAAATAGTCCGGCGTGACGATGTTCAGCCAGAACAGCGGGGCCACGCGGTTCTGAGCGGTGACCTTCTCGATGACGAACGACCGCTTCGCTACGCGACCGCCGAGCGGCGGCGTGTTGACGAGCGCCGTGTCGAGTACGCCAGGAGAGGCTTGAACCTGCTCCAGCACCCCTCGATAGAACGCAAGGCACCGTTCCGGCTCGGTGCAGAATGACTCGTTGGGCGTGAGGCGCGCGGTCAACACATGATCGGCACGGAAGCCCGGGTTCACGTGCGACAGCGTCCAGAAACTCCGAATCAGGAGACCCGCGGCGACGACGAGCAGGGCTGCGAGGCCCACTTCCGCCGTCACGAGTAGCTTCCCGAGCCCCTGTGGAACGGCGGCCCCTGAGTCGCGTCCGGACAATTTGAGCCGATCGTGCCACCCCACGGCGCCGAGAACGCGCCGCGGGGACCCCGGGTGACGAACCGTTCGCGAGGCGTGCAGCGCGGGCGCGAGCCCAAACACGATCCCGGTGACGATCGCGAGCGCACCGGTGAAGGCGAGCACACGCCAGTCCACGTGAACATCTGCCAGACGCGGCGTATCGGGTGGCAGCACCCATTTCAGGAGTGAGAGTCCGCCCGTCGCGAGGAGCAATCCAAACAGACCACCCACGATGGCGAGCAGGACGCTCTCGGTGAGGAGCTGCCTCGCAAGCCGTCGCTCGCCGGCCCCAAGGGCGCCGCGAATCGCCAGCTCCTTCTGCCGGGCAGCGGCGCGCGAGAGCATCAGGTTTGCCGTATTCGCGCACGCGATCAGCAGTACGAGCCCCACCGCGCCGAGCAGCATGAACAATCGATCGCGCACGCCAGCGACCATATCTCGCTGCAGCGGCACCACACTCACATCCTTGTTCCAGGCATCAGGCATCGGCCACGGAAACATCGCGCGCACGCGCGACTGGAACGCCCGAACCTCGGAGCGCGCCTGATCGAGGCCGGCGCCGGCGTGCAGCCGGCCGATGATCGGCATGAAGTCGCCGGCCCAGTGCGCGGTAACGTCCTTGGGGTCGTTGTGCAGCGGAATCCAGAGCTGCGCGTTCGCCGAGCCGAACCGCAAATCTGCACCCATCACGCCGACGATCTCGCGGCTCGTGCCGTTCAAGTCGATCCGGCGGCCGATGACCTCGCGGTCGCGCGCGAATTGCCGCTCCCATAGCGAATGACTCAGGATGACGAACTGATCATTGCCGGCCATGTCCTCACCCGACCGGAAGGTGCGACCAAGCTCCGGTTGAACGCCGATCAGCCCGAACAACTCCGCGGAAACGAACGTTGCCGTCAGGCGCACCGGCTCGCCGAGGCCCGTGAGATTCAATTCGTGGCCCTCGCTATACGCCCCTACGTCCATCGACGGCAGCTGCCCGTGCATCGCGACGAAGGCGCCTTTCGGGTACGTGCCGGTCACGCTCACGAGGCGTTCCGGCTGCGCGTACGGGAGCGGCCGGAGCAGAATCCCGTGAACGAGGCTGAAGATTGCCGTGTTCGCGCCGATGCCGAGCGCCAGCGTCAGAGACGCGACGATCGCAAAGCCGGGATTTCGAAGCAGCAGCCGGCATCCGTACCGCACATCCTGAATCAGCGTCTCCACCATCGTGACACCTCGAGTTTCGCGACACTGCTCTCTGACCTGAGTGATTCCGCCGAACTCGCGAAGAGCGTGCCGCCTCGCATCGTGCTCGCTCAGGCCGCGGGCGTGGTATTCGCGCGCACGCTCTTCGACGTGAGACCGGATCTCTTCATCGAGCTCCGCATCCAGGCGGTTTTTCTGGAACAACGCGCGCAGCCGGAGAGGGACGGTGTAACGCCAGCGGTCAAAACTCATGGAGCTGTCGATGAGTAGAATCTAGAAGCTAGAGTGAACCCTGCCACGATCGCTCTAACTTCTAACTTCTGGCTTCTGCCTTCGCCTCGGTTACCGATATGAGCATACAGATGCTCCCCTCGGTAATCAAGCCCACGGCCCACCGTGGTACCATTCGGTCGTTCGACGAGACAGATCGCCGGGAGGTTGCCACATGTCCGGAACGGCTGCTCTGGAACGCCTGAAACAGGATCTGTGGTTCGGAGCGCGAATGCTCGGCCGCACGCCGACGTAGACGCTCACTGTCGTCCTGACGCTCGCGTTGGGGATTGGCGCGACGAGCGCCGTCTTCAGCATCCTCGAAGCCGTCCTGCTGCGGCCGCTTCCCTACCAGCATCCCGACAGGCTCGTCGCGATCTGGGACGGTCACGTCCGTGAAGCCAGCCTGGCCAAAGTCTTCTCGTCTTACGAAGACTTCGAGATCTGGAAGGCGCACAGTACTTCCTTCGAGGAGCTTGCGGCGGTGACATGGGCGACCGGCGACCGGATCCTGAGAGTACGAGGCCGTACGCGGACCGCCCTGGCCATTCCCGCCTCGGTCGACTTCTTTCGGCTGCTTGGCGTGTCGCCCCTCCTGGGCCGGACGTTTCAGCCAGAGGATCGCACTCGAGGCTGCGCGGTCGTCCTTGCACATCGCTTCTGGGAACAGAATCTCGGCGCAGACGCGAACATTGTCGATCAGGGAGTGACTCTCGACGAGCGCTCCTGCGTCGTCGTTGGCGTGATGCCCCCCGGCTTCGAGTTCTATCCTGCAGCGGCCGACATGTGGAGCCTGATCACGCCTGGGGCGGACACCACTCGCCTGAACGTCGGTGTGTTCGGACGCCTCAAAGGCGGAGTGACACGGGAAGCCGCGCAGGCGGAGCTCACCGCACTGCACCGCCCCACCGGCGGAAGTGGCGACGAGCACCGCCGCATGTTCGTGCCGACCGTTTACGAGCTTCAGAGCGAGTTCACGTGGTTGGCCGGCCGCAATCTCAGGTCGACGCTGCTCGCGCTGTTCGCCGCTGTTGGAGTCGTGCTCTTGATCGCGTGTGTCAACACGGCGAACGTGCTCCTCACACGGGCTACAGCCCGTCGGCGAGAGTTCGCGATTCGCGCGGCGCTCGGGTCGGGCCGATGGCGCGTGATCCGGCAACTGCTTACCGAAGGACTCGTCCTTTCGAGTGCGGGAGCCGCCTTTGGCGTTCTGCTGGCAACGGCGGGCGTGCTCTGGTTCCGCGCAATCAATCCAATCGAGCTGCCACCTGGTGCCATTGTTGGGGTGGACATTCGCGTGCTCGCGTTTGCCGCATTGCTCGCAGTGCTGACGGCGGTCGTCTTCGCGCTCGCGCCGGCGTGGTCCGCTGCGCGCGTGGACATCGTGAGCCTGATCAAAGGTGCAGGGCACGAAGGATCGGGTCATCGCAGGCCGACGCGATTGCGAGCGGCGATGGTGACGGTGCAGATCGCGTGCTCGTTCGTGCTGCTCGTCGGAGCCGGCCTCCTGATTGACAGCGTCGGACGGCTCGGTGCAGCGCCGCTCGGCTTCGATCCGGCCCGACTGATGATGACCAACGTGCGACTGCCCCGATCCGGCTACACGGACATCGGCCGTCGCGTGCGGTTCTACGATCAGTTGACCTATGCCGTCAGGGCGATCCCCCAAACGGCCGGCGTCGCCATCTGCACATCGCTGCTGCGGGGTCGGTCGACGAACTTTCTCGCGGTCGAGGGCAGGCCGAGCCCGTCGGCTGACTCAGCCGTGCCTGACGTGGGCCAAGATCAAACCAGTGAACGGTATTTCCAGGTCATGCGCGTGCCGGTACTCGCGGGTCGTCCGTTCGACGGCCGCGATCGCGAAGGCTTGCAACCTGTGGCAATCGTCAACGACGCATTGGTACGAAGGTACTTTCCGAACGAGAACCCAATCGGTCAGCGTGTTCGTTATGGCAACGACGCAAGGGCTCCCTGGCTGACCATCGTCGGCGTCGTCGGCAATCAGAAAACGATGAACCTCTATCGTGAAATGACCTGGGCGGACGCGCCAATGCTCTACCTTCCGGTTTCGCAGAACGCGCCGTCAGAGGTCGTGCTGGTTGTGCGCGCGGCGGGCGAGGCCGCCAATCTCGGGACCGCGGTTCAGAAGGTCCTCACGTCACTCGACCCTGGGATTCCTCTCGGTGAATTGCGATCCGTCGCAGGCGACGTCTCGAAGACGCTCGCGTATCCACGCTTCAGGGCACTGTTGGCCGCGGCGTTCGCGGGTCTCGCGCTGGTGCTTGCTCTGGTGGGACTCTACGGCGTGCTCGCACAAGTCGTCGCGCAGCGAACGCGCGAAATCGGCATTCGCATCGCGCTTGGTGCGCGGCGCGAATCTGTATTGACCCTCATTCTGAGCCAGGGCATGTGGCTCGTTGGTACGGGTCTGACCTTCGGCCTCGTCGCGGCAACGTGGATTCGTCTTCTGCTAGCGACGATGCTCTACGATGCCCGCAACGGCGACCTGCGCCTGCTCGCGTTGGTTTTCTTCTCGTTCTGCGCGTCAGCGTTTGTCGCGATCTACGTGCCCGCCCGTCGCGCCACGCGCGTCAATCCCGTCGACGCATTGCGAAACGAGTGAATCGCTCATCCCTAATCCCTGATCGCGAATCACTCGTCGCTGAATCGCTGGATCCTGTAATCGATTGATCGCCGAATCGATGACGCGATTACTACCTCTCACTCCATCCGATTACAGGAGCCACTTGTTCGGTATTCAAGATTTAAGGATTCAACTGATTCAGGATCCAATTGATTCGGGATAAGGGATTCGAGATTAGTGATAAGGGATTCAAGCTCTTCATCAGGATCGCTGGAACAGTGCTTGCTGCTGATCGCTAGCACCGACACAGGAGGAAAGGGGAAGGGCCAAGCAGAACCGTGACGAGTCACTGGATCGCGGGTCGCGCGAGAAAGGTCGAGCACAGGAAGAGCCCGGCCGCGAGCAGCAAATGCCGAGCGACCGTGAGCAAATCCGCGGACAGGGCGACGAGTATCGCACACCGCCGAAGCCGAAGCGGCATCCTGGGCAGCTCCCGCTGCCGGATTAGCCCTTACCGGCGGCTGCTGACGCTGCTCGTGTCACCGACGCCAAATCGCGCATCGCGAAGCAGCTCGCGCACCTCGGCATCGGTCGTTTGGGAAAAATCGCGGTACCACAGACCGACGGCCGAGAACATTTCAGGCTGCCGGGTGCACACGACCTCGTCGGCGACTTCACCCAGCGCGCGGCAGGTATCGGGCGCTCCTACCGGAGCCGCGATAACCACTCGCGCTGGCGCATGAGCCCGCACTGCCTGAACGGCAGCTTTCATCGACGACCCCGTCGCAAGCCCATCGTCGACGAGCAACACGACTCGCGACCGAAGATCGACGGAGTCGCGGTTCTCTCGGTATGCGCGCTCTCGCCGATTGAGCTCGACCTGTTCCGCTTGAGCGACGGCATCAATGACACTCTCGGGGATCCGATACCAGTTCACGACCTCGTCGTTGAGCACGCGAACCCCACCCGATGCGATTGCCCCCATCGCCAATTCGGGGTGCCCGGGCACGCCGAGTTTGCGGACGAGGAAGAGATCCAGCGGTGCGCCGAGCCGCCGGGCGACTTCGAACGCAACGGGAACACCCCCGCGCGGGAGGCCGAGGACCACAACGTCGTTTCGGCCCGCGTACTTCTGAAGAAGTTGAGCCAGCTCCGCTCCGGCTTCGCGCCGATCGGCAAACGGTTGAACGTTTCTGAACATCGCAGCACCAGTAGAAATCTGGACGGTTCCGTTACGTCACTTCCGACGCTCGTACTTGCCCATCACCTGGGCCGTACCCAGTGTATGTCCGCGGAGCGCATCCTCCAGCGCCTTCCTGCCATCGCCCTGCACCTCAAGCGAGGATACGTCGACTGCATACACATTGAAGAAGTAACGGTGCACGCCGTGGCCCGGGGGTGGACACGGGCCGCCGTAACCCGATCTTCCAAAGCTGTTGCGGAGCGTCTTGCCTTCCGTTACACGAAGGTCACCATCGCCTCCGGGAATGTCGTACGCAAGCCAGTGGGTGAACACCCCCTTCGGCGCGTCCGGGTCGTCAACGATTAACGCGAAACTCCGAGTGCCTTTTGGTGGGTCGGCCACGGTCAGCGGCGGGGCGGCGTCGGCGCCGTCGCACGTGAACTGCTTCGGTATGACGTCACCGTTGTTGAAGGCCGGTGTGGTGAGCGTGAACGCCATATCGCCTCCCTCGACGTTCAACGGACAATGCGGCTCCCTGATACAAGGTCCGACGGATGCAGGTGAGTAGAGCCTCTGCATAACGTAGACCACACGGTCGCAGTGCGATGCCGTTCAGCTCGCACCTAAACCCAGGGCTTCGCGGGGACTCGATTGGCCCGCTCCGCTCGGGCGCGGCGCACCTGCTCTTGCTGCTCAGACAGGGAAGGGCCTGGAAATTGCCACCCTCGATAACGTCATCTGCCGGACTGTTACGGAACGTAACGGAGGATCGTATGCCTGAACAGGAAACTATCCAACGTGCTCGACGAGACAGGCGCCAGGGCAAGGCGCCGACAACTCAGGCGGGCGAGTTCGTACGAGAGGAGATGGAGCACATCCGTGAGGGGAAGCACGGCGCCCGTTCGACCAAGCAGGCGATCGCCATCGGTCTGTCGAAGGCGCGTCGTGCCGGCGTGAAGCTTCCACCGCCACCGACGAGCGCGAAGTCGAAGACGAGAAAGAGCGCCGCATACGCCAGCCGCGCAGGACGACGCGGGGCGACGCGCACTTCACCGAGGCGATCCCGCGCAGTACGCCGCGCGCTCAAGCGGGAAGGCCGGAGCGCCGCATCGAGAAAGGCGCTCGCGCGTCAGGCCAGAACCGCCGCGCGACGTCGTTCGCCATCCGCACGCCGGGCGTCGGCGCGACGCGCGGTTCGGACGAAAGGACGACAGGTGCGCCGCACAGCCGCGCGCAAGGCAGCACGGACGCGGCAGAGACGCCGGCGGGTCGCGCGGGCGTGAGATCGCGAGATCAGGAGATTTGAAAGTTCAGGAGATGTGAACAGGAGATCAGAAGATCAGGAGGAACTCTTAAAAGTATCCTGATCTCCTGCCCTCCTGATCTCCTGTTGAGGGGATCACGCCTTCGAGAGAAGGGATGCGGCTGGGACGAGCACGGCCCCGGCTTCCCGCATCTCTTCGAAGGCGTGCTCGGTAGTGTCGGCCGCAATTCCCGCGATGGCGTCGGTCAGGACCGTGACGCGGAAGCCTGCCCGTCGCGCGTCGAGCGTGGTCGCTCGCACGCAGTAATCCGTGGCAAGCCCGCCGATGAAGAGTTCCGAAATGCCCCACCGCCGAAGGTCGTCGTCGACGCGGACCCCCTGATCGGTTTGCGCCTCGAAGGCCGAATAGCCTGCGTCGTTGCGATCCTGTCCCTTCGAAACGACGACCGTATCGGCCGGCAGGCGCAGCTCGGCACGGAACTCTGCGCCGGATGTTCCGGCTACGCAGTGAACGGGCCAGGGGCCGCCATATTTGTTGAAGTGCGTGGTATCCGGCGGATGCCAGTCGCGTGATGCGTACACACGCCGTCCTTTCGACGCAAATCGCTCGCCCATACGATTCAGGATCGGGATGACGTCATCGCCCCCCGGCACCGCCAGCGCGCCACCCGCGCAGAAGTCGTTCTGCAGGTCGACGATCATCAACGCTGCTCCAGCCGGAGGGAAACTCTCACCCACAACGGCCGACAGCTCGTCGAATTTGCGTTTCAAGGCCGGACTCACGTCGACGCGATACGGCGGCTCGGCGCCGCGAAGCTGACGAACGCGCATCGGCAGGAGCGCCGTTTCCGAGGCCGCGCCCTTCCGTGCATCGAGGATGGTTTCGCGCTCGATCGGCAGCCGCTTGCCGTTGCGCATGACCGGAACCAGGAGGGGCCGTCCTTCGATGCCCTCGTCCGCACGAGCGAGGACATCGCGCACCGCAACCCCATCCTGCTCGACACGGAAGATCTGCTTCCGCCCCGGAAGCACCTGTTTGTTCTCCGACAGCTTGACGCGATCTTTGCCGGCGTACGACACGAGCTTGTACACGAGATCGAGGCTGGGTACATCCGCGGACACTCCCATCTCGGTACCGACGCCGAACCCGTCGATTGGTGCCCCGGCGTCGAGGAGTGTCGATATCGCATCTTCCTCGAGCCCACCACTCGCGACGATGGCAACGGATGTCAAGCCTGCAGCATCGAGAATGCCGCGGGCCCGCCGTGCGAGCGACGCGAGATCGCCCGAATCGAGTCGCACGGCTTTCACCCGGAACTTCGGGCCGAGCTCGCGGGCAAGATCGACGACATGCTGGACGCCCGCTACCGTATCGTACGTATCGACGAGCAGCGTCGTCTCCGGATATGACGCAGTGAAGCGGCGAAACGCCTCCATCTCGTCGTCGTGCGCCTGGATGTAACTGTGCGCCATCGTGCCGCTGATCGGCAGTCCGTAGAGCTGTCCGGCCGCCACGTTCGACGTCGATTCGATGCCCGCGATGTAGAAGGCGCGCGCGCCCTTCAACCCTGCATCGATTCCGTGCATCCGCCGGAAGGCA
>Ga0114129_10011468_pt1 | contig 12619 bp, 10 predicted proteins | sample RhiMetdeltSRZDD1_FD_80071 | JGI IMG/M metagenome (GOLD analysis project Ga0114129, IMG submission 80071) | Populus rhizosphere microbial communities from Tennessee, USA - Rhizosphere MetaG P. deltoides SRZDD1 (version 2) (version 2) | ecosystem: Host-associated > Plants > Roots > Rhizosphere >...
GAACTGCGCCGGACCCATGCCCACGGTCACCGAGTCGACCGCGCCATCGTCGAGGTGCAGCGCCAGCGTCTTGACGCCCGACCGCGTGCCGACGAGGACGTCGCCGGTCGGTTCGAGCTCCGCGAGGAGCTGACCCGCCGGATCTGCGATCGGCGCTTCGGGATCGGTGCCGACGGCGTGATCCGGGTCGCCCCGTCCGAGGAGGCCGACTTCTTCATGGACCACCGCAACTCCGACGGCAGCCACGCCCAGATGTGCGGCAACGGGATCCGCTGCCTCGGCAAGCTCGTGTACGACCGCGGTCTGGTCGAACGCACCGACGTCCTCGTCGGCACGCGGTCGGGCGTCAAGACGCTGGCGCTGCACCTCGACGATGGCGCGGTCGACTCGGTGACCGTGGGCATGGGTCCGGCGCAGTTCGCGCGCGGCACGCTGCCGATGACGGGCGATCCCGACGAGCCGTTCGTCGGCGAGCCTTTCGAGGTGGACGGGAGCAGTTACAAGGCGACCGCACTGTCGATGGGCAACCCGCACCTGGTGCTGTTCGTCGAGGAGGACCCGGACGACGTCGACGTCGCGCGGATCGGCCCGCTCGTCGAGCACGACGAGCGCTTCCCCGAGCGCACGAACGTCGAGTTCGTCGCCGTCCAGGGCGACGGTGTGAAGGTGCGGGTCTGGGAACGCGGCGCCGGCGAGACGATGGCGTGCGGCACCGGCGCGTGCGCCGCAGTCGTCGCCGCGAACGAGGCGGGCCTTGTCGCGGCCTCGGCGCCCGCGAGGTTCCCGGGGGGTGTCTTGCGGATCGAGCGTCGCGAGGAGGAGGTCCTGCTCACCGGTCCCGCCGTCCGCGTCGCCGAGGGCGTCCTGGATGCCGAGTGGCTGCGGGCGGTCCCGGCGTGAGGGTCGCAAAGCGCGTCGAGGCGCTGCCCCCGTACCTTTTCGCCGAGCTCGACAAGAAGCTCTCGGCCAAGCGTGCCGAGGGCGTGGACGTGATCTCGCTGGGTGTGGGGGACCCCGACCTGCCCACGCCCGACCACATCGTCCAGGCGATGCGTGAGGCCGTCGCGGATCCCTCGACGCACCGGTACCCGAGCTACTACGGCGGCCCCGAGTTCCGAGGCGCGGTGGCCGGCTGGTACGCCCGCCGGTTCGGCGTCCAGCTCGACCCGGAGACCGAGGTCATGGCGCTGATCGGCTCCAAGGAGGGGATCGGGCACATCGCGTTCGCGTACATCGACCCGGGCGATGAGGCGCTGATCCCCGACCCCGGCTATCCGGTGTACGGGGTCTCGACGCGCCTGGCCGGCGGCAGGCCGGTGTCGCTGCCGATGACCGAGGCGTCCGGGTTCCTGCCGGATCTCGACGCGGCCCGGGTCGGCGGGCGCACGAAGACGATCTGGCTCAACTTCCCGAGCAACCCGACGGCCGCCGTCGCGGACCTCGACACGTTCGAGCGCGCGGTCGCGTTCGCGCGCGAGCACGACCTGTTGCTGCTGCACGACGCCGCCTACACCGAGATCACGTTCGACGGCTACGTCGCGCCGTCCGCGCTGCAGGTGCCCGGGGCCAAGGACGTCTCGCTGGAGTTCGGCTCGGCGTCGAAGTTCTACAACATGACCGGCTGGCGGATCGGGTGGGCGGCCGGCTCGGCGGAGGCGATCCGCGCGCTGGGCGTCGTGAAGACCAACCTCGACAGCGGTCAGTTCACCGCGGTCCAGCGAGCAGCGATCGCCGCGCTCGAGGGGCCCGAGGAGCACCTGGACGAACTCCGCGCGATCTACCAGCGCCGGCGCGATCTCGTCGTCGGGACCCTCAACGATCTCGGCTGGTCGCTCAAGCCCCCGCTCGGCTCGTGTTACGTCTGGGTGCCCACCCCCGACGGCGAGTCCTCGGCGGCGTTCGCGGACAGGCTCCTTGACCGAACGGGCGTGTTCGTCGCGCCCGGCAGCGGCTACGGCCAGCGGGGCGAGGGCTTCGTCCGCTTCTCGCTCACGGTTCCCGACGACCGGCTCGTCGAGGCGATGGACCGGATCGGCCGGGCGCTCGCGTGACGGCACAGAACGGTCGGAGGCAACGCGGGGTACACGAGACCAGCACGCTCGAGTCGCCGCTCGCTGCGACCTGGCGTCCGCGCGTCCCCGAGAAGGCGGTGCTCGTCGGCGTCGGTCGCGGGATCGAGGAAGCGGATCTGGACGAGCTCGCCGCGCTCGCGGACTCGGCGGGTGCCGAGCCTGTCGAGCGGGTCCTGCAGACCCGCCAGGACCCGAACCCGGCGACGTTCATCGGGAAGGGCAAGATCACCGAGGTGCACGATGCCGTGGGCCGCAGCGGGGCCGAGGCCGTGATCTTGGACGACGAGCTGACGCCCGGGCAGCTCCGCAGCCTGGAGGAGCGGCTCAAGGTCAAGGTGATCGACCGGACCGCGTTGATCCTCGACATCTTCGCGCTGCACGCCCGTAGCCGCGAGGGAAAGGCGCAGGTCGAGCTCGCGCAGCTCACGTACCTGCTGCCGCGGCTCCGAGGCTGGGGCGAGGCGATGAGCCGGCTCGGCGGTGGCATCGGGACGCGTGGCCCGGGCGAGACGAAGCTCGAGGTCGACCGGCAGCACATCAAGCGCCGGATCTCGAAGCTCCGCAAGGACCTGAAGGACCTCGCGCGCACACGCGACGTGAAGCGCTCGAGTCGCGAACGTTCGGGCATCCCGCAGGTGGCGATCACCGGGTACACGAATGCCGGGAAGTCGACGCTGATGAACGCGCTCACTCGATCGGACGTCGTGGTGGCCAACCAGTTGTTCGCGACGCTCGACCCCACCGTGCGCAAGGTCGATCTTCCGTCGGGACGCCCGGCGACGATCTCGGACACGGTGGGGTTCGTGAGCAAGCTCCCGCACGAGCTGGTGGAGGCATTCCGGTCGACGCTGGAGGAGGTGGCGCGCTCGACGCTGATCGTGCACGTCGCCGATGCGTCCTCGCCCGACGTGATCGAGCAGATCGACGCGGTGCGCGAGGTGCTCGCCGAGATCGGGGCGGTCCACATCCCGGAGGTCCTCGCGCTCAACAAGGTCGACCGGCTGTCCGAAACCGAGCGAGCGCGCGTCACATCGCGGATCGACGGCGACGCCCTGTCGATAAGCGCGGTCACCGGGGAGAACCTCGATCGGCTGATGGAGCGGATCGAGGACGCGCTGCCGCGGTTCCCACTGGACGTCACGATCCTGGTCCCGTGGGGGCGCGAGGACGTCACGGCGATGCTGTACCGCGAGGCCGAGGTGCTCTCGGAGGAGGCCCGCCTCGACGGGACCCTCGTGCACGCCCGCGTGAACGAGCGCGAGCACGCGGCGATCGCCCCCCTGGTCGTCGAGACCTCCTCGGAACGAGCGGCCGGTTAGACCGCTCGGGTAGCCTCCGCGGCGTGCGGATCGGCATCCACCTCGGCCACTGGGAGGGGCGTCCGAACGACGTCGCCGGGCTCGCGCTGGAGGCCGAGCGGGCCGGGTTCGACTCGGTGTGGACCTCGGAGACGTGGGGCTCGGACGCCGCGATCGTGGCCGCGTGGATCGCGGCCCGTACCGAGCGGATCGGCGTGGGCACCGGCGTCCTGCAGATGGCCGGCCGGACCCCGGCGGCGGCCGCGATGACGGCGCTCACGCTGGACCACCTGAGCGGCGGGCGCTTCCGGCTCGGCCTCGGCGTTTCGGGACCACAGGTCGCGGAGGGGTGGCACGGCACGTCGTTCGATCACCCGCTCGAACGCACGCGCGAGTACGTCGCGATCGTGCGGGACATCCTGCGTCGCGAGGCCGCGGTGACCTCCCCCGGCCCGTACTACCCGCTGCCGCTGCCCGGGGGAGGAGGCCGGCCGCTCAAGCCGAACGTGCGGGCGCTGCGCCCGGATCTCCCCGTCTACGTCGCGGCAATGGGTCCGCGCAACGTCGCCCTCGCCGCCGAGATCGCCGACGGGTGGATGCCGTACCTGTACGCGCCCGAACACGCCGACATCTTCGCGGACCCGCTCGAGACCGGGTGGTCGCGAGGCGGCCGCGATCAGGCGGCCTTCGATATCGCACCCGTCGTCGCGGTCGCGTTCGGCGACGACGTCGGCGCCTGCCGCGACGAGCTGCGCCCGCGTATGGCGCGGTACGTAGGGGGCATGGGCTCGCGTGACGCGAACTTCTACAAGGACGCGGTCGGGCGGTACGGGTTCGCCGACGCGGCCGAACGCATCCAGGAGGCGTTCCTGGACGGCCGCCGAGCCGAGGCGACGGCGCTCGTCCCCGATTCGATGGTCGACGAGCTTTGCCTGGCGGGGCCGGTCGAACGCGTTCGCGACCGCCTCGGCGCCTGGCGCGGGTCGGGGGTCACCACGCTGCTGTGCGAGACGCGCGACGTGGAGGCGATCGGCACCCTGGCCGAGGCTGCGTCCTAGATCCCCGGGGACCCGATCGCCCACAGAGCTGGGTCGTCCCAGGGTCCCTCGATCGCGACGTCCGGGTTGCGGCCACGCTCGAGCGCGAATCGGAGTGCGAGGGCCTGCAGGCGTACGGTGAGGGGGATCTGGGCGAGGAGCGGGGGCAGGTTCGAGGCCTCCTCGATCCTGGTCACGCCGATCCCCACCGCCCGGGCCGCCGACTCGACGCCGGCCGTCAGACCCTGGGTGTCGGGCGGGGCGAGCGTGACGAGGTGGTCCGACCCGTCGAGCGGTACGGCGTGGCCGTGGAGCAGGGCTTCCACGTCGTAGGCCTCCGCGGGGAACCGAGACGCCTCGCGCACCTTGAGCGCGCCCTCGCGGGCGGTGACACCCGCCGGGCCCTCGCCGGTGAGCACCAGCAGTCGCCCGGGCCGCTCGATCCGTGCCGGGTCGTCGATCGTCGAACGCACCGCGTCCGGGACGCGCGCGAGGACCTCCGGCGCGAATGTCTCGGCGCCGAGCTCGAACGCGAGCCGCGCCAGCTGCACCAGCGCCGCCGTGTAGCTCACGGTGTAGGTGTGCGAGGTCTCCTTCTGCACGGTCTCGACCGGGTCGGGGAGCTCGCCGCCGACCCGCGTGATCGCGACGGCCGGGAGGCCGGCATCGGTCGCCTTCGTCCACGCCGCTCCCGCATACGCGGTCTCGGCGCCCGCGTTGTGGCTGATCAGGACGAGCGCATCGCCGTCAGCCAGCGGCGGCGTCCGGTTGGCGAACGCCATGGACCCCATCGCGTGTGCCGCGCGGCCGCCCTCCTGGAACATCCACGCGCCGAGCTCGGCCGCGTGCTGGCTGGTGCCGGTGCCGACGAGCCAGATCCGCGTCGCGTCGCGCAGACGATCGACCGCTGAACGGGGGAGCGGTCTGGCCAGCACGGCCCCGAGCTGTTCCGGCTGCGATGCGATCTGGCGTTCGAGCGCGGTCGAGGGGTCGGACACGAGGCCTCCGGTTCGGCGGGTTCGCCGAGCCTAGAGCCTGCGCAGGACCGCGACGACCCGGCCCAGGATGCGACCCTCCGGGTCCATCTCGAACGGGTCCATCGCCGGGTTCTCGGGCACGAGCATCATCCGCCCCCGCTGGCGCCGGATCCGCTTGACGGTCGCCTCTTCCTCGGCCGGCCCGGGGAGCAGGACGGCGACGACGTCGCGATCGTCGGCCGCGTTCTGCGCCCGAACGATGACGACGTCCCCGTCAAAGATCCCCGCCCCGACCATCGAGTCGCCGCGGACGGTGAGCGCGAAGTGCTCCGCGTCGCCGGCGAAGCCCATCGGCACGACCAGATGGTCCTCGACGTTCTGCTCGGCAAGGACCGGCGTCCCGGCCGCGATCCGGCCGACCAGCGGGACCACCACGCCCTCGGCACGCTCGCTCGGCGAAAGCGTCATGGCGCGGGGCTTGGTCGGGTCCTTGCGCAGGAGCCCCCGTCGCTCGAGGTTGGCGAGCTGCGCGTGCACGCTGGAAGACGAGGTTAGCCCGACGGCCTCCCCGATCTCTCGAACGGTTGGGGGGTAGCCCCGCTTCTGCACGGTCTCGGCGATGAAGTCCACGATCCGGCGCTGCCGAGCGGTCAGGGGCTCGGCCTCGGCCGCGCCCGGCGATCCCTTGGGAGCCATGTCGGTGCCTCCTTCTAGCCTGGCGGACGGTAGCACGGGCGATGGGAGCATTCAAACATATGTTCGAATCGGGTCTTGACGCCGAACACCTGTTCGATAGGATAACGGGATGAGTCGAACACGTGTTCGCCGCCGCCGGACGGTCGTGGCGGTCTGCCTGGTGCTGGTCGGGGCGGCCTGGGCCGGGCCCGCGCTCCGCGCCGCGACGCCGGATACGCCCGCCAGGGTGGACCGGCGCGCCTACGTCGTCCGACAGGGCGACACGCTCTGGTCGATCGCTCATCGTCTCGCCAAGGGCGGGGACCCTCGGCCGCTGGTCGACGCCATCTCCGCGGCCAACGGCATCGATGCCGGCGAGATCGTGCCGGGTCAGACCCTCGTCGTCTCGGGCTCCTAGGGCACCTTCGTCTTGACACCGCAACATCTCGCGGCTACCGTACCGCCGACTACCACATCTGGGGGTTCTGGGCTGTGCGATGTCCGTGGTGCGGGCGTAACCAGGACAAGGTCGTCGACTCCCGTTCCGCCGAGCGTGGCGAGGCGATCCGCCGCCGACGCGAATGCCTGAGCTGCGGCCGCCGGTTCACAACCTACGAGCGCGTCGAGCAGCCCGCCCTCGTCGTGGTCAAGCGCGACGGGACGACCGAGCCGTGGGAGCGCGAGAAGATGGTGGCCGGGATCCGAAAGGCCCTGGTCAACCGACCCGTGAGCGAGGAGCAGGTCGCGGCCCTGGTGTCGAGGATCGAGGAGCGACTGCGCCGCAAGGGGCCCGAGATCACGTCGCAGCAGGTCGGCCTGGAGGTCCTGTCGAACCTGCAGAAGCTCGACCAGGTCGCCTACGTACGATTCGCCAGCGTCTACAAGGACTTCCAGGAGGTCGGGGACTTCGAACGCGAGCTGGGGCTCCTGCTCCCCAAGAAGGAGACCAAAGCGCGCTCGCGCTGACTACTACATCTTGGGGATGTCGCTTGGCTGGACCACAAGATATCCTTGAGGAAGGCTTGACTGCGTCGGTCGACGGGTCCAGAATCACACGCCTGTAGTTCTCCACAGATCTTCCACGAGTGGGGAAAGGAACCAGGCCGACGAGCAGGCCGATGAGTAGGGAGGTGCCGGTGGCCACCAAGCAGGGCGACGTCCAGGTGATCCGGGAGGGCCTCACGTTCAAGCGTTACTTCACGCGCGAGGGCGTGCACCCGTTCGACGAGGTCCAGTGGGAACAGCGCGACGCGGTGATCCCCAACTACAAGGAGGGTGGCAACGCCTTCGAGCAGCGCGACGTGGAGTTCCCCACCACCTGGTCGCAGAACGCCACCAACATCGTCGCCCAGAAGTACTTCCGCGGCACCCTCGGCACGTCCGAGCGCGAGTCGAGCGTTCGGCAACTGGTGGGCCGCGTCGTGGACACGGTCACCGGATGGGGACGAAACGGCGGGTACTTCGCCTCCGAGCAGGACGCGCAGGTCTTCTCCGAGGAGCTGTCGCATCTGCTGGTGACGCAGAAGGCGTCGTTCAACTCGCCGGTCTGGTTCAACCTCGGCGTCCCCGGGATGTCGGCGCAGGCCAGCGCGTGCTTTATCCTGGCCGTCGACGACCATATGTCCTCGATCCTCAACTGGTACGTGGAGGAGGGGACGATCTTCAAGGGTGGGTCGGGCTCGGGCATCAACCTGTCGACCCTGCGGTCGTCCAAGGAGCGGGTCAACGGCGGCGGGACGGCCAGCGGCCCGGTGTCCTTCATGCGCGGAGCCGATGCCTCCGCCGGAACGATCAAGTCCGGCGGCAAGACGCGCCGCGCCGCGAAGATGGTGATCCTCAACGCCGACCATCCGGACGTGCGCGACTTCATCTGGTGCAAGGCGCACGAGGAGCAGAAGGCGCGGGCGCTGCGCGACGCCGGGTTCGACATGGACCTGGACGGCGTGGACAGCTACTCGATCCAGTACCAGAACGCAAACAACTCGGTCCGCGTCTCCGACGAGTTCATGAGGGCCTACGAGCAGGACCAGGACTGGAAGCTGAAGTCGGTCACCACGGGCGAGACCGTCGAGACCGTTCGGGCGCGCGAGATCACGCGCGAGGTCGCGCAGGCCGCGTGGGAGTGCGCCGACCCCGGCATGCAGTACGACACCACGATCAACGAGTGGCACACGTGCCCGGCCTCGGGGCGCATCAACGCCTCGAACCCGTGCTCGGAGTACATGCATCTGGACAACAGCGCCTGCAACCTCGCGTCGCTGAACCTGATGAAGTTCATCGACGAGGACGGCACGTTCGACGTTAAGTCGTTCCGCAAGGCGGTCGAGGTCGTGTTCACGGCCCAGGAGATCATCGTGGGCCCGGCCGACTACCCGACCGACAGGATCGGCGCCAACGCCAGGGCCTACCGCCAGCTGGGGCTCGGCTACGCCAACCTCGGGGCCCTGCTGATGGCCCGCGGGCTGCCGTATGACTCCGACGGGGGGCGCGCGTGGGCGGGCGCCATCACGGCGCTCATGACCGGGCAGGCCTACCGGACCAGCGCCCGGATCGCCGAGGCGATGGGTCCGTTCGAGGGCTACGCGCCCAACGCCGACGCGATGATCCGCGTGATGCGCAAGCACCGCTCGGCCGCCGACGAGATCGACGGAGACCTGGTCCCAGAGGCGGTGCTCACCGCGGCCAAGCAGTCGTGGGACGACGCCATCACGTTCGGCGCCAAGCACGGGTATCGCAACGCGCAGGCCACCGTGCTCGCGCCGACCGGCACGATCGGCCTGATGATGGACTGCGACACCACCGGCATCGAGCCGGAGCTCGCGCTCGTCAAGACCAAGAAGCTGGTGGGCGGCGGGACGATGCAGTTCGTCAACCAGACCGTTCCCCGAGCGCTGCAGCGGCTCGGCTACGACGCCTCGCAGGTCGAGGACATCGTCGCCTACATCGCCGAGCACAACTCGGTCGCCGACGCCCCCCACCTGCGTGACGAGCATCAGCCGGTGTTCGACACGGCGATGGGGGAGCAGCCCATCCACTACATGGGGCACGTCCGGATGATGGCCGCCGCGCAGCCCTTCATCTCCGGCGCGATCAGCAAGACCGTAAACATGCCCGAGCACGTGACCGTCGAGGAGGTCGAGCAGCTGTTCGTCGAGTCGTGGAGGCTCGGCCTGAAGGCCGTTGCGATCTACCGCGACAACTGCAAGGTGGCCCAGCCGATGTCCGCGGACAAGAAGAAGACCGCAAGGGCACCGGAGCCGGCGGACCTGGCCAGGCCCGAGCGCAAGCGCCTGCCCTCGCTGCGGCCGAGCACGACGCGCTCGTTCCAGGTGGGCGACGCCGAGGGCTACATCACGGCCGGCATGTACCCGGACGACGGGCTTGGCGAGATCTTCCTGAAGACCTCCAAGCAGGGCTCGACGCTGTCGGGCGTGATGGATGCCTTCGCGATCGCGGTCTCGATCGGCCTGCAGTACGGGGTGCCGCTCGAGTCGTTCGTGTCGAAATTCATCAACATGAAGTTCGAGCCGAGCGGGATGACCAATGACTCCGACATCCGGTTCGCGACCTCGCTCGTGGACTACGTGTTCCGCCGGTTGGCGCTGGACCACCTGCCGCTCGACCAGCGCGAGGCGCTCGGGATCCGTTCCATCGATGAGCGCAAGCTGACGGCGGCGGCCGATGCGGCCGAGAAGCTCGGCACGACGGTCGAGGAGGTCGTGGCATCCGCCAAGGCCGAGGCCGCGTTGGTGCCGGCCCCGGTCGTCGAGACCTCGATCGTGTCCCAGGGGCAGGCCGCCGACGCTCCGCTCTGCTACACGTGCGGCTCGAAGATGCTGCCGGCGGGCTCCTGTTACGTCTGCCCGGCCTGCGGCTCGACCAGCGGCTGCTCGTAACGCTCCCGGCCGAACGGACGCTCGCTCCCGTGCGCGTCCGTTCGGCTAGGCTCGCGGCGATGGCCCATCGGCTCACCGGGATCCACCACATCCAGCTCGCGATGCCGGTCGGGGAGGAGGAAGCCGGCCGCCGGTTCTACGGCGACATCCTCGGCCTGACCGAGATCCCCAAGCCGAGCGAGCTCGCCCCACGAGGCGGCATCTGGTTCCGCTCGGGCGAGCTCGAGGTGCACCTGGGCGTCGAGCGCGCGGATTTCCGCCCGGCCACGAAGGCCCACCCCGCGTTCCTGGTGAGCGGGCTGGACGAGCTTCGTGAGCGGCTCGAGGAGGCCGGGTACCGGATCGACGAGGACGTGCAGCTCGAGGGCTTCCGCCGGTTCCACGTCCGGGACCCGTTCGGCAACCGGCTCGAGCTCGTCGAACCCGCGTGACCGAGCTCCCGTTCAAGCGCCTGGATCCCGATGCGTCCCTGCCAGAGCAGGCGCACCCGGGAGACGCCGGGCTCGACCTACGTTCGATCGAGGACGTCGAGGTGGGGCCGGGGGAGCGGGCGATGGTGCGGACGGGTCTGGCCGTGGCGATCCCCGATGGGCACGCCGGCCTCGTGCTGCCCAGGAGCGGGCTGGCGTCCAAGCACGGGCTCACGCTCGCAAACGCACCGGGGCTGATCGACGCCGGGTATCGAGGGGAGCTGATCTGCTCGGTGGTGAACCTCGACCGGCGCGAAAGCGTCAAGATCGTTCGTGGAGACCGGATCGCCCAGTTCGTGATCGTCGCGGTGCCCGAGGTCCGGCCCGCATGGGTCGACGAGCTGCCCCGGTCGAGCCGCGGCGAGGGCGGGTTCGGATCGACCGGGACGCGGTAGGAGAGCGGTTGAAGCCCCCCGCCAGGGGCGCCTAGACTCGAAGCTCCACGCGGACGTGGCTCAGCGGTAGAGCACCACCTTGCCAAGGTGGGGGTCGCGGGTTCGAATCCCGTCGTCCGCTCCAGGTCAGAAGCGGTTTTCGGTCCTCAGCGCTCCCGGCCGGGTGACACCGACTGTGAGGCCTGCACGTTGCCCGATGAGAAGTACCTATTGACCGACGCCAACTGGCGGGTCCGCCCCATCGCCGGGCCAAGCGGCCTTCCGCTTGTGCTCTTCCTAGAGCCGCGTCTGCACGCAAGTGAACCGGGAGAACTTCCCGATGATCTGGCCGCTGAGTTCGGCGTGATGATCAGCCGCATCGACCGCGCCGTCTCGTCCATCGACGGCATCGAACGCGTCCACATCGGTCGATGGGGAGAGGGCTCCGAACACCTCCACTGGTGGTTCTTCGCTCGCCCGTCTCGGATGCTCCAACTCGCAAGCAGCTTCGCCGAAATATGGGACGACATGTTGCCCCCGACACCTGCGGCGATCTGGGATTCGAACCTCGCACAGGTGCAGGCTGCTCTTGTAGAACGCAGTCCGTAGTCCTCCACTCCACGTGGCGAGGCTCGACGCGTGACGGCGGTCACGCTACGGCGTGCATCTCGCTGGTCCTGGGGCCAATCGGAGGGCGGCTCAGGTCAAGGGCAGTTGACACGCGCGGCAGGACAAGTCATCGCGTTCGTTCGAAGTGCCGCATCGGGGACACCGAACGCGTCCTGGTGTCCAAGCAAGGATGAGGGCCACAACGAACCAGCCAGCGACCACACCCCCACGGTGGCGGCGACTTCTGCTGCAAAAGTACCGAGGAATATGATGGTGGAGAAAGGACCGTTGGTGATAGATCGAAACTCCCCTCCTCCAGGCACCGGTCGCAAGTAGGAGCGCCGCCGCCCCTCCCACGAAACCACCAAGGATGTAGGCAACTAGGGGGTGATTGCTCACGGGAAGTCGCCAGGACCTCATCCTTCAATTTTCCGCCTCGTCGCGAGGGACGACAAGACGCTTGCGTGCCCGAGTGTTCACGAATGTCGCTCGAGAAGGAGGGCTAGTCGTCCGAGGTCATCACGTGACGGCCGCACGTCGTGCACCGACCTTCGTGGACAAGCAAACCACCCATGGGCTCCGAGATAACATCACCGTTCACAGCGAACGGGAGTCGATTGGCCGAGGTGGTCTCCTCAGATCCACCAGGCTTGCGGAACGTCACCTCGGTTGGATGGAAGTGAGTCCCCGAACCGTCCCACTTCATGTGCGTGATCCTGTATTCCGTCACGATTCGATCCTCCGCCTCGCAATTCGCTGGGTCATGGACGCGTGACGCCGGTGACGTTTCAAGAACGTACATAGCCGCCGACAGTCCCGACGGCGCAGCCACGCGTCCTGATGAACTCGTTGGGGTTCGGGTTGTCAGTGCGGATTGTTACCCCGCACGACGGCTCCGATTGTCAGTCCGCGCAGCAGGCGAACCACCAGTCCTGCTCGCCCTCGACCGGCGCGAGCGTCACGCCCGCAGGCCCCGGCGAGCGCGTGCCCTCGGGGTCGTACTCCAGCGACCACGACGTCGCGAAGGGCGCGCCATGGGTGGACATGAAAAAGGCCCACTTGACGCGGCCATCACTCAAGAACGTGCCACCGACCCGGTCGATGGGGGTCCCGGACGCCGCCAGGGCGGCCTTGATCAGCTGGTGGTCGGCGCGCGCAACGTCGTCGAACTGGACCGCGCGGTCAGTGAAGCCACCGCAGTCCTCGGGGTC
>Ga0114129_10011469_pt1 | contig 12619 bp, 14 predicted proteins | sample RhiMetdeltSRZDD1_FD_80071 | JGI IMG/M metagenome (GOLD analysis project Ga0114129, IMG submission 80071) | Populus rhizosphere microbial communities from Tennessee, USA - Rhizosphere MetaG P. deltoides SRZDD1 (version 2) (version 2) | ecosystem: Host-associated > Plants > Roots > Rhizosphere >...
AGCCGACGAGCGTTTCGCCCGACGACGGCTTGCGCGTCAAGGATGCCTACCTCGCCGCGGTGAACCGGTGCGCGCCGCCTGCGAACAAGCCGACGCCCGAGGAGCGCGACAACTGTGTGCCGTACCTCGAACGCGAACTTCGACTGCTCACTCGGCTCACGGTGATCGTGGGGCTCGGCGCGTACGCCTGGGACGGCGCGCTCCGCGCGATCGCCGCGCGGGGGCACGTCGTGAAGCCACGTCCGAAGTTCGGACACCTCGCGGAAGCCGACGTCGGCCCCTACCGACTCCTCGGCTGTTATCACCCGAGCCAACAGAACACGTTCACCGGCAGGCTCACGCCGGAGATGCTCGATGAGGTCTTCGTGCGCGCGCGCGCCCTCGCGGGCGACTAGCTCTCCTCCTCGTCCTCCCGGCCCGTGACCCGCCGGTGGAGACCACCGAGGACCGGCACCCGGTTGAACTCCAGGAGCAGAAGGACGATGACCGTCGCGAGGACCGCCGTCAGGTAGAGCCCGAGCCCCGACACCACGCCGATCGCCGCGACGCCCAGGATCGACGCCGCCGTCGTGAGCCCTCGCGTCTGACCCTCGCCGGCTCGCCAGATGATGCCGACACCGAGGAACCCGAGCCCCGTGGCGATGCCGGCGACGGCCTGCCCGGTCGTCTCGGGGAACATCGTGATCGCGGTGCCGGCGAACCCCGATGCGGCGAGCGCGACGATCGCGAACGTGCGCTCGCCGGCGCTCTTGCCGCGTGCCTCGCGCTCCAACCCGACCAGGAAGCCGAGCAGCGCGCCGAGCGCCATCCGGCCCGCGAGGGTCAGTTCGAGGGTGAACCGATCGATCTGCATGGTCCGACCGCGAAAGCCTAGTCGGGAGCGCCGGACTGCCCTGAGGCCGACCGCGGGACCCGGCTGCTACGTTCGCGGGAACGGACCGAAGGGAGGATGGGATGCGCTCGATCCGCTTGGTGGTGGCGTCCGGTCTGGTGGTGGCCTCCTCGATCCTCATGGTGGGGCAGACCAGCGCCGCGCCCGCCTGCACCCAGACCGGGACGCCCGGGCCCGACGTGCTGAGCGGCGGTCCCGGCCGGGACGTGCTGTGCGGTCTCGGGGGGGACGACGAGCTCCGGGGCAAGGGAGGCAACGACCTGCTGATCGGCGGCCGGGGAGACGACTTCCTGACCGGCAACCTGGGGAACGACGTGCTGATCGGTGGTCGAGGGAGTGACACCCTGATCGGTCGGGCCGGCGACGACGTCCTGCGGGCGGGTCCCGGGGTCGACGACGGGGACGCGGGCTACGGCGATGACATCTTCCACGCCGGCGACGGTCAGGACATCAACATCTTCGGCGGCATCAGCGGCGCCGACCGGGTCTACGGCGACGGCGGCAGCGACCGATGCCTCGCGACGCAGGACGGTCGGTCGAACGACGCGGTCTTCGGCGGACCCGGCATCGACAAGTACTTCATCGATCCCGGCGACTCGCACCGAGGCGCCGAGATCGAGGGTCCCTGCTTCGCCGAGTAGCGCCGAGATCACAAGCGGCCCAGGACGAACCGGGGGGCGGCGGGCGTAGTCCGCCGCCCCCCGTATGCTCGCGACCATGGGCCGTCACGGCTTCTTCCGCGTCCATCCGCTCGACGAAGATCGCCGAACGGTAGATCGCGCGACCGTCCGTCGCGTGATCGGCACGTTCCGGCCGTACCGGGGCAAGGTCGGGCTGGTCGGGCTGGCGATCGCGATCACGTCGGGCCTCGGGGTGATCAACCCGTTGATGATCGTGCTGGTCTTCGACCGAGCACTCTTCGGACCGAACGGGAACTGCGCGGGAACGCCCTGTCCCAACCTGCCGCTCCTGTATCTCTACGTCGCGATCATGGTCGCGGTCCCGATCGTGACGAGCATCATCGGGATCGGACAGACCTACCTCACGAACCTCGTTGGCCTGAACGTGATGCAGGACCTCCGGAACCGGCTCTACCAGCACCTCCAGGCGATGCCACTCCGATTCTTCACGACGACGCGGACCGGCGAGATCCAGTCGAGACTGGCGAACGATGTCGGCGGGGTGCAGTCGGTCGTCACGGACACGGCATCCACCGTACTCTCGAACATCGTCACGATCATCAGCACGATCATCGCGATGATCGTGATCTCGGTACCGCTGACGATCCTCTCGCTGCTCCTGATGCCGTTGTTCCTGTGGCTCACGGTGAAGGTCGGGAAAGCGCGTCGCGAGGTGGCCACGAATACCCAGCGAACGCTCGCGGACATGACCACCATCACCGAGGAAACCCTGTCCGTCAGCGGGATCCTGTTGTCGAAGGCGTTCGGACGCCAGCGGTTCGAGATCGGCCGGTTCCGAGACGAGAACGAGCGCCTCACCGGCTTCTTGCTCCGACAGACGATGATCGGCCGGTCGTTCTTCGCGCTCGTCGGCACGTTCTTCTCGATCACGCCGGCGCTCGTCTACCTGGTCGCCGGCTGGGTGAACTCGAACCACGGCTCCACGGCGATCGCGTCGGGGATGTTGGTCGGATTCACCACGCTGCAGTCACGGCTGTTCTTCCCGATCGGCTCGATGCTCCAAGTCTCGACCGAGGTGCAGTCCTCCCTGGCCCTGTTCGATCGGATCTTCGAGTACCTCGACCTGCCCCATGAGATCCGCGACGCGCCCGATGCGGTGGCGCTGGAGAGCGTGGCCGGTCACGTGCGGTTGCGCGACGTGCGGTTCCGCTACGAGGACCCGCCCGACGGGATCCCCGTCTCCCCGGATGGACCTCCACTCGGCGACGACGACCCCATCCCCAGGGAGTGGACGCTCGAGGACGTCGACCTGGACATCCAGCCCGGGCAGCTGGCCGCGCTGGTCGGTCCGTCCGGGGCCGGGAAGACGACCGTGACGTACCTCGTTCCGCGCCTGTACGACGTGCAGGAGGGGTCGGTCGAGATCGACGGCCTCGACGTCCGGAAGATCAAGCTCGAATCGCTCGGTGAGGCGATCGGCGTCGTGACGCAGGAGACGTATCTCTTCCACGACACGGTTCGTCGGAACCTGCTCTACGGGAAACCGGACGCGACCGAGGAGGAGCTGATCGCCGCCGCGCGGGCGGCCAACATCCACGACCGGATCGCGGAGCTGCCCGACGGCTACGACACGATCGTCGGCGAGCGTGGCTACAAGCTCTCGGGCGGCGAGAAGCAGCGGCTCGCGATCGCGCGGGTGGTCCTGAAGGATCCGAGGATCCTGATCCTGGACGAGGCCACCTCGTCGCTCGACACGACCTCGGAGCGCCTCGTGCAGTCGGCGCTGGAACCGCTGATGAAGGGCCGGACCACGATCGCGATCGCACACCGATTGTCGACGATCCTCTCCGCCGACGTGATCTTCGTGATGGACCGGGGCCGGATCGTCGAGCAGGGAACCCACGACGAGTTGCTCGCGCGCGGTGGGCTGTACGCGAAGGTCTACGACCAGCAGTTCCGGGGAGGCCTCGTGGAGGCCGAGTTCGAAGACGGTGTGATCCTCGCGTCCGGCGAGGTCGTACGGACCGACAGCTGATCCTGGCCGGCGGGCGCTGGCTCAGTAGCCGCCGCCGCTCCCGCCGCTCGGGCAGGACGTCAGCAGGAGCGTCACGGCGACGAGCAGCACCAGCATCACCGGCCGCAGGAGGAAGCGCCTCATGGTTGGGGTATCCCCATCGGTGGTCCCGAGGAAACCTCAGTCGAGGGTCTTGCGGTAGCCGAGCAGCACGAAGCCGTCGGGGAACACCGTGTCCTCGGTGCGCTCGTATCCGAGGCCCTCGTACATCCGCTGCGCGGCCTGCATGCGCTTCGTGGTGTTCAGCGTGATCTCGGTCTTGCCGGCGTCGCGCGCGAGCCGTTCGGCCTCGTCCATCAGCCGGCGAGCGATGCCTCGCCGGCGGGCAGAGGGGTCGACCCCGAGCATGCGGATGTGGGCCTCCCCATCGGCGAGCGGATGGTGGTCGATGTCGTCTTCGTCGCGGACGCGGCCTTGGAGCTCGAGCGTGAGGGAGCCGAGGACGCGGCCGTCCTCCACGGCGACCACGATCGAGGTCCGGTCGGCGCGCTCGCCGACGTCGGCGATCCGGGCGAGGTAGCGCTCCCAGTCGTCGTCGCCGGGCCGGACGAACTCCCGGTAGGCGTCGGCGGTGACCCGACCGGCGGCCTCGTGCTCTTCGGGGGCGGCGATCCGGACGTCCATGCAGGGAGAGGCTATCGAGGTCGGGACGTCAACCCCCTGACGAGGCTCCCGATCGTGGGCGGTGAGCCGTCAAGATACTTGACCATCGCTGCTTCACGAGGCACCATGACCCCGTGGCGGACGCCAACCTTCCCCGGCTGCTGTCGAGCGTCCATCGGAGCCTCACGTCCGATCTCGTCACCGAGCTCGAGGAGCGTGGCTGGCCCGAGCTCCGTTCCTCGCAGGCCACCCTCCTGCTCAACGTCGACCGCCGCACCGGGACCAGGCTGAGCGACCTGGGCCGCCGCCTGGGCGTCACGAAGCAGGCCGTGATGATCGTCGTGGACGAGCTCGAGGTCCGGGGTCTGGTTCGTCGGACCCCGGACCCCGAGGACGGGCGCGCCAAGATGGTCCGGCTCACGGCACGTGGCCGGACCTGCGCGGCGGAGTGTCGGCGAGCCCTCGCCTCCGTGGAGGCGAGGGCCCGCCGGATCCTCGGCGGCCGACGCCACGACGCGCTCCGGGAATCGCTCGAGATCCTCCTCGAGCAGGAGGAGGAAGAGGGGGCCTGACCTCGGAGCCGGTCAGACGCGGAGCGCCGGGCGGTCGGCGCGGAACCGCTCGATCGGGAACGCCGGGGTCCCGCCGGTCGCCAGGTCGGCCAGCGCCTCGCCGATCAGCGGCGTGAACTTGAACCCGTGGCCCGAGCAGGGCGACGCGATCACGAGGGGCCCGAGCCGGTCCAGGACGAAGTCGTCATCGGGGGTCGTCGTGTACAGACACGTGTCGGTTCGGACGGGCTCCGCCTCGACGATCAGGTGCTCCCGGACCCAGTCGACCACGCGGCGCTCACGATCGAGGTCCGTCTCGAACGACCGTGTGTCGGGGTCGACGACCGGTCCCGACTGGTGCGCGCCCGACTTGAACTCGCCCGGGGAGAACGGATCCGGCACGATGTACGGCGGTTCCTTCGCCGCATCCCAGTCGATCACCGTCGGGAGCGGATGCGCCTCCTCGCCGAGATCGAAGTACGTCGACTGCTCCAGGGTCGGCGTCAGCGAGAGGTCGATCCCGACGCTGCGAAGCAGGGAGCCCGCCCAGGCGCCGGCGGCGACGATCGCCGCCGGCGCTCGGGCGACCTCGCCGTCCGCCGTCACGAGCTCCACCTCGTCCCCTCGGGCGGTGATCTTCTCGACCACGGTCCGCTCCCGGAGCACGGCGCCCTGCTCGGTCGCCAGTCGCGCCTGGAGCCGGAGCGCCTCGTCCGCCCGCACGATCGCACCGTCGGCCTGGTACAGGAACGTGGCCACGTCGGGGAAGTGCAGCATCGGCCACCGCTCGGCGACCTCGGCGGCCGTCGGCCGTTCGAACGGCTCGCCGGCCGCCTCGAGCGCCTGCGCCGACACGTTGGTGGCATCCCCGACGTCCAGCCCGCCGACCACCCGCAGCAGCTCGATCCCGGCGAGGTCGGAGAGCTCGTGCCACCGCTCCATCGAGGCGCGCGCCATCCGGACGTAGATCGGGTCGTGGTAGGTGAGCCGCACGTTCCGGGTCGCCCCGCCCGAGCTGCCGTTCGCGTGCCCCACCTCGAAGCGCTCGAACACGAGCACCGACCGTCCCCGGGACGCGAGCGAACGGGCGGCCGCGACCCCCACGGCCCCCGCGCCCACGACCAGGACGTCGACCCGCTCCATCGGCGGCAGCGTAGCCGGTGGTGGCATCCGAACGCCCGAGCAGGGAGACTCGACGGATGAGCGAGCCGCTGCCCGGGCCATCAACCACCGAGCAGACCCCACCGACGCCGATCGTCGAGGAGGCTCCCGAGGAGCGCTGGCGGTTGACGTGGCCGCCGATGAGCTACTGGGCCCGGGTGACGGTCACGGTCGTCGCGGTCCTGACCGTGATCGCCGCGCTCGCCGCCGTCGCGAACATCGTGATCCTGATCGTGATCGCGGCGGTCCTCGCGATCGGGCTCGATCCCGCCGTCTGGTTCTTCGAACGCCGAGGCTCCTCGCGGGGTCGGGCGGTCGTGGTGATCTTCCTGGCGGTCCTGACCTTCATCGTGCTCTTCGCGGCGCTGGTGGTACCGCCGCTCGTGCGGCAGGTCGGGGAGCTCGCCGACAACATCCCGGGGTACGTGGACGAGCTCGGCCGCCGCGACGATGCGCTCGGCCGCTACTTCCGGAACGCTGACGTGGCCGAGAAGCTGAAGGGCTTCGTGGCTGACCTCCCCAAGAAGATCACGTCGTCGTTCGGAACGATCGTCGGGGTGGCCGGCAAGGTGACGAGCGCGATCTTCAACCTGATCACGGTGGCGATCCTCACGATCTACTTCATGCTCTCGCTCCCGCGGATGCGGAGATCCGCAGCCCTCGTGTTCCCGAAAGACTCCCGCGAACGCGGTGAGATCGTGTTGGATCGGTCGATCGACCGGATCGGCGGGTACGTGGCCGGGAACCTCACCACGTCGTTGATCTGCGGCTTCGCGGCCCTCATCTTCTTCCTGATCCTGGGCGTCGTTCAGGTGGGGATCCCCTACGCGGTCCCGCTCGCGATCTGGGCCGGGATCGCCGACCTGATCCCCGCGGTGGGTGCGTACATCGGCGCGGCGCCCGCGGTGATCGTGGGGTTCTTCGCGGGCCCGGTGACCGGCGTGCTGATCCTCATGTACTTCCTCGCATACCAGCAGTTCGAGAACTACTACATCGTGCCGCGGGTGATGCGGAACGCCGTGAACCTCTCGTCCGCGGCGGTCATCATCAGCACGCTGGTCTTCGGATCGCTGTTCGGCTTCGCCGGCGCGCTGCTGGCGCTCCCCGCTGCCGCGACGATCAAGGTCGTGCTGATGGAGGTGTTCCTGCGCGACCGGAGCGAGGAGGGCGACATCGGCGCGCGCGAGGCGCTGCGGGAGGCCGAGCAGGTGGAGGCCAAGGCGCAGGCCGAGGCCCGTGAGCGAGCGGCGACCCGTCAGCGGTTCCTCCGCCGGCTCCGCGACCGCATGACGCCCGGCAGGGACGACGACGACGCCGGCGGAGCGTGAGCCGTGCCGCGAGAGGAAGCGACCGGCAAGACCGGGGTCCCGTCGGAACGACGGAACAAGCCGGAGCGTCCGCGCGATCGCCTGGGGCGCCCGATGTCGTGGGACGCCGAGGGCGAGCTCGAGCTGGAGGACTTCGACTCGCTGAGCCTCGAGGAGAACCACCGGTTGGGCCGGAAGCACGCGAAAGCGGGTCGGTGGTTCCCCGCGCACGAGGCCTGGGAGACCGCGTGGAAGCAGGCCCGCGACACGCCCGACGCCGAGTTCTTCAAAGGGCTCTCGCAGATGGGCGCCGGATACGTTCACTTCCTCCGAGGCAACGCACACGGCGCGGCGACGCTCCTGCGCCGCGCCGCCCGCCGGATCGGTGCGTACCCCGACGGTCACCGAGGGGTGGCGACGTCGGCGCTCGTGCGACGGCTGTCGGACGACGCCGACGCAGTGGAGCGGGGCCAGCTCGTGCCGGGCGAGGGGACGCTCCAGCCCGTTGCCGTGTAACCTGCTTGAAGATGACGGGAACCGTCGACCAGCTCCATTGGACGGGCCGGACCGGTCCGTTCGACATGAGCGTGAATCCCGGGGTCTTCGCCCCGACCCATACCAGTCGCACGATCGCTGACGCGATCGAGGTCGGACCGGACGACACCGTGATCGACGTCGGATGCGGGTCGGGCGTGCTCTCGTTCGTGGCGGCCCGGCTGGGGGCCCGCCACGTGGTCGGTTGCGACATCTCCGAGGAGGCCGTCGAGGTGGCGCGAGCGAACGCTCGAGCGCTGGGGCTCGACGACCGCTGCGAGTTCCGGGTCGGCAGCCTGCTCGACCCCGTGCGCGACATCCGTGCCGAGGTCCTGATCGGCGACGTGTCGGGGATCCCCGACGAGATCGCCCGGGTCGCCGGGTGGTTCCCCGATGGGCGGGCCGGCGGGCCGACGGGAGCGGAGCTCCCCTCGGCGATGCTGGAATCGATCGGGGACACCCTGAAGCCCGGCGGGCGCCTGTACCTGCCGACCGGCACGATCCAAGACGAGCGGACGATCCTGGCGAAGGCGCGGGAGCTGTTCGGGGAGCGCATGCAGGCCGTGGTGGAACGCGACTTCCCGCTCCCGGACGTCGTCGGTCGCTCGCTCGCGGTCGCGCGGATGATGAAGGAGGGGTTGCTCAACCTCCACCGTCGCGGCTCGCGGATGCTGTGGCGCCTGCGGATCTGGCGCTGCGAGCGCTGACGGCTCAGCCGTCCGGCCGGAGCACCGCGATCGCGTCCACGGTATAACCGGCGTCGCGCAGGTGGTCCGCGCCGCCGCGGTCGATCGCCAGGATGATCCGGTCGATCGTCGCGCCCTCCGCCGCGAGCGCCTCCGCGGCCTCCCGCACCTGACGGCCCGTCGTCGAGACGTCCTCCAGGAGCGCGATCCGCGACCCCGGCCCCAGTTGCCCTTCGACCCGAGCCCTGGTCCCGTACTCCTTGGCCTGCTTGCGGACGATCGCCAGCGGCAGGCCGGTCTGCAGGGCGACCGCCGCCACCAGGAGCATCGCGGCACCCTCGGGCGCGGCGAGCGTCGTCACGTCCGGCGGGACGAGCTGCGTCACGGCGTGGGCCACGTCCCGCAGCAGCGCTGGATCCGAGAGGAACCGGAACTTGTCGAAGTAGACCGTGGAGGTCCGACCGCTCGAGAGGACGAACTCGCCGTGCAGCTCGGACGCGTCGACGATGCGCCGGACGAGGTCGTCGTTCACGGGCGGCTAGCATACGGACGTGGGTCGTGGCGACGGCCGGGAGGACGGCCAAGGACGCGGGTGGTACGGAACCGTCGGCCGGCCGATCTTCTTCTCTCTCCCCCCCGAGGCGTCGCACCGACTGGCGATGGAGCTGCTCTCGTTCCCACTCCCGTGGGAGCGGATCGGGGGCGCGGTCCCCGATCCATCGCTCGAGGTCGATCTGTGCGGGATCCGGTTGCCCAACCCGATCGGACTGGCAGCCGGCTTCGACAAGTCATGCCGGCACCTCGATGCGCTGGGCCGCCTGGGGTTCGGACACGTGGTCGGGGGGACGGTCACGCGCGAGCCGCGGCGAGGGAACCCGAAGCCGCGGATCGTGCGGGACCGGGGCCGGCGGGCGATCGTGAACTCGATGGGGCTGCCGAACCGCGGCGCCGACGCTGCGGCGAGGAACCTCCGGCGCTCCCGCCCGACGGCGCCGCGGTTCGCGAGCGTGGCGGACGAGGCGGTCGACCAGGCAGCGGCGACGGTCGAGCTGCTCGCGCCGCTGGTCGACGCGATCGAGCTCAACGCGAGCAGCCCGAACGCCCCCTGGCTCCACGACCCGGCCCACCTCGACCGGCTGGTGGCCGAGTTCCGACTGCGGACCGATCGGCCGCTGCTGGTGAAGCTGCCGCCGTTCCGCGGCCGGGAGGACGGGGAGACGATGGCCACGTTCGCCCGGCGGGCGATCGACGCGGGGGCCTCGGGACTGGTCTGCTCGAACACCGTGCCGGTGGACGAGCCGCGGCTGGCCGCCGGTCGCGGCGGCCTCTCAGGAGGCCCGCTCACGTCGCTCACCCCTGAGATCGTCTCGGCCGTGGCCGCCGCGACCGGCCGCTCGGTTCCCATCGTGGCCTGCGGCGGGATCTTCACGAGCGATGACGTCGTGGCCTGTCTCGAGGCCGGCGCGACCGTGATCCAGCTGTACACCGGCTTGATCTATCGAGGTCCCGGCATCGTGGGTGACCTGCTCAGGGGCCTCCTGGCGCGCGAGCCGGCCACGCCCCGCTGACCCCGTCCCGGCACGCGCCGTTGCGCTCGGCCCTCGGTCACGGTCAAGATGGCCCGATCCACGGGGCCGGCACGGCCGGCGGGGGGAGGGTTCGTGGCGGAGGCGGTGCGCACCGATCGGCCGCAGGCGGATGTCGTGGCGGGGACGCCGGCGGTCCGGCTGGAGGGCGTCGTCAAGCGGTTCGGCGACGTCGCCGCGGTCGACGGGGTCAGCCTGGACGTCGCCGCGGGTGAGTTCTTCTCGCTGCTGGGACCGTCCGGCTCCGGCAAGACCACCTGCCTGCGGATGATCGCCGGGTTCGAGCATCCGACGGAGGGTCGGATCCTGCTCGACGGCCGGGACGTCTCCGACCTCCCGCCGTTCGACCGGGACGTGAACACCGTGTTCCAGGACTACGCCCTGTTCCCGCACATGACCGTGGCCCAGAACGTGGGGTACGGCCTCATGGTTCGCAGGGTCCCGAGGGAGGAGCGCGCCCGGCGGGTCTCGGAGAGCCTGAGGATGGTCCGGCTGGAGGGCTACGGCGATCGGAAGCCCGCACAGCTCTCCGGCGGCCAGCGGCAGCGGGTCGCGCTGGCGCGCTCTCTGGTGATGCGGCCGCGCGTCCTGCTGCTGGACGAGCCGTTGGGGGCCCTCGACCTGAAGCTCCGACAGGCGATGCAGATCGAGCTGAAGGAGATCCAGCAGGACGTCGGGCTCACGTTCATCTACGTGACGCACGACCAGGAGGAAGCGCTCACGATGAGCGACCGCCTGGCGGTCTTCAACCAAGGCCGGATCGAGCAGGTCGGCTCGCCGGCGGGGGTGTACGAGCGCCCGGCCACCGCGTTCGTGGCCGGGTTCATCGGCGTCTCCAACGTCCTCGAGGGGAGCGTCGCCGAACGGATCACCGGCGATCCGCACCCGTTCACGGTTCGCCCCGAGAAGATCGCGCTCGTCCCCCCTGACGCCGAGGTCGAGGCCGAGCGCCAGTGCACGGCAACCGGGCGCGTCCGAGAGGTCGTATATCTGGGTGCGGTCACGCGGTACGTCGTCGATCTCGACGTGGGCGGCGAGCTCGTCGTGATGCAACAGAACCTCACGACGAGCTCGATGGAGGCGTTGCAGGTGCGCGGAGAGCAGGTGCGCCTGCGCTGGGACCGCAACAACAACCGGCCGGTGGAAGCGGCCGAAGCCGACGAGGGCCGAACCGGCCCGGAAGAGGGGGGCAGATGAGGAAGAAGAGCCGATGGCTCGCGCTCGTTGGCGCGCTCACGCTCGTGGGGGTCGCGTGCGGAGGGGGGGACGAGGGAGCGAGCGCCGGCGGCGAGGGCGGCAAGATCGTCCCGGCGAAGACGTACGACTCGATCGGAGAAGGGGAGGGCGAGCTCCATCTCATCGCCTGGAACGGCTACACCGAATACGGCGCCACGGAGGGATTCGAGGACTACGACTGGGTCACGCCGTTCGAGAAGGAATCCGGATGTGAGGTGTCCGACTACCTCAAGTACGCCGACACGTCCGACGAGATGGTCACCTTGATGCGACAGGGCGGCGGGACGGCGTACGACGGACTTTCGGCGTCCGGCAACGCCTCGAACAGGCTGATCGTGGGTCATGACGTCGGAGCGGTCGATCCTTCGCTCTTCCCCGACTTCGCGAACGTGATCGCGCCGCTCGATCCCGAGAACGGTACGAACAACAGCCACTACGTCGTAGACGGCAACGTCTACGGGGTCCCGTACATGTACGGCCCGAACTTCCTGATGTACAACTCGGATCGCATCAGCCCTGCGCCGGACAGTTGGGACATCACGTTCGAGCCGACGCTGGACGGGCAGCCCAACCCGTACAGCGGGAGCATCACAGCGTACGACGACCCGATCTACATCGCCGATGCTGCGATGTACCTCAAGGCGCACCAGCCCGACCTGAACATCACCGACCCGTACGAGCTCACGCAGGAACAGTTCGATGCGGCGATCGAGCTCCTCAAGAAGCAGCAGCCGATGGTGACGAAGTACTGGTCGCTGTACACGGACGAGATCGACGGGTTCAACGACGGATCGATGGAGGTCGGCACGGCCTGGCCGATCAACCTGACGTACACGAAGACCGACGCCCCGGCGGCCGCTGTGATCCCGTCGGAAGGGGTCACCGGATGGGCCGACACCTGGATGATCTCGGCGAACGCACCGCATCCGAACTGCATGCTCAAGTGGATGCAGTGGACGATGAAGCCCGATGTCCAGGCGGAGGTGGGCATCTTCTACGGGGCCGCCGGGAGCAACACGAAGTCGTGCGATCTGATCGCCGACGGGCTCGGCAAGGGCGGCAAGGACCTCGTGGATTCCGTCGAGTACTCGTACTGCGGGAACGAGGAATTCCTGAACTCGCTCTACCTCTGGAAGACGCCCCAGGCGAACTGCGGTGACGACCGCGGCAACACCTGCGTCGATTACAGCGAATGGCTGAACAGCTGGATCGAGGTCAAGGGCTGAGCCGGATCGGCGGGCGCGGGGCCGGCGGCTGCTCCGCAGCCGCCCGACCCGCCCCCCCGCGCCTCGCGGCGTGCGCGGGGCGACGGCCTCGCGCGGCGCCGGGCTCCGGCGGCGCGTCCCGG
>Ga0114129_10011470_pt1 | contig 12619 bp, 12 predicted proteins | sample RhiMetdeltSRZDD1_FD_80071 | JGI IMG/M metagenome (GOLD analysis project Ga0114129, IMG submission 80071) | Populus rhizosphere microbial communities from Tennessee, USA - Rhizosphere MetaG P. deltoides SRZDD1 (version 2) (version 2) | ecosystem: Host-associated > Plants > Roots > Rhizosphere >...
ACGCAATCTCTCCATGGCTTGGCGCGGGGCCACGTCTCCGCGCGCCACGGCCTCGAGCAACCCACGCAGGACTTCCGGATTCATGACGTCTCCGGCTCGAAGGAGACCGGCTCCAACGAGAGATCCCCCATGGCGGCGCTGTAGGTTTCGAGCATGTCCACCACGTGATCGAGGTTGTCCTCCACGAAGAGGACGGGGCGAAGGTGCGCAGCCCGCGGGAATCCGCGCAAATACGCGGCCAGTGTCTTTCGCATCTCGATGAGCCCGCGCGGCAATCCCTTCTCCTTGACCGAACGCCGCAGATGGACGATGGCGAGCGCGATCACTTCCTGGCGGGACGGACGGGTTAGCTCGCGTCCCTCCTCGAGAAGGGCGCGCACCTCGCGAAAAACCCAGGGATTTCCCACCGCGCCGCGTCCGATCAGGATGCCGTCGCAGCCCGTCTCCTCGAGCATCCGGGCCGCGTCCTGAGCCGAACGCACATCGCCGTTACCGAGCACGGGGATCGACACCGCATTCTTGAGCCGGTGAATGTCCGACCAGTTGGCCTTCCCCGAAAAGCCTTCCGAGCGAGTACGCGCGTGAATGGCAATTGCGGATATCCCGCTTCGTTCGAGCAAGCCACCGATGTGCTCGATGTCCGAGGAATCGCGGTCCCAACCGCTTCTGATTTTTGCCGTGACCGGAACCCGGGCGCCGTCCACGACCGCGCGGGCGAGATCTTCGAGCAGCGTCTTATTGCGCAAGAGCGCGGCTCCCGCTTCCCGCGTCACCACCTTGGGAACCGGACAGCCCATGTTGATGTCGATGAAGTCGGGTTTGAGATCGGAAAGAAGCGCCGCCGCCTCCCCCATCACGCTGGGATCGGAACCAAAGAGCTGCATACCAAGGGGGCGTTCCATCTCTTCATAGCGCAGGTAGCGATTCGTGCGCTCGGAGCCTCGCACGAGGCCCTCACTCGATACGAGCTCCGTGACCACGAAGGCCGCCCCATGCTCGCGGCAGAGCCCGCGAAACACTGGTTCGGTGTGCCCGGCCATGGGAGCCAAGCCCACCCGACCGTCGATGGAGATGTTGCCGATCTGGAGCATGAATGCGTTCTCGTTGACGATGTGAGAATTGACGGAGCCCGCGGCGGGCTTCGCGTTAAATGATTGCGCCCTCGGCGCGACCTTCCATAAGCCGAGCCTCCACGGCCCTTAGGATGCGCTCGGCCACCTCGTCCTCCGTGCCGCTCGTGTCGACGACCACGATGCGTTCGGGCTCGAGACGAGCGAGTTCGAGGTAGGTACGCCGGACCGACTCGTGAAAATCCAGAGCCTCCCGATCGAAGCGATTGACCTCGCCCCCCTGTCGTTGACGGGCGTGTACACGGCCGAGGGCGTCGTCCACCGGGAGATCGCAAAGGATGGTGAGATCGGAGGCCAGACCGCCCGTGGCCAACCGGTCGGCGGCCCGCACGGCCTCCAGTCCCATGCCACGCCCGCCTCCCTGGTAGGCAAGGCTGGCCTCGCTGAAGCGGTCCGAAATCACGATCTCACCTTTATCCAGGTGCACGAGGATACGCCGCCGAACGTGCTGGGCACGAGCGGCCAAGATGATGAAGAGCTCCGCCTCCGGCACCGGAGTTTCCACCCCCGGATCGAGCAGTACGGACCGCAACGCCTCCCCGAGTGCCGTGCCGCCGGGTTCGCGAGTCAAGAAGACACGATACCCGGCCTCCTGCAGATGCTTGCCGATGCGCCGCGCGTGCGTGCTCTTCCCGCTGCCCTCGATGCCCTCGAAGGTGAGAAAGAATCCGCGCGGCCGGCCGGACGGAGAGCGCGCGCGTCCCGCGTCCGAGTTCACGGCAGCCGTGTCTCCCGTCGCACATGAAGCATGCGCTGTGCGGCTGTCCAGAGAGTAAGCACGAACAAGATCCAGAGGGCGACCCGCACCGGACCGGGTCCGAACGTGACCGCGATCAAAAGAAGCACGAGCCGTTCCGGACGCTCCATCCATCCCACCGAACAGGGAATGCCCAGTCCCTCCGCGCGGGCCCGGGTGTAGCTCACCAAGAAGGAACTTCCCGCGGCAAAAAATGTCAGAAGCGGATAGAGCGATGAACCGTCCGCCCGGGTGAAGTAAACGAGGAGCCCGGCAAAGAGAAACATCTCGGCCGCGCGATCGACGGTGGAATCGAGAAACGCGCCGTAGCGGGTCGTCAATCCCGCCACGCGCGCGACGGCTCCGTCCAGAATGTCGCACAACGCCCCCAAAAGAAGCGCGAGCGCCGCGCCCCGAAATCGCCCATAGGCAAGCAGCGCTCCCGCCACCGCGGATCCCAATAGACCAATCCACGTCAACGTATCGGGGCGCACGCCGACGTTGGCGAGAAGGCGGGCCAACGGATCGAGCAACCGGCGGCCGCCTTGCTTGATGGCGGATCGCACCATCAAGTTCCCCACACCGAGCGCACTGCGTTCAGGGCACGTTCCAGATCAGCGTCGCCGATTTCCAGATGGGTCACGAAACGAATTCGAGCCGGACTCACGTCGTGCGCGAGCACTCCCTCTAGAGAGAGGCGTTTCGATTCCTCTACGGCGTTCAGGCCTCGACGCGACAAGTCTGCGATAACAATGTTGCTCTCCACGGGAAGCACATCGATATCGCGAAGCTCCCGAAGGCAGGCGCCAAGCCGCGCCGCGCGCGCGTGATCCTCGACCATCCGCTCCCGATGATGGCGGAGCGCGTACAGTGCGCCGGCGGCGATGATGCCCGCCTGACGCATCCCGCCCCCAAGACGTTTTCTCAAGAACCTGGCTTTGGCGATGCGGGCGCGGCTCGAGGCCAACGCCGACCCCACCGGCGCGCCGAGCCCCTTCGAATAGCAAACTGAGACGGTGTCCGCGTGAGCGGAAAGCGCGGCCGGCGTCACTCCGAGTGCCGCGGCCGCGTTCCAGACTCGCGCTCCATCCATGTGAACGGCCATCCCGCTTTGCCGCGCGGCGTCGAAACAGGCCGCGAGCTCTTCGGCTTTCCAGACCGAACCTGCGTGGCGATTGTGGGTATTTTCTATGGCCACCGCGACGAGCGGAGCCAAGTGTTCGTCCACGCCTTTCACGTGAGCATGCACGTGCAGGGCGGTGATGCGTCCTCGCGGTGCGCTCACCGAGCGGAGCGTAATGCCCCATAACGCGGCCGCCGCGCCGCCCTCGAAGTTCATGATGTGCGAATCCTTTTCGACCAGGACTTCGTTACCGGATTGGGCGAGAAGAGCTAGTGCGAGTTGATTGGCCATGGTGCCCGAGGGCACGAAGAGTGCGGCTTCCTGACCGAGAAGCTCCGCCGTTTCTTCTTCGAGGGCACGGATGGTGGGGTCTTCCCCATAGACGTCGTCTCCGACCGGCGCGTCCGCCATGGCGCGACGCATCGCCGGTGTGGGGCGGGTCACGGTATCGCTACGAAGATCCACCATGGACATGGGAAACCCGGGGCGGGACAACAAGAACTATCAAAAGACCGCGCCCCGAAGGTTCGGGGCTTAGACGGAGGTCGTGTGAGCCTGCGGCGCGCTCGTCGGCCCGTGGGTCAGTGCGGCGACGCGGTCCTTGAGCTCCTTGGAAACCTTGAAAACCGGAACCTTGCGCGGAGGCACATGAACGGCATCCCCAGTGCGGGGATTGCGCGCGGTGCGGGGTTTGCGGTCCTTGACCTTGAAGGTGCCGAACCCGCGGATTTCGATGTGCTTGCCCTCCATGAGGGCGCGCGAGACAGCTTCCAAGAATTCGTCTACGGTATCCGCGACATCTTTCTTGGTGAGCCCGGTCCGCTGCGCAATTTCATCCACGAGATCTGCCTTGGTCATGGGATACCTCCGTTCGTCCCGCTCGCCCCCGTCCGTCTGGAGGAAAGCTTCTCGCCGCCGGACTCCAGAACCCCTTCGTTCCTGAAGGACCAGGTCAGGGGTTCTATGTTGACGTACCGTACTCGGTTAGCCAGCCGGAGTCAAATAAGAGGACGGTGATAGGCATCGGATCCACTTGGACGGTCGCCGCACTCTAGTCAAGCTAACTTCATTCGTCAACAAGAGTTCCAGCCTATCTCGCCCCGGTGACGGGCGGGGTCAGCCGGACCGAAACGCGATTGGGGTGGACCCATACCAAGTGAACTTTCGATGCTGCAGGGAGTTGCACGGTCAAAGGAATGCTGTGCCGGCCGGCGCCCTTTCCCTGAATCGTCACCTCCGCACCGACGCTGTCCGCGCGGAAGGATCCAAATTGGGCGGGGGCTCCGGAGAGAAGTACCTCGGCGCTGGCCGGATCGCAGGCCGCCCCCCAGCCGGGGGCGAGATCCCGCGTATGCACGGGGACCGAGAGCTTCACCAGGGTGTCCACGACGACTTCAATCATGCGCGGCTCGACGATTTCGGTGACCTCGGCCTGGATTCCCGAAGGCAAGAGAACATCGCTCGGCGAAAGCATTCGCTGCACGAGACCGGCGCGAGCCCGTTCGAGATCGACTCGCACTTCTGGAGGTTGCAACTTGAGCTTGAGGAGCTGTTTCCCTTTTCCACGAATGCGAATAGAGGCCCGACGAGGCGTCGACTCCCGCCGGGTCAGAGTCTCGGGCAGACCCGCGAAGCGCAGAGAAACCCGGAAATCCGCCTCCTGCTCTTTCTCCGTCTGAACATGGCCGTAGACGGCTAGAGCAAGCAGGAGCGCAAAGATCTTTATCGACAGATTGTGATTGAGTCGTCGGAGCGGCAAGAGCTTCATGCGTGCGGGTCATTTTGGGCGGCCCGCTTGCGCAGGGTCAAGGCGCGATGCGGGCGCTATTCTTCCTCACGTCCCAGAATCTCCGAGGCATCGAGGGCCAACGCGGAGGCCGCGCGAGTGGCGCCGAAGGCGTCGCGCCACCGTCCCGCATCCCGGGCGCCTCGGGCCTCCTCGAGCAGGGAACGCGCACGGTCCAAACGCTCCAGCGCGTCGGCGTTCTTTGATTCGTCCGCCCTCGGTTGCAACCGCTGGACGAGATCCTGGGTCGATTCGATGAACGCATTCACGTCCTCGGAACCGGGATTTGCGTTCACTTGACCGAGCGCGCGCCGCGCGGCCACGCGTGATTCGCGGGTGAGGCTAAGCGCGAGACCCGACCGGCCGTGGGCGAGGTGATGCCGCGCTTGTTCCTGCAGGCGTTCCGCCTGGGACATGGATGAAGGGTCGCGGTTCGTCTTGCTGGTCGCACCGAGTGCGCGCCGCGTTTCGTTCAAGAAACGTTCCGTCTGCTCCATCTCCTGGGCGGCCGATCGTTGCTCGGGAATGAAGATGCCCTGACCCGGACGCCCTGCGCGGCGTGCACTTTCCCGAGCCATGAGAGTCAACTTGACGGCGAGACGAGGGCGTCCGTTTTGAAACGCCGCCCACGCTTCGCTTTGCTGATTGCGAGCCGACCGGAGAAGGTTTCGGCCTTCCTTCGCCCCTCGAGGCGGCAGGCGATTTCCGCTGTCGGCGAGCATTTGATCGGTGGCGCGCAGCATCCGCTCGACATCGTTGGACGCGCGTGGAGAACCCCCCGGCCGCGCGACTTCCACCGCCTTGCGGGACAGACTTTGTGAAACGCGGGCCAGACGGCACGCGTTTTCGGTATCACCACGGCGGGCGCGATCCTGGGCTTCGCCCAAACGCACGGACGCCGCTCGAAGGAGGTCGCCGGCATCGGGCGAACCGCTCGCATCCACTGCCCCGCGCGCGCGCTGAATGAGGGAGGCCGCCCGCCCCAGCTCGTCCCGCAGATCACACTGAGCCCCGGCGGCACGGATATCCGCCATTCCGAGAGCGATCATCGTGATGAGAAAGAACATGAGCCGGGTCATGAATTTGGGTCTCCCACCCTGCTCATCACGCATCCTTCATGCCAACGGCGTACTTGGAGTGCCCGCGTCACCTACCTCAATCCCCCGCCCCCAAACTGCCCCGGCGGGGACAGGACCGCCCCTCTGGGGACACTCTCAGGCTCCGTCGTCGTCCTCACCCTTGTCTCCGCCCGGAGCCAGACCGTGACGCTCGAGCCTCGAATAGAGGGTCCGCCGGGTGAGGCCTAAAAGCCGCGCCGCCTGGGACTTGTTCCCTCCCGACACTTCGAGGGCTTGCTGGATGAGCTCCTTTTCGAGCGCCACCAGGGACAACCCTTCTTCCGGAATCTTGAGCACGGGTGGTCGCTCCGAGGTCGCGGTCGCGGGCGTGTCTTCTCGAAGCGCGGGGAAGTGCTGCCGGTCGATCGGTCCCGGACCGGCCAGGATGGCCGCGCGTTCGACCATGTTCTCGAGCTCGCGCACGTTTCCCGGAAACGAATAGGCGAACAGCGCTTCACGCGCGCGCGGGGTGAGATCGGCAAAGGTGTGGCCGAATCGCGTAAGGAAATGATCGAGCAACATCGGCAAATCCTCGCGGCGCGACCGAAGCGGCGGGACGGGGATTGGAAACACGTTCAACCGATAGAAAAGATCCTCGCGGAACTGCCCTTCCGCCATCGCCTCTTCGAGATTTCGATTCGTGGCGGCAATCACGCGCACATTGACGGAGATGGGCTTGTCGCTTCCCACCGCATAGAATTCCTTGTCCTCGAGCACGTGCAGGAGTTTCACCTGCAAGGCGGCCGACATATCGCCGATTTCATCCAGGAGAATCGTTCCGTTTTCGGCACCGACGAATCGACCCTTCTTGGTCGCCACCGCTCCGGTGAACGCGCCCTTCTCGTGTCCGAAGAGCTCGGACTCGAGAAGGCTTTCGGGGAGCGCGCCGCAATTCACGATCACGAAGGGCCCGTTGCATCGCGCACTCGCATCGTGAATGCCTCGGGCGAGAAGGCTCTTCCCGGTCCCGCTCTCTCCGCGTAAGAGCACGGTGGCGTCGGTAGCGGCCACCTTTTCCGCCAGATCGAGGACATCCCGCATGATTGCGCTCTTCCCGAGCAAGCTGCCGAGTCGCGTGGGCGAGCCGACCTCCCGGCGCAAGAGTTCATTCTCGCGACGGAGTAAACGCACGTTCTCTCGAAGATCCCGCTCCTTGGCCAGCTTGGTCACCCGAAGGCGAATCTCGTCCAGCTCGAAGGGTTTGATCAGGTAGTCGTAGGCGCCCGACTTCATCGCCTCGACCGCAGTCTGCGCAGTGGCGTACGCGGTCATGAGAATGACCGCCATGTCCGGCTGCAACACGCGGCCTTGGCGCAAGAGCTCGAGACCATCGGGGGGCGCCATGCGCAAGTCGGTGATGAGCAAGTCGTAGGCCTCGTTCTTGAGTCGGGCGAGCGCGTCGTTGCTCTTCTCCAGAGCCAGGACGGTGTGTGCATCATCCTCGAGCGCCCCCTTCAGGATGACGCCCATCTTGCGCTCGTCGTCGACGAGAAGAATTTTCATGTTCGACCTTCCTCGAAAGCGGGCGTCGCGGCCGGCTCCCCCGGCCCCTCCGGAGCCAACGGCAAGTGAAGCAGCACCGAGGTGCCCTCATCCGGCCGGCTCTGAATCTCTAGCTTTCCCCCCACGTCGTCTACCGCCCGGCGCACCACCGCCAATCCAAGCCCCGAGCCTTTTTCCTTGGCGGTGAAGAAGGGCTCGGTGGCCCGGGACCGAATGGCCTCGGTCATCCCCGTTCCGGTGTCGGTGATCGTCACCAGGCCCCGCGTACCCCGCCGCTCCAGCTTCACCGTGAGGGTTCCGCCCGAAGCCATGGCATCGCGCGCGTTCAAGAAGATATTGAGCAGGGCCTGCCGCAAGAGATGGGCGTCGCAGCGCACCGGAAAAACCCCGGGATCGAAGACGGTCTCGATCGCAATGTTCTTGCGCTCGAGCTCCACCTGGAGAAACTCCAGGGTGCGATGGAGCGCGCGCTTTAAGTCCTCGGTCTCGATGCCCGTGCGCGGATGTGCAAAATCGAGATAGGCGTTGAGCGTTTGCTCCAAGCGATCCACTTCCTCGGGAATGAAGCGGAACACCTCGTCCTCTTCCAGACCATGCCGTTTACCCACCCGCTCCGCGGCGCCCTTGATGATGCCGAGCGGATTTCGAATTTCATGGGCGAGCATGGCCGTCATTTGACCCATCGAGGCTAGTGTCTCCGCGCGCGAGAGTCGCGCCTCCAACGTTTCTCGGGCCACGAGAAGTCGCGCCACCGCAAATCCGATCAGCACCAGACCCAAGGAAACGAGAAGTGCCGCTCCCATCAACGTACGCTTCATGTTCCCGAGCGTTTCGAAGAAGGTGGCGCTGGCCTCCACGCCTACTCCTCCCACGATGTTGTGGGCCCGGTCGGTGATCGGCGCATAGGCGGATTTGAGATATCCCCCCTGGCTCGAGTAAAGCCGCGTCGCGACCGGCCAGCCGGCCAGCGCGGTCGTCACCGCCTCGAGATCCACGAGCAACGCGGGATTCGCCTCCGCGATCGGGTATTGCCCGGCCAAATCGAGAAGCGTTTTTCGATCGAGATCGAACACGAAAATCGTGGTGACCCCGTTCACCTGGCGCAAATCGGCCAGATCCCGGGTCAAGTCGTCGATCTGCGTCGAATCCTGCGCGGCCAGTAAGTGCCAGTCCTCTTCGTTCACCACCGCCGCGGCCCCCGAGGCCACCGCCACCAATCGCCACCCCAACTCGGCTTCCAATCGTTTGCGCATGGAGCGATAGAGGCCGAGGAGGACGCCGTCGGCGACCAAGAGCGCCAGCATCAGGGTGAGGAGAACTCCCAGCCAAGGGGCGCGGCGTGCGGCCGGCACTAGCAGGCCGTTGAAAAACTGGGGCTGGCCGCGTTCGAAGCGCCGGATGGTTGCGCCAAGGCGCTCCGACGACGCGATGCCGCCAGTTGCATCGGGGTTACTGCACCTCGACGAGGCCGTGGAATTCGTGGCCTTCGGGCAGTCGGGAGAAATAGGGAAACGAGCCGCGATCCTCGAACTTGTAGATGAAGCTCTCCCCTTCGGCCTGTCCGGAAGAATAACCGCGCAACACCTCGTCGAAGAGGGCCCCGGCGGTGGAGTCCTGGGAGCCGGTGCCGCTCGTGACCGTGCGCAAGGAGTCGTGTGGGTTCACGTTCACCCATCGCACCGTGGATCCGACGGGAATGGCAATGGGATCCTGGAAGAATCGAAAGGTCTGGATTTGAACGGTGTAGTCACCCTGCTTCTGAACCTCGTCGCCGCATCCGGCCACGCAACATCCAGCCAGCACGCTCGCCACCAGGAATCGTTTCAAGAATCGCACGCTCGACCTCCGGCCGCGGATGGTCCCGGTCCGGAACCCAACCGTCAAGGCATCTACCCCGAACGGCACCACGGACTCATCATGATATACTCGTTCGTCTTCTGTCCCCTCGCTGAAGGAGATCCAGGTCCCAGTGTTTCCGGTCTGCCCGATGGCGCGGCGCGCCCGCGGCTTCCGGCTTCTCTGCCTCCTTCTCGCCCTATTTTCATCCCTGGCTTCCGCGGCCTCGGCCCGGGCCCAGAACCGTCCCCGTGTGATTGTCCTCGGTTTCGACGGCGCGGATGCGCACCTCACCGAGCAATACATGCAAGAGGGGGCGCTTCCCCATCTCGCCAAGCTCCGTGACATGGGGACCTACGCGCCTCTCGGCACCACGACACCCCCCCAGACGCCAGTGTCCTGGTCCTCATTCGCCACCGGAAAGAATCCGGGGAAAAACGGCGTGTTCGACTTCTTGCGCCGGGATCTCCGGACCTATCAGCCGGATTTCGCGATGTACGAGATTGGCAGCCATCAGGTACTTCTGGGCCGCCGGAACAATATTCTCATCGCAGGCGGGCTGTTCGTGGTGGCCGTGCTCCTGGGATGCCTCGTAGGAGCGTTGAGCCGACGTCTCGGCACCGGCCTCATCGCCGGAGCGGTGGCTGGAGTCATCCTGGGCGGATGCGGTTTTTTTCTAGGCAAGGGACTCATCCCGTATCAGAAACCGACGGTGGAGAACACCCGGCAGGGCGACACCTTTTGGGAGCTGGCCGGTCGGCATGGCCTGAGTGCGACGGTGGTTCGAGTGCCCGCCACCTTTCCTCCGCGCGCATTTCCCCACGGCGAGATCCTGGCCGGACTCGGCGTGCCTGACCTTCGAGGGACCTTCGGGACGTTCAGCTTCTACACCAACGAATCCATTCCCCAGAACATGGACGAGAACACCGAGATGGGCGGGAAGATCATCCCCGTTCAGCTCATAAACGGGGAGTGCGACTCCTATCTCTTCGGCCCTCGAAACCGTCTCTTCGATTCACCTCCCGAGATCCTGCCGCCCGTGCATTTTCGGGTGACGCACACCGACTCCGGCGCGCAGGCGGTCACCATAGAGGCCTGCGGTCAAACGCAGACCCTCACTGTCGGTTCGTGGAGCAATTGGTTCACACTGGTCTTTCCCTTTAACGCCCTGGTCAAAGCGTATGGGATTGCACGCTTTTATCTCGTATCCGCGGAGCCCTTCGGCCTCTACATGTCGGCGGCCAATCTCGACCCGCACCGCCCCGTGCTCCCCATCTCGGAGCCGCCCCCCTTGTCCGACCGGCTGGCCGATCGCTTCGGCCTCTACAAGACCTTGGGCTGGTCGATGGACACCTGGGCCTTGAACGAGCTTCGCATCGACGAGAAGACGTTCCTCGACGACGTGTACTTCACCGAGGGGAAATACGAGGAGATCATGCGCGGTCTTCTCGACCAGAAAAACTACGACCTCTACGTGCATGTATTCGAGTTGACCGATCGAGTCAGCCACGTGTTCTGGCGCTTCCAGGATCCCACCCATCCCGCGTACGACTCGACCTTGGCCGTGAAGTACGGGAGCGCGATCAAGGACGCCTACGGGTTCATGGATCGGATCGTGGGCGAGGCCATGGACCGGATGGATCCTGAGGACGTGCTCATCGTCTGCTCGGATCACGGGTTTCACACCTGGCACAAGATGGCCAACTACAACACCTGGCTCGTCCATCACGGGTACATGACCCTCAAAGGGGGGACCGAGGAGTCGGCGCGCAAGCTCGAGGACCTATTCGGGCAAGGGCAGTTCTGGCCCAACGTGGACTGGCGGCGAACCAAGGCCTACGCCATGGGACTGGGAGACATCTACATCAACGTGAAAGGCCGCGAAAGTCAGGGAATCGTAGAGCCAGGTGAGGAATATGAACGCATTCGAACCCAACTGATCGGAGATCTCACGTCCTGGATCGATCCCCAAAATGGCGAGCACCCGGTGCGCCGGGTGCTGCGGCGCGAAGAGGTGTACCGGGGATTCGACCCCAACGTGATCCCCGATCTCCTGGTGACGAACAATCCGGGGTACCGCGTGTCCTGGCAGACCTCCCTGGGGGGGATCCCCAAGAACGAGCTGGAGGTGAACGCGAGAAAGTGGAGCGGAGATCATTGCAGCCTCGATGCCGACATCACCCAGGGGATTCTTTTCGTGAACCGAAAGCTCGATGCGCCGCACCCGACCATCCTGGATCTCTTCCCCACCATCCTGGGGTACCTGCACGTGCCTGTCCCGGGGGACCTGGATGGACATGCGTTGCCGGAGGTCCGGTGAGATTCAGGTCACCGGCAGAGAGCCGCGTTGCCCTGACGCGGCACCGGACGCTAGACTCAGTCCGTATCGCATTGATGCGGGAGGATTCGATTGCACTATCGTAGAGGGCCGGTCGCGAGCGGCATCATGGGATTTCCGCCGGCCATCAGCCAGCTCGTTCTCGTCAACGCTATTATTTTCCTCGTTCAGATGCTCTTGCCCGAGGCGGCGCTCTACCACATTTTGGGGAGCCCGGTGCCCAAGATCCCGAACGGCATGGGGCTCGTCCCGTATCAAGTGATTCACGGGATGATCTGGCAGCTCGTGACCTACATGTTCCTGCACGGCGGGGTCATGCACATCCTGCTCAACATGTTTTATCTGGTCATGTTCGGGAGCGACCTGGAGCGATGGTGGGGTTCCCGAGAGTTCGTGAAGTACTACTTCATCTGCGGGATCGGAGCGGGCCTCATTCAAGTGCTCACCACGTACGCGTTTCACTGGAACCCGCTCGTTCCCGTGATCGGCGCGTCGGGGGCGGTGTTCGGGGTCCTGATCGCCTACGCGATGGCCTTCCCCAACCGCCAGATCCTGCTCTGGTTCGTGATCCCGATTTCCGCGCGCGTCCTGATCACTATCTTTGCGTTCATCGAGCTGGCCATGACGGTGGAGTATCGGGGCGGCGACGGCGTGGCGCGTTTCGCCCACCTGGGTGGGATGCTGGTCGGCTATCTCTACCTGAAGCACGAATCGATCGGATGGTGGATCAGGCGATCGATCGGAGAAGGACGCCATCCCTCCCGCCGTCGTTTTCGGCGCGATCGCGATGCGGACATGCAGAGCACCATCGACGAGATCCTAGAGAAGATCAGTCGCGAAGGCATGGGCTCTCTGTCCGAGGAAGAGAAGCAGTTGTTGCACGAATCCGCGGAGCGGGCGCGTCGGAAGCAACAGGGCCTGGACTAGGCCGTCAGGTTCGAGGTCGCGACGGTGCGCTGGCTTCTCGTGGTTTTCTGCGCGGTCGTTTGGACGGGATCCGCTCGCTCCGACGATTCCCCCGACCAATTACCGGCCTGGTCGATTCGCAT
>Ga0114129_10011473_pt1 | contig 12618 bp, 13 predicted proteins | sample RhiMetdeltSRZDD1_FD_80071 | JGI IMG/M metagenome (GOLD analysis project Ga0114129, IMG submission 80071) | Populus rhizosphere microbial communities from Tennessee, USA - Rhizosphere MetaG P. deltoides SRZDD1 (version 2) (version 2) | ecosystem: Host-associated > Plants > Roots > Rhizosphere >...
TTCGGCATCGAAGGTTGGAAACCCGACGAAACCGTAAAGCTTCCCGAGCCTGAAAAAAAACTCGGCGGCGCCGTGCATTACCACACGATCTTTTTGTGGAGAATGGGCGGGAACCGCGACGAGCGGCACTGACCTCTGACCAGCGTCGCTCAGGCAGTAACTACGGCGGCAGCGCCTACATGTTATGCCAGGTAGCGCTTCGCATCGCGTTTATTTATCAGCGATCTTGACGAAGTCCCCTTTGAGCGCCACCCCCGCGATCACAGCGCCCGCGTGACACTCAAACTCGGTGGCGCTCGTCATAACGTCCTTCTTGTAGTAGCTCACGATATTAACCACGGCATTGGCGCCCAACTGCTGGGCACGTTTTTCCAAGGCGACCATCGCCGACAGGAATGCCCAATTACAGGCCTTTTCATCCGATTTGCCGAATGCGTTGGTTTTGCGATTCGATACATCGGTGCCAAGCTTGGTCAGGATCGGCGGCGTCGGCTGGTTGCCAAAGAAAAATTTCACCGAACCGTCGAGTTTGTCTTGCGCATCCTTGACCGCCAACGCGGTTTCGATCGGCAAGAGATACTTGGTGTCGCGCGCGTCGGTTGGGCACACCGCCGCCAGAAGGCTACCGACAATAAACGCCGCCAGGATAGCTTTTTTCATCGTGTCGCTCCTTTTGAGTTTGATCGCCTTTTAACATTACGTGCGCCGAGACGCCGGCATGGCACTCGAACTCGGTCGCGCTCGACAGCGTATCATTCTTATAATAGCTCGCGATGTTCACCACGGCGTTGGCACCCAACTGTTGGGCACGCTTCTGCAAAATTACCAAGGCCTTGAGGAAAGCCACGTTGCAGGCCTTGGCATCTTCGGAAGGCCGCGTCGATGATCGCTGATGGGTTGAGTAACTTCCCAGCTGGGTGACGATCTCTGGAGTTTCCTTCTTGCCAAAGAAAAATTTAATCGAACCATCGGGGATTTCCCGGGCATCCTTGGACTGTAAAGCCGAGCTGATCGGCAACAGATATTTATCGTTGCGTGCGCTGACCGGCCACGCCGTGAGGAGGACAATCACTGAGCCCATGAGCTGGATGATAGCCTTTCTCATTACCATACTCCTTGAAAAATTTGGCCGGCGCTCGGCCCGCCCGTCAAAAGTAACGTCGCGCCGGCACCAGAGTGCTATTGATCGGCGATCTTAACCAAATAGCCTTGAGCACCACACTGACAATGGCGTTGCCGAGATCGGATTTCTAAGCATATCGGCGAAAAATCAACGACGTATTGATGCCGCCGAAGGCGAAATTATTAGACATGATGTATTCGCATTGTAGCTCACGGCCGACGCCGACGATGTAATCCAACTCGGCGCACAATGGGTCCACCCGCGAAAGGTTTACGGTCGGGGCAAACCAGCCCGCGCGCATCATTCCAATGCTCATCCACGCTTCCAAAGCGCCGCAAGCGCCGAGGGTGTGGCCGATGTAACTCTTGAGGGAACTCACCGGCACTTTGTCGCCAAACAAGTTCCAAGTCGCTTGCGCCTCGGCGATGTCGCCGTGTTGTGTGCCGGTGCCATGGGCGTTCACGTAGCCGATCACGGAGGCCGGCAGGTCTGCATCGGCGAGCGCCAGCTCCATGGCGATTTGCATGGTCTCGGCATTGGGATGGGTCACGTGGCAACCATCACTGTTGGTGCCGAAACCGGCGACTTCGGCGTAGATGATCGCGCCCCGCGCGCGTGCATGATCCCAGTCTTCGAGAATCAAAGTACCCGCGCCCTCACCGAGCACCAGACCATCGCGCTCGGCATCGAAGGGCCGCGGTGTCGTTTCGGGAGCATCGTTGCGCACGCTGGTCGCAAACAGCGTGTCGAATACCGCCGCTTCGGTGACGCACAACTCTTCAGCGCCACCGGCGATCATCGCGCGCTGGTGGCCGCCGTGAATCGTCTCATATGCGTAGCCAATGCCCTGGCTCCCCGAAGTACATGCACTCGAAGTTGTGATGATGCGTCCGGTGACGCCAAGGAATACACCGAGGTTGACCGGCGCCGTGTGTCCCATCATTTTGATGTACGTGGTTGCGTTGATTCCGCGCGTGCTTTTCTCATCGATCATCTTGCCGAAATCGCAAATCGCCTTCGGCGTGCCGGCGGACGAACCGTACGCAATACCAAGCTTGCCGCTCTTAACCAGCCGATCGCCCAGCAGACCGGCGTCAGCGAGGGCCAACTCACTAGCGCGCGTTGCCATTAAAGCGACCCGGCCCATGCTCCTGGTGGATTTCGTCGTGTAGCGCTCGGATAGCGTAAAATCGGCGGCCGGCGCACCGAGTAGCGTATTGAGCCCGTCGTAACCCGCCCACTCCTCCATCCGAACGATGGCATTGCGATATTCGCCCAGGCGCGCGCGCACCGTAGGCCAATCGTTGCCGATGGGACTGATGCCGGCCATGCCCGTCACGGCAACTCGTCGGCTCATGCCAGCCCTCCGTTAACCGAAATTACCTGGCGGGTGATGTAAGCGGCGTCTTCGCTAAGCAGAAAGCTCACAGCGGCAGCGACCTCCTCGGGCTTGCCGATACGCCGGGCGGGAATAAGTTTAGTGACCTCTTCCAACGGCACGTCGCCGATCATTTCCGTTTCGATCAATCCGGGCGCCACGCAGTTGACAGTGATCTCCCGTTTCGCCAGCTCCAACGCCAACGCTTTGGTGGCGCCGATGATGCCCGCTTTAGCGGCGCTGTAGTTGACCTGGCCACGGTTGCCGATCATGCCTGAGACCGACGCCAAAGTGACGATGCGCCCCGGTGCGCGCCGGCGCACCATTGGCATGATCAACGGATTGAGAACATTATAGAAGCCCTCAAGATTGGTCTTGATCACGAGGTCCCAGTCTTCACCCGACATGGTGGGAAACACTTGATCACGGATAACACCGGCATTGCAGACCACGCCGTAGTAAGAACCATACTCCTTGATGTCTGCCGTCAGGGCGGCAGCGGTTTCATCGCGTGCGCTGATGTCAAACTGAAGCACGCGCGCCTGGCGGCCACGCGCCACGATCGTTTGCGCCACGGCGTCCGCTTCACCACGCCGGATGCGGCAGTGCACGATGATATCGTAACCGTCCCCCGCCAGGCGCAGCGCGATCGCCTTGCCGATGCCCCGGCTCGAACCTGTGACTAAGACAGATTTATTCATGTGAAGTTTTGATCGCGAAATTTAACTTCTCCGGCCGGCTGAAACACCGAGACGGTGGCGGCGGCGATCTGCCCGCTCTCATCTTCAATGCGACACTCAAATGAACCGAGGCCATTTTCGCTTTGCAAGATTCGTTTGGCGTGAATGCGTAGCAGCGTCCCCACCATAAAAACCGGCCGGCTGCACTCGTAACACCGCGTCCCCAACAAATATCCCAGCTTGATCGGTTCACCGCGCAGGCGAGCGACATAACCCGCGTAGGCGCCGATCGCTTGAGCCATGTACTCGATGCCGACCCAAGCACCCACGGCTCCGTCAACGCAAAACAAACTATCGGTGCGAATGCGCACTTCGGCGCATAGGCTCTCTTCGTCAGCCGAAATGACACGATCCAGCAATACCATCGGCCCCGAGTGCGGCACCAAAGTGCGAATATCGGGAAGCTCCATATTTACTCTCTTGCAAGGACGATCGTAGCGTTTGCGCCGCCGAAGCCAAAAGAATTGCTGACGACACAATCCAAAGGACGGCCCAGACTGGTACCGGGCTCGGCCACGTTCAGCGTAGGCAGCTCTGAATCAGCGGCGCCGTCCCAAAGATGCGGCGGTAATTTACCGCTCGGATTACCATCCTGCATTGCCAACCAGCAAAGGCCGGCCTCGATGGCGCCCGCCGCCCCTAAGGTGTGCCCAGTAAACGGCTTGGTCGAGCTCACTGGCACGCGGTCGCCGAACAGCTCGTTGATCACACGCGCTTCCATGGCGTCATTTTGTACCGTCGCCGTGCCGTGCAAATTTATGTAGTCCACTCGTTCCGCAGCAACCCCGGCACGCGACAACGCCCGTTCCATTGCCAATCGGGCACCGACACCGGTGGGATGAGGCGCCGACATATGATAGCCGTCGGACGATTCTCCCCAGCCGCGCAAACTGATGGTCGACGGTTCACGACTGAGCAGAAACAAGGCCGCGCCCTCGCCGATATTGATCCCGTTGCGGTTGCGGCTGAGGGGATTGCAACGCGTCGCGCTGACTGATTCAAGCGCCGCAAATCCAGCCACTGTAAACGCGCACAAAGAATCCACGCCACCGGTCAAGATCGCATCGCAAACACCCATAAGGATCAAGCGAGCTGCGCTGGCCAACGCCTTAGCGCTAGAGGCACAGGCGCTCGAATGAACATAAGCCGGGCCGGTGGTCCCCAGCGTGGCCGCCAAGACGGTAGCCGGTGAGCCCATCTCCTGTTGGCCATAGTGAAATTTCCCAGGCAATTTTCCACTCGCGGCGTACTCGCGCAGCGCATTTTCACCCTCGGCGATACCGGAAGTGCTGGTGCCAATCACGATGCCGAAGCGGTCAGTACCGAAGCGCTCGATGGCGCCGTCAACCGCGGGTCGAACCTGCGATAACGCGGCCAAGGCGAGCTGATTGTTGCGGCTGCGGTCGCGCAAAGGAAGCTCGTCGACGCTCGGTAATGGCGCAGTCGCGTCGACGCGACCGAGCGGCACCGAGCGCCCGGGCAAATAATCATCGACCAGCCTCACGCCGCTCTGGGCGCGCTCGAGCATGCGCCGTCCGATCTCGTCGAGCGAGTTGCCCAGCGAACAGATCATTCCCAATTGATTGAGATAGATCACGCTCACGAACCCGTTGAAACCGATCGGATCGTCAGCCGGTAATGATAATGCAAATTGGTCAATTCAATCGTGCCGCTCCAGCGTGGCTCGCCGCTATATTGAATTACGGTCACGGGCACCTCTCCTGCTATTAGCGTCCGGCGCAAACCATTTTCCTCGATCCGCCAGCCCTCTGGCAAGGCCGTTCGAATTTGCTCAACGGGCCAAAGCGCAAGTTGCACGTCCTCCAGCACGTCTTCCGCGCGCAGCTCGGGCGCCATCATCGGATGGCGCCAGGACCGCAAGGTATTGCCGTCGTAATGCAATGACAGCACGCGCTGGCCCAATGCCAAGCCGATCAAATCGATGCGCTCCGCGTCGATTTCGAGAGCGGCATCGAGCTCGTCAACGTGGCCGCCTCTTTCCACGGTGAGATGCTGCTGCAAATTGACCGAGGCGCCGAGCGCCGCCGGCGGCAAGCGCAACCCAATTCGCCCGGCGCTGGTCGCGACGCCGGCGCAACCAATCAAAATTAGAGAAGCCCAAACGAACCCCGCGCGCCCAACAATTAGCGCTGGTAACACAGTCCCTCCAGCGCCGCCAACCGCCGCTCTGTGTCACGCACGTAGGGATTCGTTTCATCCCAAGCATAGCCCGCCAGGATCGCCGAGATCATGCGCCGGACATCCGCGGGCGGCTTGGCGAAAAAAATAATCCTCTGAAAGCCGCCGCGATACCACGATTCGACAAAGGCGCGGAAAGTATCGACGCCGCGCTTAAGTGGCGCCGCGAATTCGGCGCGCCAGTCGACGGTTTCACCGGCGAACTGGCGCGCCAGCGCGGCAGCGGCGAGACTCGCCGATTTGAATGCAATCGTTACCCCGGAGGAAAATATCGGATCGAGAAACTCGCCGGCATTGCCCAGCAGCGCATAGCCGGAGCCGCACAGCGATTGCACATTGGCCGAGTAGCCGACGATCTGGCGCGCCGGGGTGTCCCAGCGCGCATTTGACAACAAGCGGCGCAACGAAATGTCTTCCTGAACCAACGATCGCAACCGTTCGGTTTCACTGCCGTGATAGCGCGCCAGGAAAGCGGTTTCCGCCACCACCCCGAGCGAACAGCGGCCGTCGGCGAACGGAATCAACCAGTACCACACGTCGTCATGCGCCGGGTGAACTGTGATCAAAATCTTGTTGCGGTCGAACTGCAATGACGTGATGCCATCTTCGATGTGGGTGAAAAGCGCCCCGCGGACGGGAAAATTCGACGGGGTTTCCAGTTGCAACAAGCGCGGCAAGACCCGGCCAAAGCCGCTGGCGTCGAGGATGAATCCGGCTTCGACAAGATAAATCTCGCCCTCTGAATCCTTTACGGTCACGCACGGTCGATGGCCGCTGATGTCAATGGCCACGACTTCGTGCCGATAGCGCACCGCGGCGCCTTGACGTTCAGCTTCGAGCGCCAACAGATGGTCGAAGCGGGCGCGCTGCACTTGGTAAGTCGTGCTCCAACCCGGCGAATGCTTATCGCTGAAATCAAATTCGCTGTACTGTTCGCCGCGTCCGAAGGCGGCGCCGTTCTTGAGCTGAAACCCGCCTTCCTGCACTGCGCGCAGCATGCCGGCCTGTTCTAAATATTCCATGCTTTGCGGCAGCAGGCTTTCGCCGATGCTAAAGCGCGGAAACTGTTCGCGCTCGAGCACCAAAACTTGCCGTCTTTGTTGACGCAGCAAGGCCGCCGCCACCGATCCGGCGGGACCGGCGCCGATGACCAGCACTTCGACCGTGATTCGACCTCCGTTCCCAAGATCATCCAATTTCACGGCGGGCCCTGCACAAATCTTTGTTCTTGATCATGACTAAAGCACGGAGCCAGAAACCACACCGCGACCGTGCCAATCAACATCGTCAGACCGAACGCTTGTAGCGCCGGGGTCTTGCTCAAACTGAGCAAGCCGAAGGAAAGCAGCGTGCTCAAAGCCGATAAACCGACCGCCAGCCAGGCAACCGGGTCGCGCCGGCTGGGATGCTCTTGAAAAAAAATGCCGTAATCGACGCCGACGCCAAGCAACAGCATCAGCGCCAGCACATGAAACAGTTGCAGGCTTTGACCCGAAAGCCCCAACAGCGCGAGGGTAGCGACACTGGCCAATGCGGTGGGTGCCAGCACGCGCCAAGCGGCGCTGCGATAGCGCGGGTAGAGCATGCCGTAGACGCCGAAGTAAGAGAGCAGCACCACCCAACCCATATATTTCCGATAGCGACCAAGCACAGATGAAATTTCGCCGACCTTGTCCACCCACTGGACGCCATCGAGCCCGCCACCCGCCCGCTGCAAAAACGGCAAGCTGGTAGAATCCAAACCGCGCAATGAGACGATGCTGGCATAACCGCCGTCCACTGGTCCCAGCCAAAGATGGCGCACGGGTTCGCTGGCTGAAGTTTTCAGAAAATCATCGGGCGCCAACTCGGATCCCGCTGCGAGCCACCGTTCGCGCGTGGCCATAACCCACTGGTCGTCCGCGCCGATTCGCGCGGCCAGCGCGGCCAGCGCCCCGTCCTCGTTCAAGAATGTCTGTTCGATCAAGGCGCGACGCGCGACCTGTGTGCGTAATGACGGCACCCAATTAGACATCGCTTGATAGCCGCCGATGATTTGCTTTTCGATCAGCGGATCGAGCCGTTGCTTGAGCGCTTCCTCGCGCTGCAGCACCGTTTCAGAATTCGCGCCGCGAACGAGGAAGAACTGCGCCGGCGCCGGAGCATCCAAGAGCCGGCTTAGCTTGATCTGCTCGTCGATCAGCCGTTTCGGCGGGTTCTGCAATAAACGGATGTCATCCCGAACCCCAAGCCGCGACCAGCCGAAAACCGCGAAAGCAACGAACAGCGCCGCCACCCACCACATCGAGCGCTGCAGGCGCAACGACGGCCAACGCTCTAAACTGGCAGCGCACCACTGGGCGAGTCGCGCGCTTTTCAAGGTGCCGGCGCGAACCAGCTCGGGAAACCAGAAAGCCACGGTTAGCCAGGCGAAGATCATGCCGAGCGCGGAGAATACCGCCATCTGGCGCAAGCCGGGAAACGGCGTCAGCGCGAGCGCCAAATAGCCGAGCACCGTTGTCACCAGTGCCAGCAGCAATGCCGGCAATAGACGGCGCAGCAATTGCCATGAATCGAGTGATTGCCCATCCGCGCTGAGCCGGTTGCACAAAAAATAAGTTCCATAATCTTGCGCCCCGCCGATGAGGCTGGCGCCGAATACCAAGGTCAGCAAATGAATACGCTCGAACAACAACCAGCACACCGACAGGGCGCCGAGGCAGCCGACGCCGACGGACAACATAATCAATACGATCGGCTTGAAGGAATGAAACGTCAGCCAAATCAACACGACGATGCCGAGGAGTGAGCCAAACCCAATGGTCGACACTTCCCATTTCGCTTGTGCGCCGGCTGCGGCGGCGTACAAAATCACACCCGCGGCGACAACCTCGACCTGCGGAACCGACTTGTACGCGGCTTGCCGTGCTTGCTCGAGCAAAGGTACGACCGCCTCTTGTGCTGCCATGGAAAAGGCCGGCAGGCGTAACTTAAACGGCAAAACCACATACTGGCGCCGGCCGTCGCCGACAAACAGCCACCCGTCGCGAGGCCGCACCGGCGTCTCCCGCGCGCGCGTTTGAATCCAGTCGGCGAATAAGCCGAACGGATCATCCTGCCAGGCACCGGGCTTAATTCCACCAAACGGGCTGTAGAGCTTGGCCAAGGCGATATCGATCCAGTACGGTTTGGCTTGGCTGCGCAACGCCGCTTCGGCACCGGGTGTCAGTAGGGCGAGCCGATGTTGTCGGAACAGCGCGAGCCAATCCTGTGGCGCTTGCTTGGCAATTTGGTCGTCTGGCTGCAGCAGACTATTGTGCGCCGCCAGTACCGCACGGTAGATGTCGGCGGCGCGGCTCGCCTGGTCCCAATCCTCCGCCCCCACGAGCACGATCAGGCGCTGCTGAGCTGCATCAACCATGTGCGCGAAGGCTTGCTGCAGCACCGGATCGCGTTCTTCAACCGGCAGCAGCGCGAGTATATCGCTGTCGGGCGTCAGCCGCTCATCAAACCAGAGAAAAGCGCTATGGGCTATCAACAAGCAAACGACCGATGCCCAGAGCCATGCCAGCAGAGTGCGCCGATTCAAAACAAAGCTGCCTCGTCAGCAGTCATAGCGCCGTCGCCGGTCTGGATCACGGAAAAAACGATCTGGGTGCGGTCGCCGCTGGCTTCACTGATGACGATATTCTTGACGTAGACGCCGCCATCCAGGGCGATGCTGCCGATGGCCTTGGCCAAGCCTGGGTCGCGCGCTTTGAGCGTGACACTCCAGTCATTGTCTTGGGCCGTGCCATCGATGTCGAATAGTTTTTCGAGTTGTTCCAGATCGCCCGCCAGCAAGGCGAACAAGACGCTGTTGATCATCCGCACCGTGGGCTCCTGCTTGGCGTCAAGGCGCAGCGCCACCTGCTCGCCGCGCAACTGGATGATTTCATCGCGCGTCAACTTCAAGCTGTTGGGAAACGGCTGCAGGGTACGCCATAGCACGCCTTTGTCGGCGACGACGCAGAAACGACCGTTGGAACTCAGGGGTTTTTTCAATCCGACGAGCTGCTTGCTCTGATCGAAGCGGCCGCACAACACTTTGGGCTTGGCGAGCATCGTTTGAATCTTTTTCGCCACCGGGGCGGCGCCCAAGAGCGCCAGCGACGCGAGCATAAAAGAGCACGCCCGGAGCTGTTTCATGACGGAGAAACTCCCAACTTTTCAAACAGCACCGGCGGCGAGACAAAGCACATTTCCCGGCTCGCGATCTCCACCGCGACCTGCGTGGTCGTGGCACGGACAAGGCGGCGCCCCGTGGCCGCATCCGTAATGAGGTAAGAAATTTTAAGCCGGTTCTCCCATTCGACAATCTCGGCGCGCAGCTTGAGACGTTGACCGTAGATCGCCGACGCGGCATAGCGCAGATGGAGATCGATCACCGGCCAAACGTAACCCGATGCCTTCATCTGCGGGTAATTGTAGTCGATGGTATCGAGCAACACGCCGCGGACGATTTCCAGATAGTTGACGTAGTGTCCGTGCCACACCACTTCCATCGGATCGAGATCGAAGAACTGCACTTGGGTCTCGGTCTCGGCAAACCAGCGGCCCGGTGTATCACTCATACAACTTCCAGGCGCGGCAACGGATGCGCTCCAGCAGCAGGCGCAGATCCGGCTCCAATCGGCGGTCTTCCTCGATGACAGGGATATCGGCGCCGAGCGATTCCAGCATTTGTTCGAGCGGCGCTTGCGGCGCGACCGACGGATTGAGCCTGCGGCGCAGCCAGACTCCCTGGCGCACGGTAATCAGCAACCCGGCAACGACTTGCTCGGTCAATTCCATCACTCGCAGGCAATCGCGCGCGGCGATCGTCCCCATGCTCACCTTGTCCTGGTTGTGGCATTCGGTGGAGCGCGAAAATACCGAGGCCGGCATGGTCAATTTGAGCGCTTCCGCGGTCCAGGCCGAAACGCTGATCTGCAACGCCTTGAGCCCGTGATTGATCGCCGCTCGCGGGCCCTCGACGCCGGACAGATTCGCCGGCAAGCCATTGCTGTAGCGGCTGTCCACCAACAACGCCATCTGACGGTCGAGCAAATCAGCCAAATTGGCGACGGCGTTTTTCATGCTGTCCATGGCAAACGCAATGTGACCGCCGTAAAAGTGGCCGCCATGCAAGATGCGTTCGCCGGCCGCGTCGATGATCGGGTTGTCGTTGGCGCTGTTGAGCTCGTTCTCGATGGACTGGCGCATCCATGGCAGCGCATCGGCGAGAACACCGACGACGTGGGGCGCGCAGCGGATCGAATAACGATCCTGCAGCCGTTTGCCGTCATCGGCCGGCGCGTTGCACTCCAGGTCTTGGCGCAGCCACGCAGCGACCCCTTGTTGGCCCGGATGGGGCTTCACCGAAAACAGCGTCGCATCGAAATGGTAGGCGTTACCGTCGAGCGCAAACGACGCCATCGCCGTGATGCGAGTGACGAGCCGGCTCAAGTATTCGGCGCGCCCGTAGGCCAGACACGCCAAAGCGGTCATCACCGCCGTGCCGTTCATGACGGCCAGCGCTTCTTTCGGTCGCATGCTCATCGGCGCTATGCCGGCCTCGGCGAGGGCGGTCGCCGCGGGCATCGTCGCACCGTCGCGGCAAATTTCTCCCTCGCCACACAATACAGCGGCGAGATAGGACAACGGCGTCAGATCGCCGCTGGCGCCCACAGAGCCTTCGCAGGGAATCATCGGCAACAAGCCGTGCTGCAGCAACAGCACCATCTGTTCGAGCAATTCGACGCTGACGCCCGAGAACCCTTTGCACAATGACGTCAGACGCGTCGCAATCACCGCGCGCGTCTGCGTCGCAGTGAAATATTCCCCCAGGCCACAGCCGTGAAAGGTATAAAGATGGCGCGGCAACTCGCCGACCAATTCCGGCTGGACGGTCACCGTGCAAGAATCACCGAGACCCGTGGTCACGCCATAGATGGTGCCTTCCTCACGCAGCAACCGGTCTAAAAAATCCGCTCCGCGGGCAATGGCCGCGCGGAATTCCGGCGCATCGGACAGTATGGCGGTCGCAGAGCCCTCTGAGATATCGACGATGTCTTCAATGCTCACCCGTTCCATGTCGAATCGAATGGTGCGGGGTTGGTTTTTGTCGTCAGCGCGTTGCATTTTTTGCGTCCATCGTGGGCAAGCGCCAAAATTCGTAAAAGTTAAACCACTGCAGCGGTGCGCGCCGGCAAAAATGTTCGAGTCGAACGGCATACTCGGCGACCAGTTCGGCGAGTGCTCGATCGCGGTCATCGCGCGGCAGACGAATCGATTGGCGAAATAGTTCAAAGTGGATTTCCGAAGTGCGCCCGCGGCGCAAGGTGAACAGCAGATACACGGGACACTGCAGCAGGTTGGCCAAAATGTAGGGCCCAACGGGGAACGGCGCCGACGCGCCGAGGAAATTGGCGAAAGCCACCCGGGGTTTGAGCGTTACGGGAATGCGGTCACCGGCGATTGCGACAAACTCTCCCTGGGCGATTTTCTCGGATAATAAAACCGCGGTGGCGGCGGAGAGCTCGGTGACTTGCATGAGGTTCAACTGGCTCTCAGGATTAAGTTCGGCCAACAGCTGGTTGAACCGTTGCGCATGCTTGGTATGAATCAGCGCGGTCATTTTGAATCCGGCCATCTGTTTCGACATCACCCGGCATAGGTCCAAATTGCCCAGATGGCAACAGATCAGCAGGGCGCCGCGCTTTTTGGCGATCTGCGCCGCGATCAGAGGTTGTCCCTGGTGATTGACCAGGTCGGTTTCGAATAATCCGCTCCACAGGAGCATCTTGTCGAGAATGCTTTCGGCGAAGGCAGCAAAGTGGCGAAACACGGTGAGCTTGTCGAGATCGACGTTTGAACCATCACGATGCGCGGCCATGCGCCGCAGATAGTCGCTCGACGCCGCCCGCGCCGCCGGCTTGCGCAAAAAGTACCAGAGCAAAACGGGGTAAAGCACTAATCGGACCGGCCAGCGTCCGACGATACGACATAGCCAAAATAACAGGCGCATGCCGGCAACAAAACTGAACTCATTGATTTGCGCCCAATGCTGACCACGAGATGTGGCGACTGGCTGACTCATTGAGCGCTCCATTTGCGTGCAATCAACATCGGCAAGCGCAACAACATGCCGAAAAACAACATCGCATGAACCTGAGAAA
>Ga0114129_10011474_pt1 | contig 12618 bp, 7 predicted proteins | sample RhiMetdeltSRZDD1_FD_80071 | JGI IMG/M metagenome (GOLD analysis project Ga0114129, IMG submission 80071) | Populus rhizosphere microbial communities from Tennessee, USA - Rhizosphere MetaG P. deltoides SRZDD1 (version 2) (version 2) | ecosystem: Host-associated > Plants > Roots > Rhizosphere >...
CAACGACTCGACCGTATCGAACGAATTCTCACTCTCTTCGTCAATGCAGGTAGACGCGAGCGGAAACGCGTTCGCGAAGTTGATGAGAAGATCACGATTCTTATTAACGCACAGATCAACAATGAGGACGGTTTTCGAGAATTGAGAGAGCGATTCAAGGAAACTGATCGTAAGTTCCAGGAAACCGATCGTAAGTGGCAAGAAACGGATCGCAGGATTCAGGAGACGACTCGCCAAATTCAAGAAACAGGCCATCAATTGCAGGAGACCGACCGACGGATGCGCGAAACTGTTCGTGAGCTACATCAGATCGGCGATCTATTTCGCATAACGGACGAGCGAATCAATCGACTCGACGAAGCTCAGAAACGCAATGATCGAAAACTAGACGAGCTCAGTGAGCGTTCTTAGCGCACTCCCTTTCTACACATTAAACCTGAAAAGAACTACATCGCCTTCCTGCATGATGTAGTCTTTGCCTTCAAGTCTGAGCAATCCTTTCTCACGAGCTGCGGCATACGATCCAGCTGTTATCAGTGAGTCGTAGTTAACGACTTCAGCTCGAATGAAACCTCGCTCGATGTCCGAGTGAATCGTCCCTGCGGCATTCTGAGCTCGTGTACCTTGCGGGATCGTCCACGCTCGAACTTCTTTCTCGCCAGCCGTCAGAAACGACATCAGACCGAGCAAGTGATACGCACTCTTAATCAGTTGATCAACACCGCTGGTGGAAACACCAAGATGTCTTAAGTAGTCAATGCGTTCCTCGGGAGGCAATGCCACAAGTTCTGCCTCAAGCTGAGCACAGATGACAACACATTCCGCTGACTCTTCCTCAGCAATATCCCGAACCATCTTTACCAGGGAACTATTATTTGAGTCAGCCAGAGTCGCTTCGTCTACATTGGCCGCGTAGATAGTCGGCTTGGTGGTTAACAAGAAGAAGTTCCTGGCGACAGCCCTTTCGTCGTTCGTTAGATCTACCGTTCTGGCGGATCGGCCGTTCTCCAATGCCGGTTGCAGTTTGTCGAGCACTTCTAATTCAGCGCGGGCATTTTTATCTCCGCTCTTCAGGGTCTTCTGTGCTTTCTCACGTCTGCGTTCGACCGTAGCTAAATCAGCGAGCGCTAACTCAATCTGGATCGTTTCAATATCTCTAACCGGATCAACCCTACCTTCGACGTGCACCACGCCCTCGTCTTCGAAGCAACGGACGACTTGCACAACCGTGTCAGTTTCGCGGATGTTCGCCAGAAATTGATTGCCTAAACCTTCACCTTTGGAAGCACCTCTCACCAGACCGGCTATGTCGAGAAACTCTACTGTAGCTGGTACGATCACATCCGTTTTCACCAGCTTAGCCAGCGGCTCCAAGCGTTCGTCAGGAACAGATACGACACCGACATTTGGTTCGATTGTCGCGAAGGGATAATTTGCCGCCAACGCAGAACTCTGCGCAGTCAGCGCGTTGAAAAGTGTGGACTTACCGACATTTGGTAGACCAACAATGCCTGCTCTTAACATGTAGTATGCCTCTGCCAAGAAACTAACTTATTAGCAAGAGGTATGCAAAAGAGCTGTTCCTGCGATCATGCTAGCCCATGGGTTACCGTATAATCCGGCGTGCTGCGCGTCTTTTCCAATCTGTCTGGTGTGCAGGTACTGTCTCGAATCCACTGAATGATTGGCTCACTAACACTCCTCTTAGTTGTCGTTCTTAGCGGCACGATAGCGACTTACTTGTATGACGACGCTTCACCCTTCGGTGCTCGAGTTTGTGCGGGCGCCTGTTTGGGACTAACAGCTTTGAGCTTGATCGGGTTTGTGCTCGCGTTGCTGTTTGGGCTAACGACGCTGACAGTCCTGAGCGCCGTGTTGATCTGTTCGTTGCCTGTCCTCTTGCTGGTGAAGTCTGCCTATTTCCAACGTGTCGTGTTGGACCTTCACCGTGCTTCCAGGACGTTTCAACGCTACGTGGCAAAACCTGATTTTGTGACTTCAGGATACGTTGCCTTTTACGGCCTCACATTCTTCATACTCTGGCGCGTGTTTGCGAAGGCGATGATTCAGGACCCCGATGGAATCAGCACTGGCCTACTGAATAACTTTGGGGATCTTCCCTTCCACCTCAGCGTGATCACAGGGTTCGCTTACGGCAACAATTTCCCACCCGAAGACCCGACGTACGCAGGTGTTCGATTTACTTATCCATTCCTGTCAGATTTTGCTTCTGCTGTCTTCGTGCGTTGTGGCGCCGATTTGCGACAATCGATGTTCATCGAGAATCTGACTCTGGCTATTTCGTTTGTGGGACTTTTGCATCGATGGGCGCTGGTTATGCTCCGTGACAGACTCGCCGCGGTGCTCACGCCGGTTTTGGTGCTCTTGAACGGAGGCTTTGGTTGGGTCCTTCTCATTAACAAGGCGAAGGACAACGAATACGGACTATTGGGTGTGCTTCGTGACTTGCCTCCTTCATTTACTGTGATCCCTGAGACTACGTGGCGCTGGGGCAATGCGATCTCGGCTTTGCTGATTCCCCAGAGGGGCTTCTTGATGGGGTTGCCCCTCGCGATCATCGTGTTCACCCAATGGTGGCTTGCAGCTTATGGAGCTGAGACAGCTGAGGAAAGTCGGCCAAAGGAAAAGAAATCATCCAGAAAGGTGAAACAGACGACTCGAAAGGTCGACCACGAATCGCCGTCGAGTTCGTCTGTTCATCGAATGATTGCCGCGGGCGTAGTTGCAGGACTACTTCCGCTCGTGCACGCACATAGTTTCGTTGTGGTTATGGCTATGGCGGGCTGTTTAGCATTGATCCAAAGGCGCTGGCGCGATTGGTTTGCATTTTTTGTGGCGGCGTCAGTAATTTCAATTCCACAGCTGTGGTGGTCTACATCACATAGCGCTGTGAATGCGCGAAGCTTCTTCGCCTTGGAAATCGGTTGGGACAGAGGAGCGGAAAACCCAATTTGGTTCTGGTTTAAGAATACTGGGCTATTCATACCAGCGCTCGTTGCAGCATTCCTCGTTCGTGACAAGGAGTATCTAATCAACAGGCGACTTTTGCTGTTTTACCTTCCTTTTGTGCTTTGCTTCATCGTTCCAAACTTCCTAAAAATGGCGCCGTGGATTTGGGACAACATAAAGGTCTTGTTTTACTGGTGGGTTGCCTCTGCACCTCTAGTGGCGTTGCTGTTATCCAGGTTCTGGCAAGCCAATCCAATTCGGCGAATAGCTGCTGTCTTGCTATTTGTTTGTCTCACACTTGCCGGAGGCCTCGATGTAGCCGGCATCGCTTTACGTTCAGTGAAGTACGGTATTTTCGATCGAGCTGGGCTTCAATTCGCGGAGCTAGTTAAGGAGCAAACACCACCTCGCGCATTTATTCTGCACGCCCCGGTGCATAATGAACCAGTGTTTCTGACCGGCCGCAAATCCTTGATGGGTTATCCCGGTCATATCTGGACTCATGGGTTGGAGTTCTCCCAAAGAGAGAGCGACATCAAGAGAGTCTATTCGGGCGCGCCCGGCGCAAATCAAATACTGAGGAATTACAGTATCGACTACGCTGTAGTGGGTCCTCTCGAAAGGCTTGTAATGCCAGTTAATGAGCAGTTCTTTTCTCAGTACCAAAAAGTTGGAGAAGTTGGTGGGTACGAGCTCTACAAAATCAAGCGCTAGCAAAAAACTGAAGCGTGACAGTCGAGTCGAGCAATCTCACCAACTCGACCTCCCGGAGCGCACATGGCGCATCGCGGCGATCTGCATATTCATCGTTGCCGCCGTCCTGCGCTTATATGACTTAAGCCTGGTGCCCTTACATCACGACGAAGGCGTCAATGGAAACTTCTTGCTTTCGTTAGTTCGTGACGGACATTACACCTACGATCCCGCGAACTACCACGGGCCCACACTCTACTACTTCACAGCTCTCATCCCCTGGATCATCCGAATTCTCTTTGGTACAGAGGCGCGTGAGACCTATGGACTCAGCACATTCGTGATCAGACTGGTTCCAGGACTCTTTAGTCTCGCGACAATCTGGTTGGTCCTCATATTAAAGCGGCGACTAGGAACGGTGGCCACGCTGACTGCCGCGCTACTGCTTGCCATATCACCGGGAGCCGTATACCTGTCCCGATACTTCATACACGAGAGTCTCTTCGTCTTCTTCACGCTGGGAATTGTTGTAGCGGGACTGAAGTTCTACGAAAGTCATAAGCCGCTGTACTTAATGCTCGCCTCGGCATCGGCCGCGATGTTATTTGCGACAAAGGAAACGGCAATGATCTCCGCCTCAGTGCTGTTGATTGCTTTTATCTGTACACAGGGATACCAGAGATTGCTTGGGCGTAATGAGGACGCAGTCACCTCTCCGCAACTTAGCGATATCGTTAAGGACGTAGGTGGACCGACTTCGTTCGCGTTGTGGATCGCGCTCGCGATAGTCGTTTTTGTCACGCTGAATGTGATTGTGTACACCTCATTCTTCCAGAACTACCCAAAGGGAATTTACGACGCTCTCTCGACCTTTAAGGTTTGGACAAAGACTGGAAAGGAAGCACATGTCCATCCCCCGGAAACTTATTTGTACTGGTTGGGTAAACAGGAGGCGGGCGCTCTATTCCTGGGTGTGTTGGGCGCGGTGCTTGTCGTCTTTAGGCCAAAAAACTCGTTCGCTCTGTTTAGTGCACTATGGGCATTCGGGCTAATCGCCGCTTACTCTCTGGTTCCTTACAAGACGCCTTGGTTAGCTCTGAACTTTATTGTTCCCTTAACCCTGATAGCCGGTTATGCCGTCCAGCGCATTTTTGAACTTGAGCAAGGCCAGTTGCGTCTTCCAGTCGTTATGCTCATCGCAGCAGGCTTGATCGGTGGTTATCAGACTATAGACCTTAATTTTGTTAACTACGACAACGACAATTCTTACTACGTTTACGTTTACGCCCATACCAGGCGCGAAACCAAACAGTTGGTTGACGAAATTGATCGACTTGCCAGACAGGGTCCAGATCCTGGCCGCACGGGCATAACGATAGTTTCCCCAGAATATTGGCCGCTTCCATGGTATCTACGGCACTATAGCCGTGTTGGGTATTATGCCCACATGACCCCCACCAATGAACCGATCATCATTGCCTCCTCTGACCAACGAGCTGAAATGGACCTAAACTTCGGCAGTATGTATCGACTCGTTCCGTCCGGCCCAGGTGAGGACGCTTTTCCTCTCCGACCTGGAGTAAAACTGCTTCTCTATGTACGCCGGCCCGGCCCGACCGCTTCAGCCGCGACACAATGAAACTTTAAGCGTCAGAACTAAGTTTGCTGTTGACTTAACTTAAGGGATGCTGACTTCAAGTTCTGGTTGACATTCTAAGCGACTGGCACTTATATTGGCCTCCCGTACGCGCATCCCCTCGAAACCGGGTTCAGGTCGCGAGGCTGGCCTAAAAACAGAGCAACCTAGCGCATGTTCAAACTTCAACGCCTGGAAATTACCGGTTTTAAATCCTTCGCTGATTACACACAAATAATCTTCACTGGGGACGGAATAACTGCCATTGTCGGACCCAATGGGTGTGGCAAGAGCAATGTGGCTGACGCCATCGCCTGGGTGTTGGGCGAACAACGCGTAAAACACCTCCGTGGCGGCGAAATGAAAGACGTCATTTTCCAGGGGTCGCGGAACCGACCTCCCAGTGGAATGGCTGAGGTCGTGATGCATCTCGTCCGAGATGAGACGGTCGAGCATGAGCCGGACATCGAGGACATCGATTCAACGCTCGAGCAGATTGACGATCGTTTGATTACTCTGGACGAAATCCTTCCAGCGGAGAGTCAAGCGCCCGCTGAAGGTATCGACACGGCTCCGATAGAGGTGACCAATGAAACGGCTGCAGCTGGGACAGAGGGTGTTGGCGATGCAGCAGTCCAAGCTTCACAGCCAAAACACTCACACAAACGCCATTGGCGCCGACGCAATCTAGCGCTCGAATTTTCCCCTGGTGAGGCTGTTTCAGTTACGCGTCGACTCTATCGATCCGGTGAAAGCGAGTACTTGCTCAACGATAAGATTTGCCGGTTGCGCGACATCCAGGATCTCTTTTCAGGAACGGGTTTGGCTGGTGGTCACTACGCAATTATTGAGCAAGGCAGGATCGGCCAGATTCTGTCTGCCAAGCCGATGGATCGGCGGACGATAATCGAAGAAGCAGCCGGTATTACGAAATTCAGAGTTCGTCAACGCGCTACAGAAGGCAGACTCGAATCCGCTCGTTCGAATCTCGCTCGAATCACGGACATCGTCTCCGAAATTGATCGTCAGGTGAACAGTCTTCGACGACAAGCAGCGAAAGCTCGGCGTTACGGAGTACTAAAAGAAGAGTTACGTGGGCTGCTACGGCAGGTTTACGTCGCAGAAGACCAAAAGCTCACGACAGTATTGGAAGAGACAAAGGGGAAGCTCGCGCAAATTGGCGAGGCGGAACTCGGGATCGCCGCCGAATTGGCCAAGGGTGAAGAAGAGGCCAAGCGTGCGACGCAGGAAGCGCGGAATCTAGAGGACGAGTTGACGACGGTCCGTGCGGCCGCCGCTGAAGCAGTATTACAGCGCGATCGACAGGCTCGCGAGTGCAGCTATCAACAAGAACAGTTGTCGGATATCGAGAAGCGAAAGCATGAGTCAACTACAGAGATTGAGGCGCTCAGTGCCCGACTAGTTCTCATCGAATCCGAATGTCGTCGATTGCAAGGTGAAGATGCGAAACTTCGAGAAGAAGCAGATGAGACTTCTCAGTCGCTGTTACTTGCCGAAGACTCTTACGCATCGCGCCTATCGGCTGCTGTCGCTGCGGAAGCAGAGATCGAAAGTGCACGTTCTAATCTATTATCACAAACCGCACTCGCGGAGCGGCTTCGGGAAATTGCTCGACAGCTTGAAGGAACACTCGACCGCCTTTCTCAACAAGCCGAGGGTCTTGCTCGAGAGGGCGAGCGAGCGGCTACACAACATAGCGAACGAAAACTTGAGGCAGAGCGATTTGCTCAGGAGCTTTCTGAAGCTCGCACAAGGGTTGTGCGATTACAGGCAGAGCGCGAATCGGCAGTTGATGCTGTAGTCAGAGGCCATGAAGCGGTTAGTGATACTGACGCTGAACTGACGAGACTCCGAGATGAGTTCTCTCGCGCTAGTCATCGACTTGAAAGTCTGAAGGAACTTGATCAGCGCCGCGCTTACTATTCCCCGGCAGTGCAACTGGTTTTCACTCCGTCTGAGACACCCAAGGACTTCAATTACATCGGTACGCTCGCCGATGCGCTGAATGTCGATGCTAAATGGGAGCGTGCTGTTGAAGGAGTTCTTGGTTCATCACTGCAGACCATCGTTGTCCCCACTCCTGATGACGCACTCCGTGCGGCGCAGTGGCTTCGTGAAAACAACGGTGGCCGCGCCAGCTTTCTCGTTGCGGGTCTGCAAGGGGGCAGCGAAGAATTAGATACATTGACTTGCAGGCTGGACGAACGATTGACCCTCTCGCTGGGTTTGAGTGCTGATGTGGACAAGGAGTTACGCATTAGCGATCTTCTTGGCGCACCTCAACAGTTGATAACTGTTCTACAACGAACGTTGCCTCACAAGATGAACGCACGTCTCGCCACAAACCTTGACGAGGCGATGACTAAGTCACTGTCTGACGGCGAAATGTACGTCACTCTCAATGGTGACTGGATTGCCAGCGGTCAATTCGTTAACGCGGGAGATGCGCGTGCCATCGAAGAGGGTGCGGGTCTGCTGGCATTCAAGCGAGAGTTAAGGGAATTGGAGTCGCGAGCCGCGGCGCTGGGCAGCGAAGTCGAAATTGCCGGGTCTGCGACGAAGGCAGCTCGAAATAGGTTGGTAGAACTTGAAGATGTCGTCGTTACCTTGAACGAGGCAATTGGGCGCGAAGAGCGCGAGGCGATGACGCGCGAGCTGACTGCGACAAATCTCGATCAGGAGATCGAGCGCGCCGAACGACATCTTCGAGTAGTTGGTCAGGACTCTGCGCGTGTAGAAGCTGAACGAGTTGAACTTGCTGATAGACGTGCCCGTGCACTTGAGGAGGCCGAAGCGGCCGAAACCGCGAGAGAGACTTCAGCTGATAACGTCATTAAGGCTTCTGCATCGTTAGCAGATCTCAGGCGTGAAGCCGAAGTTGAGAGTGAGGACCTGGCTCGACAGCGCGCGATGTCAGCGGCAGCAACCGAACGAAGACGAGCCACTAGCGCGGAACTCCGCCGTGTTGAAGGAGAACTTGCTGACTTCGCAGCACGTGTTGAGCGACATCGATTCGAATTGGCTGAGATGAACGCTCGCACAGATGAGTTACGTGCATCCATCGCCTATCTTGAACAGAAGGCTAGTTCGGTTGAGAGCGACAAAGCACGAGAGGAACAAGAGATTGCGGCGCTAAGTGAAAAGCTTCATGAATCACGAGCTCGGGCGGATGCGTTCGCCGAAGAACTGTCAGAACTAAACCGGCGTGCGGCTAGTGTGCGCGACGAACGCGCTAATCTCGAAGTTCAAAAAGCGGAGGCACAGGCGCGTCAAAGCTTTGTCCACGAGAACTGTCAGACAGAGTTGAGTCAATCACTTGAGGATCTGGCTCGCGAAGTTGTTTTAGCTGAGGATTTCGATTTTGAAACAAGTCATCGGCGCGTTGAAGAATTGAGGGCTCGGCTGGAGGGTTTTGGCGGCGTAAACATGATGGCTCTTGAAGAATTGGCTGAAGCAGAAGAGCGCCTGTTGTTCCTGACAGTACAAAGACAAGACATCATTGATGGTATCTCATCAACTGAAGAAGCCTTGCGAGAAATCAAACGCCGTTCGCGTGAACGGTTTCGCCATGCGTTTGAACAGATCAATAAGAACTTTAGTGAATTGTTCCAGGAATTATTCGGTGGCGGCCGCGGTGAAATGAGTTTGATTGATGCCGATGATGTTCTTGAATCTGGAATCGATGTAGTTGCTCAGCCGCCAGGAAAGCGCCTTCAGAATGTATTGCTGCTATCAGGTGGCGAAAAAGCAATGGCTGCTCTGGCATTGGTGTTAGGAATCTTCCACTACCGGCCGGCACCCTTTTGTTTGCTCGATGAGGTCGATGCTCCACTTGACGAAGCGAACGTGGGACGCTTTACTGATAAGGTCGTACAAATGTCCGCTGACACGCAATTCATCGTAATCACTCATAACAAGCGGACGATGGAGATGGCCCGGGCGCTTTATGGCGTAACGATGGAAGAAGTGGGCGTCTCGAAGTTAGTATCGGTAAAGTTCGAGTGAAGAAGTTTTCAATCGTTAAGCAAGGACTCCCCGCCGCGCTTTTTGTTTTGAGCGCGGCGATTTTCACTTTGGCGCAGGATAGCTCGTCAAAGCACAACGTTCGTCCGGAAAGAACGCCCGCTCAAACAGCGACTGTTGATACGACGAGGTCGGCACCTCCGGTTAAGTACACCTATGAATTCACCCAGCCGAAGTTCTATGTAAAACATATCGTGCTGGAACATGAGGCAACGGGCCGAGGCACGATTACCTTTGAACGATTGAATGAAGACGTTCCAGTCGTAGAACCTATCGAGCTTTCCCCGGCTGCCCTCTCCAGAATTATTCCCTACTGGAAAGCGCTAAATTTCCTTGACTCGCAGACGGACTATCAGGCGGCCAAGCAGTTTCCGCATCTGGGTACGATGCGAATTGGAATGCAGCAGGGAGATCGTAAGCGCGTAGCAGAATTTAATTGGACCAACAACGATAGTGCCTCGGGACTCGTGAATGAATATAGACGTATCGCAGATCAGGCAATCCTCGTGTTTGATATTTCCATTGCTCGTGAAAACCAGCCGCTAAATGCTCCGAAGTTAATGGAAGTCATGGAGTCGCTCCTCAAGCGCAATGGACTTTCAGATCCCATTCAATTGCTGCCCTTACTTCGCGACATGAGTACGGATGAACACATTCCGCTGATTGCGAGAAATCACGCTCTCAGAATCATCAAGCAAATTCAAAAGTAGCTTTCGCTCATTTGGCAGAATTCGATCGCGCGATTCTCCGCCCAGAAACGGTCCTCAGTATCAGTTGCCTCACCAACAAACGCCACATGCCCACCGCGTCCTGTCTTGATCAGAAGCAAGTATGGATTTTCAGTAAAACCGTTCTGCCGCATCGGCTCGAACGGAATAAACGGATCATCTTCCGCGTGAATGATGAGAGTTGGGATTCGAATCTGATCGACGACTCGTACCGAACTTGCTTTGTAGTAATAGTCTTCGGCGTTTTCAAAACCATTTGCACGTGAGGTGAACAGTTCATCAAAATCCAGGAGTGTTTTTACGCTATTGAGTTTTTCAAGGTCATATAGATCCGGATAAAGTAGGTGTTTCTTGCGGATTCGAGCCTTCATGCTGTGAATGAAATTACGGTGATATAGCCAGTTTGAGCTTTCGCAAATCAACCTGCTACTGGCTCCGAGATCCACTGAAGGCGATACGGCACAGATCGATATGACCTCAGCCGGAGGGCTCTCGCCATATTCGCCGGCAAGTTTCAAGACCATATTGCCGCCGAGCGAAAACCCAATTGGATAGAGTCTGCTTAGTCCGTCCCGGGTAATGAGTTCGTCGATGATGATTCGTAAGTCGGCGCTCATGCCTCCGTGGTAAAGCGTGGGAGTAAGGTGTTCGCTGTTTCCGCAGCTACGATAATTGACGCGAATAACGTTGAAGCCGGCTTTGAAAGCTTTAGCCGCCGTAGACCACATGTAAACTGAATCAGTAGATCCTTCCATCCCATGCCATATGACTACAGTCGCATGTTCGCGACGTTGATCTTGCCAACGACATTGCGCCAGAACTTGCACACCATCGTCTACTGTAAATAGCCTTTGCTCATCGTTAATTAAGGTCCCACTGAGACGACGCCGCCGCGGCCAGGCATAAGCCGCTAACGTTTGCGCGTGAGCGCTTGCAAAGATCCGATGAGGCTTGAAGGGACGAACTCTGAATTGCCTTTCAACATCAGCAAAGAACTCGAGGGCTGCAGTGAGATCTCGATTGGCTCGCTTGGGGGGTGATTGAGGATCGCCATCCATGTCTGAATTAGTTGGTGAGTTCCAGGACAACCTCTACTGTCAGAGCTGTCCTATTCAAGTTCCTATTCCATTTTAGATTTGGAGCTGGTTTACCTTGGGCTCGTCTTTCCAGATACAACGGCCGCAGAGCTTCAGAGAATTGATTCTTTGAAAACTCCATGGAATAACCGTCATCAAAAACTTCTCCAGGCTTTAAGCCCCAGCGTTCATGTATTCGCTTATCAACTCCCTCTGGGAATCCTTTGGTGATGAACTGCCCCATGTGGAACTGCGGACCTTCTCGAACATCCATTCGGTAAGATACGGTTTGAGCCTTATCGTCAAAGTTTGGAGTGCCACGCAGGAACGCCATTAGATAGCCTTTACGCCCGTATGCCTTCTGAATCTCTCGAGCTGCTTTGTCAATTTTTACTCCGTTTGCAGGTTGGCCGGTTTGCATTCCCAGGAGTTCAGTCAACTGCTGGTTCGTAAGTGCAGTGTTGCCGGACCACTCTGCTTTATCCCACTTATAAATAGGGCCTTCGTCAACAGGAATGGTTAGATCCACTCCACTCTTGCAGTTGGCGCTTTCCTCTGGTTTTGCCAAGGGAGGAGAGAACGCTGCCTTAAGTTGGCCAACCTCTTGATACAGCGGCACCAGAGTCTTCACAGAAAACAGGCTCACGTACTTGTTTGAGTAGTCGTTACCAAACAGTGATTTTGAACTTTCGATCAACTTCGCTTCCGAAATGTTACTGGCTCCCGGAAAGTGTAACGTGCAGATGGGCATTGGTATTCCATTTACGCTAAATACATGTTCCTGGGAAATGCTGGCAGGGGAATCCTGCGAGGCCATGTAAGAAACCGTGGATTCTATCTGGTGTTCGTGCAAGAACCGTTGAAGTGCCTTAGTTATTCTTTCAATGGTATCGCCATTGTCCGGAGCGGTACCTGAAAACGTAGGCACCTCACGTTGGACCGCTGCCACTAATTCAGTATCACTAAACCAAATGAAGTTATCGAAGACGACGCGTGAAGTCGTGACTTTTGATTCCTCAACGATAAAGGTTATGGTTATCTGGTCTCGATTTGGACGAGTCCGGTAGGCTACGTTTTTAAAGAAGCCGCTGTCCACCAACCGCTGGGCTGCGGCGTCAAGAGCAGACAATTCAAACTGTTCACCAACCTTCAGCCCAGTAGTCGCGATCATTTCGTCGAGCGAAAGGCGATTGAGGCCCTCGAATTCTATTTTTGCAATCTTGAAAGTTTGCTGGCCCGAAATTGAAAAGCTGAGCGCTAATAGAAGAGCGGCCGTCAGGACGATCGAGGCTTTGAGGGACATACCCTGTTCTCGTTAGACTGAGATACGAAATCGCGAAGAGAGTTTAACGTAACCGTCAAAGCACGAAAAGTAGCGGCGTACGACAGGCTGTTAGCCTGTCGTCGGTTTGGTTAGTTACACTTCGTTTCATAGAGGATTGCCGAGATGCAACGACAGGCTAACAGCCTG